>Ga0070741_10007460_pt1 | contig 22607 bp, 22 predicted proteins | sample Coa_R1_4_FD_66440 | JGI IMG/M metagenome (GOLD analysis project Ga0070741, IMG submission 66440) | Surface soil microbial communities from Centralia Pennsylvania, which are recovering from an underground coalmine fire - Coalmine... | ecosystem: Environmental > Terrestrial > Soil > Unclassified ... | reverse complement strand
GTTCACGCTGTGCGGTTCACGCTGTGTGGTTCACGCTGTGCGGCTGAACGTCCGCCGGTAGTCGCGCGGCGCGACGCCGCGGCGCGCCGTGAACTGCTCGCGGAACACCGCGGCGCTCCGGTACCCCACCCGGTCAGCGATCTGCTCGATGGGCAGGCTGGTGGTCTCCAGCAGTTCCTCGGCGAGGTTGAGCCGCTGGCTGAGCAGCCATGAGCGCGGGGTGGCGCCGGTGGCCGCTTTGAAGTGCCGGACGAAGGACCGCCGGCTCGTCCGCGAGCGGGCGGCCAGTTCGTCGAGGCTGAGCTGCCGGTCCAGGTTGTCCCTGGCCCAGGCGATCACATCGGCCAGCCGGTCGCCGTCCGCGGAGTCCGTCAGCAGCGCGGTGATGTACTGCTGCTGCCCTCCGTCGCGGTGCGGCGGCGTGACCAGGATGCGCGCGATCGAGTTTGCGAGCGCCGCGCCGTGGTCGCGGCGGATCAGGTGCAGGCACATATCGGTCGCTGGGCCATCGAGCTCGGTTACTCCGTCACGCTCGTGAAGGACGCGACGGCGGCGAGCGCAACGACACGGGAGGCCGAGGAGCGTGATCAATCCTCGGCGGTCCATGGCATCGTGCCCAGGATGTTGGCGACAATCAGCGTGCGGCCCTCCGGATCCCAGGCCATGACGGTGTCCGCCTGGGCCAGCGCGGTGAGGGCGCTCACCTCCGCCGGGCTGGCGACCGCGGTGTGGCGCCTGTCGTCGTCGGTGATCAGCATCAGCTCGAAGGTTCCGGCGCCGTGCTCTGCCGACGGAGTCCAGTTCGCGTTGAGCACCTTGACACGTCTGGTCTGCGGGCTTGCTCCCGGCACTGTCGCGCTCCTTAGGTAAGGCAGTTCCATAGACATAGACGTTCGTCGATGTCGACATTGCCCCACGAATAGACGTCTGTCAATGCCTGTCGCATACTTGATGGGGTGACGGAACCGATGACCGTGTTGCCCCTTGCGGATGCCTGCTGCGCGCCGCTGCTCCATGAACCCCTCACGCCAGACCAGGCGGAGAACCTGGCGCGGCTGCTCAAGGCACTGGCCGATCCGGTCCGGCTCCGGCTCGTCTCCATGGTGGCCGCGCACGCGGCCGGGGAGGCCTGCGTCTGCGACCTGACCGAGCCGCTCGGCCTGACCCAGCCCACCGTCTCGCACCACCTCAAGATCCTGGTCGACGCGGGCATCTTCACCCGCGACAAGCGCGGTGTCTGGGCGTACTACCGGCTCGTGCCCGGCACGCTCGGCGCGCTGTCAGCCGTCCTCAAGCCCACCGGACTGAACGTTCCGTGAGCCGAGCGCCAAGCCGGGCGGGTCGATGCCCCAGCTGATGACCCGTTCCGGGTGCACCCTGATGATCGGGCCCGCGGTCCGCGCCGTCGTGTGATCAGGCTCGGGGAGGGCCTCCGCGCGCCCGCGGATCTCCAGGCAGCGGATGCGCGGCGGCGGCCCTGCCGCCATGTCGTCGATGACCACCGCGACACGCGGATTGCGCGACACGTTGCGGTACTTCCGGCTGACCGCCATGGCGCGCCCCCCGATGTCGATCGTGCCCGTGTCCGGGTTGTAGTAGCAGGAGACGGGATTGACCTGCGGGTCCCCGGACGGCTGGACGGTGGCAAGCCGCCCCAGCCGCTGCGCGCCGATGTATGCGATCTCGCCCGCGGTGAAGACCATGCGCTACACCGTATAACGGAGCAGAACGCTCCGCAATATGAACAGCGCCAGATGTGGGCGTTCTAAGCTGACCCGCGTTCCCGGCGTGCCAGCGCCGACCGGTCTGCCGACTGCCCGCAATGCCCGGTTTGTTCCAGTATGGCCTTGCCGTTCAGCGTCCGCGCGGGCCAGGCGCGGCGCTCGGAAATCAATGCGGACAGTCCCCGCGGATCGGATCCTGCTGGCTTGTTCCGGGGGTTGCCTGGTTCGCTGGCCGCCCTGGTGGGTCAGCGGCCGGCTCGATGGGTCTCGCTTAACGTGGTGGATTTCCCTTACGTGGTAACGGGACCCCTGGTTGCGAGGGTCGATCTTCCACAAGGGGGAAATCGTCCACGTTGCTGGCGGACCTGTCGTGCGCTCCTATCCCGGTAGCCGCACACTGCACTCCAGGCACAGACAGCGCGCCGCCGCGCCTGGCGGCCTGCTGGCGGCCGGCACGGCCACGCGCGCAATTCGCCAGCAGGGTCCGATCCGGGAGCAAGGCCGCGTTGGTCTTCAACCTAAGCGTCCGCAATGATCCGGGCCGCCTGTCACGGCTTGGCGGGAGCCATGCCGCAGCGCCGGGCTAGCGGGAGGCCAGGCGGATGCGGGCGTGCCACAGCGTGGGCTGTTCCCCGGCCGGGGTGGCGGTGAAGCCGACTCCGGTCAGCAGGTTCCCGGACGCGTCCAGGCCGGTGATCGCCTGGATTCCGGGCCCGGCCAGCCCGCGGGCGGCGGGCGTGGCCGCAGTCCAGTGGATACCGTCAGCGGACGTCCAGATCACGACGTTCTGGTGACCGGTGCTGGCGCCGTACATGCCGGTCGCCGCGAAGCCGCCGCCCGCCGCGGCGAGCGCGGTGACCTGCACCGTGCGCGCGGGCTTGGGGAGCAGCGACTCGTCCCAGGTAGCGCCGCCGTCGGCGGATCGCACCGCGAACGGCACCTGGCCGGCCGGCGTCTGCGCCATGCCGACGGCGACCACGACGCCGGCGTTGGCGGCCACGTGCCGCAGCACCGCCGTGCTGGCGCCGGACGGCAGCGGCAGGTCGGCTCGTCGCCAGGAGTGGCCGTCCCGGGACAGCCAGACCGCCGGGCGGACGCCGTGCGAGCCGGCCGCGGCGAAGCCGCCCGCGGTCGCGGTGACGGCCGCCATCCGGCTGTTCCCCGAGCCGTCCAGCGCACCGGTCGCTCCGTCACCGGCCCGGTGCCAGCCGGCCAGGCCGTGCGACCACCACGCGGCCGCGATGACCCGGCCGTCGGGGAGGCGCTGGTGGCCGGCGATCACGTAGTCGTCGCCGGAGACCGCGACCTGCCGGGTGACCAGGCCGGTGCCGGCGAAAGCCGGCTCGCCGTCCACGACGGACCAGGTGGCGCCGTCGGCCGAGACGAGCACCAGCGGATGCATCGTCCGGGTGTGGCTGGGGACGCCGACCGCCAGCCATCCCGAGCCGCCGTGCGTGACGCTGGTCAGCTGCTGGATACCCCGCCCGTCCAGCACGCCGGCGGCCCGGCCGGTCGCCCGCCGCCACGTGACGCCAGCGTCCTGCGAGACCCACGCCGCCGGGAAGCCGTTCGCGCTGCCGACAGCGATCTGCGTGCTGCCGTGCGCGGCGACGGCGGTGACCGCGAGCTGCGGCTCCACCGCACCGGGGATGGCGGTCAGGCTGACGCTGCGCAGGCCCCCGGTCATACCGTCCACGGTGACCAGCCGCTGGCTGCTGCCGGGGACGGCCGCGCTCGTGCCGGCCGCGATCACCGCGCTGGTGTCGGTCACCGCCACGCCGGAGACCGCCTCAGTGGCGGCGGCGCCGGAAAACGCGGTCTGCCGCCACGCGACGCCGTCGCGCGACACGAACACGATCAGCTGGCGGCCAGCGGTACCGGTGAGCACGGCGCCGTCCGGCCCGCCGTTCATCAGGCCGGCGGTGAAGCCCGCCGGGGTCGTCAACGTCGCGGCGAATCGCCAGGTGGTGCCCGTGGCGGACTGGTAGACGTCCGCGGCCGGGACGCCGCGCACGACCGCCGGCCGGACCATGAGGAACCCGTCGCCGGGAATCGAGATCAGGTCGGTGAACTCGGGCTGCGCGCCGTGGCCGAGGGGCACCTGGACCGCCGTCCAGCTCTTGCCTCCGTCGGTGCTGAGCCAGGCGCCGCCGGTTCTTGCGGTCGCCTGGCCGCCCTGCACGACGTCGCCCGCGATGAGGATGCTGCCGCGGTCGCCCGCCGCGAGCCGGATTCCGGCGACCCGGCCCCCCGCGTCCGCACCCGCAGACGCCCCGGCGCCTCCCGCGGCCCGAAGCTTGAGCTGGGCTTGGCCGAGCCGCGTCCAGCGGCTCCCGGTGGCGGACAGGAGCACGAGCGGGCTGGATCCGGCGCTCGAGCTGGCGCCCGCGGCGATGAACCCGTCGCTGGTTCGCTTGAGCACCGTGATCCGGTCGCCCGGCCGCTGCGGCATGCCGTCTTCGGTCAGCGTCCAGGTGCGGCCGTCGGGGCTGGTCCAGAGCGCGTACGGACCGACCGCCACCCACCTGCCGTGGCCGCCGGCCACGAACTGTGCGGCGTACCCGGGTGGCGGTGCGCCGCCACCGGGCGCGGTGACGTTGCCGAGCGTCCACGACCTGCCGTCGTTCAGCGAGACGAAGAACTGTGCCCGGGGGACGAGCTGGCCGGTTTCGGCGCCCACGGCCACGACCTCGTTGCCGCTGCTCGCCACCCGGCCCTGGAGCTGCGTGATGCCGCGCGTGCTCTGCGCCAGGTACGGCGTGAAGTCCTGGCCGGCGAACGTCACCGGCGGGAACGCCGGCCCGGCGAACGGGGAGGTCGCCGCCGGCGCGGCCGGGCCGTGGTTGTTAGCGCTCACAAATATTCCGAAAGAGATGGCCGCGGCGAGCGCGACCACGGTGACCGCTATCTTCGGTGTCCGCGCCGCGCCACGGCCCATCCCGTGCACAGTCCCATGCGCGGGCTGGCGGCCGAAGCCCGGTCGCGGGCCCGTTCCCTGGCCGCCGATGGACTGGTCGTCGATGGACTGGTCACCGATGGACTGACCGTCCCAGGGCGAGGTGGACACCACTTCGCCGGACGGGGTCAGCCAGTAGCCGCTCATGCCCGGCCGGGCCACCCGGTGGCGGCCGGTCGCCGGGGCCGAGCCGTCGAACTCGAAGCCGGGCACCGGCCGGTCGTCATTGGGCCGCTGCCCCCGGTTCCGGTGCCTGCCCGTCCCCGCGCGGTGGCCGGCGAACTCGTACCCTGGCTCGGGGTCTGTGCGCGACGGCAGGACTACCCAAGGCGGCGGTGGCGCCTTGGTCCACGGTGCCTGCCCGGTTGCCTGCCCGGTTCCGGCGAATGGCACAACGCGACGTCCCTGGTGGCCATAGCCAGGATCCCGGTCGTCCCACCCGGCCGGATTACCAGCTACCATTCCTCCCCACCGATTGCCTTCCTTTGAAGAAGACCGCGGGCAAAGAAATACTTCAATTGCCACTGACCCGCTGCCAGAAGCCGGATCCTTAACAGAACCGTAAGATCTTCCGATTTATTAATAACATCGTAAGATCTACGGTCGTTCCTACCCGGACAAGCCAGGTATAAATAGGCGTTCGCAACCGGCGCCTGAACGGATCACGGGACGGCTGTAGCAGCCCCAGAACCGCGTCAGGAACAGGAAGTACTCCGTATACGGAGGGTATGCCGAAATGTAGCAGCAACCCGACACAGCGTCAATCGCTCTGCATTTTTCTGTGTCTGTTTACCGGCGAGGGTCATGCCATCGACACCAGGTAACGGTGAGATACGGGCGCTGATCGGCGGTTATGCGGAAACGCCCGGATTCCTCATCCGCCGCGCGCACCAGGCGCATACCCAGCTGTGGGCTGAGTTCGTTCCTGGGGATATCACCGGATCGCAGTACGCCATTTTGGCCGCGCTGGCCGCGCACGGTGACCTGGACCAGGCGAGCGTTGGCCGGCTCACCTCACTGGACCGGTCGAGTGTCGCCGAACTCGCCGGCCGGATGGCCGGCCGCGGGCTGATCCAGCGCCGCGCCGACCCGCGGGACGCGCGGCGCCGGATGCTGCACCTCACCGCCGAGGGCGCGAGAACCGCCGCCGAGGCGGCACCCGCGGTGCAGCGCCTCGGCGACCGGCTGCTGGCCCCGCTGGATGAGGGCGAGCGCGTGCGATTGCTCGATCTGCTGCGCCGCGTGGCGGACGCGGCCGACTCCAGCTAGCCTTCGGCGGCGCTGGCCTGACTCACCAGTCGCCGCGAGCGCGGCGCATCGGACCTTGCGCCAGCTCCGGGTGGTCGTACTCGTCGTGCCAGTTCCACCAGTCGTACGGCGCGCTCTGCGGATAGCCCTCCGGCGAGTCCTCCCACGTCTCCTGCCGCCCGAAGGCGGTCAGATCCAGGTAGCTCCAGGTGCTGCCGAGCCCCTCGTCGCCGCGGTTGTCGGTGAAATAGGTGCGGTATACCTGGTCGCCGTCGCGGACGAACGCGTTCGTGCCATGCCACTGGTCGACGCCGAAGTCGATGTCCCAGTCGCTCGTGATCGTGTACCAGGGCCACGACCAGCCCATCCGCGCCTTCAGCCGTTCGATGTCCGGCTGCGGCGCGCGCGAGGCGTAGGCGAACGTGGTGTCCCTCGCGTTCAGGTGGACGGGATTCGCGACCTGGTCGGCCATCATGGAGCAGCCGTGACACGCATGGTCCGGCCAGCCGATCACTCCGGGCTCGAAGAACGCCCGGTAGATGACCAGCTGACGGCGGCCTTCGAACAGGTCCAGCAGGGTCATCGTGCCCTTGGGCCCCTCGAACTCGTACTTCTTGTCCACGAGCAGCCACGGCATCCGGCGGCGCCGTGCCGCCATGGCGTCCCGCGCACGGGTCAGTTCCTTCTCCTGCACCAGCAGCTGCTGGCGGGCCGCATCCCATTCCTCAGCGGAGACGACTGGCGGAGTATCCATCATCATGTCCTTTCCTTGTGAGCTTCGGTGTCGTGCGTGGCTGACCGGTCCAGGTGATCCCGCAACGCGGCCAGCGGGGTGTCCCAGTCGCGGGCCAGCGCGGCGAGGAACTGCTGCGCCACCCGCATCGGCGCGGACCGGAGCCGGTACCTGACCCGGCGCCGTTCGCCGGGCTCGGCCGTGACCAGGCCGGCCTCAGCCACCAGGGCCAGGTGCTTGGCGATCGCCTGCCGCGTGATCGGCAGCCGAGTGGCCAGGTCAGTGGCCGTGGCCGGGCCGCCGGCGGCCAGCTCGGCCAAGATGGCGCGCCGGCTCGGATCGGCGAGGGCGGCGAAGACCTGCTCGGCGATCGCCTCGTCGTCACGCGGCATCGAGGTGCTCGGCCAGCTCGCCCAGTTCGCTCGCCCAGCCCTGCACGTGGGAGTCATATGTCTTGCCGTGGACGTCCGCCGGCAGTTGCGCGAAGCCGGTCTCGACCACGGTCAGCCGCGTGCCCGCGCCCGCGGGCTCGAGGGTGAACTCGACGTAGGTGCGGCGCGGATCGTCCTCGGGCAGCTCGAGGATCTGCCACGTGAAGCCGAAGATGCCGATTCGCGGCGAGCCCCCCGCGGGGGCCGGCTCCGCCACCCGTTCCACGCGCATCTCGACCCGGAATCCGCTGTCCCACGTCATCCAGCCCGCGCCGCCCGGGCGCGGATCGATCGCCGCATCGTGGCCGAACCAGGCGCTCAGACCTTCGGCGGTGGTGAGCGCCGCCCATACCTTGCCGGGCGAGTGGGGGAGCTCCACGGTGCGCTCGATGCGATCAGGGAAACCCATGTGCGGCCTCGCTTCCGCAAATAGCAACTGAATAGTTGCCATATTATGGCAACCATCTGGTTGCGTCAACCCCAGCGGCAGCCGCCTCCGGCTGGTGACGTTGAGGCTATAGCGAACAATGTGACTGTCGGTACGCTGCCTCGTCACGGACTCTGGCCGTCATCGTGGAAGATTGTCCCCTCGTGGAAGATCAACCCCCGAGGTGCGGGGTCAGGCTTCCACGATGGGGTAATCGACCACAGTGTTCAGCCGCGCACTCGCCGGCGGGCTGTACTCGATAGCGCACCGGCACGGGTGGCGGGCGGGACCCGGCGAACCCATTGACCCACAGATAGCGCATAACTACACTTTTACTTACCTAACTAATAGGTAAGTTTCCTATTAGTTACACGACAACCTGTGCTTGGTCGGTCCTGGTCGTTGGGGAACGGCGATCGGCGGCGCGCAGGCGACGAGGCCGCGCACCCATCCCTTCGTCGTGCTCTGCGGAAGGACCCTGATGCACCTGCGAACCAGGTATGCCGTGGCGGCCGCGGCCAGTGCCGTGCTCACCGTCGCGAGCGTGGTCGCCGCCCTGCCGGAGCAGCCAGCGATGGCGGCTTCCTCCGGCGGAATCTCGGTGGCCTACTACGACCAGTGGTCGATCTACGCGAACAACGTCACCGTGAAGGACCTCGTTACCTCCGGCGAGATCAACCACATCAACTACCTCATCTACGACTTCGAGAACATCAACCCGACGACCCTTCAGTGCTTCGAGGCGGAGAAGGCCACCGACCCCGATCCGGCCGGCGAGAACGACCCCAACGCCGGTGACGGCGCCGAGGACGTGGACGCCGACTACGGCAAGGACTTCACCGCCGCCCAGGCGGTCAACGGCCAGGCCGACACGTTCGGTCAGCTGGCCGGCAACTTCCACCAGCTCCAGGAGCTGAAGGCGGAGTTCCCGAACCTGAAGATCCTGCTGTCGCTCGGCGGCTGGACGTACTCGAAGTACTTCTCCAGCGCCGCGGCCAGCGCGTCCTCGCGCCAGTCGTTCGTCTCCTCGTGCATCAACATGTTCATCAAGGGCAACCTGCCGCCCGACACCGACTTCGGCGTGACGCCGGCCGCGGGCGCGATCGCCGGCCTGTTCGACGGGTTCGACATCGACTGGGAGTACCCCGGCAGCTCCGGCGGGCATCTAGGCAACATAACCAGCCCGAACGACACTCAGAATTACACGTCGCTGCTCCAGGAATTCCGGTCCGAGCTGAACACCCTCACTCAGTCCACCGGCAAGCAGTACTACCTGTCCGCCGCGCTGCCGGCCGGCCAGGACAAGATCGACAAGATCCAGACCAACCAGATCGCGCAGTACCTGGACTTCGGCGACCTGATGACGTACGACATGCACGGCGGCTTCGAGACCACCGGCCCGTCGAACTTCCAGGACCCGCTGTACAACGACCCGAACGACCCGAGCGCCACGATCCCGCCGGGGAACGAGAAGTACTCGATCTCCAACGCGGTGAAAGCCTGGGTGAGCGGCGACAGCCAGTACTCGATACCCGGCGGATTCCCGGCCAGCAAGCTCACCATGGGCATGCCGTTCTACTACCGGGGCTGGACCGGGGTGCCGGCCGGCAGCAACCACGGGCTGTTCCAGACCGCGAGCGGACCGTCGGCGGGCGCCACCTATTCCGGCAATGTGCCCGGCATCCAGATGTACAAGGAGCTCACGTCCGGGCCGTACTCGTCGGGTTCGAACATCCTGAACACCGCGGCGGATACCTTCTATGACCCGAACGCCGGGGCGGCGTACTTCTACGACGGCACGAACTTCTGGACCGGGCTGTCGCCGCAGTCGATCCAGGCCGACGTCGACTACCTGCACTGCCAGGGCATGGCCGGCGTGATGATGTTCTCGATGTACGACCTGGACCCGAATAACCCGGTGCTGTTCAACGACGTGGAGAGCGACCTGGGCACCACGCCGTCGAGTTGCGGCACGACGCCGCCGCCACCGGGGAACGACTTCTCGGTCGCGCTGTCGCCGTCGTCAGGTTCGGTGACGGCGGGCCAGTCCACCACCGCGACGCTCAGCACCGCCGTGGTGTCCGGCTCGGCGCAGTCCGTCAGCCTGGCCGCCACCGGCGCGCCGACCGGCGTGACGGTCTCGTTCAGCCCGGCCTCGGTGACCGCGGGCGCGTCCAGCACGATGACGGTCAGTACCACGTCCTCGGTGGCCAGCGGCTCCTACCCGATCACGATCACCGGTACGGCGACCTCCGGCAGCCATACCGCCGGCTACACGCTCACCGTCTCCGGCGGCACCGGGTCCGGCGGTGGCGGCGGTGCGCTGACGAACGGCGGGTTCGAGAGCGGGAGCCTGAGCCCGTGGACCTGCCAGCCAGGCGGCGTCGTGGTGACCACGCCCGTGCACTCCGGCACGCACGCGCTCCAGGTCACCCCCACCGCCAGCCAGACCGGCGAATGCGACCAGAGCGTCACCCTGTCGCCGAACACGAGCTACACGCTTACTGGCTGGGTGCAAGGCAACTACGCGTTCATCGGCGTGAGCGGCGGCGCCACCGCCAGCTCGTGGACCTCCGCCAGCGGCTGGACGAAGCTCACCGTGTCGTTCACCACCGGGTCGTCGGGCGCGGTCACCGTGTACGTCCATGGCTGGTACAGCCAGGGGAACGTCTTCGCGGACGACTTCGGGATCAGCTAGGAGGAACAGGTCGCGCGCGACCGTGACGGTCGGGCGCGACCGCTCAGACCAGCGCCGGCGCGGCGGTGCGGCCCCGCCACGCCGGCGCTGCTTGTGCCGCGTCCGCGGATCCCGGTTGTGCGCTCGTGGCAAGCCCGCCACTATGTGGGCATGACCCAGCCTGTCGAGCTCGGCCTCGATTACATCCAGGATCTGCACGCGGCCAACCGGCGGCTTCGGGAACAGGCCGCCGCGGTCCAGGTAATCATGCCGAGCGGCATGCCGGCCTGGCTGATCACCAGGTACCCGCAGGCGCGGGCCGCACTCGCCGATCCGCGCCTCGGCAAGCAGGCGGTCACCATCCGGGGCCGATACCGACCCGGCTCGCCGGAGTCGGTCCTGTTCCGGCACATGCTCAACACCGATCCGCCGGATCACGAGCGGCTGCGCCGGCTGGTCAGCAAGGCCTTCACGGCACGGCGGATCGAGTTGCTGCGGCCCCGGGTCAGCGCGATCGCCGCGGCGCTGCTCGACGACATCGCCGCCGGCGACGAGGCCGACCTGGTGGAGTCGTTCGCGTTCCCGCTGCCGATCATGGTGATCTGCGAGCTGCTCGGGCTGCCGGCCCAGGACCGGGACAAGTTCCGGGAGTGGTCCGACGCCGTCGTGTCGGCGATCACCAGGCAGGCGGAGATCGACGACGCCGCCATCGCCTGGTCGGACTACGTGTCCGGGCTGCTGGAGGTCAAGCGCAAGGACCCCGCCGACGACCTGCTGTCCGCGCTGGTCCACGTCGAGGACGCGGGCGACCGGCTGAATCGCGACGAACTGCTCGCCATGGTGTTCCTGCTGCTGGCCGCCGGACACGAGACCACCGTCAACCTCATCAGCGGCGGTACGCTGGCGCTGCTGCGCGACGACGCGGAGCGGGCCAGGCTCGCCGCCGACCCGACCCTTCTCCCCGGCGCGATCGAGGAACTCCTGCGCTACGTCTGCCCGTCCAATCACGCGACGCTGCGGCTCACCAGCGAGCCAGTCGACGTCGACGGCACGGTCATCCCGGCCGGCGAGATCGTGCTGGTGCTGCTCAGCTCGGCGAACCGGGATCCCGGCTATACCGACGCGCCGGACCGGCTGGATCTGGCCCGCGACACCGCCGGGCACCTGGGTTTCGGGCACGGAATTCACTACTGCCTCGGGGCGCCGCTGGCCCGGATGGAGGCCGAGATCGCGTTCACCGCGCTGCTGACCAGATTCCCGGAGATGACGCTCGCGGTGCCGCCCGCCGAGCTGCGCTACCGGCCCAGCACGCTGGTGCACGGCCTCGTGTCCCTGCCGGTGCGGCTGCGCCGGTTACCTTGACCCATCGGAATTGCCGGATTAGCTTGGCGCGCATGGCGCTGAAGATCATGCCGCACGGTCGGCTACAGGAATGGGTCGCCGAGGAGAAGGGTTACTTCGCGGCCGAAGGACTCGACTACAGCTTCGTGCACAGCGACGACTACGGCGTGCACGACGCCCCGCGCGACGACGCCGGGCAGGTCAGGACCGGCGCCTTCGAGACGTTCGGGGCCGGCCGCGACGGCGCCGATGTGAGCTGCGCGTGCCACTGGGCCACGAACGCGGCGGCCAGCAGTCAGGCCGGCCGGATGGTGACGACGGCGTACTCGGTCGCGCCGTGCGCGGTCGTGGTGCCGCCCGAGTCGCCGGTCCGCCGCCCCGAGGACCTGGCCGGGGTGCCGATCGGGGTCGGCTACCACTCGGGCAGCCACTTCGCCACCGTGCAGGCCCTCGACGGGGTACTGGCCGATGACGAGCTGACGCTCAGCTTCCAGGGACCGCCCAACGAGCGCCTCGACGCCATGCTGGAGCGGCAGGTCCCGGCCGCCGCGGCGTGGGGAGTCCCGCTGTACATCGCCGAAGCCTTCGGGTTCCGGAAGGTCATCGACGCCACGTTCATGATCGGCTTCCTGGTGACGGGCGCCACGGTGAGCAAGGCGGACATCGACAAGTACCTCGCCGCCCTGCGCCGTGCCCAGCAGGACATCGACCTGCGGCCGGAGCTGTACAAGCACTACCATTTGCGGGCCGTGCCGGAGAAGTATCGCGAGCAGGTCGACGTCCGGGCGTTCGGCACCGGGGAGCGCATCGTGTTCCTGCCGTACACCCGGGAGGTGTTCGGCGCGACCCAGGAGTGGACCGAGGCGCACCAGCTGCTGTCCGGGATCTCGGCCGGCTACGACGCCGCGGTGCTGGCCTGAGGAAAGGCGTGCAGTGGCAGGTAGAAACGCCTGACGGCAGGACGCTGGCGGTCGAAGACGCCGGGAATCGTGCTGGCCGTCCGGTGCTGGTCCACGTCGGTACGCCGGGTGGCCGCCGGCTGTACGGCCCCCGCACGATGGCCGATGCGGAACGACGCCGGCTGCGGCTGATCAGCTACGACCGGCCGGGCTATGGCGGCTCGACACCTCAGCCGGGACGCTCCATGGCCGATTGTGCCAGCGATGTCCGGGCGATCTGTGCGGCCCTCGGCATCGGCAGCCTGGCGATGTGGGGCATGTCGGGCGGCGCTCCGCATGTGCTTGCCTGCGCCGCGCTCCTGCCGGACCTGGTCCCGGCGGTGGCGGCGCTGGCCTCGCCCGCCCCCTACGACGCCGAGGGACTGGACTGGCTCGCCGGCTTCAGCCAGGCAGCCCGCGACGAGGTCCGGTTGACGCTGGACGATCCGGCTGAAGCGCGCGCGTTGTTCCAGCAGGATCGGGAGAAGATGCTGGCGGCACCGCCGGCGCAGGTGGCCCTGTACATGGAGCCGGGCGCGACCGGTGCCGAGCTGGCATTGCTTACCGATGAGGCGGTTTCCATCCAGCAGGCCCTGGCGCCCGGCATCGAAGGAGCCTGGGACGATTGCGTGGCGCAGCTATCCCCATGGGGCTTCGACGTCGCGCGCATCTCGGTGCCGGTGCTGGTGCTGCACGGCGGCCAGGACCGAGCCGTGCCGTTCAGCCACGGTCAATGGCTGGCCGCGCACATCCCCGGCGCCGAAGCCTGGTTCTTCGACGACGAAGGCCACGGCCTGCGCGAAGGCCACATCGAAGACCTGCACGCCTGGCTCGTAGCTCATAGCGCTTAACTACGCTGGTTATCTCCGCAGCCGTCTACCAGGGAGGATCCGGAGTTGAGCGCCGAGCGCCGCTACCTGAACCTGAACGTCTACCTGCGCAACTCCGGCTACCACGAGGCGGCCTGGCGGGTGTCGCCCGCCGACCCGGCAGGCGTCCTGGACCCGAACCACTACGTCGAGCTGGCCAGGACCGCGGAGCGTGGCGTGCTCGACTCGATCTTCCTGCCCGACAGCCCCGGCGTGGCCGAATTCCGTTCCGAGTTCCTCCCGGGCGCCGGCCTCGACCCGCTCCAGCTGCTGTCGTCGGTGGCCACCGCCACCGAGCAGGTGGGCCTGATCGCCACCGTGTCGACCACGTACAGCTTCCCGTGGGACGTGGCCAGGCGGCTGGCGACGCTCGATTTTCTCAGCCACGGGCGGGCCGGCTGGAACATCGTGACCACCGTGGAGCCCGCCGCCGCGGCCAACTTCGGTGACCAGCCGCACCCGCCGGCTTCGGACCGGTACGACCGGGCCGAGGAGTATGTCGAGGTCGTGCTCAAACTCTGGGACGCCTGGGAGGACGGCGCCGCGGTGATGTCCAAGCAGACCGGCCAGTGGGCCGACCCGGCCAGGCTGCACCCGCCGCGGCACCACGGCAAGCGCTTCGACGTGGCGAGCTACCTCCCGTTCCCGCGCTCCCCGCAGGGCCACCCGTTCCTGACCCAGGCCGGCTCCTCGGGTCCGGGCGTCGCGCTGGCCGCCCGGTTCGCCGACGCGGTGTTCACGCCGCTGGCCAGTCTCGACGCCGGAGTCACGTTCCGCCAGGAGCTGCGGGACAAGGCCGCGGGCTACGGCAGGAACCCCGATCACGTGCGGGTGCTGCCCGGCCTGTCGTTCCTGATCGCCGGCACCAACGCCGAGGCCGCCGCGCTGAAGGACGAGCTCGAGGCCGCGGCGAGCAGCGAGTTCCGCTGGCGCAACCTGGCCAACCTCGCCGGCCTCGACTACACCACGATCGACCCCGACGCGCCGTTCCCGCCGGGCCTGCTCGATGAGGCGCCCAAGACGAGCTTCGGTGCGTCGATCTACACGATGGCCGCCGAACACCCGTCCGCCACGTTCCGGGAGGTCGCCCAGCAGCTGTCCGCCCTCCCCGGCGGGCTCGACTTCACCGGCACGCCCGAGGGCCTGGCCGAGCTGATCAGGGGCTGGTGGGAGGCGGGCGCGTCCGATGGCTTCACGATCATGCCGAATGTCCTGCCCGGCCAGCTCGCCGCGTTCGTCGACCACGTGGTGCCGATCCTGCGGCAGCACGGCATCGCCCGCACCGAGTACGCCGGCGCCACTCTCCGCGACCACGTCGGCCTACCTCGCCCGCCGGCCACCCGCACCGTGTCAACTGCGTAATCGAGCCCACTAGGGCGTGTCAACGCGCGCGGCCCCCTTTCACGGATCCCTCTCCGCTTGCGCAGAGACACGCTCTAGTGGGCTCAACTGCGTAATCGGCACGGTGGGAGCCCCGGGGCCGAGGCGGCACGGTGGGGGCCGGGGTCGGCGCGGCTGGGCATCGGCATATGGAGGCCGGGGCCGGGTGGGCGTCGCGGGGGTTAGGGGATGAGGACTGCTTTGACGATGCCGTCGGCGCGGGCGTCCATGAGCGCGTACGCCCGGTCCACCTCGTCGAGGCCGAACCGGTGCGTGACCAGCGGCGCGTAGCTGAACCGGTGCCTGGCGATGAGGTCGAGCGCCTCGCGCATCGCGCGCATCAGCCGCGTCTGATCCGGGCAGAAGCCGTTCACGATCGTAACGGCTTCGTACCACAGGTCCATATCCATCATCGCGTCGCCGGCGTGCTGGTAGCCGACGACGCACAGCGTGCCGTACGGCCTGACCAGCGCCGATGCAGTGGTCAGGCCCGCGGTCACCCCGGTGGCCTCCAGCACGATGTCGAGCCGGCGGTCGTCAGCCCGGCCGGGCGCGAGCGCCAGCGCGGGGTCGATGCCCGCGGGGACGGGCAGGATCCGGTCGGCGTCCAGCACCGCCAGCGACGCGAAGCCGCTGCCGCCGAGGCCGGTGACCAGGTCGCCGGGCGGCCAGCCCCGGGCCTGTGGCCCGGCGGCGATCACCTCGCCGGCGATCTCGTGCCCGAGCAGCACAGGCTCACCGGCCTCACCGGGCCCGCCGGATCGCCACACGGGGAGGTCGGACGTGCACACCCACTGGCCATCACCCGGACGAGCACCTGCTGCTCGCCGGGTACCGGGTCCGCCACCTCGGTGACCTGCGACGTGCGCGGACCGGTGATCTGGCTGGTCTTCATGGCGGAGTCCGCCAGGGAGATCGCGAACGGCTCTTGATGCGATGGACACCTTTCGTCTTATATTTGGATTAAAATGGATTCTAGTGGTATTTAGTTGGCAAAGTACATGAACTCATACACGTGTGCGGTGATCGCGGCCGGGTCCCAAGGGCGGGTGCACGCCCAGGGATACCTGGCCGCTGCCCCCGGTGCGCGGCTGACCGCGGTCGCGGACCCGGACCACGATCTAGCCGCGGCGTTCGACAGACTGCAGGCACAGTGATAATCGGTAGAGCGGGAAAGGCCGACGTCATGGACAACGCGCGCGAAGTCGTCGCGATAATACGGCCCGACTATCCGGAGCCGCTGTGGATCCAGGCCGCGACGCTGATCCGGGACCAGATAGACGAGGGCGCGCTCAAGGCCGGCGCGCGCCTGCCACCCGAGCGTGAGCTCTGCCAGCAGCTCGGCATCAGCCGGGTCACCCTGCGCAAGGCGCTGAACCACCTCGTCGAGGCCGGCGTGCTGAACTCCTCGCACGGTCGCGGCTGGTACGTGGTCAAGACCGCGGCGAAGCGGGAGTGGCCCAACACCCTGGAGTCGTTCAGCGAGACGGCCGCCCGGATGGGCCTGGAACCGCAGTCCGAGGTGCTGCGCGCGCAGACCGCGCCCGCCAGCTTCGACGAGGCCGAAGACCTGTCCATCGTCCCCGGCACCGACCTGTTCCACCTCGACCGGGTCCGGCTGCTCGACGGCGTGCCGATCGCGCTGGACCAGACCCAGATCGCGGTGTCGGTGCTGTCCGAGGTGGTGACGGCGGACTTCGCCAGGCAGTCGCTGTACAGCACGCTGGCCGAGGCGGGGATCGAGCCGGTCCGCGCGGACAGCACGATCGAGGCCCGCGAGGCGGACGCGGACGAGGCGGGGCACCTGCGGATCACGGCGGGGAAACCGCTGCTGATCATGCGCCAGACCTCGTTCGACGTGACCGGGCGGCCGCTGTTCATCTCGACGATCAAGTACGTCGGCGAACGCTACCGCCTCCGCACCTCGTTCGCCCGCTGAGCGCCCGGCCCGCGAAGGGGTGCGTGGCCCCCGGACCCCCCTCTAGGGCGCGTCGTGGGCCACGCAGCTCACGGAAAGGAAAGGAACTGTTAGTGATCGGTATCGGGATGGCCGGGTCCGGTGTGCACCAAGCCGGCATCTGGGAGCCCGTCCCGCCCACCTAACCTGGTTGTCCGACCACATCAGCACCACTGGTTACGCTACACGTGTCTTCTTACCCGTTCGGAGGGCCTGGCGTACCGATATGCACCCGTTTGTCCCCACCGTCCGGGTAACAAGACAGCTGTTGTGTTAACGAGCCCACGGGGGCAGGGGGGCGGGGCGCGGCTCACGCCGCGGAGGCGCGGCGGCACTGGGGCGCGCACTGAGCCGCCCGCGCTCATCTCGCCTGGCGTGCGGTTGCCCATGACGACCAGGCGGACATAGCGACTCAAAACCGGCACCGTATCGGGCCCGCCGGCGCGATCAGCTAGTGGCGCCGGCCGCCTGCCGCCTTCGCGTGCGGTACTAATAAGGTTTCGTATTGGGCCGTATTTGGTATTATGTGGTTCATAGTAGGTTTTCCGAGATATCGACCGCGGAGTCCACGTGAGCCACGCAGTCCCTGATCCGGCCGGCCTTGATCCGACCGGGCCTGATCCGGCCTTGATCCGACCGGGCCTGATCCGACTGGGGTTGGACAGACTCGCCCGCGGCCCGCGCCGCTCGGCGTTCAGCTGTACAGGGTCCGGGATGACATCGGGCCCGGCGAACTCGGCAGGACGGGATCCGGTCCCGACGCGGGCACCCGGTTCCCGGTGATGGTGGACACCCACCTGAGCGTCCTGACCAGGTTCCGCTCCGGCGTCGTCGGCACGTCGATCTACAGCTTCGACTCGGCCGTGCGGCGTCAGCGGTTCGAGATCACCGGCGAGCACGGCGTGCTTCGGGTCCCGGTGAGCGGCTGCGACGATCCGCCGGCGTTGCTGCGGTCTGGCGAGCCGGATGCGGACTCGACGAACATCCCGCCGTTCGGTGAATCTCGAGACAGAGGGGTCGGCGTCCTGGAGATGGCCCGCGCGATCCGGGCCGGCCAGCCGCCGCGAGCCAGCGGCGAGCTGGCCTATCACGTGCTCGACGTCATGCTCGCCATCGAGGAGCCGGCCGGCTGGTCCGCTGCCGCGGCAACCCTGGGGGACCGTCGATGACCGGCGAGAACATCACGTTCGCGGCAGCGCGCGCGGGGCAGGCGCAGCGGCTCGGGCAGGCAATCCGCACCGTCGCCGCGGCCGCCGCGGACCTGGCCGGTGACCTTTCCGGTCCGGGGCCGATATTCACCGGGATCGGGGCCAGCCACGCGGCGGCGTGCGCTCCGGTGTGGACCCTGCGCGCCAGGGGCGTGCACTCGTGGCGGCTGGGCGCCGGCGACTATCCGCTGCCGTTCCCGGCCAGCGAGCACCCGGTGATCGGTGTCTCGCAGAGCGGCCGGAGCGCGGAAACCCTGGCCGTGCTCGAATCGGTCGAGTCGGCCCGGCGGTACGCCGTGGTCAACACCAGCCCCTCGCCGATCGCCGCGGCGGCCAGGGTGGTGGTCGACATCGGCAACATCCCGGACAGCTACGCGTCGACGGTCGGCTATACCGCGACGGTCGCCGCGCTCGGCATCCTGGCCGATGCCTGGGATGGCGGTACCGTCGACGCCGGCTGGCACGATATGGCCGACGTGCTGCACGAGACCGAACGCCTGCTCGCTGAGCCGGTGCGCCAGCTGGCTTCGGTTTTCGCGCGGGCGAGTTCCGCGGACTTCGTCGGCGCCGGGCCCTCGGTCGGCTCCGCCGAGGCGGCCGCGCTGCTGTTCCGCGAGGTAGCCCGGATACCGGCCACCGGCATGGGCACCCGGCAGTACCTGCACGGGTCGATGGAATCGGCCGGCGACGGGGTGCACGTGCTGTTCGGCGAGGCACGGGAGGCCGAGGTGGCCGCGACCCTGGCGGCGGCGGGACATCAGGCGATCCTGGTCACCAACGAGGCGATCATGGCGGGCCCGAACCTGGCGATCGTGCGGCTCCCGGCCCGCGCTACGGCCGCCCCCGCCCAGCGGGTCATCCTGGAGGCGCTTACCATGCAGATCCTCGTCGCCGCGGTGGCCGAACAGCGGGCGGTCGAGATCGAGGAGTTCGTCTTCCACCACCCCGATACCAAAGTGCCGGCCGGAACGCCGGGAACGTGAACGTCGTCGCGGGCATCGACGTGGGCGGCACCAAGGTGGCCATCCGCGTCGAGACGCTGGCCGGCGAGCGGGTCGCCGACGGCCGGTCCGACGCCAGGGACTGGGCCGCGGCGCCGGCGCCGGCGGCCGCCTCGTGGCTGCTGGATCGGCTCGGGCAATGCGTGCCCGAGGGGACCACGGTCGCCGCGGTTGGCGTCGGTGCGCAGGGGTGCGACAGCGCGCACATCGCCGCTGACCTGCGCCGTGCACTGGAAGCGCGCGGCCTGCGCGCCGTGGTGGTCAACGACGGCCAGCTCCTGGTTCCGGCCGCCGGACTCGAGGACGGCATCGGCCTGGTCGCCGGTACCGGCTCGATCGGCGTCGGCGCCGACGCCTCGGGGAACACCCTGCTGGCCGGCGGCTGGGGCTGGATTCTCGGCGACGAGGGCGGCGCGGTGGGGATCGTCCGCGAAGCCACCAGGGCGGCGCTGGCCGCGCATGACGAAGGCCGCGCCGACGACGGGCTGCTGGACGGGCTCCAGCGTGCGTTCGGCGTGCCGACCGCCGAGCGCCTGGCCAGGGCGGTGAACGACGACGCGACGATCGCGAACTGGGCTCCCCGGGCGGCCTCGGTGTTCGCCGCCGCCGACGACGGTTCCGCGCTTGCCGCCGCGGTCATCGACGCCGCGGCGGCGGACCTCGCCACGCTGGTGAGCAGGCTGATCGCGCGCGGGGCCGTCGGCAGCACCGTCGTCGCGGCCGGCGGCGTCATCGTCCGGCAGCCGCGGCTGGCGAAGGCGCTCGGGCACTGCCTGGCGATCCGGCACCCCCGTATCGTCCTGCGCATCCTCGACGAAGACCCGGTGACCGGTGCCGTCGTCCTCGCCCGCCGCCTGCTGGCCACGGGCCCCGGCAACCAGGCAGACCGCCCAGGCGGTCAGTCGGCGGGCGACAGCTCCAGATCGGCCAGTCCGGCGTAGTAGATGAACTTGAACGGGTTGAGCATCTGGTTGACCTCGACCAGCTTCAGCAGCACGGCGGACCGCAACTCGACCAGTTCCGGCGTCCCCGGGTGGCGCAGGAGCCCCATGTCGAGGATCCGCAGCGCGAGCGTGTACTCCCCGCGCCGCAACAGCTCCGCGCCCGCCGCCGCGAACGCGTCCGCCATCCCGCCGCCCAGCAGATCCGCGGCGACCGCCAGCTCGGCCGGCGTGAACTGCTCGACGCCCTCCCCGCGCGGATGCCAGTAACCGGTCCGCTGCCGGTGCACACGCTGCACGAAGTTGTTGCGCGTCGCCAGGTACGCCGTGACCGCCAGCGGATGGTCGCGCAGCACCTCGGGCAGGTGGTCGAGCCGCAGCAACTCGGCCACGGTCAGCCCGTCGGTGATCCCGGCCCGCACCACCTCGTCCAGCGAACGAAGCGCCGCGAGCAGCCCGGGGAAGGCCTCGATCGTGAACGTGGCGGTCAGCCCCGTGTGCCCGTGGATCAGCAGCCGGGGACGCAGCTTCATGACCAGCTCCATGGCCTCGAACAGGCCGTCGGCGGAACCTTCCGCGAAGAACGGCGCGCCGAGGTACGGCATGGACATGTCGCCGGTGAACACGACATCCCGGTCGGGCACATGGACGATCAGGCCGTCGGCGGTCTCGCCCCCGGCGATGGGGATGAGCGTGAACGACATCCCGCCGACGGTCAGCGTCTCCGGCGAACTGACCAGGTGATCCGGCTCGACCTCGACCCGGTGGCTGCGGCCATCTGGCTGGAAATAGCGGAACGGCGTCGGTCCGGAGTTCTGGTTCCGCAGCTCGTCAGGGAAGCCGGCCTGTGCGATCACCGTGGCTCCGTCCGCCGTCAGCGCGTCGAGACCCCCGACGTGATCCCAGTGCCCATGGGTCAAGATCACGTGGGTCACCGGCAGATCGGTGAACGCCCGCAGGTCGCGCAGTGCCGCGGCCGCGTGCTCGGGCGTGCTGGCCGCGTCGATCGCGACGATCCCGTCGTCGGTGACGACGAACGAGAAGTCGGAGAAGTCGTAGCCCTGCGCGACGTGGATTCCGGGCGCGAGCAGCGCGAGGTTGCGCGGCACGAACCGGAAACCATCGTCAGCGCTGACCGAATAGTCGGAGATCAGCCGTCCGGCCTTGTCGCGCGCCGCCGCCGCCTCCGGCGTCTTGCCGAGTATTTCGTACGCTGCCGCCAGCCCTGCGTGGACGGACCGCATCATCCCCGGCGGAAACTGGTCCCGCACCGCGAGCACGAACTCCAGGTCGGCGGCCACGGTTTCGGCCCGCCCGGCGCAGCCCGGCAGCGCGGCCAGCGAGGTACCCCTGAAGTACTGCGCCAGCCCCAGGTCCAGCCCGGCCGCGGCGTCCAGCTTGTCGATCGCCGCCTCGGCGCGCCCGTCCAGCCGGGACTCGAACGCGCCGGTCAACGCGAGCCAAAGCGCGTCGTCCGGGCGGCCCGCGAAGTATTCGTAGCCCTCCAGGTAGCGTTCGGCGGCCATGAGCTGGCTGGCGAGCACGATGATCGTGCGGCGGTTGGCGCCCGGCCAGGCTGCCGCGGTCTTGAGCGCGTCGATCTCCAACAGCATTGTCGTGCCTCCTGCGGGGAGCGGGTCATTTTTACTATCTCCAAGATAGTATAACTAGGCTACTAGTATGAAAGTCGTGATGAGGAACGTCCGTACGTACGACCACTTCTGCCAGGTCGCGCGCACCCTTGAGCTGGTCGGCGACCGGTGGACCTTGCTCGTGATCCGTGACCTGGCCACCGGCCCGAAGCGGTTCACCGATCTGATGGAACGGCTTGGCGGCATCACGCCCAAGACGCTCACCCAGCGCCTGCGCGAACTCGAGGCCGCCGGCCTCGCGGCCGCCGACCGCGAGCCGGGCAGGCGCGAGGTCTGGTACCGCCTCACCGAGGCCGGCGCCGACCTCGGTCCGGTCATCGACGATCTCAGCTGGTGGGGACTGCGGCACGCATGGCGCAGGCCCGAGCCCGGCGAGCCGCTGCACGTCGAGCACCTGCTCCGCGCCGCCATCCAGTCCGTAGAGCATGCCGAGCGTGCCGACGCCGAACGCGAGCCGGCCCGCTGGCACTTCCGGCTCAGCGGCGCCGACTACCTGGCCGACAGCGACGGCCGGCACTGGACGCTTACCGCGCAAGCCCCGGCCACGCCGGCCGACGTCACGATCTCCGGGACCACCGACGCCCTGATCGGCTTGATCTTCGCCGGGACCGACGCGGGCCTTGACATCGCCGGTGACCCCGAGCAGGTCACCCGGTTCCGCCGCCTGATCCGCGCGATGGCGGCCGTGGTAAACCCCGCCAGCTCTCTTACCGCCTCTTAGCCGCCTCTTAGCCGGTAACGTCGACGCGAACCGGCCGCGTGCCGCCGGCGTTTGCGCTGGGCGTCGCGCACGACGTCACCGCGACGAGCACGTCGCGTTCGGCGGCGAACGTCATGCTCTGGCCCGCCGTCGAGACCGGCGGCCGGATCTCCAGCCGCCCGTCCGGCCCGATGGCGACGTTCATGAAGAAGTTGAACGCGATCGTGATCGTCGCCGCGGGCACGCCGAATGCGCCGAGCGATCGCGCCAGGTTGTCGAAGCAGTTCGGGTGCGGACCGGTCGCCCCGTGCTGGATCTCGAACATCTCCTGGCTGCACGGCGCGTACAGCATGTCGTGCACGCCGACCTGATCGTCGGTAATCCGCAGCAGCGGCCGGCTCCGCCGCGAGTACAGCACCGACCC
>Ga0070741_10007459_pt1 | contig 22607 bp, 17 predicted proteins | sample Coa_R1_4_FD_66440 | JGI IMG/M metagenome (GOLD analysis project Ga0070741, IMG submission 66440) | Surface soil microbial communities from Centralia Pennsylvania, which are recovering from an underground coalmine fire - Coalmine... | ecosystem: Environmental > Terrestrial > Soil > Unclassified ... | reverse complement strand
ACGCCGGGAAAGCGGCGCGCGAGGCGCGCGGCGTTGTCGAGCACCGCGGCCGGGGAGCGCAGGTACTGCTCGGGATCGTCGACGCCGCCGTGCACGAGCGCGAAGCGCCCTTCGAGCACGCGGCTCGCGGGCAGCGCGGCGAGGAAGGCGCGCGTCTCGGGGGCGAGCGTGCGCCGCGTGCGCAGGAGCGCGTACGCGGTGGCGTCGTTGCACTTGCCGGTGCCCAGGCGCCCGATGCCGATCAGCTCGTGGTTGCCGGCGATGCACTCGGCGCCGCGCTCGCGCAGCACGCGCACCACGGCGTCGGAGTCGGCGTTGTAGCCGACCAGGTCGCCGAGGCACACGATGCGGCGCACGCCGCGCGCGTCGAGCGCCGCGAGCGCCGCCTCGAGCGCCTCGAGGTTCCCGTGGATGTCGGCTACGACGCCGTAGACAGCCATCGCCCGAGCTTGCGTCGGCCCCACGCGAGCCAGCGGTGGCACGCGGGCCACGGATCGTCCCAGCGAAATACCGAGTGAACCTTGCGCGCGAAGACGATCGAGCGCAGCCACTCGGCCGTGCCGAGCGCGCCCTCGGCCTTGAGCTGCCGGTACGCCTTGTAGTCGAGCGCGAGATCGAGCCAGCGCGTGCTCGTGCGGTAGCCGCTCGGCCAGGGGCGCGCGCCGTCGACCAGGTACTCGTACGCGAGCGCGAGCAGGTTGACGCCGTTCGCCGCGCCCAGGTAGTTCCACAGGCTGAATCGTGCGTTGACCTCGATCAGCCAGATCCCGCCGTCGCGCTCGTCGCGCTTCAGGTCGAGCTTGAACGGGCCCTTCAGGCCGAGCGCCTCGACGATGCGCTCGCCGGCCTTCTCCACCGCCGGGTCGCGCACCAGCTCGATCAGCGAGCTGTCGCCGGTGCGCGGCGGCGCGGTGCGGAGCTTCCGGCCCACGAACGAGCCGAGCACGCGCCCGCGCTCGTCGGCGAGGCCGTGATACGACACCAGCGCCTCGTCGCTTCCCGGGATGTACTCCTGCACCAGGAACAGCTCGCGGAACGGCGCGAGGCGCTCGTCGGCGAGCAGCGCCTCGGGCCCGGGATAGAGCACGCCCTTTCCGTAGCGGCCGTTCAGCGCGCGCAGCGCCGGCGACTCGCTCCAGTGGAGCTTCAGCCGCGGCTTGGCGATCAACGGTCCGCGGTGGCTGCGCAGCGCGTCCGCGTCGCCCCAGTCGAAGCGGCGCGGCACGGGCAACCCGCGCTCGAGCGCGAGCGCGTTGAAGCGCGACTTGTCGAGCAGCGCCTCGCCGAGGCCGGGGTCGCTCGCGAGAAACGCGAAGTGGCGCTCGATAGCGGCGCGGTTGCGATGGAGGAGCCCGAGCCAGTCGTCGCGGCCGACCACGAGCGGCAGGCGCGCCCCGACGCGGTAGCGCAGCAGCGCGCCGGCCCGCAGGAGCGCGTCGACCGCCTCGCGCGGCGCGGCGACCGGGGACGGCAGCCGGCAGATCTCGCCGACCCGGCGCGAGCGCAGCGCCGGCTCCTCCTCGTCGTCGGTGCCGAGCACGACCGGGATGCCCGCGAGCGCGAGCGGCCGCACCAGGTTGATGCCGCCGAGGACGAACGCCGGCGGCCGGGCGTTGTCGTGGCGTCGCCGGCGCAGCGAGGGCTCGGAGACCGGCACCGCGGCGTCCGCGGCGCCGGTCCGGATTCGGCTCAACAGCATCTCGTGGGATTTTGGCCGGCCCGGCCTGCCGCCTTCGTGTCCGAGCACCGCGGCGCCCTAGCCTGTTGGAACCAGCGGGATTACCCTGCGCCGCTCAGCGCACGGGTATTTTGGCCTGCGCGAGCGCGGCCGCCGCGGCGACGGCGAGATCGCTGCGGATCTCCATCCAGCGGTCGACGCGCTCGGTCCAGGCGTGCAGCTCGAGCCCGAGCCAGTCCGGGCCCATGCGCACCACGATCGCCTTCGGCGGCGGCGTCTTCGCGATCGGCTCGCACGCCTGCGCCACCTGCTCGAGCACGCGGATCACCGACGGCAGGTCGGTGCCGATCGGCACGGCGATCGGCAGCTGGATCGAGCGCTCGTGGCTGGAGAACGTCCAGTTGACGACGCGCTCGGAGATGAGCTTGCCGTTCGGCACGATGATCTCGGACCCCGTGGTGGTGCGCACGGTGCTCGCGCGAATGCCGATGTGCTCGACGATGCCCGAGGCGTCGTCGATCTGGATGACGTCGCCGACCTTCACCGGCCGCTCGAACAGCAGGATCAGGCCCGAGACGAAGTTGTTGAAGATGTTCTGCAGCCCGAAGCCGACGCCGATCGAGAACGCGCCCGCGAGGATGGTGAACTTCGTCATGTCGAAGCCGAGCGCGGCGACGCCGGCGAGGAAGCCCACGATCAGGATCACGTAGTTGAGCATGGTCGAGATCGCGTACGGCATGCCGCGGCGCATGTTGAAGCGCGTGTACACGTCCTCCTCGAGCAGGAAGCGCACGAAGCGCGAGAGCAGGATCGCCGCCCAGACCGAGACCGCGAACTCGAGCAGGTCGGCGAGCGAGACCCGGATCGATCCCCAATGGCTCTCGGCGGTCAGGATCTCGCCCGCGCCCGCGGACAGGCGGTCGCGAAGCGCCAGCCGGTCGAGCGCGAACAGCGCGAGCAGCGCGGCCGCCGCCCATTGCATGAAGCGCAGCACCCGGCGCGAGATCAGCGCGCGGTGGCGCTGCACCGCGCCGAGCAGCGTGAAGGGCGGCAGGTGCAGCGCCATCACGAACAGACCGTCGGCGATCTCGACCAGCGCGTACAGCATGATGGCGACGTACGAGGTCGCGAGCAGCGCGTTGCCGAGCAGGTTCGCGAGCCCGACGTAGCCGAGCATGTTGGCGGCGAGCGACGCGATCGCGAGCGCGAGCGCCGCCCATCCCGCCCAGTGCAGGATCGCGCCCGAGCGCAGCGCCTGCCCGGGCGAGTCGCGCGCGGCCGCGCGCGCCGCGGGACTCGAGCGCGCGAGCAGCCAGCCGGAGAAGATCACCGCGCCGACCATCTCCGCGAACACGATGAGCCGCGGCGCGAGCTCGAGCGGCGCCGCGATCAGGCGCACCTGGTCGACGACGTAGAAGGCGACGAGCGCGTACAGCACCGGGTACATGCCGCGCTCGATCAGCCGCCGCAGGATGATCACCGCCGGCACGAGCACGAGCGCGCCCATCGACGCGTACAGCAGCACCGGCGCGTCCGGGTAGAGGCGGAAGCCGGCGGCGATGGTGATGAGCAGCGCGGTCGCCGCCGGGACGTCGAAGATCGCGCCCGTGTCGGCGAGGCGCGGCTCGTCCTCGAGCCAGCGGCGCACGCGCCGGCGCGTCCAGTAGAGGAACGCCGTGAGCGCCGCGAACGCGAGCGCGTGCGCCGCCATGCGCTCCGCCTGGCGCTCGGCGTAGGCCTCGAGCGCGGACCCCTGCGACGAGAGCGAGCGCCGCGCGTCGTCGCCGAAGCTCCGGCCGTCGGCCGCCGCGGACCACAGCGGCGGGCTGTCGCGCTCGAAGATGTTCTGCTCGAGCTCCTCGCGCGCGCGGCGCGCCGCCGTGATCGCGTCGGCCATGCGGTCGTCCTGCGTGGCGACGCGGTTCTGCAGCGCGATCAGGCGCGAGCGCTGCTGCGTGAGCGCGACGCGCGTGCGCGCGATCTCGCCGGCGAGCGCCTCCAGCCGCTTCACGACCTCGGGCGGCGCCTCGTCGCGGGTCGCCTCGAGCGTCTTCGCCCAGGACGCGGCCGCGTCGTCCACCTGGGAGGCCTCGCGGTCGAGGCGCTCGATGCGCGCGCCGACCCGGCGCGACAGGTCGGCGAGATTGCGCCGCAGCGGGGCCCAGCGCGCCTCGATGCGGCGCAGGGTCTCGATCGACGACGAGCGCGCGACGGCGCGGCGGTTGTCGGCGAGGCGCGCGTCGATCTCGCGCGAGAGCACGCGCAGGTCTCGCTCGACCGCCGCCGCGGTCGCGTCCTGCGCGATCTGCTGGCGCAGGTCGCCGAGCATGTTCGAGGTCTCCTCGGCGCGCTGCGGCGCGTCGGCGATCGGCACCGCCTCGGGCGGAGCTTTCGCGGGCTGCGCCTTCGCGGCCTTCGCGGCGTCGTCAGCCTTCGGCGCGGGCGCCGGCGCTCCCTGCGCGAGCGCCGCGCAGGAGGCGGCGGCGACGGCCGCGGCGACGAGGCATCGAAGGGCGAGGTTCGGCCAGCGCGGTTTCACGGCGGTTCGTCTTCTTGCGTCGCTGGGAGCCTGGAAGTGTGCGGGCGCGGCGTGCCGGCGAAGCCCGCCGGGCCATGGTCCGGACGGACTACGGCCGTCAAAATTGCCGGGTGAACGCGAGCCTCACGTAGCTGCGGTCGAACGCGAACAGCGGGATGTTCGACACGCCGACGTTGTAGCCGACGATGAGCTTGGGCGAGAACCCGCGCCAGCGCAGGTCGCGCCGCAGCAGCGTGATCTCGACCAGGGAGCGCCGGTCGTGGCGCGTGACGCCGAAGAGCGGATCGGGCGCGTCGTAGCGGAACCAGTAGGTCTCGGCGCGCATGCCGACCGTCCACGCCCTTGCGAGCTCGGTCTGCACCTCGCCGCGCACCCCGGGCGCGTCGTAAGCCGACGACTCGGCCTGCGCCTCCTGGCGGATCGCCGACGCGCCGAGCCGAACCAGCGTGCTGCCGTGGAGCGCGCGCGTCCAGTCCAGGGCGAGGGTGTACTGGTTTCCGGTGAGGAAGCCGAAGTCCTGGTAGCGCAGCTCGCGCGCCTCGAGCGAGGTCGCGACCAGCGTGTCGGGCCGCACGCGCCAATTGTCGCCGAGCTTGGCGAGGTAGCCGTCGTAGAGCGAGCGCTCGCCGTAGTTGGCGTAGTGGCCGCCCGCCTCGAAGAAGACGTCGTGGCTCGCGAACGCGAAGGTGTGGCCGACGGTGAGCGCGCCGTAGAAGAGGTCGAAGCGGTGCCCCTTGAAGTTCGTGTCCTCGGTGTAGAGGTTGACGTAGTTGTCGAGGCCCGGGCCGAAGCTGCGGCGCCCGCCGAGCGTGATCATCAGTCCCGTTCCCGCCTTCGCGCGCGCGTCCTCGTTCAGCTGGAACCGGGCTTCGCCGATCGGCACGTCGGTCGCGCGCGTCGCGTAGTTGACGTTCGAGTCGGACACGATCGCGACGTCGAGCTGCCAGTAGCTCTGCCGCTGGCGGATGTCGCGCACGAAGCGCAGCACGTTCGCCTTCGCCTGCGGCGGCAGGTCGGTCGAGAGCGCGAGCTCGAAGTGGTAGAGCGCGGCCGGGTAGTCGCGCTCGCGGTAGAGCGCGAGCGCGAGATCGAGGCGCACGCGCACCGCGGTCGGATCGCGGTTCAGGATGCGGCGGAACTCCTCGACCGCGCCCGCGACATCGCCGCGCGCGAGCTTCAGGTGCCCCGAGAGGAACAGCACCTGCAGCGACGGCTCGGGCGCCGCGCGCAGCCTCGAGATCAGGCGCTCGGCGGGGTCGAGCTTGCCCTGCTCGAGGAGCTCGGTCGCGAGCCGGGTCGCCTGCTCGATCGTCAGGTTGAGGGTCGGCGGCTCGGGGTTCTGCGCATGCGCCGGCGCGGCGAGCACGAGGAGCATTAAAAAAAAGGCCCGACGCCAGGCGCCGGGCCGGAACCGAGGACGCGCCATGCGCTACAGCATGGCGCGTCTATGTGACAGGCTCTATCGTTTCAGCGCGGCTCCGCCCACCAGCGTGGTCCCGGTCTGGGATTTCAGGTTGAACGTCATCCCCAGCTCGGCCGCCTGCGGGCCGTAGAAGTTGCCGGTCGCGGTGCCGGTCTTGCCGTCGGCCGTGGTCATCGTGCCCGAGAGCCCGTTGGTCGCCGCCGGATAGGTCAGCGTGCCGGTCATGTTGTAGCCGGGCGCCGCGGTGGCCACGCCGGCCGCGCCGTTCGCCATGTCGGTCCGCATCGAGTTCGACGTCTGGACCGCGATCGAGCGCGCGCGGAAGTCGGCGAGCGCCGAGGCGTTGCCCGTCACCGAGTACTGGCTCGTGCCCTCGACCGCGACGCCGAGCATCGCGCCCTGGTAGGTCGCGGTGCCGGTCGTCGGGATGTCGGTGCCGTCCGTGCGCGTGCCGACCGAGAACGCGGCCGCGTTCGTCATCCGCCCGGTCGCGATGTCGGTCGTGTTCCAGACGCCCAGGCTCGAGAACTGCAGCTTGAACGGATTGGCGCTCGCCGCGTCGGGCGCGAGGTAGGTCACGGTGCGGCGCGTGGTCGGGTCCTCCTTCGAGGAGGTGTCGACTCGCAGGCCGTTCACCATCGTGCTCGTGACCGGGCCGTCGAACACGTCGTCGACGTTGAGATCCGGGATCGCGACGCGGATCAACGGCGTGTTCGCGAGCGACACCTCGGGCGCCGGCATCGCGTTCAGCGAGTCGAACGAGCCCAGGCCCGCCGGCGTGAGCGCGGTCTGCTGCGTGAAGTCGATGTGTTGATCGACGGCGGCGACCTGGCCGAGCGGAGCGAGCTGCGGGTTGGGCCCCGGATCGCTCGAGCTGCTGGTCGCGACGGGCACCGGGTCCGCGGGCCGCGTACCGCCCGAGCCTCCGCCTCCGCCGCCGCATGCGCTGAGTACCCCGGCGGCGACGAGCGCCGCGAGAACCGGCTTGTTCATTGTGCTTCTCCCTTACGAATCGTTGCTCCGCGGCGCGCGGTGAGGCGCGTGTTGTTGTTCCGCGGTCTGGACGTTCCGCGGGGCTCGATGGCCCCGGGGCAGTCGGGCTCTTCGATTGGCCCGGGCGGATTCTTGCCGGGAAAGCAACTTCGGGAAATAGCCCGGACGGCGCGTCTCCCGCGGGAGACGGTTCTCAGCGCAGGGGCTGGCTACCCCGAAGGGGTTGGTAATCCCAGGAAAAGATCAGGCGCTGCTCGGTGTTATCGGCGGGCAGCGGCACGGTGTCGTGCCAGAAGTACGATGGAAACGTGAGCAGCAGTCCCGGCTCGGGCTTCACCGCGCGCACGAGCGGCGAGCGCGAGAGCCGGATGTCGGCGCGCGGCGGGCCGAACTCGATCCAGCCCGCGCGGCCCGCGGCCGGGTCGTCGACGATCTTCGGCACCTCGACGTAGTAGACGCCCGAGAGCCATCCGGCGAGATGGATGTGCGGCAGCATCTTGCCGCCGCCGCCCGCGAGGCGCACGCACCACAGGTCGAGCGCGTAGTCGGGCGGCGCGGCGCGCACCAGCGGGTGCGCCGCGTCCTCCTCGGGCAGGCGCGCGAGGCGCTCGTCGAAGGCGCGGCGGATCGCCTCCTTCAGCTTCGCGATCGCCGGGTGCGGCGCGTGCGCGAGGTTGGTGGTGCTGTGCCAGCCGCGGTAGGTCGCGTACTGCGCCGGGTCCTGCTGCATCCCGGCCTCGGCCGCGGCGAACTCGGCCAGGCCGCGGTTGAGATCGGCGATCTCGGCCGCCGGGTAGCCGAGGCGCACGAGCGTCATGGCGTGGATCAGGCGCCCGGGGTCGGAGAGCGCGCGCTCCTCGTCCGTGCGCCCGGTCTCGGCGAGCGCGAGCGTCTTCAGCGCGAGCGCGCGCACGTCGTAGGCGTCGAGCGCGAGCGCGCGCTCGAGGAGCGGCAGCGCCTCGGCCGCGCGCCCGAGCACGAGCAGGCACTCGGCCGCGGCCGCGAGCGAGACGCCGTCCTTCGGATCGGCGTCGACCGCGCGCCGGAACGCGGCGACCGCGTCCTCGTGGCGCGCGCGCTTCGCGTAGAGGCTCCCGAGGAAGGCGTGGCCGGTCGCGTACCCCGGGCGCTTCTTGACGATGCGCTCGAGCAGCGCGATCGCCTCGTCGTGGCGACCGGCGTCGGCGAGCACCGACGCGAGCGTGTTCTGCGCCTGGCGGTTCTCGGGCGCGATCTCGAGCGCCTTGCGGCACGCGGCCGCGGCGTCGTCGAGCTTCTTCTGCCCGGCGAGCACGGTGGCGAGGTTGACCCAGGCGTCGGGGCGGCGCGGCGCGATCCGCGCCGCGCGCGCGAGCAGCGCCTCGGACTCGTCCCAGCGCCGCGCCTCGCCGAGCAGCAGCCCGAGGTTGTTGAGCGCGACCAGCTGGTCGGGGTCGTAGCGCAGGACGTGGCCGTAGAGCTCGGCGGCCTCGCGCGCGCGGCCGGCCGCCTGCGCGCGCAGCGCCTCCTCGAGCAGCGAATTGCCGGTCACGACTTGCGCGCGCGTCCCCGCGTCTCGCGCACGCTCGGCGTCCACGGCTTGTCGGCCCAGGCGACGCCGACGCGCGCGACCTGCGCGTCGATGAGGTAGGGCTTGCCTTCCTGCGTCGCCTTCTTCGCGCGCGCGAGCGCGGCGCGCAGCTCGGCCGGGTTGTTCGCGACCTCGGCCTGCACGCCGAAGCCGCGCGCGATGTACGCCATGTTCATGTCCGGGTTGCCGAGGTAGTCGTGCACGAAGTGCCCGGTCTGGATCATGCGGCCGCCCGGCACCTTCTCGATCACGCGGCTGTGCGGCCCGGAGTAGGCGTGGTTGTTGTAGACGACGGTGATCACGGGCAGCTCGAGCCGCGCCATGTTCCAGAGCGCGGTCGGGCCGAAGATGAACGAGCCGTCGCCGACCAGGCAGATCACCTGGCGGCTCGGGCGAGCGAGCTTCACGCCCGCCGCCGTGCCCACGCCCGATCCGAGGTGCGCGCCGTAGTAATGGAACAGCTCGCGCCCGCCCTCGGCGTTGAAGTCGAAGCTGTGCAGGTTCACCGAGCCCGCCTCGTTGACGACGATCGCGTCGCGCTCGGCGAACTGCGCCACTTCCCAGGTCACGCGGTCGGCGATCATGGGCGCGCGGTTCCAGTCGGGGTTCTTCGTCACCAGGGCGCGGAGCGTGCGCGCCTTCTCGCTGAAGGCCCGTACGGTCTCGGCGCGCGCTTGCGCCGCATTGCCCCGGTCGGCGTTCATCAGCTGTCGCACCGCGGCGATCAGGTCGTCGAGGCCGAGCGCGACGTCGCACACGAGCGGCACGTCGGTGGGAATGACGTTGCCCATGCTCCAGCTGTCGATGCGCATGTCGATGAACTTCGGCCCGCGGCCGACGATCGGCGCCGGGCTGTTGTGCTGGAGCTTGTTGCCGACGTTGATGACGACGTCGGGATTCTTCGGGAAGTCGAGCGAGGAGATGCGCGTCACCGGCGTCGCGCCCACCCAGAGCGGGTGGTTCTCCGGGAAGCTGACGAAGATCTGGCGCGCCTGCGTCACGGGCATGCCGAGGATCTCGGCGAGCCGCACCGCCTTGCCGATCGCGCGCGCGTTGTAGACCTCGTCGCCGACGATCATGAGCGGCATCTTCGCGTCGACCAGCAGCCGCGCCGCGCGCTCGACCTCCTGCGGGTTCGGGCGCACGCGCATGCGCGGATCGAACTTGTCCTGGACGATGACCTCGGCGTGCGTGCGCTGGTCGTTCAGGTCCGAGTGCCACGACGCGTAGGTCGGCCCGTGCGGCGGCGTCCACGCCGCCTTGAAGGCGCGGCGCACCGTCTCCGGGATCATGTCGGCGCGGCGCGCGAGCCACGAGTACTTCGTGATCGGCTGCACCAGCTGCTCCTGGTTCGCGACCTCCTCGAAGCCGTCGCGCCCGGCGCGGCCGGTCTGGTCGGTGCGATAGCTGTAGAAGACGAGCGGCGTCTGCTCCTTGAAGGCGTTGAACATCTGGCCCATCGCGTTCATGAGGCCGACCGAGGCCGCCTGCATCACGATCGCGGGTTGCCCCGACGCCTTGACGTAGCCCGCGGCCATCGCCGCGCCGGGCCCCTCGTGCGGCGTCAGGATGTACTTGAGCTGCGGGCGGTCGACCAGCGCCTCGTAGAAGTGCGCGTCCTCGCTCGCCGAGTTGCCGAAGATGTAGGTCACCCCGGAGGCGACGAGCTGCTCGGCGAAGCATTCGCCGCCCGTGCCTTCGACCACCTTGACCGCGTCGGGCGGGACGCCTTCGCCGGGCCCCTGCGCGTACGCGACCGACGACACCGACTCGAGGACGGACTCGGCCGCGGCGAGCGAGACGCCGGTGGCGGTGAGCCCCTTCAGGAAGCCGCGGCGCGAGATCGACCGCGAAAGAAAACGTGCGACGAGCTCTCTCATGGCCTCTCCTTACCGCGCCGGGGGCGACTGCACGGGCTCGCGCCCGAACACCGACGGCTCGCGCGCGTGCGTCGCGCCGAGGTAGTCGGCCATCTTGCGGATCTCGTCCTCGCTCCAGAGCGCGCCGCGTCCCACCATGCGGTACAGCGTCGCCTCCCATGCGCGGCGGTCCTGATGCAGGTCGGACCACATGTTCGGGCTGTGGCACTGGAAGCACTTGGCGACCAGCACCTCCTTGCCCGGCGCGTCGGGAAACGCGTTGGCCGCCGATCGTCCTGAGCTTGTCGAAGGACCTGACCCTGTCGAAGGACGCTGCTGCGCGAGCGCCTGACCCGTTACCACGGCCAGCACGACGATGATCGGGAAAAATCTCATCCGGGCGCCTCCTCTGCGGAACCGGCCATAAATATACGGCAATGGTCTATGATCGTGCCGGCATTATAAGAAAGCCGGGGAGAGGCATGGCCCGTTTCGCGCGCATCGTCGTGGCGTTCGCTCTGCTGCTCGCGGCGCCCGCGGCGCGGGCGCAGTTCGTGGACCCGGGCCTGCGCTGGAGGACCTTCGACACCGAGCACTTCTCGGTGCACTTCCCCGACCGGAACCGCGCGCAGGCCGACGTCGCCGCGCAGGTCGCCGAGAGCGTCTACCCGCGCATCACCGGGTTGCTCCAGTGGCGGCCCGAGTCGCGCGTGCACCTTCTGATCCTCGATTCGGCCGACTTCTCGAACGGCTGGTCGACGCCGCTGCCGTTCAACGAGTTCGCGATCTACCTCTCGCCGCCCGACGAGGGCGAGCTGCTGCAGAACCGCGGCTGGATGGAGATGGTGATCTCGCACGAGCTCACGCACATCGTGCACATGGACAAGGCGCGCCGCGGCCCGCTCGTGCTGCGAAACGTCTTCGGCCGCGTACCGCTGCCGCTGCCGAACACGCTGCCCAACCTCTGGGGTCCGTCGTGGGTGAAGGAGGGGCTCGCGGTGTACTCGGAGTCCGAGGCCTCGGGCGGCTACGGGCGGCTCGGGCAGAGCTTCTTCGAGGGCATGATGCGCGCCGAGGTCGACCGCGGGCTGCGTCCCTTGCGCGAGATCCACGCCGACGGCCGCGGCTTCCCGCTCAACCGCGACTATCTCTACGGCAGCTACTTCTACATGTTCCTCGCCGAGCGCTACGGCCCGGACGCGGTGTTCCGCTACATCGACAACTACAGCGACGACCTGCTGCCGTTCCGGATGCAGAACAACCCGCTGCCGGCGACGGGCAAGCCGATGGACGTGCTCTGGGTCGAGTACCTGGACTGGCTCGACGCGCGCTTCCGCGCGCCGCGCCCCGCGCCCGACGTGGGCGACGCGCTGCTCCAGGCCTTCTCGATCGCGAGCCCCGCGATCGCGCCCGACGGCACGCGCTGGTACGTGCGCCACGACGGCTACACGCGCCCGAAGCTCGTCGAGCAGCGCCCGGGCGGCGAGCCGCGCGTCGTGCGCGAGGTCGAGCCCGGCACGCGCCTGTCGATCGACGCCGCGGGCCGGCCGCTGCTCGCGCAGCCCGAGATCTGCGGCAACTACAACTACTACTACGATCTCTGGCGCGGCGGCACGGGCGTCTTCGGCGGCTTCGAGCGGCTGACGCACTGCGCGCGCCTGCGCTTCACCGCGCCGCTCGCCGACGGCCGCATCGTCGCGCTGCGCATCGCGGGCGGCGAGGGGCAGGTCGTGCTCGTGGGCGCCGACGGCGCCGGGCAGTCGACGCTCTACCGCGCGACGCCGGGCGAGATGATCACGGGCGTCGCCGCGCGCGGCTCGAGCGTGATCGTGACGAGCTGGCGCGGCGGGCGCTGGACGCTGCTCGAGGTCGGGGACGGCCGCGCGACCGAGCTCGTCGCCGACTCCGCGGTCAAGCACTCGCCGCGCTTCGGCGATTCCGAGGACGAGGTCTTCTTCGTCGCCGACTACGGCAAGGTCTACAACGTCTGGTCGTACTCGCGCTCGTCGCGCCGCCTTTCGCGCTGGACCCAGGCGCCTTACGGCGTGCAGGACATCAGCGCGCCGGTCGGCGGCGAGATGCTGCTCACCACCATCGAGGCGAACGGCGACATCCTGCGGGCGCGCCGGATGCCGCAGGCGCCGCTGGAACGAAAGGAAGCGACCGTCGCAGCCGCCACCGCCGCCGGGGCGCCGGTGCCGCCCGCGGCCGCGACGCCCGACCGCACCTACTGGCCGCTGCCCTCGATGGCGCCGCGCTGGTGGCTGCCGCAGTTCGTCGCCGCCGACGGCATGGTCGCCTTCGGCGCGACCACGAGCGGCGCCGACGCGCTCGGCCTGCACGAGTACAGCCTCTCGCCGCTGTGGGAGACGAGCGAGCGCGAGTTCCTCGGCAGCGCCGCCTACGTGTACGACGGCCGGCACGGCGTCTTCCTCGACCGCAGCATGACGGTCAAGGCCAACGAGCCGGGCTCCGACGAGAACAGCTTCCGCCGCAAGATCAGCGAGTACGAGATCGACGAGACCGCGCAATGGGTCTCGACCTGGCGCTACGTGCGGCTCGACTGGAGCCTGTACTGGGGCCTGGGCGCGGCGCTCGACCGCGAGGTGCTGCACTTCGTCGACTCGGCCAGCACGCGCCCGCGCGACGAGCGCGTCGGCGCGCTCGTCGCCGGCTACGACAGCCGGCGCTGGCAGTGGTACGGCGAGGGCCCGACGCAAGGGCAGCAGCTGCGCCTGTTCGCCGAGACCTCGAACCGCCTGCGCGGCGAGTTCGACGGCAACGCCTACCGCGCCGACTGGCGCGTCTTCGTCCCGCTCGGGAAGACCGTGCTCTCGGGCCGCTGGAACGAGTTCTACGCGCAGCCGCAGGCCGAGCCCGCGGAGCTCGGCGGCGTCTTCACCGAGGAGACCTACGGCTACTCGCTGCCGGTCCTGAACCAGCGGCGCTTTCCCCTGCGCGGCTACGACCCGGGCGACCCGGGGCTCATCGGCCACCGCGCGCGGCTCGGCACGCTCGAGTGGCGCACGCCGCTCGCCGACATCGACCGCGCCACCATGGTGCCGCCGATCGGCGTGAACCGCGTGTCGCTGAACGTGTTCGCCGACGCGGGCGCGGCCTGGGACGCGCTCGAGCAGCGGCGCTTTCGCCGCGGCTACGGCGTCGAGCTGCTGGCCGAGGCGCGCGCGGGCTATCTCTTCGGCGCGCAGTTCCGCGCCGGCGTCGCGCACGGCGTCGACGAGAACGGCCGCACCGTCGCCTACATCCGGGTGGGCCGCTCGTTCTAGCTCACTGGCGCTTGAGCGCCGCGCCGCCGACGAACGGGGTCGCGCTCGCGCCGTTCGCGAGCGAGAAGGTCACGCCGAGCTCGGCGGCCTGCGGGCCGTAGAAGGTGCCCGCCGCGGAGCCGGTCTTGCCGTTGGTCGAGCTCGCCGTGCCCGAGAGCGCGTTCGCGCCGGCCGCGTACGTGAGCCTGCCCGTGACGTTGTAGCCGGGGTCGGAGACCAGGATGCCGGTCGCGCGGTCGGTCTTGCCCGAGCCCGTGCTCGAGAGCGCGACCGAGCGCGCGCCGAAGTCGGCGGTCGCCGAAGCGAGCGCGCTGATCGAGAACTGCTTGCCGCCCAGCTCGGTCGCGTTGCCGAGCAGGAAGCCGCTGTAGGTCGCGGTTCCCGTCGTCGGGATGTCGCCGCCCGCGGTGCGGGTGCCGAAGGAGATCGCGGCCTGCTGGTTGATCGTGCCGGTGGTGAGATCGGCGCGGTCCCAGATTCCGAGGCTCGAGAAGCGCAGGCCCGACGGGCCGTTCGACGGCACGATGTAGGTGAGGGTGCGCACGCCCTGCGCGTCGGAGCGGCGCGCCGTGGGGATCTGCACGCCCGCGATGACGTTGGTCGAGACCACGTCGGCCTGCGTGAAGGTGTCGTCGACGCCGAGCGCCGGGATGGCGATCCGCACCGTCGGCGCGTTGGAGAAGGTGACCGCGGGCGTGAACGCGCCCGCGCTCGTGTCCATGCGCGCGACCGAGCCGACCGCGAGCGCGGTCGGCGTCGACATCGCGGTGAGATCGGTGCCCGAGCCCGTGACGGGCGCCTGCTCGCTGCTCGGCGCGCGCATGGCGCTCGCGCCTCCTCCTCCTCCGCCGCCGCCGCAGGCGGCGAGCGTGCAGGCCGCAAGCACGGCGGCGATGAGTGGCGTCTTCACGGCTGGTCCTTCGCGACGAGTGGAGAACAGCCCGAGGCTACGCGCGGCGGGCGCGTGTCCGGTCGGGCGCCGCATTGAGCCGGCTGGAGCAAGCGCTTCGGAGGGGTGCATGGGCGCTCGCGCACGCCCCTTGCCGGGGCATCCGTCGCCCGGGCGCGACAGGCGGCGCGCCGGCGCCCGGTGAAAAACCGCTTCCGATCAAGGGCGAAGCGACAACCGGCGGCATTGGCACGGCGCTTGCTGCCTCGCACAACGCACGATCTTGAAAAGCAACCCGGGGAACCCCATGACCGACTTGATGCGAACGAAGCTCGACTGGATGGTGACCGTGGCGGCGGCGATCGGCGCGCCGCTCGCGATCCTGTTCGCCGCGTGCGCGAAGGACATCGCCGACGCGCTCGGGCACATCGGCGACGGCAGCCTGCTCGCGCTCGCGGCCGCGGCGAACGCGCTGACCCTCGTCCCCTGACGCGTCAGCCGTCGAGCTCCGGGTAATACCGGAAGATCCCCATCGTGTTGAAAGGCAGCCGCCGCTCGGAAGCGAGGTAGGCGGCGAGGCGCGCGCGCTTCGCCGCGCGCTCGTGCAGCTCGGCGACGCGCCCGCGCCGGCGCTCGGCGCGCGCCATCGCGCGCGGGAAGGCGTAGCGCAGGCCCGCGACCACCTGGAAGAGCGACAGGTCCGCGTAGGTCGCGCGCCGCCCGGCGAGCCAGCCGCTCTTCGCCGGGTTCGAGCGGATCACGCGCTCGAAGTAGTCGAGGAACGCGGGCAGCCGCTCCTTGCGGAAGCCCGCGGCGCGCGCCTTCGACTCGCGCCTCTGGTCCTCGTAGTAGCGCCAGCCGCCGAGCGGGTGGTGCACGTCGTGCGCCTCGACCAGGAGATCCGCCATCGTGAGCTGGAGCTGATGGATCCACAAGCGCGCGCCGTCGTCGCGCGGCGCGAGGCCGAGGCGCGGGCCGAGCCACAGCAGGATGTTCGCCGTCTGCCCGATCACGAGCTTGCCCGCGACCAGGAACGGGCAGGCGAAGGGCGGGTGCGCGAGCGAGCGCCGCGCCATGAAGCGCAGCATCGCGGGGACGCCGCCGCGCGCCCTCGCGACGTCGACGTAGTCGGCGCCCGCGTCCTCGAGGGCGAGGCGGACGAATTCGCCGCGGCCGGGGATCGACGGCCAGTAATAGAGGGCGTAGCGCATGGGGTCTCCGAAGCTGCGGGCGAAGGAACGATGCTAACCTTTCACGCCGGAGACTTCCCATGCGCCCGCTAGCCGTCGCGATATTGCTGTTTTGTTCCGCGGTCTTCGCGCAGTCGTATCCCTCGAAGCCGATCCGGATGATCGTCCCTTGGCCCGCGGGCGGCACCGTCGACGGCGTCGGGCGCGTTGTCGGGCCGAAGCTCGCCGAGGCACTCGGGCACCCGATCGTGGTCGAGAACCGTGCGGGCGCGGGCGGCGCGATCGGCGAGGCCGAGGCCGCGAAGGCGGCGCCCGACGGCCATACCGTGCTGCTCGTGTTCGATACGCACGCGGTGAACCACCTGCTCTACAAGAATCCCGGCTACGACCCGTTCCGCTCGTTCGCGCACGTCAGCCTGCTCGTCACCTCGCCACAGGCGCTGGTCGCGGCGCTCGACTTCGCGCCGTCGAGCGTGGCGCAGCTGGTCGACTACGCCAAGGCCAATCCGGGGAGGGTTACGTACGCGACCGTCGGCGCGGGCAGCTCGAACCACCTCAACGCGCTGCTGCTCTCCGAGCGCGCCGGCCTCGACATGGTGCACGTGCCGTACAAGGGCGGCGCACCGATGATGGTCGACCTGGTCGGCGGGCAGGTGAACGTGATGTTCGTGTCGGCGCCGCAGGCGATCCCGCAGGTGAAAGCCGGCCGCATCAAGGCGCTCGCCATCGGCAGCGCGAGGCGCATCGCGCAGCTCCCGGACACGCCGACCGTCGCCGAGACGCTGCCCGGCTTCGCATCGCAGTCGTGGGTCGGGATGCTGGTCCCCGCCGGCGCCGCGAAAGGGGTCGTCGCGCGGCTGCACGGCGCGACCGTGGCGGCGCTCGCCGATGCCGGCGTGCGCGCGAAGCTCGAGGGACAGGGGTTCGACGTCGTCGGCGGCACGCCCGAGGAGTTCCTCGCGTTCGTCCGCGCCGAGTCCGACAAGTGGGCGAAGGTCATCGGGCGCTTCGGCGTGCGCGTGGAATGACGGACGCCTTCGCCGAGTTCGAGCGCTCGCGCTGGCAGTCGGTCGCCGCGCCGTATCACGACTATTTCGGGGCCCTGACGTCGCAGAGCATCGGGTCGCTTCTCGACGCCGTGGCCGCCGCGCGCGGGACGCGCCTTCTCGACGTCGCCTCCGGTCCGGGATACGTGGCGGCCGCGGCCGTACGCCGCGGCGCGCGCGCGACCGGCGTCGATTTCTCCTCCGAGATGGTCGCGCAAGCGCGGCGGCTGCATCGCGGGGTCGACTACCGCGAGGGTGATGCGCAGGCGCTGCCGTTCGGCGCCGGCAGCTTCGACGCCGTGGTCGTCGCCTACGGCCTGCTGCACTTCTCGGATCCCGACCGCGCGCTAGCCGAGGCCCGCCGCGTGCTCGCGCCCGGCGGGCGCGTGGCGTTCTCCGTGTGGGCCGCGCCCGAGCGCGCCGTCGCTTTCGCGATCGTGCTCGACGCGGTGAAGACGCACGGCGATCCCGCAGTGCCCCTGCCGCCCGGGCCGCCGTTTTTCCGCTTCAGCGACCCGGCGGAGTGCGTGCGCGCGCTCACGGCGGCGGGGTTCGAGCGCCCGCATGTCGCCGAGCTCTCCCAGACCTGGCGGCTCGCGTCGCCAGCGGCGCTGTTCCAGGCGATGCTCGAGAGCACCGCGCGCACGGGAGCGCTGCTGCGCGCGCAGGCGCCGGCCGCGCTCGCGCGCGTCCGCGCGGCGATCGAGAGCGGCGCAGCCGCGCACGCGGGCGCGGGCGGGATCGATCTCGCCATGCCGGCGGTCATTGCGTCCGCCGTGGTGAAGTAGCGCCGACTCTGCGGTAAAGTACCGGCATGCCCGTCAGCCATCCCTTTCACCTCGCCTTTCCCGTGCGCGATCTCGCCGAGGCGCGCCGCTTCTACGGCGGGCTTCTCGGCTGTCCCGAGGGCCGCTCGAGCGACGACTGGGTCGACTTCGACCTCTACGGCCACCAGGTGGTCGCGCACCTCGCGCCCGAGCAGTGCGTCGAGGTCTCGCGCAACGACGTCGACGGCGACGCGGTTCCGGTGCGCCACTTCGGCGTCGTGCTGCCGATGCCCGAGTGGGAGCGGCTCGCCGAGAAGCTGAAAGGCGCCGGCACGAGATTCGTCATCGAGCCGCACGTGCGCTTCCAGGGACAGGTCGGGGAGCAGGCGACGATGTTCTTCCTCGACCCCTCGGGCAACGCGCTCGAGTTCAAGGCGTTCGCCGATCTCGGGCAGCTGTTCGCGAAATAGGAGGCCTCATGGCGCCGTCCCGCTACGTTCCCCAGGGCGTCATCCCCGCCGTCCTGCTGCCTTTCCACGACGACCTCTCGATCGACGAGGCGTCGTTCCGCTCGCACCTCGCCGACGTCGCGTCTGTCGACGGGCTGTCGGCGATCACGATCAACGCGCACTCGACCGAGGTCGCCTCGTGCACGTTCGACGAGCAGAAGCGCGTGCTCGCGATCGCGACGGACGAGATCGGCGCGAAGCTGCCGATCGTGAACGGCGTCTACGCCGAGGGCTCGCTCGAGGCGGCGCGCATCGCGCGCATGGCCGCGGACGGCGGCGCTCGGGCGCTGCTCGTCTTCCCGCCGGGGCCGTTCACGCTGGGGCAGCGTCCCGAGATGGTGATCGAGCACTTCCGCCGCGTCGCCGACGCGTCGGGACTGCCGATCATCGCGTTCCAGTACCCTCTGGCCGGGGGACAGGGCTATCCGCTCCCGACGCTGGTCGCGCTCGCGGAAGCCGTGCCGGGCGTGGTCGCGATCAAGGACTGGTGCGCGAATCCGCAGCTGCACGAGCGCCAGGTACGCACGCTGCAGTCGCTCGCGCGGCCGGTGAACGTGCTGACGACGCACAGCTCGTGGCTGATGATGTCGCTCGCGACCGGGTGCAGCGGGCTGCTCTCGGGAAGCGGCTCGGTGATCGCCGATCTCCAGTCGAAGCTGTTCCGCGCGCTGCGCGCGAACGACCTCGCGACGGCGCGGGAGCTGAACGAGCGCATCTGGCCCACCGCCGAGGTGTTCTACTCCGAGCCCTGGGTCGACATGCACAACCGGATGAAGGAAGCGCTCGTCATGCTCGGGAAGCTGCCGCGCGCGGTCGTGCGGCCGCCGCTCGTGCGCCTTTCCGATGCCGAGCGCGAGCGCGTGCGCGCGGCGCTCGTCGCCGCGGGCCTTCTCCAGCGCGGCGGTGCGCGCAGGGCGGCCTAGCGCTTCGCGCATGCGCCAGTTCACCAAGACGCGGACCGGCGCGGACGAGACGGCGGCGATCGGGGCCCTGAGGCTGCGCCTCGCCGGCTTCTCGCGGCAGGAGATCGTGCCGGTGGAGGAGGTGGTGCGCGCGGTCGACCGCGTGCCCGCGTTCCACCTCGAAGGGCTGCGCGAGATCGTCTACCTGCCCGAGGCCGCGCCCGAGCCGCCGCCGTCGCCGACGCGCTTCGCCTGCTCGCGCCCGCGCGCCGAGTTCCTGCAGGAGGAGCGGCGCGTCGTCGTCTACGACTTCGACTCGCCGCAGCTGTTCTTCCACATGCTGCTGCACGAGATCGGGCATTTCGTCTTCTTCCTCGTGATCGGCAGCCGCGTGAAGAAGCACTGGGTGGTGCACCTCTATCCCGGCTCGTCGTGCATCACGCCCTACGCGGAGACGAGCGCGATCGAGGACTTCGCCGAGACCTACGCGTGGTACGTCCTCGACCCCGAGGCGCTCGCGCGCGGCCACGCGGTGAAGCACGCCTTCATGCGCGACTTCGTGTTCTCCGGCGATCCGGCCACGCTGAAGGAACGCGCGCGGAGCGCATAGGGGACCCGGGCGTGCTCGTGGCGATCGACATCGGCGGCACGTTCACCGACCTCATGGCCTTCGACGAGGCGAGCGGACGCTTCTCGCAGGCGAAGTCGCTCACGACCCCGGCGCAGCTCGTGCAGGGCATCATCGACTGCCTGAAGAAGAGCGCGGTCGACCCGGGCGCGATCGGCGAGCTGATCCACGGCTCGACCACCGCGATCAACACGCTGATCGAGAGGAAGGGCGCGAAGACGGGCCTCGTCGTCACGCGCGGCACGCGCGACGTGTACGCGATCGGGCGCGGCAACCGCCCCGAGGCGTACGACCTGTTCTTCCACCGCCACCGCCCGCTCGTGCCGCGGCATCTCACGCGCGAGGTCGGCGGGCGGCTGCTCGCCTCGGGCGCCGAGCACGAGCCGCTCGACCGCGCCGGCGTCGAGGACGCGTGCCGGCGCCTCGCGGCCGAGGGCGTCGAGGCGGTCGCGGTGTGCTTCCTGCACGCGTACGCGAACCCGGAGCACGAGCGCGCGGCGGGCGCGATCGTGCGGCGCCTCATGCCCGGCGCCTACGTGTCGCTCTCGCACGAGATCCTGCGCGAGTACCGCGAGTACGAGCGCACCTCGACCACGGTCGTCAACGCCTACGTCGGGCCGAAGGTCGGCGGCTACGTGCAGAGCCTCGCGCGCGGCCTCGGCGGCGTCGGCTTCCGCGGCGAGCTCACGATCATGCAGTCGAACGGCGGCGTCATGACGCCCGAGGTCGCGACCGGACGGCCGGTCGCGATGATGGAGTCGGGCCCGGTGGGCGGCATCATCGCCGCGGCGCGCGTCGCGGCGTCGCTCGGCTTCGCGAACGCGATCTCGTTCGACATGGGCGGCACGACCGCGAAGGCGAGCCTGATCCGCGACGGCGAGCCCTCGACCGCGAGCGGCTACCACGTCGGCGGCTACGCGAGCGGGCACCCGGTGATGGTGCCCGTCATCGACGTGATCGAGGTCGGCGCGGGCGGCGGCAGCATCGCCTGGATCGACGACGTCGGCGCGCTCAAGGTCGGTCCGCGCAGCGCCGGCGCCGATCCCGGGCCGGTGTGCTACGGCGCGGGCGGGACCGAGCCCACGATCACCGACGCGAACCTGGTCCTCGGCCGGCTCGATCCCGGCGACTTCCTCGGCGGGCAGATGGTGCTCGACGCCGAAGGCGCCGAGCGCGCGCTGCGCGCGAAGATCGCCGAGCCCCTCGGGCTCCCGAGCGCCGCCGCGGCGCAGGCGATCGTCGACATCGCCGTGTCCCGGATGTCGCTCGCGGTGCGCGAGGTTTCGGTCGCGAAGGGCCACGACCCGCGCGATTTCGCGCTCGTCGCCTCGGGCGGCGCGGGCCCGCTGCACGTGGTCGCGGTGGCGCGCGAGCTTTCCATCCCGACCGTGATCGTGCCGCGCTTTCCGGCGCATTTCTCGGCGCTCGGCATGCTCGCCGCCGACGAGCGCCACGACGTCGCGCGCACCTTCTACGCCGACCTCGCGCGCGTGGAGTTCTCGGCGCTGCGGGACGCGATCGCCGAGATGCGAGGCGAAGGCCTCGCCGGTCTGCGCAACCGCCGCAGCATCGAGGAGCGGCTGCAGCTCGAGCTGCGCTACGTCGGGCAGGAGTTCACGCTGCCCGTGCCGGTGACCGGGGCGCAGCTCGCGGGCGCCGACCGCGCGGCCATCCGCGCGGCGTTCGACGCGCTCTACGAGAAGCGCTACGCGCACAGCTCGCCGCGCGAGCCGGTCGAGATCGTCAACGTGCGGCTCGCGGTGATCGGCAAGCGGCCGCGGATGGAGTTTCCGCGTCTGGCGGAAGGCGCCGGGGCGACGCCGTCCGGCACGCAGCGGGTCCTGTTTCCCGGCTCGGAGACGCCGGTGCCGTGCGCGGTCTACGCGCGCGAGCGGCTGCCCGCGGGCGCGCGCTTCGCGGGACCGGCGCTCGTGCGCGAGCACGGGACGACGACCGTGATGCCGCCCGGCACGCGATGCCGCGTGGCGGCGACCGGCGAGCTGATCGTCGAGGTCCAATGAAGGAGCTCGATCCCGTCACGCTGGAGGTGGTGCGCAACGCGCTGCCCGCGATCGCCAACGAGATGGCGGCCGACCTGCAGCGCACCTCGTACAACATGATGATCTACGAGGTGCGCGACTTCTGCACCGCGCTGCTCGATGTCGACGGCGCGCTCGTCTCGCAGAACGTCGGCGGCGTGTCGCACTTCGTCGCCGACCTCGGCGTCGTGGTCGCCGACGGTGTCGCGCGCTACGGCCGCGGCGGCTTCGCCCCGGGCGACGTCCTCATCACCAACCACCAGGCGGTCGCCGGCCAGCACCTGAACAACGTGGTGATCTACGTGCCGTGCTTCTTCGAGGGCGAGCTCCTCGCCTTCGCCATGGTGCGCGCGCACTGGATCGACGTCGGCGGGAAGAGCACGGGATTCGGCGCGGGACCCGACGTCCCCGATCCCTGGCAGGAGGGACTCCAGCTCGACCAGCTGAAGATCCACGAGGCCGGGAAGGTGAACGAGACGCTGCTGCGCGTGATCCGCGACAACATCCGCTTCCCGGAATCGTCGCTGGGCGACATGAACTCGCAGATCGCGGCGTGCCGGCTCGGCGCGCGGCGGCTGGACGAGCTGTTCCGCCGCTACGGACGCGCGACGCTGCTCGCCGCGATCCGCCGCATCTTCGACGAGACCGAGCGCAAGTGCCGCAACGTCGTCGCGCAGCTCGCCGGCGGCGAGTACGAGGCCGAGTCGTTCTTCGACGACGACGGGGTGACCAGGGGCGAGCGGGTCAGGATTCATGCGAAGGTGACCGTAAACAAAGGCGCGATGACGATCGACCTCTCGGGCTGCTCCCCCGAGCGCAAGGCGGCCGTGAATTCGCGCACGCTCGCCGCGGCGCGCGTCGCCTACAAGGCGCTGACCGGGCCGCTCGAGCCCGTGAACGAGGGCTCGTTCCGCGCGCTCGAGGTCGTCATTCCCGAGGGCAGCATCATGATGGCGCGCTACCCGGCGCCGATGGCGGGGTGGAGCCTGTTCGTGCCGATGGTGGTCGAGACCATCCTCACGTCGCTCGCAAAGGCAATGCCCGATCGGATCCCCGCCGCGCACCACGCGCTGCTCGGCGGCGCGGTGGTGTTCTTCGGCATCGATCCCGCGACGAAGCGCCGCTTCGTCGTGCAGAGCGTCGAGGGCGGCGGCTGGGGCGGGCGCCCGTTCGAGGACGGCGAGTCGGCGACGGTGTCCGTGTGCCAGGGCGACGTGAGGAACGGCTCGATCGAGGGCATCGAGATGAAGTGCCCGGTGCTGATCGAGGAGCGCGCGCTGCGTCCCGA
>Ga0070741_10007457_pt1 | contig 22609 bp, 14 predicted proteins | sample Coa_R1_4_FD_66440 | JGI IMG/M metagenome (GOLD analysis project Ga0070741, IMG submission 66440) | Surface soil microbial communities from Centralia Pennsylvania, which are recovering from an underground coalmine fire - Coalmine... | ecosystem: Environmental > Terrestrial > Soil > Unclassified ... | reverse complement strand
CTCGAAGTCTTCGGCCAATGGAAGGCACCGGGCAATTTCAGGATCGACTTCTTCGTCATCCGAGTCGGCGAATGGGGCGGGCACATGCTGATGGAGTGCGACGATCTGGTGACCATTCACAAATTCTGTTCGATGCTTCCCGCGTTCAGGTTCGGGGTGCACCCCGTCATCCCGGTGGAAGAGGCCGTTCGCGGCGAACTCGAGGTCATCGCGTGGCGAGATGGACTGAAACGCCAGTGATGATTGCCTTCGGCCCTCGGCCAGATGATTGGGCTGACCGCGCTTCCGGCGGGCGGCGCCCTGCGCACCGCTGAAGCGCTGAGTCGTTGGGCGATATGGGAACGTCTACGTACTAGACGTCCCTGGACGGGGGTCTCGAGCGCGACGCGCTCCGCATCGGGCGCACGCGCCCGGATGACTGCCGCGATGATTTCAGGCACGGACCGACATCGTCCTTGCCAACGTATCTCGCCGTTTTCATCGCCCTGCGGCGTGGAACTCGCTGCTTCGCCAGTTTATGCTGGGCTGGCGCACGTCGTCGACGGAGGCGGAAGCGATGGGGGACGGAACGGATCTGCGCGCGCCGATCGGCGACGCGCTCCGCGCGCTCGACGTACGGAATCTGAACCTCGTCGTCCACGACGCGAGCTTTCCCGGCGACGCCGACGAGGATTTCGGACGCGGCGCGCCCGGCTCGCGCGGTGGGCTTCGCTTCCTCGCCTTCGTCCGCGGTCTCGGCTTCACCGGGCTCCAGCTCGGGCCCGACGGCCAGCCGCCGCCCGACGACCCGTCGCCGTATCGCGGCGCGGCCTTCCCCCGCAACGTGCTCTCGATCCCGCTCGCTTCGCTCGTCTCCGATCCTCAGTGGGACGGGCTCCTCCCGGAGGCGGCGCTGGCGGACGCCGTGACGACGCGGCCGGAGGGCAGCCGCGCGCATGCGGCCCACGATCATGCCGCCCGCGTCCACGCGGGCGCGCTTCGCCTGGCGTTCGCGCGACGCAACGGGCGCGCGCACCTCGCCGACGAGCAGCGGCGCTTCGAGCGCGAGCACGCGGGCTGGCTCGAGCGTTACGAGCTGTTCGAGGCGCTGGCCGCGGCGAATGCGACGCGCGACGTCCGGCGCTGGGAACCCGGCGATCAGCGCCTCTGGCACGGCGCCCCGGGGGGAGACGCTGCACGCCGCCGCGCGCTCCGCGCCGCGCACGCTGACGCGATCGCGTTCTTCCGCTTCGCGCAGTTCGTCGCGCACGTCGAGCGTCGCCGCTTCGCGACCGCGGCGCGGGCGCTCGGGTTCCGGCTCTTCGCCGACCTGCCGATCGGCCTCGCGGCCGAGGACGAGTGGTGCTTCCCCGAGCTCGCGCTCGACGGCTTTCGCATGGGCGCCCCGCCGAGCCGGACGACGCCCGCCGGACAGCCGTGGGGGTACCCGGTGTTCGACCCGCGCCGGTACGTCGAGTCCGTCGACGGCCGCACCCGGCCCGGCCCCGTCCTGCGCTTCCTGGCGGCGCGACTCGATCGTGCCTTCGACGGCGCCGACGGCGTCCGCGTCGACCACCCGCACGGGCTCGTCTGCCCGTGGGTATACGACGCGAGCCGCGCGGACGATGTCCGCGCGGGCGCCCGCCTGTTCGAGTCGCCGGGCCTGCCGGATCATCCGACGCTCGACCAGTTCGCGATCGTGACGCGCGCGCAGCTGAACCCGGACCCGCGGACGCCCCGCTGGGCCGACGACTGGGTGACGGACCTCACTGCCGATCAGGTGCGGTCCTATGCCGCCCTGCTCGACGAGGTCATCGCCGCAGCACGCCGCCACGGGCGCGGCGCGGAGGATGTCGTGTGCGAGGTGCTGTCGACGCTGCCGACGCCGCTCGCGCGCGTCCTCGGGGTTCACGGTCTCGGCCGCTTTCGCGTCACGCAGAAGGCGGTGCTGTCGAATCCGTCCGACGTCTACCGAAGCGAGAACGCTCGTCCGGAGGACTGGGGGATGATGGGCACGCACGACACGCCCTCGATCTGGCGCGTCGCGGACGACTGGCGACGGGCGGGCGAGCTCGGACGGCGCGCCGAGTACCTCGCCTGGCGCCTCGCACCGCGCCCCGAGGCGCGGGAGGACTTCGCCCGCGCGCTCGCCGGCGACCCCGGCCTCCTCGTGAACGCGCAGCTCGCCGACCTCTTCGCGTGCCCGGCACGGAACGTCATGATCTTCTTCCCGGACCTCTTCGGCCTGCGTGAGACCTACAACGTGCCGGGCACCGTCGGATCGGCGAACTGGACACTCCGTGTCCCACGGGCCTACGCCGACGATTACCGTCAGCGGCTGCGCAGCAACCAGGCGTTGAACCTTCCCCTCGCGCTCGCCATGGCGCTCCGCGCGCGAAACGTCGGGACATCCGCCGTGCTCGGCGCCCTGGATGCCGCCGCCGCGGAATGAATGCGGTCCCGGCGGGCGTATCGACAGGCGCCGCGTCCGATGGCAGTCTCGGCAGGGAATTTCGGCGGCACTCGGGGACGGGCGCCGAGCCCGCTTCCGGACGGATCCAATGAGAGACGCCGAACCGCCAGACCGGGGCATCGGATCGCGCACTGTCCGGGAGCGTGCGCCGGGCCGGATCGCCGTCGACGCGACGGCGCCGCCGGCACGCGTCGTCATCGAGGGGGTCACCCCGGAGGTCGACGGCGGCCGGTTTCCCGCGAAGCGCGTGATCGGCGAGGCGGTGGCCGTCGGGGCCGACGTGTTCGCGGAGGGCCACGATCGGCTCGCCGCCGTCCTCCGCTTCCGCCACGCCCGCGACGAAGCGTGGCGCGAGGTCCCGATGGAAGCGGGCCCGAACGATCGCTGGGAGGCGACGTTCACGGTCGAGCAGCTCGGCATCTACGAATACGTCGTGCACGCGTGGGTCGACGCCTTCGCCTCCTGGCGGACCGCGCTCGCGAAGAAGCGCGACGCCGGGCTGGACGTCACGAGCGAGCTCCTCGAGGGCGCCGCCCTCGTCCGCCGCGCGGCGGAGCGCGCCACCGACGCCGACCGGCAGTGGCTCTCCAGCGAGGCGCAGGCGCTCGCTGGCGGGGGACCGGCGGCGACACGCGCGGCGCGCGCGCTCGCACCCGAGCTTGCCGCCCGAGTCGCCCGCCATCCGGACCGGACGCGCGAGACCCGCTCCGAGCGCGTGCTCCGGGTCGAAGTCGATCGCGAGCGGGCGGCGTACGGCGCCTGGTACGAGATGTTCCCGCGCTCGAGCGGCACCTTCGCCGACGTCGAGCGCCGCCTGCCGTACGTCGCCGGGATGGGGTTCGACGTCCTCTACCTGCCGCCGATCCATCCGATCGGGCGCACGCACCGGAAGGGGCGCAACAACGCCCCGGTCGCCGCCGCGGGGGATCCGGGCAGCCCCTGGGCGATCGGTGCCGCCGAGGGCGGGCACGATGCGATCCACCCCGAGCTCGGCACGGTCGCCGACTTCACGCGCCTCGTCGCCGCCGCGCGCGCGCAGGGCATCGAGATCGCGCTCGACCTCGCGTTCCAGTGCTCGCCCGATCACCCGTGGGTGACGGCGCACCCGGAGTGGTTCCGGCACCGTCCCGACGGGACCGTGCAGTATGCCGAGAACCCGCCGAAGAAGTACGAGGACATCTATCCCCTGGACTTCGAGACCGCGGACTGGCGCGCGCTCTGGGAAGAGCTCCGGCGGGTCGTCCTCGTCTGGGTCGAGCGCGGGGTCCGCATCTTCCGCGTCGACAACCCGCACACGAAGCCGTTCGCGTTCTGGGAGTGGATGATCCGCGAGGTCCGCGCTCGGCATCCCGACGTCTTCTTCCTCGCCGAGGCCTTCACCCGCCCGAAGGTCATGCGCTACCTGGCGAAGCTCGGGTTCTCCCAGTCGTACACGTACTTCACGTGGCGGAACACGAGAGACGAGCTGACGGACTACCTGACCGAGCTCACCGCGACGTCCGTGCGCGAGTACATGCGCCCGAACCTCTTCGCCAACACGCCCGACATCCTGCACGAATACCTCCAGGTCGGCGGCCGGCCGGCGTTCCAGATCCGGCTCGTCCTCGCGGCGACTCTCGGCGCGACCTACGGTATCTACGGCCCGGCCTTCGAGCTGTGCGAGGGACGCGCGCTCTCCGGCACCGAGGAGTACCTGGACAGCGAGAAGTACGAGGTCCGGCGCTGGGACCTCGAGCAACCCCGGAGCCTCCGCGCGTTCGTCGCGCGCCTGAACGAGATCCGGCGCGCGAATCCCGCGTTCCACCGCAACGACCGGCTCCGCTTCTGTCCCGTCGACAACGATCGCATCATCGCGTACGTGAAGACGACGCCGGACGGCACGAACCAGGTGCTCGTCGTCGTGAACCTCGACCCGCACCATCCGCAGAGTGGCTGGGTCGAGCTGCCGCTCGACGAGCTCGCGCTCGATGGCCGCGAGCCCTACCAGGTGCACGATCTGCTGAGCGACGCGCGCTACCTCTGGAACGGGCTCCGGAGCTTCGTCGCGCTCGACCCGGGCGTCGTCCCGGCCCACGTGTTCCGCTTCCGGCGCCGGCTGCGCACGGAGCGGGACTTCGACTATTTCCTGTAGGAGGTGGGTGGTGGCGCGTCGCGAGAGAGCTCTGCGCACCCGTCCGGCACCGGCCCCGGCCGGGGAGCCGCTCTGGTACAAGGACGCGATCTTCTACGAACTCCGCGTCGGCGCCTTCAGCGACAGCGACGGCGACGGGGTGGGCGACTTCCGCGGCCTCACCGCTCGCCTCGACTACCTTCGCGAGCTCGGCATCAACACGCTCTGGCTCCTGCCGTTCTATCCGTCGCCCTTCCGGGACGACGGCTACGACATCTCGGACTACTCGGACATCCACCCCGACCTCGGCAACCTCGACGACTTCCGGGAGTTCCTGCGCGAGGCGCACCGGCGCGGGCTGCGGGTCGTCACCGAGCTGGTCATCAACCACACCTCCGACCAGCACCCGTGGTTCCAGCGTGCCCGGCGCTCGCCGCCCGGGAGCCGCTGGCGCGACTTCTACGTGTGGAGCGACACGCCAGAGCGGTACGCGGACGCGCGCGTCATCTTCAAGGACTTCGAGCCCTCGAACTGGACATGGGATCCGGTGGCGAAGGCGTACTACTGGCACCGCTTCTACTCCCACCAGCCCGACCTGAACTTCGACCACCCCGCCGTCCGGAAGGCGGTCTTCGCGGCCCTCGACTTCTGGCTGAACCTCGGCGTCGACGGGCTCCGGCTCGACGCCGTTCCCTACCTCTACGAGCGCGAGGGCACGAACTGCGAGAACCTCCCCGAGACACACGCGTTCCTCCGCGAGCTCCGCCGGCACGTCGACAACCGCTACCGCGACCGGATGCTCCTCGCGGAGGCGAATCAGTGGCCCGAGGACGCGGTCCTCTACTTCGGCGGCGGCGAGGAATGCCACATGGCGTTCCACTTCCCGGTGATGCCGCGCCTCTTCATGGCGCTGCACATGGAAGACCGCTTCCCGATCGTCGACATCCTGGACCAGACGCCCGCGATCCCGGAGAGCTGCCAGTGGGCGCTCTTCCTCCGCAACCACGACGAGCTGACGCTCGAGATGGTGACCGACGAGGAGCGCGACTACATGTACCGCGTCTACGCGCACGACGCGCAGGCGCGCATCAACCTCGGTATCCGGCGCCGCCTGGCGCCGCTCGTCGGGAACGACCGCCGGCGGTTCGAGCTGATGAACGCCCTCCTCTTCTCGCTGCCCGGCACGCCCGTCATCTACTACGGCGACGAGATCGGGATGGGCGACAACTTCTACCTCGGCGACCGGAACGGCGTCCGCACGCCGATGCAGTGGAGCGGCGACCGCAACGCGGGCTTCTCGCGCGCCAATCCGCAGCGGCTCTACCTGCCGGTGATCGTCGATCCGCAGTTCCACTACGAGAGCGTCAACGTCGAGACGCACCAGAACAACCCGCACTCGCTGCTCTGGTGGATGAAGCGCCTGATCGCGCTCCGCAAGCGCCATCGCGCCTTTGGCCGGGGTGAGATCAGCTTCCTCTACCCGAGCAACCGGAAGGTGCTCGCGTTCATCCGTCGCCACGGCGACGAACAGATCCTCGTGGTCGCGAATCTCTCCCGCTTCGTCCAGTTCGTCGAGCTCGACCTCTCGGCGTGGAAGGGGATGATCGCGGTCGAGCTGTTCGGCCGGACGGCCTTCCCGCCGATCGGCGACCTGCCGTACCTGCTGACGCTCGGTCCGCATTCCTTCTACTGGTTCGCGCTCGAGCGGCCGGCGATCGAGGCGCCCGTCGTCCGCGCCGCGGACCAGGTCCCGCGACCCCGACTCGAGGTCACGGGCTCGTGGGAGAACGTCTTCGACGGCGCCGCGGGCGCCGCGCTCGCGGCGGCGCTCCCCGACCTGCTCCGGACCCGTCGCTGGTTCGGCGGCAAGGCGATGGAGATCAAGAGCGCGACGATCGCGACGACGCTCCGCTTCGAGCACGAGGCGGGCGTGGCGCACTTCGTGGTGATCCGCGTCGAATACGTGCAGGGACACCCCGAGACGTACGCTTGGCCGCTCACCTTCGCCGCCGACGCCGCGGCTGCGGTCGTGCAGGCGAACACGCCGCAGGCGGTCGTCGCCGAGGTCCAGGTGACCGGCCGCGACGACACCCAGTCGATCGGCGTCCTCTACGATGCGATGGAGGACCCGACGCTCTGCGCCGCGCTCCTCGACGCGATCGGGCGGCGGCGGCGCTTCAAGACCGCGGGCGGAGAGCTGGTCGCGACGACGACGCGGGCCTTCCGCGCGCTCCGTGGCCCGGCGGAGGACATGCTCGGCGTGACGGCGGTGCGCGGCGAGCAGAGCAACACATCCGTCGTCTACGGTGACCGGCTCATCCTGAAGCTCTACCGGCGGGTGACCGAGGGCGTGAATCCGGACCTGGAGGTCGGACGCTTCCTCACCGAGCGGACCCGTTTCAGCCACGCCGCGGGGGTCGCCGGGGCGATCGAATACCGTGCCGGTCGCGCCGCGCCGACGACGGTCGTCATCCTCCAGCAGTTCGTCCCGAACGCCGCCGACGCGTGGCGCTACAGCGTCGACCAGGTTGGGCGCTACTTCGACCGCGCGCTCGCGAAGCACCAGGAGGGAGCGAGCGTCACGGTTTCCGGCCACTCCCTCCTCGACATGACCGCCGAGGAGCCGCCGCCGCTCGTCGCGGAGATGCTCGGGGCCTACGTCGAGTTCGCGCGCCTGCTCGGCCGGCGGACGGCCGAGCTCCACGCGGCGCTCGCCTCGCGCCCCGACGACCCGGCGTTCGCGCCCGAGCCCTTCACGAGCTTCAACCAGCGCGCGCTCTACCAATCGATGCGGAACCTGAGCGAGCGCGTCTTCCGCCTCCTCCACGAGCGCACGCGGTCGCTCCCGGGCGAGGTGCAGGCCGACGCACGCGCGCTCGAGGCGGCCAAAGGCCGCGTGCTCGCGAGCTTCGAAACCGTGCTCGGACGAACGATCCAGACGACCCGGATGCGCGTCCACGGCGACTACCACCTCGGTCAGGTCCTCTACACGGGGAAGGACTTCGTCGTGATCGACTTCGAGGGCGAGCCGGCGCGCACGCTGAGCGAGCGCCGGCTGAAGCGCTCTCCCCTCGTCGACGTCGCGGGGATGCTCCGGTCGTTCGACTACGCGGTCCACACCGTGCTCTACCGGGCGGCGGGCGAAGCGGTCGTCCGACCGCACGACGTGCCGGTGCTCGCGCCGTGGGCGTGCTTCTGGCAGCAGTGGGCGAGCTCGGCGTTCCTGCGCGCGTATCTCCAGCAGGCAGCCGATGCGCCGTTCGTGCCGCGCGTGCGCGAGGACCTCGCCCGCCTGCTGAACGCGCTGCTCCTCGAGAAGAACGTGTACGAGCTCGGCTACGAGCTGAACAACCGCCCCGAATGGGTCCGCATTCCCCTGACCGGCGTGCTCCGAGCCGTCGGCGTGAGCCGGAGCGGATGAGTCTCCTCACCGACCAGGATCTCCATCTCTTCAACGAGGGGACGCACCTGGCGCTCGCCGACAAGCTCGGCGCCCATCCCGGCGCCGTCGGCGGCGCCGAGGGCACGTTCTTCGCCGTGTGGGCGCCGAACGCGACCGCCGTTTCGGTGATCGGCGACTTCAACGGCTGGCGGCCGTCCGTCGATACGCTCCGCCCGCGGGCGACGTCGGGCCTCTGGGAAGGTTTCGTCGCGGGCGTTCGCCGCGGCGCCTCGTACAAGTACCACGTGGTCTCGCGGAACGGGTACCGGGTCGACAAGGCCGACCCCTTCGCCTTCCACGACGAGGTCCCGCCGAAGACGGCATCGGTCGTCTGGTCGCTCGACTACGAGTGGGGCGACGGGGCCTGGATGGCGGCGCAGAAGGAGCGGAACACGCTCACGGCGCCGCTCGCGATCTACGAGCTGCATCTCGGCTCCTGGCGTCGGGCGCCGGACGACGGCAACCGCTCGCTCGGCTACCGCGAGATCGCCCCGCTCCTCGCCGACTACGTCGCGTCCGCGGGGTTCACCCACGTCGAGCTCCTCCCGCTGATGGAGCATCCGTTCTTCGGATCGTGGGGCTACCAGACGACCGGCTACTTCGCGCCGACGAGTCGCTACGGCACGCCGCAGGACCTCATGTTCCTGATCGACCACCTCCACCAGCGCGGCATCGGGGTGATCCTCGACTGGGTGCCGTCGCACTTTCCGACCGACGAGCACGGCCTCGGCTTCTTCGACGGCACCCATCTGTACGAGCACGGCGATCCGCGGCAGGGATTCCACCCGGACTGGAAGAGCTTCATCTTCAACTACGGGCGGAGCGAGGTGCGGAGCTTCCTGCTGAGCAGCGCGCTCTTCTGGCTCGAGCGATACCATGCCGACGGCCTCCGCGTGGACGCCGTGGCGTCGATGCTCTACCTCGACTACTCGCGCCGGCCGGGGGAATGGATCCCGAATGCGCACGGCGGTCGCGAGAACCTCGAGGCGGTCGACTTCCTCCGCCGGCTGAACGCGAGCGTCTACGAGCGGTGCCCGGGAGTGCAGACGTTCGCCGAGGAGTCGACGTCGTGGCCGATGGTCTCGCGCCCGACGTACCTCGGGGGCCTCGGGTTCGGGATGAAGTGGGACATGGGGTGGATGCACGACACGCTCGCCTACATGGCGCACGATCCCGTCCACCGGAAGTTCCACCACGGCGAGCTCACATTCCGGATGATCTACGCCTTCAACGAGAACTTCGTCCTTCCCCTGTCGCACGACGAGGTCGTGTACGGAAAAGGGTCGCTTCTCCAGAAGATGCCCGGGGACGATTGGCAGAAGCGCGCCAACCTCCGCCTGCTCCTCGGCTACATGTACACGCAGCCCGGGAAGAAGCTCCTCTTCATGGGCGGCGAGTTCGGACAGTGGAACGAGTGGAACCACGACGGGAGCCTCGACTGGCATCTCCTCGAGGACCCGCGACACGCCACGCTCCTCCGCTGGGTGCGCGACCTGAACACCGCCTACCGCGGCGTCCCGGCGCTGCACGCGCTCGACACGAGCCCCGACGGGTTCGCCTGGATCGACTGCAACGACGCCGAGCAGAGCGCGCTCGTCTACCTGCGACGCACGGGCGCCGGCGGCGACGTCGTCATCGTCGCCTGCAACTTCACCCCGATTCCGCGTCGGAACTACCGGATCGGCGTCCCCGCCGCCGGGCGCTGGGCGGAGATCCTGAACAGCGACGCGACGCTCTACGGCGGCAGTGGCCAAGGAAACCTGGGCGGTGCGGTCGCCGCGCCCGTCACGTGGCACGGGCGTCCGCAGTCGATCAACGTCACCCTGCCGCCGCTCGGGCTGGTCGCGTTTCGCGGACGCGACGACGAAGCGTCTTGACCGAGGACGGTGCCGTTCCCCGGCGCGCCGACTTTCCCGTTCCGGAGCGAGTAGGTGCGGGAGTAGTTGTGGATGTGACCCATGAAGACCATGACCACGTGGTACCGGTCGAAGAGCGGCACGAGATTGGCGCGGATCGTCGAGTTCGCGCCGTGCGACGGCGCGGATCGTGTGATGGGAGAACACGAACTTCCACGGCGCCTTGCTGGTGGCGAGCTCGTGCTCGAGGACTCGGTACTGCGCGCTCCCCGGCTTCGTCGAGCTGTTGCTGTCGAGCACGACGAAGCGCGCGTTGCCGTGGTCGAAGGCCTAATAGTTCTCGCTCGACGCACTGTCCGATTGCGGGCGGGTGTAGAACCGCTTCACGCCTCGACCGCATACACCTCCACCGGCGCCGCCACGCCCTTCAGCGACATCGCCCCGACAGGCCGCAGCGCAAACCCGTTCGCCTCCCCCAGCGCCGCCCGCGTGCTGTCCGTCACGAGGATCGGCGCTCCCACGTCGCGCGTCTTCACCTGAAGCCGCGCCGCCTGGTTCACCGCGTCCCCGACGATCGTGTACGTCACGCGCTCGCCCGAACCGACGTTCCCGGCGATGATTTCCCCCGAGCAGACCCCGATCCCCGCGAACAGCGGCTCGCCGCCCGGCGCATTCCGCTCCGCCAGCGCCTGCTGAAGCGCGACTGCCGCGCTGATCGCCGCGCTCGCGTCATCGGACCGCGGGTTCAGCGGCCCCCCGAACACGACCACCACGCCGTCACCGAGGAACTGCGTGATGACCCCGCCCCGCGCTTCGCACACGCGCTCGACGATCGCGTAGTACTCGTTCAGCAGCTCGACGACGCGCGCCGCCGACAGCCGCTGCGTCAGCGCCGTGAACCCGCGGAGATCGACGAACATCGCGGTCGCGCGCATGAGCTCGCCGCCGAGCGCGATCCCGCGCTCGAGCGCCTGCTCGGCCACCGCGGGACTCACGTAGCGGCCGAATATCTCGCGCGCCCGCTCCGCCTGGCGGAGATCGGCGACCATCTCGTTGAAGTGCTCGTTCAGCTCACCGAGCTCGTCGGTGCTGCGGACGGGGACCACCGCGCCAAGGTCGCCCGCGGAGACGCGGACCATCGCCGCGCGGAGCGCCTGCACCGGCCGGTTGATGAAGCGCGCGACGAGGAGCGCCATCACGACCGACACGACGCCGGTCGCGCCGACGATGTAGGTCTCCGTCCGCAGGAGCTGGGTCCAGAGCGGGCGCATTTCGTTCGGCAGCTCGCCGCCGAAGCGCTGCACGAGGCTCACGCTGACCGTCATCATGAGCAACGGCGGCAGCGCCGACGTGATGAAGAACGTCGCCCCGAGACGGAGGAGGATCGGCACGCGCAGCACGCCGTGGTGCGGGAGACGGCCGTCGGGGAAGACGAGCGGGATGCGACGGCGCCAGTAGAACTCGGACAGGAGAAACGAGAGCGCCGCGGCGACCGGGCCGCCGACGAAGACGATGCCGGCGAACGTCCGCCACGCCGACGCGAGCCGGCCGCCGATCACCAAGTACTGGTACGGAAAGTAGAAGAGGCCCGCGAGCGCCCAGCCGGCGACGCTGAAGAGCGCCGTGATCATCGGCGCGTCGAGCGCGCGCCGCCGGAGCACGACCGGCATGGCGGCCGGATCCTCGCCGGCGCGCAGCCGGATGATCCATTCGACCACCGGGCGGAACAGCCGCTGCGCGAAGAAGATGCTCGTCCCGATGATCGTCCCGGTGACCGCCACGAAGATCGTCAGGTCGCGGGCCTGGTCCCGGACGCCGCTCGGGTCGAACGGATCGATGTAGTTGAAGTACCAGTAGACGGCGACGGCGCCGACGAGGTTCGGGAGCGGGAACAAGAAATTCGGCAGGACCTCGCGGACCGTTCGGGCGCGATCGATCGCGGCCGTGGAGACGCTCAAGGCTCTCCCCTAGCACGACCGCGCGGGCGACGTCGTCATCCCCCGGGCGCCGATTCCTGGACGCGCGCGAGGTGTCGGGCGCCGTCGGGATGCTCCGGGTGCTCCCGCGTGAAGCGACGGAGGTACGCCTCGGCGTCGGCACGTCGGCCGGTCGCGAGATAGGCTTCGGTCAGCGCCTCGAGCGCGCCGCGACAGTGCAGCGGACAGCGCGCGATCGCCTCCTGGTAGGCCGCAATCGCGCGCTCGGGCTGGCCGGCGATCAGGTACATCTCGCCGAGGTGCCGGAGCCGCATCTCCGTCGCGTACTCGTTGTCGCGCGCGAAGACGTCGAACGAATGGAACGAGAAGAGCGCGACGCACGCGACGACGCCGGCGCCGCGCGCGACGTTGGCCCAGCGGCCCGCGCGCACCCCGGCCAAGAGCGTCGTCGCGCCGAGCGCGGCGAGCGGCAGGAGCGCCGGCACGACCTGAATCCGGTAGCGCGAAAAGATGAAGAACGCGACGACCGACACGCAGTACACGCCGACGACCGCGACGAGCAGTCGGACCGACCCGTGCGTCCGGAACGCTGCGATCGCGCCGAGGACGGCGAGCGCCGCCAGCCACCCGAACCCGAGGAGCGGCAGGCGCAGCACCCACGACTCGCGCTCGAGGAGGTACTGATCCTGGTTGTCCGAGATCTCGAAGTCGTTCCAGAAGAGCACGAGCTTCCGGAGCATCGCGCGCGCCGCGAACGCGGGATGCTCGCGCATGTGCCGGAACCCTTCCGCGAACCAGAAGCGCGAGACCTCGCCCGGCGCGAGCGCGTGCCCGGCGCGTGACTCCCCCGCGGCGCGGAAGTCGGTTTCCTCGAAGTGCGGGTTCCCGCGGACGAACGGCAGTGCGCCGTACGCGCCCCACGGGTTCGTCGGATTGTTCCCCGTGTAGAAGTTCTGCCCGGCCTGCGCGGTCGTGAGGACCCATTCGCCGGAGACGTGATGGTTCCGCCACACGACCGGCGCGAGCGCCAGCGCGACGCCCGCCGCGAAGAGCGCCGCGTGCCGTCGCGCTCCATAGATGAGCAGCGCGACCACGCCGAGCGGCGCCATCACGAGGAGGTTCGCGCGCGTCAACGCGGCGAGCCCGAGCGCGACACCCGCGCCGAAGCGTGCCCGGTCCGAGCGGCCGAGTGCGAGCACGAGCGTCGCCGCGGCGAGCAGCACGGAGAGACACGTCTTGTCGATCTCGGCGACGTAGAAGATCTCCGGCTCGTAGAGCGCGAACCCGACCGCCGCAAGCAGCCCGACCGCCGGCCCGCCGACCCGCCGCCCGAGTCGCGCGACGAGCACGCACGCGATCGCGCTCAGCGCGACCTGGACCAGCCGCACGACGAGCAGGTCGCGCCCGACGATGGCGTAGAGCGCGCCCAGGACGTACGGATAGAACGGATCCATGTAGAACGTGCGGTCGCCCATCCAGTCGCCGGCGGCGATCCGCTGCGCCCACGCGTCGTAATATTCGGGATCGACGACGAGGTGGTCGAACCACGGTGTCGCGCGGAGCGCGAGGACGTGCGCCACGCGCAGCCCGATCGCGAGCGCGACGATCGCGACCAGCCACCATCCGCTCTCGAGCGTGGACGGCGGAGCCGGCGGCGACCTGCGTTGCCTCGGAGCCGTGGCCCTACCGGCGGAGCACGTCGGCGAGCGCGGACGGCGCGAAGCGGATGCCGACGTAGAACGGTCCGAAGAGCGCGTAGCGTGACGACGCCGGATCGAAGCGCATCTCGTAGATCAGCTTCTTGAACACGAGCGGATCGTCCGCGAAGAGGTCGACGCCCCACTCCCAGTCGTCGAGCCCGACCGAGCCCGAGATGACCTGCGTCACAACGCCGGCGTACTTCCGCCCGATCTCGCCGTGGCCACGCATCATCCCCGCGCGCTCCTCCGCGGGTAGGTCGAACCAGTTGACGTGCTCGCCGCGCCGCTTCGACATCGGATAGAAGCAGACGTACCGACGCGCCGGGATCTTCGGATAGAGGCGCGGCTTCGCGAGCTGCTTCATCTCCTCCTGGAGCGCCTCCTCCGTCGGCTCGACGCTGCGCGCCTTCAGCCGGGAGGCCGCGTGGCCCGCGAGCTCGTACGTCCCGAGCTCGATGACGGAGAGATAGGAATACGTCGGAAGGAGATACGCGCGGAGACGCGTCTGCGCGAGGCTCAGCTCCGCGGCGCGGAGCGTCTCGAGATCGTGCCGCCAGTGCAGGAACGAGAGGTCGCCCTTCTGCGTGAGGAGGCTCCAGCACCCGGTCTGGCCGTCGGCAACCCCGGCGAGCTCCTCCAGGACCGCGGCCGCCTCGCCGAGGATGGCGGTCCGCTCGGCCGCCTCGAGGACGTTCCACCGGGGCCAGTCGATCCCGTACATCTCGTGCAACGCGTACCACCCCTCGAGGGTCACCGGCGCCCCGCTCATGGGGGCAGGATACCCGGAGGATCGCGCCATTTGAAAGGCGCTTCACAGAGGTCGGACAACGCGCTAGAGCCGAAGCATGCCCCCCGCGCCTCCCGACCGGCGCGTCACGACCGCGGTCGGGCTGCTCGAGCAGGCGTTCGCGGGGGTCGACACGCCGCTTGCGTTCCGTCTCTGGGACGGGACGAGCACGCGCGTCGGCGCACCGGGCGACGGCGGGTTCGCGGTCGTGTTCCGCTCGCGACCGGTCTTCCGCCGGCTCCTCCGGCGACCGTCGCCGCTTCGCTTCGGCGAGGCGTTCATCGCGGGCGACATCGACATCGAGGGCGACATCTTCGCCGCCATGGAGGCGGCGAACGCGATCGAGCGGATGCGCGTCCCCCTTCGCACCCGCCTCGCCGTACTCGCCGGGCTCTTCCGCGTATGACGGACGTCGACGTCGTAGTCGTCGGGGGCGGTCCCGGCGGCAGCACGGCCGCGTGGCGGCTCGCGTCGGCCGGCGCGCGCGTCGCGGTGCTCGACGCGGCGACGTTCCCGCGCGTCAAGCTCTGCGCCGGCTGGGTGACGCGCGCGGCGCTCGCCGACCTGGAGCTCGACCCGGCGACGTACCCGCACACGATCCAGCCGTTCTCGCGCGTGTCGGTCGCCGTCGGCGAGCGCGAGCACGAGACGTCGTGGGCCGACGTCGCGAGCTGGGGGATCGTCCGCGCCGAGTTCGACACGTTCCTCCTCCGCCGCGCGGCCGCGGCCGGCGCCGTCGTGCACGAAGGTGCCCGCGTCCGCGACGTCCGGGTGCGATCCGACGGCGTCGACGTCGAGAGCGACGCCGGCCATTTCGCCGCGACGCTCGTCGTCGGCGCCGGCGGGCATGGCTGTCCCGTCGCGCGCGCGCTCGGCGAGCCGGACGCGGAGGAGGAGGTCGTCGTCACGCAGGAGAGCGAGACGCGGGTCGGTGCGTCGCGCCTTCGCGCGCTGACGGCGCGCCACGGGTCGCCGGAGCTCTTCGCGGAGCCGGACTTCCGCGGCTACGGCTGGTACTTCACGAAGGGCGACTTCCTGAACGTCGGCGTGGGCGCGCTCGGCGGGCTCCCGATCCGTCGGCGCCTCGAGCGCATGCTCGCGCGGCTCCACGCCGACGGGCGGCTTCCGGACGACCTCGAGCTGACGCCGTTTCGCGGGCACGCGTACACGGTCCGCCGCGACCGGCCGCGCCGGCTCGCCGGCGAGCGCTTCGTCCTCGTCGGCGACGCGGCCGGCCTCGCGCGCGACGTGTCGGGTGAAGGCATCGGACCTGCGATCCGCAGCGCACGGCTCGCCGTCGATGCGATCCTCGCCGGGAACCCGGCCGGATACGCGGCGCGAATCGACGCCGCGTTCGGGCCGTCGCCGAGCTCGCTCGCACGTCTCCTCCGGCACCTCCCGCAGATCGCGATCCTGACCGCCGCACGCCTGGCCTGCACGCGCCCCCGGCTGCGTCGGCGACTCGTCCTCGAGGGCGCCTTCGGAATCGGGTGACGTCATCATGATGTGGCACACGAAGCGATCGGATGCGTGCGCGATCCAGTTCCACTACGACGTGTCGAACGAGTTCTACGCGCTCTTCCTCGACCGGCGCATGGTCTACACGTGCGCCTACTACCGCACGCCCGACGGCGACCTCGACCAGGCGCAGGAGGACAAACTCGAGCTCGTCTGCCGGAAGCTCCGGCTCGCGCCCGGCGAGACGCTGCTCGACATCGGCTGCGGCTGGGGAAGTCTCGTCCGGTGGGCCGCGGAGCGGCACGGCGTCCACGCCCGCGGCGTCACCCTCTCGAAGGCGCAGGCGGAGTACGCGCAGGCGTCGCTCCGGCGCGCCGGCCTCGAGGACCGGGCGCGCGTCGACCACCTCGACTATCGGGATCTCCCTCCGGACCTGCGGTTCGACAAGATCGCCGCGGTCGGCGTGATCGAGCACCTCGGCATCGCGAACTACCCGGCGTACTTCGCGCGTGTCCACGAGCTGCTCCGGCCCGGCGGTCTCTTCCTGAACCACGGCATCACGCACGAGAAGCACTGGCGGCGCAGCTCGCAGACGACGTTCCTCGAGCGCTACGTCTTCCCGAACGCCGAGATGGACAACGTGAGCCACACGCTCGACGTCCTCGAGCGCGCGCGCTTCGAGATCCTCGACGTCGAGTGTCTCCGCGCGCACTACGCGCGCACGACGCGGCAGTGGGTCGAACGGCTCCAGGCGAACGCCGACTGCGCCCGCGCGCTCGCCGGCGAGCGGGTCTACCGGACGTGGATCGCGTATCTCGCGGCGTCGACGGTTGGATTCACGCAGGGAAACCTCGGTCTCTATCAAACGGTCGCCGCGCGTCCCGATCCGGCCGTGCGCGAGGCGGTGCCGACGACGCGGGAGGCGATCTACGCGCGGCCCGCCCGCGTGCGGCGTCTCGCGCGCGCGTCCTAGGCGGCAACGGGCGGCGCGGGCAGCTCGACGGTGAACGTCGCGCCGCGTCCGGGACCCGGGCTTTCGGCGCCGACGCTCCCGCCGTGCATCGCGACCAGCGCGCGGACGATCGTCAGGCCGAGCCCGAGGCCGCCGTGCGATCGCGTCGTCGTGCTGTCGCCCTGGCGAAAGCGCTCGAAGACGTGCGGGAGGAAGTCCGCTGGAATGCCCTCTCCCGTGTCGTGGACGCGGATGCGTGCGATCCCGTCGTCCTGCTCGAGACGGACGTCGATGCTGCCACCGGACGGCGTGTACTCGACGGCGTTCGTCAGGAGATTCGCGAGCACCTGCCGCAGCCGCGCGACGTCGCCGGGCACCTGTCGCAGGGCGGGATCGACCGTCGAGGCGAGCCGGACACCCTTCGCTTCGGCGGCCGGACGGATCGTTGCGAGGACGGCTGCGAGCGCCGCCGTGAGGTCGACGTCGCGCCGCTCGAGCTGGAGCGTTCCGCTGACGATCCGCGAGACGTCGAGGAGATCCTCGACCAGACGCGCCTGGCGGAGCGTGTTCCGCTCGATCGTCGCGACCGCCTGCGCCCGCGCCTGACCGTCGACGCCGATCTGGAGCGCGCGCGTCCAGAGGAGCACCGCGGTGAGCGGCGTTCGCAGCTCGTGCGACACCACGCCGAGGAACTCGTCCTTCGCCCGGTTCGCCGCTTCGGCCTCGCCGCGCGCGCGCTCGGCGCTCCGGTAGAGCCGCGCGTTGTCGATCGCGAGTGCGGCGCGGCGCGCGAGGTCCTCGGCCAGCGCGAGATCGCCGGCCGTGTACCGCCGACCCGACTCCGCCGTCGCGAGCGTCAGCGCGCCGAGCGTCTGGCCGCGGGCAGAGAGCGGGACGACCATCGCCGAGCGGTAGCCGATCTCCCGCATCACGCGGAGCTGCTCCGGATCGTTCGCGGTTGCCGCGAGGCCCTCGTCCGAGATCTCCGCGATCAGCTCCGAGCGGCCGGTGCGGAGCACCCGCGTCCGCGGATGGACGCCGCGCGGGTCGGGCGGATAGCTTTCGGTCGCACGGACGAGCTCCGCCTTCGTCGGGTCGCCGTACGCGACCGCGATCCGGCGCACGGCGCCGTCGTCGTCGATCACGTCGACCGAGCACCAGTCGGCGAGGAACGGCACCACGAGCGCGGCGACGTTCCGGAGCGTCACCTCGTAGTCGAGTGTGACGCCGAGGACGCTCGACGCCTCGGCGAGGAAGGCGAAGCGCCGCTCGGCGGACACGGAGGCGGCGCGAAGCCGCTCCGACTCGCCCCGGCTCCGGCGCATCACCTCGGCCGACACCACCACGAGCGCGCTCAGGAAAACGAACCCGAAGAGCCGGAACGCGTCGAGGGCGGGCTGCCCGGCCAGACGACCGATGACGACGGTACCGGCGAGGCCCAACACGGCGGCCAGCGCGCCGGCGCCCGCGCCGCCGAGCGTCGCGCTCGTGACCACGGCGGCCAGCGGTAGCAGCAGCGGCGTCCGCGTCCGCAGCGACTCGACGGCCGCGGTCACGAGCAGGGCGATGCTCGCCGTCGAGACGGCGATCCGCCATCGAGGGAGCACGGCCGTGGAATCTCCTGAACCCGTCGACGGCCGTCAAGCCGGGTCGCACGCTGGAATTGGGCCGGAGCGCGCGGTAGGGACGAGCGCGTGAAGCTCGAGGGATGGCCGATCGTCGGCTGGGCGACGCTCGCCATCGGCGCGATGATCGCCGCGATCACGGCACTCGTGGGCTCCGACGAGGCCGGCATCCGCATGGTGGTCCGCGCGACGGCACGGACGTCCGTCGTGCTGTTCACCGCGGCGTTCGTCGCCTCGGCGCTCCATCGCGCGTGGCCGAGCGCCGTGAGCCGCTGGATGCTCGCGAACCGCCGCTATCTCGGCGTCTCGTTCGCGGTCTCGCACACGGCGCACCTCCTCGCCATCCTCGCGCTCGCGGGATGGTCCGTCGGGAAGATGGTCGCCGACGCGGGCCCCGTCGCGCTGATCCTCGGTGGCGGCGCCTACGTCTTCCTCGCCGCGATGACCGCGACGTCGTTCGATCGCACCGCCGCCTGGCTCGGCCCGACCCGCTGGCGCCGCCTCCACACGATCGGCGCCTACTATATCTGGACGATCTTCTTCGTGAGCTTCACCCCGCGCGTCACCCAGTCACCGATCTACGCCCCGTTCGCCCTGCTCCTGCTCGCGACGTTGGTCCTTCGGCTGCGCGCCAGACCAACGTCGCGCCTGGTGGCCGCCGCCTCTCCAACGCCGTCGCGCTGAGCGGTTCCGACCCGGCGTACTGGAATCGCGTTCATTTGGCCTGAAGACGTTGCATCGCAATTCGGACGAGTCGAACAGCCTCGTCTACGTCGGAGGCGGAGGAAACCTTCATCGCATGCCAAGGTGAGCTCTTGGACCGACCTGGGTGCACTCTACGCCCGCATGGCGCCGTCGACGGGGAACGTGACGCCGTTCACGTACGACGCCGCGTCGCTCGCGAGGAACAGCGCCGCGTCCGCGATGTCCTCCGGCCGACCGACGCGCCCGGTCGGAATGGTCTTCAGCGTGCGCGCGAAGAGCGCCTCGCGTCCGCCGAGCTGCGCGGCGAACGGATCGAGGATCGGCGTATCCGTGAGCCCCGGGCAGATCGCGTTCGCCCGGATCCCGCGGGGCCCGTACGCGCGCGCGACGTGGTTCACCAGCATGATCACGCCCGCCTTCGCGACGTGGTACGCGGGGCTCCCGGCGCTCGCCTGCATCCCGGCGACCGACGCCGTGGCGAGAAGGACGCCGCGTCCCGCGGCGCGCATCGGCGCGAGCGCGGCGCGGAACGAGAAGAAAACGCCGGAGAGATTCACGCGAAGGACGCGCTCCCAGGCGTCCGTCGGCTGCTCCGCGCACGGCGCGCGGACGCCCGCGATCCCCGCGTTCGCCCAGAGCACATCGACGCGACCGTAACCGGCAAGCGTCGCCCCGACGAGCGCGTCGACCGACGCCGGGTCGCCGACGTCGACCTCGACCGCGACGCCACCGGTCTCCGCCGCGACGGCGCGGGCGCCGTCCACGTTCTCGTCCGCGACGACGACCCGCGCACCCGCCCGCGCGAACCGGCGGGCGCCGGCCGCGCCGATGCCCGACGCGCCTCCGGTAATGATGCAGACCCGATCCGCGAGCTCCATGCGGTCCCCTACCGCAGACCGGCGGGCCCGGTCACGCGCTTGCTGCTGGTCCCCCTGCCTTATAAATGACGACGCCCATGGCGGAGCAGAAAGCGACGAACATCGTCTGGCACCAGGGCGCCGTGACGCGCGGCGACCGCGAGCAGCTGAACGGGCACAAGGGCTGTACCGTCTGGCTGACGGGGCTCTCGGGCTCGGGCAAGTCGACGATCGCCGTCGCACTCGAGAAGGAGCTCTGGGCCAGCGGCGTCCGCGCCTACATCCTCGACGGCGACAACGTCCGCCACGGCCTCAACAAGAACCTCGGCTTCTCACCCGCCGACCGGACCGAGAACATCCGGCGGATCGGCGAGGTCGCGAAGCTCTTCACCGAGGCCGGCATGGTCGCGCTGACGGCGTTCATCTCGCCGTACCGTGCGGACCGCGATCAGGTGCGCGCGATCATGCAACCCGGCGACTTCATCGAGGTGCTGATCGACTGCCCGCTCGAGGTCTGCGAGCAGCGCGACGTGAAGGGCCTCTACCAGAAGGCCCGCGCCGGGCAGATTCCGGAATTCACGGGCATCTCCGCGCCATACGAGGCCCCGGAGAAGCCGGAGCTGACGATTCGCACCCATGCGCAGACGGTCGAGGAGAGCGTCGGGCAGATCCTCGGCTATCTGCGCGGTCGGGGCATCGTTCCGACCGCCTGAGTCTCGTTTTCCTTCTTGACCGTCCGGCTACGGGGAGGTTACCGTCCCCGTCCGCACGAGCCGGTCACCGGCCTGCCCGCCGCACGGGAGGATCTCGATGAAGACCGTCATGTCCCTGTTCGTCTTCGGCGTCTTTGCGCTGCGCGCCGTGAGCGCCCACGCGATCGCCCAGCAGATCGGCGCCGGCGACACCGCGCTGCTCTTCGGCGGCATCGACGCCGAGGGCGGGATCGGCGACTGGTACGTGTCGAACGGCAACGTCCAGGCGATCATCGACAACGTCGGCAAGCAGACCGACCTGACGCCGGTCGTCCCGGGTCAGGAGCCGCCGATCCAGTCGGAGATCAACCCGACGGGCGGCACGATGATCGACCTCGGGCTGAACGGCCAGAACGACGACCAGCTCGCGCAGTTCTTCACGGTCGGCGGCCTCAGCACGTCGAACTTCTTCATCTACGACACGATCAGCGCCCCGAACGCGAACACGATCCGCGCCTCCGGGTTCATCACCTTCGCGCCGACGTCGACGGCGGCAAACCCGTGCCTCACGGCCGTCACCGACTACACCGCGGATTCCGGCGGCGGCGCCTTCCTCACGATCACCACGACGGCGACCAACAACTGCGGCGTCGCGCTCCCGACCCTCGGCGGCTTCCTCGACGTCTTCATCTGGACGATCCGCGGGCTCGTGCCGTTCAGCGGTGGCGGCGTCCCGCCGACCGGCGGCAAGGGCTTCAACCATCCGAACCTGAACCTGAGCAACCCGGCGCTCGCCCTCGAGTTCCCGACGTTCATGGCCGCCCCCGGAATCCTCCGGCCGTCCGATGGCATCGTCGACACCATCAACAACACGGCGAGCGACGAGGTGTCCTACGGCCTCCTCGGCGTCGAGGCGCAGAACGATCCCGACGGGCCGGGCGGTTCGCCGGCGACCGTGACGGCTGCGAACGGGCTCTTCGGCGTGAGCGGCCCGCTCGTCACGGCTCTCGGCAGCGTGCCGGACGACAACGGCGTTGCGAGCGGCGGCACCTTCACCTACGTGCGCCGCGTGTACGTCGGCCCGAAGAACGACGTGCGCAGCACCGCGGACACCATGATCACGGACCTCGCGCCTCGGATTCCGTTCTCTACGGGAACGATCTTCGGCGACGTCGACGCCGCGGACACGCCGAACGTCGAGGCGACGGTCCTCGCCACGCGCATCGGCCGCTGCCAGGGCAACGCGTCGATCTCGTGCAAGACGAACGGCGAGTGCACCGGCGGCAGCGGCCCGTGCGTCGACCCGAGCCCGATCCCGAACCAGGCCATCAACAGCGCGATGAGCCAGGTGCGGACCGACGCGTTCGGCGGCTTCGCCGGCGTCGTACTGCCGCAGGGCGACTACGAGCTGAAAGTTTCCTCGGCGGAGCGCGACGACGTGACGGTGCGGCCGGTCGTCGTCGGCGCGGGCAGCACGCAGGTCATCATCCCGCCGCTCAGCGGCCGGGGGACCGTAACGTTCACCGTGAAGGAGAAGTCGGGCGGCAACCCGCCGCTGCCGGCGAAGCTCACCTTCAAGGGCGTCACGCCGACCGTCGACCCGCGCTTCCACAAGGACTTCTCGTCGCTGCTCGGCGGCCAGGACATCCTGCCCGAGACGTTCGGCGGCACGCAGAGCGGCGGCGGCGACGCCGCGGGGCAAGGCAACGTCGTCTACACGGCGAGCGGGTCCGGAAGCATCGACGTGCGGCCCGGGACGTACGACATCTACGCGTCGCGCGGCATGGAATACAGCGTGTCGGTGAAGCGGGTCACCGTGACGAGCGGCGGCAACGTGTCGGCCGACTTCCGTCTCAAGCGCTCGGTCAAGACGAAGAACGCGATCTCCGCCGACTTCCACGTCCACTCCGGCCGGAGCCTCGACACCGACGCCGCGCTCCGCGACCGCGTGAAGGCGTTCGCCGGCGAGGGCGTCGAGGTGATGGTCTCGACCGACCACGACAAGTTCGTCGATTACGCGCCGCTCATCACGTCGC
>Ga0070741_10007456_pt1 | contig 22610 bp, 18 predicted proteins | sample Coa_R1_4_FD_66440 | JGI IMG/M metagenome (GOLD analysis project Ga0070741, IMG submission 66440) | Surface soil microbial communities from Centralia Pennsylvania, which are recovering from an underground coalmine fire - Coalmine... | ecosystem: Environmental > Terrestrial > Soil > Unclassified ... | reverse complement strand
GGTCATCGGTCCGTCCTCCCAAAGTGGTCCCTTGCAGGGGGTTGTCACTCTGGGAACGATAGGCCAGATGGCCCTCGTTGTTTCTGGTCACAAGTGTCAACACTATTTCGGCTCAGGACACCCTAGCGCGAACGTTCCGAGAGTCCGGGTCGCGAAACCCCCGACCGTGGGGCGCTTGGCGACGAATCGGCGGCCTAGACTGCGGCCATCCGTCATGTGTCAGGCGTCGGTTGCCGGAAGGTGCGGACGGTCTCGACGCAGAGGTGGGTGCGCGCTACGCTCGATCTCGGAGCCATTTGCGGCCGGTTGACTGCGGTGCGCATCGGGGGACGACCGATCCGAGCCGGAGCAAGCCGCGTAGATATCACCACCCACCGCGTCGCATGTCATCGCCGATCGGCGACGCCGCCACCGAAACCCCGCAGCCACTTCACGGAGGCGCCATGAGCTCGCTGCGTCATTTCCGTTCGTTCGCTGGGACCCTCGTCGCTCTCGCCCTCGCTGTCGGCGCGCCGGCCGCCTTCGCTCCCGTCGCCGCGCGTTCTGACGCCGGCGGGCCCGGAGCGGCTCCGACTACCGGATCCGGTAACGCCCCCGAAGCCTCCGAGCAGCAGCAGAGCCCGCGCGGGACGATAGCCGGCTTTCTGGATGCTACGGCGCGACGGGACTACGCACGGGCGGCGGAATACCTCGACCTGAGCCGGATTTCGCCGGCCCATCGTGCCGAGCAGGGGCCGGTCCTCGCACGCGAGTTGCGAGTCGTGATCGACCAGGCTGTCCCGATCGATCTCGAAGACTTCAGCGACCAGCCGGCGGGAAGCCCCCAGGAAGGCTTGCCCCCAGACCGGGCGCTTGTTGGGGTCGCACGAACGAAGACCGGGGAGACCCAGCTCCTCCTGCAGCGGATGCCGGGACCCGAGGACGGCCGCAAATGGAAAGTCGCGGCGCCCACCGTAGCTCAGATCCCGCGTCTCTACCGCGAGCTGGGTTACGGACCACTCGCGAACTATCTACCGCCGGCCTTCTTCGAGATTCGGTTTCTCGAGCTCGCCCTCTGGCAGTGGCTGGCTCTCTTCGTCGTCGTGGTGGTGGCCTCCGCGATCGGGTGGATCGGCACGGTCCTCACGCTTCGCATCTTTGGCCCGATCGTCCGGCGCGCCATGCCCGTCCTTGGTGGCCAGCTTCTGACCGTGTTGGCCGGTCCTCTGCGTCTGGCGCTCGGCGTCACCAGCTTTTTCCTGGGAAGTGGTCTGCTCAATCTTTCGATCTCCGCCTACCAGTTCTTCGGCGAAGCCGAGAAGACCTCCATCATCGTGGTCCTCGCCTGGATGGTTGTGCGTCTGGTCGACCTCTTCGCCGATGTCGCAACGGATCGGCTGCGGGAAGCGGGCCGATCCACCGCGATCGCGGTTGTCCCGCTCGGGCGCAAGGCGACCAAGGTGGTGATCGTTGTCCTGGCGATCCTGGCGGCTCTACAGAACATCGGCCTCAATGTGACGGGCATCCTGGCCGGTCTCGGCATCGGCGGTCTCGCGGTGGCCCTCGCCGCCCAGAAAACGGTCGAGAACCTCTTCGGGGGCGTCACGTTGATCCTGGACCAACCGGTGCGCGTCGGTGACTTCTGTCGGTTCGGCGGCCGGGTCGGCACGGTCGAGGAGGTGGGCCTGCGCTCAACCCGGATCCGGACGCTCGATCGGACGGTGGTCTCGGTCCCCAATGGGAGTTTCGCCGCCCTCGAGCTCGAGAACTTCTCGGTGCGCGACCGGATCTGGCTGCACACGACGATCGGCGTCCGCTACGAGACCACGCCCGATCAGCTCCGTCACGTCCTGATCGAGATTCGCCGAATGCTCTATGCGCACCCTCGGGTCGATCCCCGCCCGGCCCGCATCCGCCTCGTCAACTTCGGCGCCTACTCGCTCGATCTCGAGATCTTCGCCTACGTCTTGACCATGGACTACGACGAGTTCCTCGCGATCCAGGAGGACATCTATCTGCGCATCATGGACATCGTAGAGGAGAGCGGAACCGGCTTCGCATTCCCGTCCCAGACCACGTACTTCGCCCGTGACCAGGGGCTCAACAATGCCAAGGGCGAGGCCGCCGAGGCGCGGGTAGCGGAGTGGCGGCGGACCGGCGCGCTCCACCTGCCCGATTTCCCCGCGGAGACGGTCGCTGCGCTCAAGGGCACTCTGGACTACCCGCCGCGGGGCTCCGCCGGTGGTGCGCGTCCCTCACCCGGGAATCGGCAAGGGTGAATGGCAACGGGAGACGCGACTACACGGAGAGGAGCGCAGTTCGATCCTGGCGCCGACAGCTATCCTCTCCACATAGGGTGCGTCGCGGCGGCACCGCCCGGTACCCACCAATCCAGCCAGCCCGTCGGCGGCGGCGTCCCGGCCGGTCAGCACCGCCAGCACGCCCGGCAGCGCGAGGGCGGCCGCCGCGTCGATGCCGCGGATGCGGGCGTGCGCGTGAGGCGCACGAAGCAGGCGTGCGCCTGGCCGGGCAGGGAGACGTCGTCGCTGAAGCGCCCCGCGCCGGTGAGCAGGCGCGGGTCCTCCCGCCGCTTGAGCGGCCGGCCGAAGCCGCGCGGCATCGCGCGAGAGCGGGAGGCGAGGAAGCTCCGCATCGGGCCGCCATCTTACCGCTTGCACGCGACCGGGCGAGACGGTAAACAGACGTCTTATGCGAGGCAAGGTGGTGGTGATCACCGGCGGCACGTCCGGCATCGGCGAGGTGGCCGCCGAGGCGCTCGCCGGCATGGGCGCGCGCCTCGTGCTGATCGCGCGCGACCCGGCGCGGGCCGAGGCCACGCTCGAGCGCCTGCGGGCGAAGGGGCCCCAGGCCACGCACCGGGTGCACCTGGCCGATCTGTCCCTCATGAGCGAGACGCGCCGGGTGGCCGCGGAGATCGCGGCGGCGGAGCCGCGCATCGACGTGCTCATCAACAACGCGGGCGCGATGTTCGGCACGCGGCGGGTGACGCCGGAGGGGCTCGAGCTGACGTTCGCCACCAACCACATGTCCTACTTCCTGCTCACCCACGGGCTGCGCGAGCGGCTGCTCGCGGCCGCGCCGTCGCGAGTGATCAACACCGCCTCCGCCGCGCACCGGCGCGCCACGCTCGACTTCGACGATCTGCAGTCGAGCCGCAACTACCGCGGCTTCATGGTCTACAGCCGATCCAAGCTGTGCAACATCCTCTACACGCGCGAGCTCGCCCGGCGGTCCGCCGGCACCGGCCTCGCCGCCAACTGCCTGCATCCGGGCTTCGTGGCCACCCGCTTCGCGGACGCCAGCGGAGGGCTCTTCTCGTGGGTGGTGCGCGCGTCCAAGAAGGTCTTCGCGATCTCGGTCGAGAAGGGCGCGGAGACCTTGATCTACCTGGCCTCCTCGCCGGAGGTGGCCACCGTCAGCGGCGCCTACTTCCACGAGTGCCGCCCGGCGACCCCGACCCGCGCGGCCCAGGACGACGCGGCGGCCCGGCGGCTGTGGGAGGAGACCGCGCGGCTGGCCGGCCTCAGGAGCTGACGGCGGCCCCGGCGGGGGGCGCCGCCGCGCGCACCGCCCGCACCAGCGGCGCGCGCAGGCGGCCGGGGGTCACCCGCGCCACGTCCACGCGGTCCGCGCGCACGAAGCGCGCGAGCGAGCGGGCCGCGTCGCCCACCCCGGCCAGCATCGCGTCCCGATCCAGCCGCGGGCCTCCCGCGGGCGGCGCCTGCCCGCGCGCGGCCCACGGCTCGAGATGGACGTGCCGCACCTCGAGGCGGCCCTCGGCGCGGTGGGCCTTGGCGTCGAGGCGGCCGATCAGGTGGCCGTCGTGGAGGATCGGCAGCGTGTAGTAGCCGTGCACGCGCTTCGGCCCCGGGGTGTAGACCTCGATGCGGTAGTCGAAGCCGAAGAGGCGCGAGACCCGCTCGCGGTACCAGAGCAGGGAGTCGAACGGGGCCAGGAAGGTGGTGCCGTGCGAGGCGGCGGGCAGCCGCGCCGCGCGGGCCAGCGCGGGCAGGTCCCGGGTGAGCGCGAGCCAGCGGGACGGGGAGCCCTCCACCCCGATCTCGGTCACGAGGCCGTCGGCGATCATGCGCCGCAGCGCCGCCCGCCGCGCCGCGAAGGCCCCGCGCGGGAAGGTCAGGTAGTGGCTCAGGTCGATCTCGAGCGCGGCGCCCATGGCGTGGAGCGAGCGCTCGATGTGCCAGCGGATGAACGCGTCCGCGCTCACCGCCTCCACCTCCGCCGCTCCGGGCAGCACGCGCTCCAGCAGGTCGAAGCGCTTCTGGAAGTGCCGGCGCGAGTGGATCGTGAGCACGCCGGTCATCCAGAGGTAGTGGAGCGCGTGCTGCACCGGGCGCCAGTCCCACCAGCCGCTCCGGCCGCGCGGCGGGCGCTTGCCCTCGAGCTCGGCGTGGCCCATGGGACCGCCGGCGCGGATCATCTCGGTGACGGTGCCCAGCATGCGGCGGTTCGTGCGGAGCCAGCGCGACCAGCCGGTGTGGCGCACGCGGTAGTCGAGCATCGCGCGCCTCCACCACGGCAGCATCGTCACCGGGATCAGGCACGCGGCGTGGGCCCAGTACTCCATGAACAGGCGGCGCCGGTAGACGAGGCGATCCAGCCGCGCGCGGTCGAAGGGCCCGAAGCGGCTCCAGACCGTGAGGTAGTGTGCGCGGTCGATCACGTTGATGGAGTCGAGCTGGATGCCGCCCGCGTCCTCCGCGAAGCGGACGAGCCGGCCCGGCGTCAGCCCGCGCGCCCGGGGCCGCCCCAGGTGCTGCCGGTGGAGGAAGAGCGCCCGGACCGCGTGACGCGGGAAGACCCGCACGTCAGCGATGGAGCGCGTCGCGCTCGCGCAGGAACGCGAGCCCCGCGCGCGCGTCCTCGATCGACAGCTCGAGCACGCCCGGCAGGGCGGCGAAGGCGGGATGCCGCGCCACCGCCGCGACCCCTTCGCCGATGGTGCCGGCCCCGGGGGTGGCGTGGCGATCCCGGTGCGCCCCGCACGGCAGCTGGCAGTCGTTCAGGTGGAACGCGACCACCCGCTCCAGCACGCCCTCCGCGGCGAGGGCGTCGGCCAGCCGCGCGCCGCCCTCGGGGCCGGACAGATCGAAGCCGGCCGCGTGCAGGTGGCACGTGTCGATCAGCAGACCGAGCTGCGCGGGGGACGCGCCCACGTCGCGCAGCAGGCGCGCCAGCTCGGGAATGGTCTGGCCCAGCTCGGAGCCCTCGCAGGAGTTCTCGAGCAGCAGGCGCGGGCCGGCCGGGATCTTCGCGATCACCTCCCCGAGCTTGCGGGCGGCCATGGCGAGCGCTTCCTCGACGCTCGCGTGCCCCTTGGAGTAGCCCACGTGGAAGCAGACCGCGTCGAGCCCGACCTCGGCCGCGACCTTGAGGTCGGCGAGCAGGCTCGACACCGAGGAGTTGCGGATGCGGCCTTCCGGGCTCGCGAGGTTGATCAGCAGCGAGCCGTGCGCCACGCCCCAGGTGCGCCGCCCCGCGAGGCCCGCCACCAGCGCGGCGCGGTCGACCGGGTCGGGCACCCCGTAGTTGCCGAAGCGTCCGGGGTCGCGCAGGACCGTCTGGTAGACGTCCACGCCCTCCTGGAGGAGGATCGCGGGGATCGCGCCCAGAGGCGGGTCGATCGAGAGCCCGACGCGCATGGCGCTCACTCTACCACCCATGCCGGGCCCCGCGCGGCGCGGGCCCGCGGGCGGACGCTAGGCGCGCAGGCGCGGCAGCACCGCGCGGCCGAAGAGCTCGACGGTGCGGACCGGGTCCGACGCGAGGCTCACCGTGAACATGAGCTGGCTGACGCCCGCGGCCTCCGCGGCCTGCACCTGGGCCAGGCACTCGTCCGGCGTGCCCGCGACCGCGAGCCGCCCGCGCAGATAGTCGAAGAGCCCCAGCCGGCGCGTGAGCGCGGCATCCATCTCGTGCTGCCGGGTGGTGTAGGTCTGGCGCAGCGCGCGTACCGCGGGGACCAGCGCGGGGGGCACCCCGCGTCCCTCCGGATCGGGCCCCAGGATGTAGGCGGCCACGAAGCCCAGGATGTTGCCGAGCTTGGCGAGCGCGTCCTCGCGCCGCTCCGCCACGTCGAGGCAGGCGATCGACCACACGTCCACCGCGCCGGCCGCGCGGCCCGCGGCGGCCGCGCCCTCGCCGATCAGGCTCCGCACCCGCCGCGTCTCGGCGGCCCCGAGACCGTAGTTCACGAAGGCGCCGTCGGCGGTCGCGCCCACCGCGCGCAGGGCGGCCGGTCCCGACGCGGCCGCGTAGACCGGCACCGGGCGCTTCACCCACGGCAGGTGGGTGGTGGCGCCGCGCCAGGACGCCGGCGCGCCCGCGAGCGCGGTCTTGAGGAACGTGATGCCCTCGCCGAGCTCGGCGGCGCGCGTGGGCGCGCCGCCCACGTTGGCGACGCCGCTGTGCCCGGCGCCGATCCCGAGGATGGTCCGCTCGCCCGCGGCCGCGTCCACCGATGCGGCGGCGGAGGCGGTGATGGCGGGATGCCGGGTCACCAGGTTGGTGACGCAGGTGGCGAGGCGCACGCGGCTGGTGGCGCCGGCCGCGATGGTCATGGCCACCCAGGGATCCAGCGCGTTGCCGGGGGTGTCGGCGATGCCGACCAGGTCGAAGCCCAGCGCCTCCCCGAGCCGGGCCATGCGCGCCGTGTACTCCGGCGTGTACGGCCAGAAGAAGAAGCCGACGCGCATCGGCGCGCTACGGCTTCGCGGGGGGATAGTCGCGCGTGTAGGGCGGGCTCTTGAGGAACTCCTCCGGCTTGTAGGTCCAGAACTGCGACACCGCCGGGTAGGTGTGGACCACGCTGGTGGCCAGCCGGCCGCCCACTCGCTCCACCTTCAGGACGTAGACGTTCTCGGTGGGGTTGCCCCAGTCGTCCAGCTTGATGGGCCCGCGCGGGTCGGGGGTGGTCTCGATGGCGCGGCGGATGGCGGCCACCATCTTCTCGCGGTCCTCGACCTGGCCGTGCAGCGCGTTCGCGGCCTCGGTGATCCAGCGGCCGCTGCTGTACATGACCGCGTGGAAGTAGGCGGGGGTGCGGCCCAGCCTGGACTGGGCCAGCTTCATGAAGGTCCGGTTGGCCGGCGTCTGCAGCGTGGGGCTCCAGAGCAGCGTGCCGACCACGCCTACCGCCTCGTCGCCCATGCCGCGCAGCGCGCTCTCGTCGATCATCACCCCGGTGCCGATGAGGGGCGCGGTGGCCTTCAGGCCGGACTCGCCGTACTGCTTGACGAAGCGCACCGCCTGCCCGGCCACGAAGACCGCGCACACCGCGTCGACGTCGCGCGAGATCTGGGTCAGGTACGGCGCGAAGTCCAGCACGTTGAGCGGGACCCAGATCTTCTGCACCACGCGCCCGCCCGCGTCCTCGAACACGCGCTGGAAGCCGCCCGCCTCCTCGTGGCCGAAGCCGTTGTCCATCGCGATGACCGCGACCCGCTTGTACTTGAGGGTCCGGGCCGCGTAGTCGCCCAGCGGGTGCATGATCTGGCTGGCCGCGAAGTTGGAGCGAAGGATCCACTTCGCGATCTTGCGCTTGGTGAGGTCGTCGGGCGTGGTGAGGAAGAGGGTCGGGAGCTGATCCTTCTCGATGAGCGGCACCAGGACGTTGCCCACGTTCACCAGCAGCACCCCGGTGAGCACGTGGATCCGGTCGTGGCTCACCAGCTTGCGGTACTTCGCCACCGCGGTGGCCGGATTGCCCTCGGTGTCCTCCTCGATGAGCTCGATCTTGCGTCCGCCCGCCTGGTAGCCCGCCTGCTCCAGCGACATCCGGAGGCCGTCGAGCATGTCCTTGCCGGCCTGGGCGAAGATGCCGGTCAGCGGGCCCAGGTAGCCGATGCGGATCGGCTCCGCGGCCGACGCGGGGGCGGCCGCCGGTGATGCGGCGGCGAGCAGGCACAGCAGGAGGCCGGCGCGGACCGATCTCATGCGCGCGCGCCCGCCCCTACTCGCAGAACCGGCACGGCGGGGTGTTCCGGTCGTAGATCGGCTGCTTCAGGTACTCGTCCTGCTTGTAGGTCCAGAACTGCGACACGTTCGGATAGGTGTGGATCACCGTGTTCTGGAGCCTGCCGCCCACCCGCTCGACCTTGCGGATGTAGACGTTCTGGGTCGCGTTGCCGAGCTCGTCCATCTTCATGGGGCCGCGCGGATCGTCGCTGATCTCGACCTTGCGGAGGGCGGCGAGGAACCTCTCCTTGTTCTCCACCTCGCCGTTGATGGCCTTCATCGCCTCGTAGTACCAGCGGGCGCCGGTGTAGCCCTCGGCGGAGTAGAGCGAGGTCGGCCGGTTGTACCGCTTCTCGTAGGCCGCGGAGAACTTCTTGTTGGCCGGGGTGTCGAGCGCGCTGCTGTAGATGAGCGAGGTGATGACTCCGAGCGCCTCGTCGCCCATGTTCTTCAGGATGTTCTCGTCGGTGAGGGTGCCGATCCCGACCAGCGTGACCTTGTCCTTGAGGCCGACGTCGCTCCACGTCTTCACGAAGCGGGGGGAGAGCCCGCCGGTGTGGCAGGCGTAGACGCCGTCGATGTCCTTCTTCAGCGAGGCCAGGTAGGGCGCGTAGTCCTGGACCGACAGCGGCGTCCAGATCCGCTGCACCACCTTGCCGCCGAGGTCCTCGAACACCCGCTGGAAGCCCGCGTTGGACTCCCAGCCGAAGGCGTAGTCCATGCTGATGGTGGCCACCCGGCGCAGCTTGAGCTGCTTGTAGGCGTAGTCCCCGAGCGGGTGGGTGGCCTGGCTGCTCGTGAACGAGGTGCGGACGATCCAGCGGGCCGGCTTGCGCTGGGTGATGTCGTCGGGCGCGGTCACCGGGTAGAGCGTCGGGATCTTGTTCTGCTCGACGTAGGGGGCGACCGCGTAGCCGGTGGCCGCGAGCAGGCCGCCCGCGATGGTGTGCACCTTCTCCTGCTCCACCAGCCGCCGCACCTTGGTCACCGCGCCGGTGGGCTCGGGGTCCGAGTCCTCCACGATGACCTTCACCTCGCGTCCGGCGACCTTGTTGCCGACCTCCTCCCAGAAGAGGTTGAAGCCGTCGGTCATGTCCTTGCCGGTCTGCGAGAAGTTGCCGGTCAAGGGGCCGAAGTAGCCGATGCGGATCGGATCGGCCGCGCGCGCGGGCCGGACCGATGCGGCCGCCACCATCCCGGTCATGGTCGCGAGGAACTGTCGCCTGTGCATGGGCTGGTCTCCCTGGCCTGCGAGAGGTGCTGGTGTCTGGGCCGGCTGTCTGGGCCGCTACCTTAGGGAGCGCCCCCCGATTTGTCAACCGCGGCCGGGTGTAGCGGACCGTTCCGCTGGACAAGCGCGGGCGGGCGGGCGAGAGTCGACGACGGTATGCCCCGCGACGCGATGGTCCGCCTCCTGAGGGTCTGGGCCGTCGTGGCCCTCGCGCTGCCGGCGTGGGCCGCGCTGACCGGCGCGTGGGGGCCCGCCCGTTCCATCGCGAGCGGCGACCCCGTTCTTCCACGACCGCCGGCGGCGCCGATCCTGACCCTGTGGGTGCGCTGGCAGGCGCCGCCCGGCGCCAGCGCGTGGGTCGTCCTCGAGCCGGACGGCGGCCGCGCCGCGGTCAGCGACGAGGCCTACCGGCGCCGCCGCATCCGTCCGGGATGGAACCAGCTCATCTGGGACGACTTCTCGGGCTTCCCCGCCGACCGCGCGGTGTGCCTGCGGCTCATCGACGGCGCGGGGCCGCTCGCGATCGCCCCGCCGGTCGCCTCCTCCTGGTACGGGCTCCAGCAGCTGCGCCCCATGCGGGGGCTGGTGGCGGCCCTGCTGCTGGGCGCGGCCGCCGCCGGCGCGCTCGCCTGGCCCCGACGTGCCGTCGGCGGTGCCCGGTTCCGAGGCGGGCGATGGCCGCGGCCGGGCGCGTGGCATCTCTGGCTCGGCGCGGTCGCGCTCGGCGCCCTCGTCCTCCGCGCCTTCACCCTGACCGCCCAGAGCTTCTGGTTCGACGAGGTGCTCACCGCGATCGGGGCGCAGAGCTTCGCGTGGGTGCTCTACAGCGCGCAGATCTTCGGCCACCCGCCGCTGCAGTACCTGGTCGCGTGGGCCGCCGGCGGCGCCGCGGCCACCGAGGGGACGGTGCGCCTGCCGTTCGTGGCCGCGGGCGTCGCCTCCGTGGTGGCCCTGGGCTTCCTCGGCCGCCGGCTGATCGGCCCCGCCACGGGCCTGCTGGCCGCGAGCGTGATCGCGGTGTCTCCGTACCACGTGGAGCTCTCCCAGCTCGCGCGGCCGTACGCGCTGGTGGTGCTGGCGGTGGCCGTCTCGTGGCTCGCGCTGTTCCGCGCGCTCGAGCGCGCTCGCGCCGTCGACTGGCTCGCGTTCTCCGCCGCCGCCGCGCTCGCCTTCTACATCCACTACCTGGGCGGGATGGTGGTGATCGTTCAGGCGGCCGTCGCGGCGGTGTGGGTCGCGCGGCGGCGGGACGGGCGCGGCGCGCCCGCGCTGCTGTCGTTCGCGGGCGTCGCGGTGCTGCTGGCCCCGTGGCTGGACGTGGTGCGCCCGCTGATCGGCGCTCAGCTCGATCGGGGCGTGCGCGCCGCGGGCGCGCTGGACGACTTCGTGCTCCACGTGTTCCTGCCGGAGCAGGTGGGGCCCGGGGTCGCCGGGCTCTTCACCCTGGGGCTCTGCCTGCTCGCGCTGTGGGATCTGCGATCGCGTCCGGAAGTGGCGCTGGCCGCGCTGCTCTCCCCCACCGTCCCCTTCGCGCTGCTGTGGGCGATGAATCCCGCTCACGCCCTCGCCGGGCGCCATTTCGCGTTCGTGCTGCCCATGGTGACGCTGCTCATCGCCCACGGGCTCCTGACCGCGGCGCGGCGGATCGACGCGCTGGTGGCGTGGCGCCCGCCCCTGCCGGCGCTGCCGGTGCGCCGCGCGGTGCCGGCCCTGATCGCGGTCGGCCTGATGGTGGCGACGCATCTGCCCGCGGGCGCCGCCCTCGGCGGCTACTACCGGTGGCGGCAGGGCACCGACTGGCGCACGGTGGCCGAGGTGCTCGATCGGCTGGTGGGTCCCGACGACGAGGTGCTCGCGACACTGGGCGCGGTGTACCCGCTGCGCTTCTACTGGCGGCCGTCGGTCGTCGAGACGGACACCGAGCCCCTGCGGGCCCGGTTCGGGGCGGGGCCGCCGAAGCACCGGGTGTGGCTGGTCACCCTCGACGGCTGGGACGGCAAGCCCGGGCTGCAGGAGTGGCTCGCCGCCAACACCATCGTGGTGGGCGAGGTGCCCGCCTCCTGGAGCCGCCAGCGCGTGTACATCCACGCGGTCGTGCGCGCGAAGCCGCGGGCTTGACAGCCCTCGACCGCCTCGGCACAGTCGGACCATGCTGAACGCCACCCGCGACCTGATCCTGCCCACCACCATCACCGGCTCCTACCCGCGCCCGCACTGGTTCACCGAGGAGCTGCGTGGACGGACCTTCAAGGACGCGCTGGGGGATTCGCGCTTCCGCGAGCAGTACCTGGACGCGGTGGCGTGCCTGGTGCGCGAGCAGGAGATGGCGGGCCTCGACCTCGTCACCGACGGCGACTCGCGCTTCGACCTCACGGTGGGCGGCAAGTCGTGGTTCTACTACGTGATCGAGCGCCTGCGCGGCATCACGGGGGCGCAGGACCGCTCGACCGGCGGGGGCTGGCGCTCGCTGCGCCCCGGGCACATCCTCTACGAGGTGATGGAGGCCTACCAGCCCGCGGTGGTGGGCGAGCCGCTCGGCCGCGGGCCGCTGCAGTACGCGGCGCTCTTCAAGACCGCCCAGCGCCTCTCCGCGCGGCCGGTGAAGTTCGGGGCCATCACCGCCCAGTCCCTGGCCAAGATGCTGGTGAACCGGCACTACGGGGGCGACCGCGACGTGATCCTCGCCCTCGCCGACATCTTCAACGCGGAGCTGCGCGAGGTGGCGGCGGCGGGCTGCCGGGCCATCCAGGTCGAGGAGCCCCAGCACCATATTGCCGGGGCGGCGGGCGCGTCCGACCGTGATCTCGAGTTCTATACGGAGGCGGTGAATCGGGAGATCGCGGGCGTCGACACCGAGATCTGGCTGCACACCTGCTGGGGCAACCCGAACCAGCAGCCGCTGCACTGGGAGCGACCGTCCTACGAGCGGTCGCTGCCGTACCTGCTCGCCACCAACGCGGATGTGATCACGCTCGAGTGCGCCTCCACCAACGGGCGCGACCTGCCGCTCCTGGCCCGGCACCGTACCGACAAGAAGATCGCGATCGGGGTGGTGAACCATTCCACCGCCGCGGTGGAGCCGCCCGAGGTGGTGGCGAACCTGATCCGGCGCGCGCTCGAGTACGTGCCGCCGGAGCGGCTGATCCTCTCCACCGACTGCGGATTCGGCCGCGAGGGGCTCGCGCGGCGCATCGCGTTCTACAAGAGCGTGGCCATCAACCTGGGCGCCAACATCGTACGGCGCGAGCTGAAGCTGCCGGAGGTGGAGATCCCCGCCGCCGACCCGCGCTTCACCTTCGCCGGCTGAGAGGACACACATGCCAACGATCAAGGTTCGAGACCTCGCCTGGCCCCGCCTGCACGCGCCGGATCTCGACGCGATGGAGGAGTTCCTGACCCACTTCGGCCTGATCCGGGCCGCCCGCACGCCCACCGCGCTCTACATGCGCGGCACCGACTCGCCCCACCACATCCACGTCACCGAGAAGGCGGACGACGCGCGCTTCGTGGGCTTCGCCTATCACGCCGCGAGCGAGGAGGACCTGGCCCGCGTGGCCGCCCTCCCCGGCGCCTCCGAGGTGGAGCCGATCGACGAGCCGGGCGGCGGCCGGCGGGTGCGCCTGCGCGAGCCCAACGGCTACCAGATCGAGGTGGTATGGGGCGTGGAGGCGCTGCCCGAGATCCCGGTGCCGATCACCCCGATGAACACCGGCGCGGAGCCGCTGCGACGGGCGGGCGCGCTGATGCGGCTGCGCAAGTCGCCGACGCCGATCAAGCGCATCGGGCATGGGGTGATGGGGACGCCGAGGGTGCGCGAGACGGTGCAGTGGTTCCGGGACACGCTCGGCTTCATCGGTTCCGACGACGTCTACGCGGGCGCCAAGGACAACCTCATCGGCTCCTTCAACCGCTGCGATCGGGGCGACGAGTACGTCGATCACCACACGCTGTTCTGCGTGCACAACGAGCGGGCGGGGATGAACCACGTCTCGTTCGAGGTGCCGGACGTCGACGCGGTGTTCAAGGACCACGAGTACCTCGCCCGCCTCGGCAAGTACGAGCACATGTGGGGCGTGGGACGGCACCTGCTGGGCAGCCAGGTCTACGACTACTGGGCCGATCCGTGGGGCCGCGTGCACGAGCGGTGGGCCGACACCGACCGGTTGAACGCGCGGAGCGGCACCAATCTCCTGCCCGCCGAGGAGGCGCTGATCAGCCAATGGGGCGAGGACCCGCCGGAGCGGTTCATCCGGCACGTGACCGTCTAGCCCGCGCCGCTTCACCCTCTTCCCTCCGGAGAGAGGGCAGGGTGGGGGGAAGTCTCTAGGACCAGACCTCCTGCGGGAAGGGCAGGCCCTCGAGATCGGCGTCGGTGAGCGGCGCGTCCTTCGCGACGCCCATCTCGTCGAGGAACCAGTAGATCTGCCGCAGGTGCTGGGCGCAATGCCAGGTGGTGCGCTCCATGAAGTCCGGCGCCGCCTGGGGGCCGTAGTAGGTGCTGACCTGCCCGTCGCACCAGCCGGGCCGCTGGAAGAAGGCGCGCAGGCGCGCGCGGACCGTCTCGCCGTGGCGGGCCACCGCCTCGCCGTCCGCCATCTCGGGGGGCGCGTTCTCCTCGAACCACGCCCCGTCGAGGTACCCCTGCTCGCGGGTGTCGGCGAACGACGCGGCCACCCGGAACACGTGGAAGGCGAGCTGGTGCACGGTGCGGTCGCGTCCCGGATACTTCATGCCGAGCCGCTCGCGCGGCACCTGACGGATCGCGCGCTGCGTGGCGGCCAGCACCCGATCCATCCGCTCGGCGAGCTCGGCCGGCGTCAGCTTCCGGGGCGGGCGGTAGCGCACCCCGACCAGCTCGGCCAGGGCCTCCGGATTCCAGCCGTGCACGACCCGATCACCCACGATGGTGGCGGGCACGCGCTGCACGCCGACCGCGGCCAGGTCCGCGCGCCGCTCCGGCTGGGCCTCCACGTCGAAGGCCTCGAAGTCGACTCCCCATGACGAAAGCAACTCTTTCGTCTTGGCGCAGGAGCTTCAGCCCTGGCGATAGTAGACCCTGGCTCGCATGGAGGTCATCGTAGCACCGGCCGCACCACTCCGGAGTCTTCACGACGCACGCGGCGGCCGTGATACGATCGCCGAGTCTCACCGATGCGATCATTCCCGCGCGCCCCCGCGCGCCTCGGTACGGGGATCGGTGCGCTCGTGGCCGGGCTGCTGTGGACAGGGCCGGCGCGGGCCACGGACGCGGTCTGGTGTCACCAGGTCGGGCGGGGGGACACGCTCGCCGCCGTCGCTCGTCGCTACGGCGTCGAGATCGGGGAGCTGCGCGGGCTCAATCGGCTCGCCACGAAGGTAGCGGGCGCCTTCCACGAGCTGTTCGGCCAGCGGCTCCGCATCACGAGCCTCACCCGGACCCGGGGCGCCCAGACGGCCCTCATCCGGATCAACCCGAGCGCGGCCCCCGCGCACGGGCCGGTGCAGTCCACTCACCTCGCGGGCGCGGCGGTGGACGTGTCCAAGCGCTTCATGTCGGACGACCAGGTGGCGTGGGCCCGCACCGTGCTCTCGCGCCTCGAGGAACGCGACCTGATCGACGTGGCCGAGGAGTTCCGCGAGCCGCACTTCCACGTGCTGGTGCGCCGGGGCTACGGCACGTACGGGCCGACGCTCGCTTCCCCGATCCTGGCCGGAGGCTGCTGAGGGACGGCCGGGCGGCCGTCCGCGCTACTTGGTGGCCGTCGCCTGCGGGTCGGCGTTCGCCACCAGGCACTGCCCCTTGAACGCGCGGTCGGTGTCGGCGGCGGAGAACGAGGCCCCGGGGGTTTCGGTGACCTTCAGGCCCAGCTTCTCGACGGCCTGGGCCTGCTGGTGCAGGGCTCCGGCGCACTCCTCGCGGGTTTCAAACGTGCTCACGGAGTCCCAGGGCGAGTCGTTGCCCTGGATCCAGAGCACCCAGCCATCGGCTGCGAGAGCCGGGGCGGCAGCGGCGGCGAGCAGCAGGGCCACGGTGGTGAGGATCAGACGCGGCATGGGAAAGAGTCCTCCTGCTCCCCATGGTACCGAACCTCGAATTTTCGGCTACTTGGACCGCCGGCGGTGGGCCGCCTGGTACTCCCGGTTCCGGCGGAGGTGCAGCGGGCAGAACCGCTTGGACCCCTTCGGCGATCGCCGCGTGCGCCTGGCTCGGGGTCGCCCGCAGACCGAGCAGAGACCAGCGCGCAGCCAACGACGCTCGTACTTTGCTCGCTTCCGGACGGGTCGGGACGCCATCGGACCAGGGACTCTTCCCTGATAGCAGACTGGAGGCGGCTGCGCCAGTCGATAGTGGGCCGGGGCGTGGGGGGCGCGCCCCGGTCAGGCGTGGGCGAGACCGAAGGCGTCCGCGTAACGCCTCCAGGCGTCGAGGTGGCTGCCGTACTTGCGGTGTCCCGCGGTGTGCTTGGCCGAGGCGAGCAGCAGCCGGTCGCGATCGTCGGCGGTGCTGTGCTCGTAGTCGTCCAGCAGGCAGGTGCCGAGCTCCTGGTTGTGCGGGTCGTTGCCCGCCTTGGCCGACCCCACCGCCAGCGTCTGGATGAGGGGCGCGCGGTCGGCGCCCGAGCGCAGGTACGCCGCGGTCCAGTCCATCGCCTCGAACGGCCGCAGGCCGTCGAGCGCCGCGTCGAGCCGCTCCAGGATCTGGGCCGCGGTGAGGGCGTCCGATCCCCTGGGCGGCACCACCTTCACCGGGTGGTTGTCGGGCGTGTGCTTCTGGTGGTGCGCGGCGCGGTTGACGAAGGAGCCGGCCACGAAGAGGAGCTTCAGCCGGTGCGGGTGCGCGAAGGAGTCGAAGAACCAGCGCACCGTGTTGCAGTACTCGTAGCTGTGCTGGGGCATCGAGTAGGCGGTGGGATCGCCGGTCTCGATGATGAGCTGGGCGGACGCGAGCTGGATGGTGTCGATGATCTGGCGGTGGCCGCGCCCGGACTTGAGCAGGCCCACGATCAGGTCGATCCAGCCCGGCTCCTGGCCGCTCAGCAGCGCCTGCTGCAGCGCGAGCGACTCCACCGGCGTGAGCGCGCCGTCCTGCGCGAGCAGCTCGCGATCCCGGTTGTCGAGGAGGTTCTGCACCACCAGGCAGCCCATCTCGTAGGTCGAGTACCAGCGCGGTCCCACCGCGAGGTCGGGCACGCCCGCGTACAGGATGTGATGCGCGTGCTCCCAGCCCACCGTGCGGGCGATGGTCACGGTCGCGCGCGCGCGATACGACTTGTGCCCGGTGGTGTAGGAGCGGTTGTAGAGCACGCGGTCCTGCACGTCGATGAGCCCCGCGAACACCAGCTGGGCGAGCAGCGATTCCCGCTTCGACGGATCGGCGCCCGCCTCGTCCCATAGCCCGAGGAACACCCGGTAGGCGTTGATGACCTCGCCGCGCTGGACGAGCGTGAGCCACGCGTTGAGCTTCTCCGGCCACGTGCCCTCGATAACGAGCGGCTCCTGATCCGGCCAGTGCACTTCCGGCAGCGGCGGCTTGCCCTCGAACTTGATCTCGTAGAGCCGCACGTAGTGCCCGGGCATCTTGCCGATGAGCTGGTTCCACGGATCGAGCCCGGTCGGCATGTACCAGACGGTCTGCGCGAACGGCAGGTACGCGAGCGCGGGCGGCATGCGCGGCAGGAGATCCAGGCCCGCCCGCGAGCTCAGCAGGCAGTGGTCGTTGTTGACGAAGCGCACCACGCCGTCGTCCAGCCGCTGGTGATACGGCACGTGCGTGTAGGGCGCGTGGATGCGCACGAGCTGGCCGACCAGCTCCGGGATCGGCACCCCGCGGCGCACCAGGTCGTAGAAGATGTCGCTGGCCCCGCTCTGATCCCGCTCGAGGATCTTGTCCTCGAGGCGCGCGTAGGCACTGCCGACCTCCGGGAGGCGATCGATGGAGAGGGCCATGGCGACGCTCCTTTGCGAGTTGCCGAGACTCTGGCACCGCGGCGGGCGGCTGTCAAATGCCCCCCGGGCGCGGCCGGGCGGCACCGGGGCGGCATGAGGTCTGGCGGCGAGCGCGTCGGTCTGCTAGGCTCCGGCCGTCATGACGACGACGGCGGGCGCGACGGGCACGGGCACCACGGGGAGCCCGCGGCCGGGCGCGCGCGGGCTGCGGCAGGTCGCGTGGCTCGATTGCCCCGGCGGCGGGCAGGTCTCGGTGGACGGCTCGATCGCCTACGTGGCGCACATGAAGGCCCCGCACGGCACCAGCATCGTGGACGTGAGCGATCCCGCCCGGCCGCGCGTGCTGGCCACCGTCGAGGTGCCGCCGCACACCCACTCGCACAAGGTGCGCGCGGCCAGCGGGCTCATGCTGGTGAACCGCGAGGCGCAGCCCGCGAACCAGCCGCCGGCGGGGGTGCGCGGCGGGCTCGTGATCTACGACGTGTCGAACCCGGCCCGGCCGCGCGAGATCACGTTCTGGACGTGCGGCGGCGCCGGCGTGCACCGGTTCACGTTCGACGGCCGCTACGCCTACATCTCGCCCGAGATGGACGGCTACGTGGGCAACATCGTGATGATCCTGGATCTCCAGGATCCGGCCCGGCCGGCGGAGGTCGGGCGCTGGTGGATGCCGGGGCAGTGGACCGGCGGCGGTGAGAAGCCGGCCTGGTCGGGACGACACCATCGCTGTCACCACCCGATCCGCGCCGGCAACCGGCTCTACGTCAGCTACTGGCACGGCGGCTTCGTGATCCTCGACATCGAGGACATGTCGAGGCCCACGTTCGTCTCGGGCCTCGACTGGAGCCCGCCCTACATCACCCCGACCCACACCGCGCTGCCACTGCCGTTTCCGCTACACGGCAAGAAGATCATGCTGGCCGCCGACGAGGACGTGGCCAAGACCGCGCCGGGGCCACCGTCGTTCCTCTGGCTGGTCGACATCACCGACGAGCGGCATCCGGTGCCGATCTCGACCTTCCAGGTGGCGGGCGTGGACGGCCAGCCCCAGCCCGAGTTCACCGGCTGCCACCAGCCCTGCGAGCGCGTGACCGGGACCGAGATCCCGGTGGCCTGGTTCGCCCACGGCCTCCGGGTGGTGGACGTGGCGGATCCCCACGCGCCGCGGGAGGTCGCCCACTTCCTGCCCGAGCCGCCCCCGGGGCACGCGCGCGTCTCGAGCAACGACGTGGAGATCGACGGCCGCGGCCTCCTCTACGTGATCGACCGCGGCCGCGGCCTCCACATCCTCGAGCGCGTGTAGCGACCCTCTCCCCTCAGGGGAGAGGGCAGGGTGAGGGGTGGTCTTCCCCTCTACCCGCAGGCCACCGCGTACACGTCGCCGACCCCGTCCGGCAGCCGGTCCTCTCGCCACGACCGCCCGCCGTCCTGCGTGCCGAACACCTGGCCGGTGCGGCTCACGCAGTACACGCGCTCGGCGTCGCGCGGGTGCAGCGCGACCGCCATCATGGTGGACTCGGCCTTGACCCCGCGATCGAACCGGGTCCAGGTCTCCCCGAGGTCCGTGGTGCGGTAGAGCGAGCCGTCCTGGCTCCGCGCGGCGGGGGAGAGGCAGGCGTAGAGCACGCGCGGGTCGTGGGGTGACACCCGGATGTCGCGGCCGTAGGTCAACGGGGAGAACCGGCCCACCTTCATGTCCTCCCAGTGGGCGGCGCGGTCGGTGCTGCGGAAGAGGCCCATGCGCAGGGCGAGGAACACGGTGCCGCTGGCCGCGCCGCTCACGCAGAGGGCGTGGCCGTCCAGCATGCCTTCCATCTCGCTGTCGCTCACGATGCGGCTCTTCAGGTGCGGCAGCGCCGACATCGCCACCAGGTCGGCGCTGCAGTCCTCCCAGGTCCCGCCGCCGTCGAGGCTGCGCATCGCCCCGCCCACCTCGAGCGCGGCGTAGACGTGATCCGGCTGCGCGGGGTCCACCGCCAGCCGCATCACCCGGCACGCGAACGGCATCTTCACGCGCTCGGGCTGGATCGCCCCGGGCAACCGGCGCCACGTGGCCCCCTCGTCGTCGCTCCGGAACACGCCCACCGGCGAGGTCCCGATGAACAGGGTCCGGGGACGGGTCGGGTGCACCAGGATGGACCACACCTCCCCGCCGTCCTCGGGGAACGGCAGGCGCTCCCAGGACTCGCCGCGGTCCCGGCTGCGGTAGGGGCCCTTTTGCGTCCCGACGTAGACCACGTCCGGATCGGTCGGGTGCACGGTGATGGCCTGCACGTGGGTGGTCTCGGGGAGCCCCTTGCTCATCAGCTCCCAGGCGCCTCCGCCCTCCGCGCGGCGGAAGACGCCGCTCCGGGTCCCGGAGGTCCATCGTGCCGCGCCGACGTAGATGTGAGAGCGTCCCGTTGTCATGTGCGCACCCCTTTCCGGTGAGGGCCCCGAGGATAGCAAATTCCTTGACGCTCGTGGCGCCGACGCCCTAGCGTGATCCTGATGGGCCCGGATCGGCCTTTATCCTCCGGCACCACCAGCCAGTCCACCGCGTTCCTTCCGCTGTCCCGCGTCCTCGAGGAGGAGTTCGTCACCCTGCACGGCCCGCTGCCCGCCACCGTGAACGGTGACGGCGACGAGGAGCGGCTGCCCGCGCTGTACGACGCGATCCACGCGCTGCCCGAGAAGCGCGCCGCGCTGTGTCTCTCGGGCGGCGGCATTCGCAGCGCGACCTTCGCCCTGGGCGTGCTGCAGGGGCTCGCGCGCGCGGGCCTGCTGCCCCGGTTCCACTACCTCTCCACCGTCTCGGGCGGCGGCTACATCGGCTCCTGGCTCAGTGCCTGGATCCACCGCAGCCGCGACGACGCCGGCCAGGTGGCCGCCCAGCTGGCCTCGCTGCGTCCGCGCGCGCCGCTCGCCCCGGAGCCGGAGCCCATCGCCCACCTGCGGGAGTTCAGCAACTACCTGAGCCCGCGGGCCGGGCTCATGTCCACGGACGCGTGGACCCTGCTCGGCACCATCCTGCGCAACATGATCCTGATCTGGCTGGTGCTGGTGCCGCTCCTGACCGCGGCCCTCATGCTGCCGCGCCTGTATCTGTCGTTGCTGCTCTGGACCGACGCGGAGCCGCGCGCCTCCGTGCGCACCGCGCTGCTCGGGATCGGCGGCGGCCTGCTCGCGTGGGCGGTGGCGTACATCGCGGCCACCATTCCGAGCAACACGCGGGCCCGACGGGGCCAGGGCAAGTTCCTCGCCTTCTGCCTGGCTCCGCTACTGCTGGGGCTGGGCGCGCTCACCATCTACTGGGCCGCCGTCTCGGGCGGGCCGGAGGGCGCGCAGGCCGCGATGGTCCCGGGGCCGGGCGGCTTCGTGCGCTTCGCGGTGATCGTGCATCTGCTCGCGTGGGCCGGCTACACGGTGTGGCTGCGCAGCCCGTGGGGGCAGCGCCAGCCTCCGCGCGGCGGGCTCGGTGCCCGGCTCGGGGGCTTCGTGGCCGAGCTGGTCGTGGTGGTGGTGGCGGGCGCGGTCGGCGGCGTGATCGCGTGGGGTCTGGCGACCCGGGTGTTCCCGGACGTGAGCGAGCGGTCGATCGAGTACGCCGCGCTGGCGCCCGGGTTCGTGATGGGCACCTTCCTGCTGGCCGCGACCGCGCTGGTCGGCCTCATGAGCCGATGGACGGAAGACGAGGACCGCGAGTGGTATGCGCGGTGCGGGGCGTGGTTCCTGATCTCGGGCTCGATGTGGACGGTGTTCGCGCTGCTCGTGCTGCTGGGGCCGGTCCTGCTCTCCCACACCTGGCTCTCGCGCGGCCTCGCCGCCCTTGGCGGCGTGTCCGGGCTCGTGAGCGTGGTGGGCGGCTGGTTCACCAAGCAGACCCGCGGGGATCGCGGCTCGTCGCAGGCGAGCGGCAAGGATCGCCTGATGGCGCTGGTGGTGCCCGGCGCCGGCGCGCTGTTCACGGCGGTGATCGCGATCGGCCTCTCCGCGCTGACCTCCGGGCTGCTCGGCTGGCTGGTGCGGACGACCGGTGACCCGGTCGTGGTTCCGGCCCGGTGGCGGGATCACGGCTGGGCGGTGGGGCCGTTCGGCCACGTCGGGGTCCTGGTCTCGACCCCGGTGGCGCTGGTGGTGGCGGTGGCGCTGGCCCTCACGCTGCTCGGGCTCCTGGCGGCGGGGTTCATCAACACGAACCGCTTCTCGCTGCACGCGATGTACCGCAACCGGCTCATTCGCGCCTACCTGGGCGCGTCCAATCCCGACCGGCGCGCGAATCCGTTCACCGGCTTCGACGACGGCGACAACCTCCAGATGCACGAGCTGTGGCCGCGGTGCTCGAACGCCCCGGGGAGCCCGCCCGCCGGCGTGCCGGCGGGAGCGGGCGGGCCGAAGCGACGGCTGCTGCACGTGGTCAACATGGCGCTCAATCTCGTGCACGGCGAGCGGCTCGCGTGGCAAGAGCGCAAGGCGCACAGCTTCACGGTGACCGCGCTCCACGCCGGCAGCCTCGCCGTCGGCTATCGCCGCACCGACACGGGACAGGGCGGACCGCGCGCCCACTACGGCGGCACCGAGGGCATCTCGCTCGGCACCGCCATCACCATCTCCGGGGCGGCGGCCAGCCCCAACATGGGCTACCACTCCTCGCCCCTCGTCACGTTCCTGATGACGCTGTTCAACGTGCGGCTCGGGTGGTGGCTGGGCAACCCGGGCGTGCGGGGCGACCACACCTACTATCTCGCGAGCCCGCGGGTGGCGGTGCGTCCCATCGTGGCCGAGGCCTTCGGCCTCACCGGCAGCACCGGGCCGTACGTCTACCTCTCCGACGGCGGACACTTCGACAATCTCGGCCTGTACGAGATGGTGCTGCGGCGCTGCCACTTCATCGTGGTGAGCGACGCGAGCTGCGACGCGAACGCGGTGTTCCAGGACCTGGGCAGCGCGGTCCGCAAGATCCGCGCCGACATGGGCGTGCCGATCGACTTCGAGGGCGGGGTGGGCATCCTGCCCCGCTCGGCGGACCCCGCCCGTCGCGCGCAGAGCCTCTACTGGGCGCTGGGCCGCATTCGCTATTCCATCGCGGATCCCGACCCGAGGCCGGGGGCCGATCCGGACGCGCGGGACGGGTGGCTGCTCTACATCAAGCCCGCGCTCTCCGGCAACGAGCCGCCCGACGTCTGCGAGTACGCGGCGTCGCACGCGGAGTTCCCGCACGAGCCGACCACCGACCAGTTCTTCAGCGAGTCGCAGTTCGAGAGCTACCGGGCGCTCGGCTCCCACGTGATGGAGCAGATGAGCCGCGGCTTCGCGGGCGGCTCGATCGCCGACTTCATCGCCCACGTGGCCCGGCACCCCGCGAAGGCGGCCGCCGCGTCCTAGCGGGCGCGCGCCCGCGTCACGCGCGTGGGATCACGCGCACCACTCTCGCGGGCCGTCGTCGCGGAAGCCGCACTGCTCGCAGGGGCTGTAGAAATGCCACGCGGGCGGCATCGCC
>Ga0070741_10007455_pt1 | contig 22610 bp, 16 predicted proteins | sample Coa_R1_4_FD_66440 | JGI IMG/M metagenome (GOLD analysis project Ga0070741, IMG submission 66440) | Surface soil microbial communities from Centralia Pennsylvania, which are recovering from an underground coalmine fire - Coalmine... | ecosystem: Environmental > Terrestrial > Soil > Unclassified ... | reverse complement strand
GAATCGATGTTGCGATTGAATTCACGAGCCCTGAGGCTGCGCCTGCAAATCTGAAACATCTTGCGGCGGCGGGAGTACACGCGGTTACCGGAACGACGGGTTGGCTGAATCAACTGCCAGCGGTGACCGATGCGGTTCAGAATGCCGGCACCGGCTTGGTTTGGGGACCGAACTTTTCCGTCGGGGTGGCCGTGTTTCGGCGTCTCGTTGCCGAGGCCGCCGGACTGCTCAAGAACGAGGATGGTTATGGGGCCTGGGCGTGGGAGATCCATCATGATGCCAAGAGGGACGCACCATCCGGCACGCTGCTGCATCTTGTGGAAAGCATGAAGAGCCAGGGATACAGCCGGGCTATCGATGTGGGTTCAAATCGCGCCGGCAGGCACCCTGGAACACACGAGGTTGGCTTCGACTCGGCGGCTGATACTATTACTTTGCGGCACGTCGCGCGCAGCCGCGAAGGGTTTGCTCACGGCGCGCTCAAAGCGGCCCGATGGATCTTAGACCGGAAGGGCGTTCACGGCTTTGAAGAAGTCGTGTTCGGAAGCGACGGACGATCCGCTGAGTGACAGGAGTTCCTATGTTTACCGGTTGTGGCACAGCGTTGGTGACGCCATTTGGGCGCGATGGCAGCGTAGATGAAGCGGCCCTTCGGTCGCTGGTGAATCGTCAGATTGATGCGGGTATCGATTTTCTTTGTCCGTGCGGCACCACGGGCGAAAGCCCCACACTGAAGCATCACGAGCATCTGCGCGTCGTTCAAATCACCGTGGAAGAAGCACGTGGACGCGTTCCGGTGCTCGCCGGAGCAGGCGGCTACGACACGGATGAAGTGATCAGCCTGATCGCGGAGCTGCACGAACTTGGCGTGTCCGGCATTCTTTCGGTGACTCCGTACTACAACAAACCGACGCAGGAAGGCCTGTATCAGCACTATCGCGCAATTGCCGCATCTACTAAGCTGCCGATCATTGTGTATAGTGTTCAGCCACGCACGTCAGTGAATGTCGAGCCTGCCACGCTCATGCGGCTGGCGGAGATTCCGAATATTGTGGGCGTGAAGGAAGCATCGGGGAACATTGGCCAGATGGCAAGCATCTGTTCCAAGCTGTCGGAATCATTCATTGTTCTTTCCGGTGACGATGCGATTACGATTCCGCTTATCGCATTGGGCGGCCGGGGCATTATCTCCGTGGTGTCGAATGAAATTCCCGCTGAGTTCGCCGAATTGACGCACGCCGCGTTGAACGGTGATTTCGCTCGCGCGAGAGAAATACAACGCAAATATCAACCACTTCTCGAAATCAATTTCGTAGAGACGAGCCCCGGTCCGGTGAAATTTGCCATGGCGCGCATGGGGTTGCTGGAGCCGGTTTGGCGGCTTCCGCTCGTGCCACCGTCGCTTGTATCGCAAGAAAAAATCGAGCATGTGCTCGAATCACTGGGTCTGCTTTCCGGAGTGCGGGTTTGAGCGACCTGCAGCAGGAAATCGAGCAACTATTCGAAACGAAGCCATCGAGTTATACAGATGAGCAGCAGCAAGTCTTCTTTCATTTCCGCGATCTTTTGAATCAGGGCGCAATTCGTTCCGCCGAGCCCGACGCTTCACAGCCCACCGGATGGCGTGTCAACGTTTGGGTGAAGAAAGGTATATTGCTTGGTTTTCGCATCGGCGGCGTAATCGAGATGTCCGGCGCGGGCCCACTGCCGTTCTTCGACAAATCGACTTATCCGGTAAAAACATTCACAGTGGATGGCGGCGTGCGGATCGTCCCGGGAGGCTCCAGTGTTCGCGACGGCGCGTATCTGGGCCGTGGCGTCACGTGCATGCCGCCGATGTACATCAATGTGGGCGCTTATGTAGGCGACGGCACGATGATCGACTCCCATGCGCTGGTAGGAAGCTGCGCGCAAGTTGGCCGCAATTGCCATATTTCCGCAGCGTCGCAGTTAGGCGGCGTGCTTGAGCCAGTGGGCGCGTTGCCCGTCATTATTGAAGAGGACGTTCTGGTGGGAGGAAATTGCGGCGTCTATGAAGGAACTGTTGTGAAGCGGAGGGCCGTGCTGGGAAGCGGCACTATTCTCAATCGCTCCACTCCGGTGTACGATCTGGTGCGCGGCGTTGTTCATAAGGCCAGCGAAGATTCGCCCCTGATTATTCCAGAGGAGGCCGTTGTGGTGGCGGGCTCGCGCAAAATTTCGTCGGGTCACGGAGCGAATTGGGGAATTTCGCTGTACACGCCCGTGATTGTGAAGTACCGAGATGCCGGAACGGAAACCAAAATTCAGCTTGAAGACTTGCTGCGTTAGCTAGTTTGCGCGCCTAAAGCTCGTCAGTTTTGTCCGCCTTTGCAGCCGTGCCAGTCATCAATTTGTCGCCTGTCGGCGTTTCGCTGCCCCCGGCCGGCTCTTCCGTCACTTCCACTTCGGCAACATCGGACAATACAGAAGGTTCGCCGAAATCCATTACCGCGCGGCGTCCTTCATCTGGAGTGAAAACGCCCGCACTTACCAGCTTTGGCTCCTGACGGCGTAATACCCAGAGTTGGTATTGCTTTCCTTCGGCGAGCTTGGGGAGATTCGACGCCACGAATACCATGCGCGAACTTTCAACGATCAACGCGTAGGCGGTAGATTCGGCCGCGGCATCCGCGCCTTTCATCTGCACCAGACGAGCGCCGGGCAAGGAAAGCGCATCGAGCAGTTTCGTATTCCCCAGTAGCGCGTTTTGTTCCAGCAAAATTACTTCTTTGTACTGATTCGCCTCGGCTTGGCTTTGCAGCAATTGTTGGCGCAGTTTGGTAACGAGAGCGAGAGAATCGCCGCGTCCGGTTTTGGAAAGCGCGCGGGTCAGGTTGTCAGTTTGCTGCTTCTGTTGCTGCAATTCGACTTCCGTGACCGCTACTTTTTGCTTGATTTGGTTAAGCTCGAAAGCCAAGCGTTCGCCTTCCAATTGGGCGGACACTTTCCCGGCGTGCCAAGTCGCATAGAACAGCAGAACAACAGTCGCCGCGCCTGCAGTGAACAAGAACCAGCGACTCGACTTCAAGCCTGCTATGGATGAAGCGGCAAAGAACACTTTAAAGGTTAAATCCGAGTATAGCCGCGCGCGGTCAAAAGCGCTCGACGAAAAAGGATTAGTTTTCGCCGACATATGCCATAGAGAGCACGAAAGAATTTGAATTGCGAATTTTTCGGAGGCGAATCGCGGGAAGATGAAGGTCGATTAGCTGAAAAAGGGGAGCCCTGCGGCTCCCCCCACCGTGAGCGTACTAACTACCTAGGCATGTTGACGGGCGGCTCTGCGTCTGGTGAACGCAATGAAGCCGCAGAGCAATGTGAGGCCGAGCGCCACTGAGCCGTAGGCTGCGGGCTCAGGCGTAAAGGTGATTTCTCCGAATATTCCATCGACCTGACCGTTGATTCCAGCGTCGAAATACACGGCATTGGGGTTCGAACTTGACCCACCATTTGGCCGAGCCTCAAGAGCCCACAAATTGCCGTTCACTAGCGGACTTCCGTTGGTGCCGTCGATTGTTCCCAAAAAGGCTCCGGTGCTGGGATTGAAGGCGTTGATTGTTCCATTCCCAAAATTGCCAACGAGCAGATCGCCGCTAAATTGTCCGAAGCCCGCCGGTGCGATTACTACGCCCCAGGGCGCATTCAACTGACCGCCGCTGGCTATCAGATGGCTGGAGAGATTTCCGTTCAAATCGTAAACATCGACAAAGCCCAGGCCGGTGCCACGGGTGGCGTTGCCAGGAGTGGTGCCGACTTCCGCGTACTCGACGTAGAGACTATTACCAACGAGCTGAATATTGAACGGCGCATAGCCCGCCGGAAGATTGGGATCGACGAACTTTCCTGCAAAGGTGGTGGAATTCACCTGGGAGAAGTTGGAATCGAACACATTGATGCCGCCGCCTGCAGTGAAGTTGGAGGCGTAGAGGTAGTTAGCGGTTCCGTTGTTCCCCATCGCCAAGCCCGTGTAAACAGCACCCGGCGTTGTGACCAGAGCCGTGGCAACGGTGTTGCCGGTGGGCACATTGTTCCAGGCGTTAATGGTTCCGGCGAGTGTATCAAAGATAAAGTTGGATGCCGTGCCGTTGACCATAAAATTCCCAGTGCCCGCCGCATTGAAAACCTGACCAGTCGGGGCGCTCGGCGGCACGGTTACCGTGAGTGCAGTTTTAACGCCGGCCCCGTTATAGAGCGTCGAGGTACCACTACGTTCGTTGGATACCCAAAAAGGACTTGTCGAGCTGAACGATATTCCCCAAGGATTGGTCAGATTCGGATCGACAGTTACGGCACCTACAGTAGATAAGTCGGAAACAAGATTTGTCTGCGTGTATACGTCCGCAAACAGAGAGATGGGAGCTACTAAGAGGGTGAGCGCGCACCTAACGTAGCATTTTTTCATCGGCGAGACCTCCGCGCTAATAGAGTTACTAGGCCGGGGACTTGCGACAAGACTAGTTGTAATTTTTTTGTGAAGGCCGACTGAGTGAATGTTGGTGCTCTATTTGATAAACACCCGACACTTTCTGGTATGTTGCTTCACAGATTCCCGCGTTTGGCCTGCTCGCGTTCAATGGCTTCAAAGAGCGCCTTAAAATTTCCTTTGCCAAAACTACGGCTACCTTTGCGCTGGATAATCTCGAAGAACAAGGTTGGACGGTCTTCTACAGGCTTGGTAAAGATCTGGAGCATGTAGCCTTCGTCATCGCGATCCACTAATATGCCCAGCTTGGCCAGTATGTCCAACGGTTCGTCGATCTTACCGACGCGAGCCGTTAAATCGTCGTAATAGGTGGTCGGAACAGATAGAAATTCCAAGCCTTGCGCTTGTAACTTTGTGACGGTATCGATGATGTTGTTCGTTGCCATGGCGATGTGCTGGACGCCAGGACCGCCATAGAAATCCAGATACTCTTCAATTTGCGATTTCTTGCGTCCGACCGCCGGTTCATTAATGGGAAATCGGATTCGCTCATTCCCATTTGCCATGACTTTCGACATCAGGGCCGAATATTCGGTCGAAATATCCTGATCATCGAAATGTTTGAACATGCGAAATCCCATCACGTGTTCGTAAAAACCAACCCACGTGTTCATTTGGCCCCAACCGACGTTTCCGACCATATGATCGATGTGCAGCAGACCGGTCGGACGGGCGACCGGATCGTGATCGGGCGTGGCAATAAAGCCTGGCAGAAACACGCCACGATAATTTTGCCTTTCCACAAAGGTGTGAATCGTGTCGCCGTAGATGCCGATGGAGGATAATTTCGCCTCGCCGTATTCATCCACAGTTTTCCGAGGCGGTCGATCGCTTTTTGCTCCGCGCGCAGTGGTTTCCTTCCACGCCGATGCCGCGTCATCTACTAAGAGTGCGATGGACTTCACTCCGTCGCCATGGCGGCTTACGTGGTCTGCTATCTCGCCCGAGGGTTGCAGCGCCGTTGTGAACACCAGACGTATTTTGTTCTGCTGTAGGACGTAGGACACGCGATCTCTCACGCCTGTCTCCGGACCGCGATAGGCGATCAGACTGAACCCAAGGCAAGAACGGTAAAAAAATGCGGCTTGCTTAGCATTGCCGACGTAAAATTCGACGTGATCCGTGCCGTGGATTGGCAGAAAGTCGTCGGCGGCCCGAACCTTTGTTCCGGGGATCTTTTCAGTAAGTTGCGGCATGCTCATCTACCTCCCGTTGTGAAACTACGTTTCGCAATGTTGCTAGCGCTTTGGGCGATGTGCCCAGCGGGTTCTCGTTTGACGTCAGCTTGGTCTCGCTCGGGGGAAGCGATCATAGCGAATATGTCTTGTCGATTATCAATATACTAATAGTATATTGCATAAATGCCGCGCACAAAAACGAAGGATAGGCAAGAAGGCACGTTGGCCGACCGGGCCTACCGGCTCCTGAAGCACGCGATTCTGCATAGCGAGTTTCCGGAAGGCAGCTTTCTTGTCGAATCAGAGATTTTGGCTCGTTATGCGATCGGCCGTACCCCATTTCGGGAGGCATGCAACCGGCTGCACAATGAGCAGTTGCTTGAAGTAGTTCCGCGCCGCGGCTATTTTGTTCCGGAATTGAGTTTTCGGGGCGTACGCGATCTGTTAGAAACGCGCATCCTGATTGAGGGACTCGCGGCAGAACTAGCCGCCCATCGCGCGGAACGCGCCGAGATGGACGGCTTGGATGCCTATTATGCGGAGGCGTTCAGGGCCGCAAAGAGCAATTCGGTGGATACGCTGATTGAGGCAAACCAGAAATTCCATCTACAAATTGCGCGCATGACTCACAATCGCGAATTGGAGACATTACTTCGGGGGCTATTGGAACGTTCGACGCGCTTGGTATATTTGGCGGCTAGCGGCGCCCGGCAAGCCCCGCGCGATATCGAGACGCTTCTGAAACCGATTGCGGAGGCGATACGAAAAAGGAATGCCGCCGCCGCTCACAAAGCAGTTATCGCCGATATCACTCAGGGGCAGTTGAACGCGCTCGGGCGCGATGTTTGGGAAATCTCGCCAGCATCGAAACAAGGCTCTTTCAGCGTGGAGAAGAATAGTTAGGAGATCAGTATGCCCGTTTATCATCAGCTTGGTGAGATTCCATCTAAAAGACACAAGGTCTATAGAAAACCGTCCGGGGAACTTTATTCGGAGGAGTTGATGGGCAACATGGGATTTACCGGCCCATCTTCACTGCTTTATCACGTACGCCGGCCGACCGCGGTACGCGCGGTGGAATTAGTGCGGGAATTGAAGTGGGAGGCCGCTCCGGCCGAACCTCTGCGACACCGGCATTTCCGGACGAAACAGCTTGCTAATCCGGGCGATTCAATTACAGAACGTGTTCCTTTGCTCTTTAACAACGATGTGTCGATGTCGATGGTGCGTCCGTCAGATGCCACCTCGCATTTTTATCGCAACGCGCAGGGAGATGAGATTGTTTTCATCAGCGAGGGAGACGGCGCGCTGGAATCGCCATTCGGCAGTATCGTTTTTAGCAGCGGCGATTATCTGATCATTCCGCGCGGCATCCTGCACCGCTACCGGTTTGCCTCTGAAAAACGCTTACTGGTGATTATTGAAAGCGCCGGTTATGTGCGCACGCCGCGACGCTACCGCAATGAGTTCGGCCAGCTCACGGAGAATAGCCCCTATTCAGAGCGCGACATTCGGAAACCGCAGGCGCTGGAAACACATGATGAAAAGGGCGAATTCAAACTTGTTATCAAGAAGGCGAATACGTTAAGCGAGATGACGCTTGCCTATCATCCTTTCGACGTCATCGGGTGGGATGGTTATTACTATCCATGGGCGATAAACATCGGCAACTTCGAGCCGCGCGTAGGCCGTTTCCACCTTCCACCACCGACGCATCAGACGTTTGAAGGCGACGGGTTCGTGGTGTGCTCGTTTTGCCCGCGCCCATACGACTTCGACCCCGAGGCCGTGCCCGCGCCGTATAGTCATTCGAACGTGATGTCGGATGAGGTGCTTTATTACGCCAATTCCGAATTTATGAGCCGTAAAGGGATTGAGTATGGTTCCATCACCCTGCATCCGGACGGATTGGCGCACGGGCCGCAGCCAGGCCGCACTGAGGCATCAATCGGACAGAAAGAGACAAATGAACTGGCGGTGATGATGGACACATTTCGCGGCTTAAATGTCAGCAAGGAAGCGGTCGGCATAGAAGATCGCGATTATTATCTTTCGTGGCTGGATTCTTAGCGCCCGCGATTCGAATACATGCTCGACGACACGCACGATCCCGGCTTAGAGAGCTGGGTGGAATCGGCTAATCGTCCCGATTGCGATTTCCCGATTCAAAATTTGCCGTTGGGTGTTTTTCGCGCTAAAGACGACGCGAACCCGCGCATCGGCACGGCAATTGGCGACTTCATTCTTGAGTTAAGCGAATGGCTGCCGGGGCAGACGTTGAACGAGTACATGGCTTTGCCGCAGGAGCAACGCCACGAATTAAGACACCGGTTGAGCAAGGCGCTCTCGAAGGGCTCTCCCAGGCGGAAACTCGTTCGACAGGCGGATTGCCAATTGCTGCTGCCGGCGGTGATTGGCGATTACACCGATTTTTACGCCTCTATTCATCACGCGACAAATGTCGGAAAAATGTTTCGCCCCGACAATCCGCTTCTGCCCAACTACAAGCATGTTCCAATTGCTTATCACGGCCGCGCCTCGTCCATCGTGGTGAGCGGAATACCGGTGCGGCGTCCCAATGGCCAACTTGGCGCCGGCGTATTCGGCCCAACCAAAGAGCTTGATTACGAGTTGGAGATCGGCGCCTTTCTTGGTCCGGGAAACCGCTTGGGCGAACCTATTCCGATTGGCGAAGCGAATCAGCATATTGCCGGCCTCTGCCTGTTAAACGATTGGTCGGCGAGAGATATCCAGCGGTGGGAGTATCAACCGCTGGGTCCTTTTCTAGCGAAAAATTTTGCGACATCGATTTCGCCGTGGCTCATTACGTGGGAGGCGCTTGCGCCATTCCGTGTCAAAAGCTCACATCACGATGTTCCGCTGCTTCCTTACCTAGAGACAAAAGCAGAAGACGCGCTTGATATCAGGCTACAGGTATCCTTGCGCCCTGCGGGAACCCGGGATGCTGTGCGAATTAGTTCTTCATCGTTCCGCGAGATGTATTGGACCATTTCGCAGATGGTTGCTCACCATACCTCCAATGGCTGTCCGATTCGCGCGGGCGATTTGATTGGCAGCGGCACCGTGTCGGGGCCGGAGAAGAACAACCGCGGGTGCTTGCTGGAATTAACGTGGAAAGGCACTGAACTTTTGCACCCTACGGCCGGAATTTCACGTCACTACCTTGAGGATGGCGACGAAATCATTCTGAGTGGATACTGTGAAGTGCCAGGATTTCGGCGGATTGGATTTGGCGCCTGCTCAGGAATTATTCTGAGCACCGCTGCATAATCAATTCCTTTTACAAGCTGCTCATTTACAATAATTTTTTAAGGGGTCTCCAATAATCCAAACGCTAGTATCATGTTCACTCTAGGAACGAATAGCGCCGCAGCCATGCCGGTACGTGCCTATCGTCTCCTGGCACTTACGTTACTTCTCCGTCCGTTTGGCAACCTGTCGCTGGCGTGGGGCATGAGGCATTTTTCGTCGATGCTTGCGATGAATCCGTTCGTCTGTGTTCGCGCCCTTTTCAACCCCTATGTTGCTATTGGCGTTGGAGCGCTGATTTTCGCGCTTTTCACCCGCATGGCTTTGCTTAGCCTGGCGGATTTGAGCGTCGTTCTGCCATTGACAGCTAGTGGATATATTTTGTCCACCTTACTCGGAAGGCTTTTTTTGCGCGAGCAAGTTAACGCGGACCACTGGTTGGGAACGATTCTGATCTTCGTGGGTGCATTACTTGTGGGATTTAGCACAAGAAGATCGAATTCCTCGGATTCGTCTCTGTTACCTGGGGACGATTAAGCTCGTCTGAAGGTAGAACTCTTCCTTCAGGGATTAGAGACGGGTAGTTCACAAACAAGGAGTGAATCAAATCCGCACATGAAAATTTGCGTACTTGGCGGTGACGGCTACTGTGGTTGGGCAACTGCGCTTTACTTATCGGCGAAAGGCCATGAGGTGTCGATTGTCGATAGCTACGCTCGCCGCCAATGGGACTTCGAACTGGGCGTTCAAACTCTTACGCCCATACGGCCGTTAGTTGAGCGATTGAGAGTCTGGCAGGAATTGACCGGCCGAACCATCGATCTATTCGCTGGCGATGTCACCGACTACGATTTTCTTGCTTCCACCATCCGGGCCGTTGAGCCTGAAGCGGTGGTTCATTTTGCCGAGCAACGCTCCGCGCCCTATTCGATGATCGATCGCAAACATGCGGTCTTCACTCAAATAAACAACGTTACAGGCACGCTGAACCTGCTATTTGCGCTGCGCGAACTTCAGCCCGATTGCCATCTGGTGAAGCTGGGGACGATGGGCGAATATGGCACGCCCAATATCGACATCGAAGAAGGCTATATCGAGATTGAACATAATGGCCGCCGGGACGTGCTGCCGTTTCCCAAGCAACCGGGTTCGTTCTATCACTTGTCGAAAGTTCACGACAGCCACAACATCATGTTCGCCTGCAAGATTTGGGGCCTGCGCGCCACTGATCTGAATCAGGGCGTAGTGTACGGAACTGTGACAGATGAAGTCGCCTTCGATGAAGCGCTCATCAACCGTTTTGACTACGACGAAGTATTTGGTACCGTGCTCAATCGATTCTGCGCGCAAGTGGCGGTGGGACATCCCTTGACTATCTACGGGTCAGGTGGCCAAACGCGCGGGTTTTTGGATATTCGCGACACCGTACGCTGTGTGGAACTGGCATGCCTGAATCCTGCGGATCGCGGGGAATGCCGCGTCTACAACCAGTTCACCGAGCAGTTTTCTGTCTTGCAGATCGCGCAACTCGTATCCATAGCGGCCCGCAAGCTCGGCCTAATGGTTGACATCGATCATTTGCCTGATCCGCGAGTGGAATCAGAAGATCACTATTACAACGCCAAACATTCGAAGCTGATCGATCTCGGCTTGATGCCTCACTATCTCTCCGATTCGCTGCTGGATTCCCTGCTGAACATCGCTATCCGTTATCGGGAGCGCATAGACCCTTCCATCTTTATGCCGCAAGTGGATTGGCGCAAAGCGTCAAATATCCGGAACGTCCAACTCATGGCGGATGAGAAGCCGCTGTTTGCGGGGCAGGGTACTTAGCCGCCTCTTCACTCACGCGGCGGGCAAAGTCAATTCCAAACGGAAATTCTGCGCCCTCCGTCGCATCTTCGAAAAGACGCAGAAATCGTTCAATAATCGGCTGCCGATTGTGTGTGAACTCAACCGACTCGGTCTCAATCCAAACCCGGCGCTCGTCGTCGCTTTCGTAAGCAGTGGAGATCTCGCCGATCTCCGCTTCCGGCACAGCATATTTTCTGATTGCGAAAAGATGAACTCCAAGATTCAGCATTGCCGGAATATCAAGTCGACTGGCGCGGCTGATCGCAAATCGCCCGTTAAACCGTAAGCCCGGGCCGCCGTTGAATCGCCGGCGCCAGTCCTGAATTTCATTTAGTAGACAATATTCAAAATGCACACCCAGCAGAACACCGTGAGCCACAGCTAATTGTGTGAGTGTTTCCGCTTCGCGTGCCGAACCCAGCCAAGGCTTTTCGATAATCGCGTGCATGCCCGCATCAATCGCGGCGCTAATCATGGAAGAAACGTGCGGCCCCGGCACCACGCACAACCATGCAATCGCGGCATGGCTGGCGCGGAACGCGGATGCAAGCCGATCGATATAATTCGCGTCCGATTCGTTCGGTTTTATGCGAGCATCGGGAATATTTGTGACGCGGCAGCTCTCATCTTTAAGTAAAGACGACATCCGCCCGGCCCAGTTTCCGCGGCCGACAACCGCATACGCCGGACGCTCAGGCATGATTACCGATTCGCTCGCACACGAGGCGCGCCGCCTTTACCGCGCTCACTACTTTGCCCGAAAAAATGTGAATTTCACCGGGTCTTCCATCTTTGATGGACAAAATGCGCCGATCTTCCAAGCTGTCTTCAACCACGCGCATCACAAATCGCGATCCAAGATACTGTGCATGTGCCGCCGCCGGCACCGCCAGGCATGCATCCGCACGCATCTCTTCAAAGCGACTAAACGGAACGGCTGCGAATTCCGGTGAATTCAAACGGTCCGCGTAGAGTTCTGGCACCGCTTCGTCGGGATCTGTGGTCGACCAGTGATTCGTGTGTTTGGCCGATCCGAACTGCGAAAACTGTGACTCACCATAGGGATCGAAAGCGGTAAATGGTCCGTCTACAACCACAAGCCCGATACCTTGCAATTCTCGAGGCAGTTGAATCAGGACTTTTTCGGCAACCTGATACTTGGTACGTGAAAACATGCTGCGGCTTTCGCCCATTCCATAAGTTGCCCACACTATGAAATCGTAGCCGTTGCGCATGGTGGGATGAAATGCGACTGGTTCGAATTGCACATTCGCGGCCGCCGCTCGCTGCTTCACAACAGCGCGGAGCAACTCCGGATCATAACTCTGTTCGTCAACTTCATAACAGCGATCGATGAATTCGTAATCGAGCCAATCGGGCCGGCAATTTCGCAGCGGCAATCCATACCCGACAATCAGACGCTCATACTCATCAGGACGGGTCAGCGAGCCTTGTTTGGGAATCGCATAATAGTTGCGGCTGTTTCGAACAATGGCTGGCCGGAACATTTCGACAAATTCGTTCCGCGCCTCTAAAACCTCCGCAATTGTTTGTGCGCTGCGGGGGTAATGGTATCCGGCATGCACCCGATATTGATTGATCGCCGAAGCTGCGTGCAACAGCCCCAACGGATCGAACAGATGCACTCGATGGCCGGATTCGGCGAGGCGGATAGCAGCCGTGGCTCCGTATATGCCCGCCCCGGCAACCGCGATCTTCATGTGAAGTTTCTTAGTTCACTCAGTTGGAGATGGCGCCGCTGCAGGTATGAGCATGCCTTTGCGAATGTAATATTGGCCGCCCCGCCAGGTGACCGTATTACACGCAAAGCTTGCCAGCCAAATACAGAAGGCGACGGCATCCCACGCTGGTATTAGCCACAGCTTCCGCCACAAATCCGTACGCTTGAAACCCCAAACGCCGATCAACCAACTGAGCCATATTCGAAAAGCTACGTAGGCAGCCACAAAGCCGCCGCCGATCAGCATTGACGGGCGCAGCGCAAGAATCAAAATAACCCAAGGGAGCGCATTCGTAAAGATGAGACCCAAGTGTCCCCAAGGACGCATGTGCCGCATGACCACAAGCCACCGCAAGCGTTTGCGCAGCAGATCGCTCAAGGATCGGTAATCGGCAACCGTTTCCACGGGGTAGTGCGATAACTTGATTTCATATCCTTGGTCAGCAATTAGCCGGCCTACGAGCAAATCATCCGCGGGGCGATTTTCCAGCGTTTGATATCCACCAAACTCCGCGAGCCGGGTACGTGTTGTAGCAATTGTCTGTCCTAGGGCAAACTTTACTCCATCTAATTGCTTTGCCACAAAGAGCCCAGCATAAAAGTCAGACAGCATACCAACGCTCTGCAGCTTTTCTACTAGGTTGTCATCTCGGGTGGAAACATACAGGCAAGTAACAACCCCTGTTTTGGGGTCGGCGAACGGTGCGATTGTCTTCTGTAAGTAATCCGGAGGCACGCGAACGTCACTGTCGCTAATTACTAAGTGCTCGTATTTTGCTTCGCTTGCCAAGCGGGCGAGTTTCGCGACTTTATCATTTGTCGCGATGCGTCCCGAGCCATACAGTACGCGAATAGCACGCTCCGGAAACTCCTTCTGGAGCCGCTCGATTACAGGAAGAACGGGATCGTCGACCCCGCCGACACAGAACACTATCTCGTATTCGGGATAATCCTGCTTACAAAAGCTGGCGAAGTTTTCATAGGCTTCCGGGTCCAATCCCCGTACGGGCTTTAGAGTACTTACAGGTGGAGTAAAATTCTTTAAGTCAGAAGGCTCATCAGGATGGCTAAAAAAAAGCCATGTGCTGTAAAGAGCAATCAGTAAGTAAATGAACGGGAATATTGCGATCACCACTAACAGGTGGGCGGTCGTAAGGAGCATTTAGCCTCGCCATTTCTAACATAAACAAGTTATTTGCAATCCCCGTAATCCCCATTTAACTCTAACAAATAGTTAGATTTTGTGGAACAAATTTGCCAGTCACGCAAGACTAAGATCGTTAGTAACTCGCGTCCACAGCCACTATTTGGTGGTGGTCACACTGGCGAGTTTCAGACGACGAATTTCGAAAAAAGCGCTGGAAACCGCGTGCTTCATCGCTAGCGAGCTTTCGACACCGCAAGTACAGCCGGGACATTCGCGGCGGAGCATGGCGCGGCATTGGCGATGATAAGCATCAGATTGCAGCACGCTCGCGAGGCTCTCTCGTAAAATGTTTCCCACTGGCGGCAGCGGATAGCATCCGGTCAACACGTCGCCGTTGGAAAGGATAAACACCTGCAAGAATCCCAAGACGCAGGGCGGCTCGGCAATTTTTTCGCCCTTGTAATAACGGCTCACATAGTCGACTTCATAAGCGGGGCGCTTCAAAGTGTCAGCCAGGAATTTTGCAATATAAGAGACGTCGCGCCCTCGCGGCCAAAGAGGCGTGATGTCGGAGTTCTGGAAGAAGAATAGATTCCGGCTAAGAATATTAATTTCGATTGCGGCTCCAACTTGTGCGGCAGTTTTCGATAGATCTTCCAGTTCCTCTGCCGATGCCTTGTTCAGCGTGACCGATAGAACAATTTCCTTATTGCGAAGCAACTGAATACCTTGCAGGGCGAGATCAAAATAACCGCGAATGCCGCGGATGCGATCGTTGGTCTCCTTCAGGCCGTCGATAGAAACCGCAATCTTCGTCAGTGGCGAATCGTTTACTTCGCTGTGCAGCTTTTTTAGAAGCAGCCCATTCGTTTGCACAATCATGTGCTTGAATGAGGAGCTTTTTGCCTGCTCTAGAATGCGGAAGAAATCTTTTCTAAGAAGCGGCTCGCCGCCGGTGAAGCGAATCGATCCAATTCCGAGGTCCCCAATTTCGTTAATCAGTTCGATAGCGCGCTCCGTGCTAATTGCGTCTTGCCATCTGGTCTTCCAGTAATCGCAAGTGATGCATTTAGCCTGGCAATTCTCGGTTAATTTAAGGTGCGCGGCGAGCGGCCGGATTTTCGGCGGAAGTAGTGTTGTCGATATCTGGCTCCCCAACCACACACGAGGCAAATAGGAAACAGAGCGCGGCATTCCCTGTATGCTGACGGCACCTCCCCATACCGACCATATCAAAGGCTTTTTTGCCCCGGTAGTTGATATCTTGTAAGTTAGTTGTTCAGTTCTTAATAATCTGTAAATTGAGTTATCCCGCGTCCGATTCCGCCTCACAACCGACCGTTGAAATATTGATGCCGCCAAAAGTGGCAGAACGTAAGCGTTCCGCTACGATCGCGTGCTTGATCGTTGTATTGATAGCCGCCGCCATTTATCTCGGCTGTATTATTTCGCCGCCTTCCTTGATGGACGATGTTGACGCCGTGCAGGCGCAGATCGCCCGGAATATGTTGTCCTCAGGCGACTGGGTAACGGCACGATTAGATGGAGTGCTTTATCTCGAAAAAGCGCCATTGATTTATTGGTTGATTGCGCTGACCTACAAGGTCTTTGGACCTTTTGATTGGGCGGCGCGCATACCTGTAGCTTTGGCCGCGGTTGGGCTCGCCTGGCTTACAGCCGCATTCGGTATCTGGGCTTTCGGGCGGCGCGCCGGCTTCTATGCGGGCTTGTGTATATCCACCTGCGCCGGCCTGTTCTTGTTTACGCGCATTTTGATTCCGGACGTGATGCTCACGTTTACGATCGCGCTGGCTATCTGGTCATTTCTTCGCACTATCGATGCAGAAGAGCAACATCCGCGCGTATGGGCGTTCCTATTCGCGGCCAGTATCGGTGTCGGTCTGCTACTTAAAAGCTTGATCGGTGTTGTATTCCCGGTTGGCGCTTGTTTGCTCTACCTCGTTTTTACACGCCAGCTTTTTGCGGCAGAGGTCTGGAAGCGCATACGGCCCATCAGCGGAATAGTTATTATTCTTGCGATTGCCGCGCCTTGGCACATTTTGGCGACAATTCGCAATCCGCCTTATTTCGATTTCACGCTTCGCAGCGTGCGCGGCCAATATCACGGGTTTTTTTGGTTTTATTTCATCAATGAGCAACTGCTGCGCTTTTTGAATTTACGTTACCCGCGCGACTACGATACCGTTCCGCGCCTATGGTTCTGGCTGCTTCATCTGGTGTGGCTATTCCCCTGGAGCGTGTATGTGCCGGCGATGGCCAGACAATCGTTCCGCCCAATCGATCGCGCCGGCCGCGTGCGGCTGATGGCGCTTTGCTGGATCGGCTTCATACTGATTTTCTTCACGTTTTCGACGACGCAAGAGTATTACTCCATGCCTTGCTACACGGCGTTCGCGCTGCTTTTAGGGTCGGCCATGGCCAAAGGGGGGGCATGGATTCGCGGCGGAACAAAAACGCTGGGGGCAGTGGTTGGCTGCGCCGCTCTGGCAGCGATCGTTATTTTATGTTTGGTGTGGAAATTGCCAGCGCCTGGCGATATTGCGGGCGCGCTAACCGAACATCCGCAGGCGTATAAGTTGTCCTTGGGTCACATTGAGGATTTGACATTACAGTCGTTCGCCTATCTCAAGCTGCCGCTGGCTGTCGCGGCAATCGCATTTCTGGTGGGATGTATCGGCGCCTTTGCTCTCAAAGGCAAAAAGGCCTTTCTTGTTATTGCCGCGATGATGGTGATTTTCTTTCATGCGGCCCGATTGGCGTTGGTGGTTTTTGATCCCTATATGTCATCGCGACCGTTGGCTGAGGCACTTCTGCGGTCGCCGCAAGGGGAGTTGATCGTTGATCATCACTACTACGAGTTCTCGTCGGTCTTTTTTTACACCGATAGATCGGCGTTGCTGCTAAACGGACGCTTCGCCAATCTTATCTACGGCTCGTACGCGCCTGATGCGCCGCCGGTATTTATTGACAACGCCGATTTCAAGCAACGTTGGGCTCAACCACAGCGATGCTACATTGTCGCGGAATTAACCGGCGTGCAGCGGTTATTGCACGTTGTGAGCCGCAACGACCTATACGTGGTGGCCATGAGCGGTGGCAAATTTCTCCTGACGAACCATGCGCTACCGCAGACGACGTTGTTGCCCCCAAGCATCGAAAACGCGTCGTTGTAATCGGCCGAATGCGATGGCTCGTTATCCACGGCGGGCAAAAGGATTTGGCGGAGCGGGCGGCAATTCCTGCGGCAATGCGTCAGCGCACATCTGAAGCACTTCAATCATGTTGAGTGAAGATTGTGCGACGGAGTTGGTGGACATCATCGGCACTTCCTCTATGGGATTGAGCACTGCGGGACCATCTATTTCGCGCGGCGTATACATGTCCGGCCGCATAGAGTAGCCGCCGTTCGGTCCCGCTGTCGCGCGCGTCGCAAATGCCGGATTCTTTGTCTCCATATATGCATAAGCCGCCAAGCGGCCGCCGCCTGCATAGTGGCCATCCTCGCCTTCATGGCCGGTCTGCATGTCTTTCGCAACTACTTCCTTGGGCGCTGCGGTTAGACGGCAATACTGCAGAAAAGCCTTGTGCCAGCCGGGATGATCGATGAGCTGATTGATTTCAAACGCCACCTCGGCCCCTCCCTGAATGACCTGCAGATTGTAGACTCCGAAAGGATCGACGCCAAGCGGATACATCTTGCCAGTTTTCGGATCATAACCATATAGCGTTTCCGGGCCAGTCATGAATCCGTAAGGCATGTTCGCTATGCAATCCATGCCGGTCATAATCTTGTCGCGATATTTTGTGTTCCCGGTCCGCTCCCACTCCGTCATCCAGTTGCCGACGAAGGCAAGCCAGTCGGGACCGCCGCGTATACGCGCAGGATATTTTTTCGGTCCTTTAATAGGATCGGCTTCTCGCATGGGATCAAGCGACAGCAGCGTGAAATCGGCATCGACAACAGAATGCATGATGTCGCCGGTGCGCTCATCTCCAGTCAGATAGTAGAAGAAGCGCCGGAAGGCGGCCTGGCTGATGCGTGCTTCTTTGGCTCCGCATCCCCAGTGGCGGACATTGTGCCGCGACCCTAACATCGCAAACCGGCCGAGATGATAGGTGTCCACTTCGCTTGTGTGCCGCGTCATTGCTTCGGCCATGCGGAAGATGTCGGCGCGTCCGGTACGCAGAAAGCTGTACCAAAGCCACATGTCCGTGCCCAGTTCCGTGTTGTCCCATGCGAAGCCGCCGACATCATAACGCCAGACGTGCCGGCCTGGATCATAAGAGTGCATGACGTCGCCGAAATCCCAAAAGCCGTACCAGTGCCTCTGCTCGACCTCCTTGAGATACATCGCGAGAGACGCATCGAGATCGTCTTCCATGGCCTTCTTGTAAGGCGTGGATCGGTCTGGAAGGCTCCAGATTCCAAAGACCTGCGCAGAATGCAAATACTCAGGTGGGCACACTAACTGTGGCGGTCTCTGCGCCGCGTGCGCCTGTTGAACGCTTACCTCTCGATCGGACACGTCCGGGGAGGGAAACAGCATTAACTCGCTGGTTCTTCCAACTCCGTGCGGAGTGCTGAAACCCGGCTGCACATCTTCGTAACTCGAATCGAGATCGTGCCCTTTGGTGTCGTAGTGCCGTAGATCCATCGCCGGCGCATCGGGCGACCAAAACCACGCAGTCAATTGAGCAGCGTCGGTTGTGGCGTTGTGAATTTCGAGTGATGCGGGATAAGATTGCCAAAAATTTCGGATCGCTACACCCAGCCCGCCGCTAACGTCTCCGACAAACGCATATCCAGAAGATCGTTTTCCATCGCCGGCGTGCAACCAGCAGCTTTGAGAATTCGTGCGCTTCTCAATAACGAAACCATCGGCGGTGGGCTGGACCAGTTTGTATGAGTCCCAGATAGCCCAATCGGTGAGCAGTTTTTGATCGCCTGGAGTGAGAGTTTCTTTGTTTGGGACTCGCTTGCCCGCCAGTTGATCCGCATAGAACGTGTTACCGCGAGGCTGCATGGGCCGACGCCCTACCAGCGGCTGCAGAGACTCCGCCCATAATCCCTCATCTTCGCCGCTGAACCGAACGTGGCGGTTGTGTACCTCTTCGCGCATAGGCACATCAAAACGAACGCCGAGGCCGCGAATGAAATCTTTGTGCTCATCTCCATCGAACACAATGCTGTGAACCAGCCGAATGTCCGGCATGCCGGCATAAAAATAGAGCCGGACAACAAAGGGAAGCCATTCACGCGTACCTTTTTCCGCACGGTGTAGACCTTCTACCTTAACAACGCAACGCACGGGGCCGTTTTGCTCGATGGTGACCTTCTTGATGTCGCTGGTGAAGTCCTCGAAACGTAGAGTGCGACTGGTCTCAAGCGACCGATCCTCCCGCTGGAGTGTCAGGCGTCCGTTGCGAGCTATTGGAGTGCTGTTGATTGAAATGCTTTCGATCAACGAACTTCCGCTTCGAGCAATGCGGCACGTTATTGCGCCTGTGTTGACGTCAACAGCCGGACCGCTTTGGGTAACTTTCAATGGCGTCGCGGGAGCGCCGGCGGCGCCAGGAACAATCGCGAACGTCTCATCGTATCCAGGCTCGATCACGGCAGCGAAACCGGTCCATTTGATGGAACCATCCGGCCAGTAAGCGAGAGTCCAGGATTGCAGAGGCAAGCCGCGGCCGGAACTGCCGGTCAAGCGGAACGAATCACTCTTTTGAACGGTATTGCGTGGCCACGGCACTCCCCAACTCACTCCGCACTTGCGTGGGGGAGCAGTTTCGAGCCACTTTACAGAAGCGCTTGGCGCTGAAGATGTGGTCTGTCGTGCCGCGGCATCTAACCCTTTTACAGCAGGCAGCGCTGCCGCAGCCATGCCAAGGGCCTGCCGTCTATTGATCTTCAAATGACAACCTTTCAAAAGTTAGACGATGTAGAACGCGCGCTAGAAAGTAATTCTGCCCTCAAATTGCAGCTTTCTCGGCAAGTTCGCCTGGGTGGTGACGGTGCCAAAGCTGGCTGAATCGACGTTTGCTCCCGGCGCGCCGAAGTACACCGAGTTCGTGATATTGAAGGCATCCGCCTGGAGCGCGAGCCTCACACGTTCAGTGATCTTGAACTCCCGCCGCAGACTGATGTCTTCATCAAGCGTGTGCTCGGCAAAGAGATTAAGCGGCGCTGCGCGAGCCACATTTCCAACGGTGAAAGGCGCCGGATCGACGAATGCCGATTTATTTAGATAAACAGTAGGTGAAGATCCGAGCACGCTGCCGCTACCGTAATCGCCGTTGATGCGGACGTCGCCGTTAAATGCGGGATTATAGTTCGGGAAGCAAGTGCCTAGTATGCCGCCCGAGGTGCAGCCGTTCGCGGTGATGCTTAGAGGCGCGCCGGAACTGAAGCTGACAATTCCCGAGATCTGCCAGTTGCTTACAAGCGCGCTGACGAACCTGTTCCCGTTACCCAATTGATGTCCCGCACCGAAAGGCAGCGCATAAACAAATGTGCCGGTGAGGACGTGTGGACGATCGATGGTTCCCGGAGCGCGCTCCAAAGAGTTATCAATTGGATTGCGCGGAGTTGCCAGATCGTCGAGTTCTTTGCTAAATGTGTAGCCGAGCATAAATGTCAGCCCTTTTGAAAAACGCCGATTGAACGTTACCTGGAGAGCGTGATAGCTGGAGTTGCCGACATCCGCCCAAGGATCTGAAATTGAGCCGTACTGCGGATAGGGCCGCAGCATTTGACCGATCGTTCCGACGAAATTGGGGAAGGGCAGGCCAACACCCGGGAAAACTCTCTGCACCGCAGCTATCGTTGTCGGGGTTGCCGTCGATGTCAGCAACGAGCCCAATGGCAAAAACTGAATCGGAATTTGATTTGTGAATGGACCTGCAACGCCCGCTCCGGGTAAAAAATGCCCTTCACTTCCGGCATAGGTGGCGCTCAGAATCATGTTCGTGGTTAATGAACGTTGGATGCCGAAGCTCCAATTCTCGTAATACGGAGGCTTGCCGCCCAACTTGTAATCGCCGTAGGTGATGGTCTGTGCCCCGGTCGGATTAGAAGTGATGAAGCCGGTTCCATAACTTGGGTTGATGAACGGTGGCGGCTGATAAGCCGGATAGCCGTTGTCCCAATAAAAGGCCGGAAGGGCGTTTCCCGGACTTACAAAACTGGCGGAGGTATCGAAACCGAGCTGACTTAGGCCTTGCCGTCCATTCACCCGTCCGCTGACTCCGCCCGCATGAACATAAGTGAGCGCAAAGCCGGTGCGAATCACAGTTTTATCATCGACTTGATACGCTGCGCCCACGCGAGGTCCCAAGTTTCCGTAGTGCGTCTTGATTGGCGTGGAGCAGTTACAACTGTCGGGACCGTTTCCGGCAAATTCGAGTGCGCCCAGGTGCCCGCCCGCGGCCGGATTCGGCTCTAGCGGGTTGAAGAACGACATACGATTGACTACTTCTGTAAAAGGCCCCCAGACATCCCATCGCAGGCCAAGATTCAGGGTGAGTTTAGGATTGACTTTGTAGTCGTCTTGTATGTATGCCGCGTAATCTTTGTACCGGCCGCCGGTTTCAGCAACACCATTTTGCGTGACAGTGCTGCTGTCGACTGCACCTAACAGATAACTTGCATATGAATTACCAGTGTTACTCAGCACGCTGCCGGTGGCAGAAAACGCGGCAGTCTCGTTATTGCTGAAAGTGAAACCGGCCAATGATCCGGTGGTGGGATTCGTGAAATTATCTTGCAGCGCCTGGAACTGAAATCCAAATGTCAGGAAATGCTTGCCTTTGGTCCATTGGACATTGTCTTGAACCGTAAATGTATTGGCAGCTTCTATCGTTGGATGAGAGTTCGTGCCGGCCCATCCGATAGGCGCATTGGTGCCATTGAATGTGACATCGGGCATAGCCGAATTTGCAAGGCCGGCGGGCAAGCCAGTGAGTCCCGCCTTTTGGGGATAGTTGCCTGCTGCGGTGTCGCTGAGTAGTGGAATAAAAAGACGGTTGAATGAGTAGCTGAATTCATTGACGACAGTAGGCGAAAAGACGTAAGTGTCGTGAAGTTGAGCTAAGTTGGAGTTCTCTTCCACGACCCGCGCTTGTGTGTAAGGCAACGGGGTTGAATTTGTGTTGGGCGCGAGGCTGCCGGTGAAGTTTGTTGTGTATTTGCCCAAGCTGAACAGGACAAACAATCGATTCTTGTCGGTGAGATTGAAATCCACTTTGTCGGTGGTGTTGTTGACGTTTACGAGTTCAGGCAAAGAAGTCAGATAGTTATTTTGAATGTTGCTGTTTGTGGGAGTAGGCAGATACGACTGCAGCGATTTTGCGACGTTCGATAACCGTGTTGCCGGAATGATGTTGCCTGAAAATGCTCTGCGGGTGCAGACACCCAGGTTATTGCAAGTGGTGGTCGCAGGATCATAAATGGTGGTAGGCAGCGCGCTGAAATCGCCGTTGCGCTCCGCGAGTGTGGGAATCGATTGCAATGCCGGAGCAGACGCCGAGTCAAAACGATATCCATCGTAGCTGCCGAAAAAGAAGATCTTGTCCTTCTTGATGGGGCCGCCTACGTTAACGCCGAATTCATTCTGGTGCTCCACAGGAGTAAAACTCGGGAAAAATCCGCGCGCGTCGAGATCGGTATTTCGGAAGTATTCATAAGCTGCGCCATGAATACTGTTCGTGCCCGATTTCAGAACGTAGTTTTCGACCCCCTGACCTTCATACATGGCCTTCGCGCCTGTTGTTTCTACCTGGAACTGATCGACCGCTTCCACTGACACTCCCAAAGCAAGATTGCGTGTATCGCCTTGTGTTCCGGCATTTGTAAGCGGAAGGCCCTCAACATAGACCTCGTTTTGATAGGTTTGT
>Ga0070741_10007454_pt1 | contig 22611 bp, 26 predicted proteins | sample Coa_R1_4_FD_66440 | JGI IMG/M metagenome (GOLD analysis project Ga0070741, IMG submission 66440) | Surface soil microbial communities from Centralia Pennsylvania, which are recovering from an underground coalmine fire - Coalmine... | ecosystem: Environmental > Terrestrial > Soil > Unclassified ... | reverse complement strand
GTTGACAGGAGACCACCATGATCAAGACCATTTCGGCAGCCCTGGTGGCTGTGTCCGTGCTCGCGGCGCCGGCGCTAGCCGCGGCCGGCAAGAGCGACGAGGTTCGCACCACGACCAAGACGACGCCGGTGAAAGCCGGCGTGCTGAACGCCAACGCCAAGATGGGCCGCCATCACTCCAAGCACTACCGGCATGTCAGCCATCGCCACCACAAGAAGATGGCCGTGACCAAGGTCGCGCCGAAGGTCGGCTTCAAGGCCCAGCCTCATACGACCAAGCGCGGTTGATTTGTTCAGCCTGACGCGGCTCGTTCCACGCATCATTGCCCCGCCACGTCATGCGGAAAGCCCGGCCCGCACGATGGCGTCCCCCATCGCGGTGGGCCGGTGCCGCGCCGCTCCACCAGGTGGAATGCCGATTTTCTTTCGCGTGCGGAGAGGCTAGAAAGTTGCCCCGGGCGGCGACCTCTAGAACACGAGCCTCACTTGCCAACACCAGCGAAGAGCCTGGCAATCCTGCTGTTGCCGCTGACGCTCGCCGCCTGCCTCGACAGCGACGACACGCGCTCGACATCCTTTGTCGAAAGCGCCAATGCCGAACAGCCGTTTCCGGCCAACTACAAGCCGGAGATCCTCGCCTTCCTCAAAACATATCTCAACAATCCCGCCGGCGTGCACGAGGCGGCGATCGCCGAGCCGGTGCAGCGCACGGTCAACGGCCGGGTGCGGTATGTGAGCTGCCTGCGCTTCGCCGAGCGCCAGTCGGACGGGACCTATCGCGAGCCGCGCGAACGCGCCGTGCTGTTCGTCGGCGGCCGGCTCGACCGCATGATCCCGAACGCCGCCGAGGAATGCGCCGGCGCCGCCTACGCCGCTTTTCCGGAGCTGGAAAAGCTGACGCGTTAGGGGTTCCGGTCTCCGATCACGTTTTGGCGAGGCCTGAACCGGCGAACCCGTCGCCGCGACCAATCATCAGGCGAAAAGGGCCCAAATTCGGGCCATTGGCGCCTCTTGCGGGACAGCAAGACCGGGATTCGAGCGCCGTCACATATGCGACATCACTCCTGCGGCATCGCCGCGAAGCAACCAAATTGAGGCCACGTTGTTGGGAGAACTCGCACGGGACGTGAATGGGGAATTGTTATGAAGAAACTTCTGCTTAGCAGTGTCGCCTTGATCGCTTTGGGAAGCTCTGCCTGGGCCGCCGACATGCCGGCGCGCCAGGCCTATAAGGCGCCGGCCTATACGGCGCCGGCGGTGATCTACAACTGGACCGGTTTCTACATCGGCGGCCATGTCGGCGGCGCGTTCGCGGGTGACAACAACCTGCAGGGCAGTGACGGACGATTCCTCGGCGGCGTGCAGGGCGGCTTCGATTATCAGTTCGCGCCGAACTGGGTCGGCGGCATCGAGGCCCAGTATAGCTGGATGAATCGCAACAATACCGGCATCGCATTTCCCGCCGGCAGCGTGATCACCGCGACCAACGATCAGCTCGGCTCGGTGACCGGCCGCTTCGGCTACACTTGGGGCCCGGCGCTGCTTTACGCCAAGGGCGGTTACGCCTGGCGCGACAATCCGAATATCGGCGTGACCGTGGCCGGTACGCCGGTGGCCTTCACCACCAACGGCAACCAGCAGAACGGCTGGACCGTCGGCGCCGGCCTCGAATACATGTTCGCGCCGAACTGGTCGGCCAAGGCCGAGTACCAGTATTACAAGTTCGGCTCGACCACCTTCACCAGCGGCCCGGCCGAGATCGTCGGCACGCGCTTCCGCGACGACGAGCACACCGTCAAGGTCGGCGTGAACTACCGCTTCGGCTGGGGCGGGCCGGTCGCCGCCAAATATTGAGGCGGACCGTCGGCATCCAATCAGTGAAGGCCGGCTTTTAGTGGAGCGGATTTGACGTTCGCTCCCCACCCGCAGAGCACTCGCAAGCGAACGTCAAATCCAAAGCTCCACTAGAACCAATGTTTTCTAGTGGTCCTTTGATTCCAACATTCGCAAAAGTGCCCGCCGCAATGGGATGCGAATGTTGGAATCGGACCACGAGCCGGCCTTTTTGTTTTCGGCTGTGCTTTCAAAAATTATTTGCGAGGGCCGGAGGAACCCGTCACGCAGTTGCGCTATTATGCTTCTCGCCGGCTGGTGGGAACAATCATGCGTATCTTGGCGTCGGTGTTCATCTTGTCTGCGATGGCAATGCCATGCGCCGCGCAAACCATCCTCAAATCCGAACCCCTGGTGCTCGCGCCCTATGAAATCGCCTTCGTGCAGGATGCGTCCTGCGGCGCTGGCAGGGTGCTCAAGGTAACCGGCGCGATCCGGGGATTGAATCGGAAACGGGTGTGTGTAGCGCTCGCGGCCGAACAGGCATCGCTTGCGACGGCAACGCCGTAAGGTGTTTGCCGGACAGGCAGCAAAAATCCCGCCGCGATGTGGTTCGTGGCGGGCGGTGGTTGCTCAATCAGATTCCTAAATGACAAATTGCGGGTCGCGCCTGAGCTGCCGCTCGGCTTCCGCCTTGTTGCGCTGGGGATCCTCGTCCGGCTCCGGACGGCAGGCCCTGATCTCATAGTCATTGTCCAGCACCGGGCGCGGGTGCGCCTTTTCCTCGTCCGAGGCAGAGTCCACCACGAGCCCGCTTTGCCGGGCGAACTTCCAGACATCGGCTTCGGTCGGATAGGTCTTGCTCAACTTGGCGTCGTTGCAGAACAGCGCGTAGGGCATTGGAGAGGGTCCCCGGAAAATGGCCTAACGCGCCAGCGCGGCCCCGGTTGCGACCGCAAACGGGGCTGTGAACGGGCGGGGAATCGGTCCGGTCCGGACCTTTTTGGGTGCCTCTACCGGGAATCCGAGTCGTAAACGAGATATGAATCGCCGAAAAAAGAATCCTTGGGACTCCCGGCCTAGAATCGCCGGATGGTTCGGCCCATGGGAACGATCCTCCACAGCACTGGAATCACAGATTTGCTGGTCCCCACACCTTTCCGAGGTCCACGGAAAGGTGTTGCGGCGGTGGAGCGCGGACCTCGGAAAGTGGGCGCCAGCGAACGTGTCCACCTGACGCTGACGGTTGGCCTGTTCGTGGCCTGCCTCGCCAACGTGGTGCTGGTCTGCGCCTGGCTCTAGCTTCCCGCGGTTGACGCCGCGCGCGTTCCCAGGATCATGCCCTCAACGAATGCCGCAGCCGAGCGGCAAGAAATCGGGGAGGGCTTACGTGATCGAAACCCTGAGGGAGCGGGTCAACGTCGACGACGCGCTGGTCCGGCGCGGGCGATACCTCACCACGACGTTCCTGCTCGAAATCGGCGACACCGCCTGGTTGATCTCGATCGCCGAGGGCCATGTGGTCTCGGTCAGGCGCGGACCGTTTGTGATGCCGTCCTGGTCCTTTGCGCTGCGCGCGCCCGCCGCCGAATGGGAGAAGTTCTTCTCGAGCCGGCCGCCGCCCGGCTCCAACGATCTCCTGGCCATGGTGCGAAGGCGCGTGCTCAAGACGGAAGGCGACTTGCAGGTCTTCATGGCGCATCTGCGCTACTTCAAGGAAGCGCTGGCCAAACTGCGCGGTCTGGGAGTTGCGGCATGAGCGCGCGTTTCGAACCGATCGTCGGCCGCTACATGCATCTCGATCTCTTCGGCAAGCCGCACCGGCTCTATGTCGAGGAAGCAGGACAAGGCACGCCGCTGCTCTGCCTGCACACCGCCGGCAGCGACGGCCGGCAGTATCGCGCGCTGATGAACGATGCGCGGATCACGGCGCGCCATCGCGTCATTGCCTTCGACATGCCCTGGCATGGCAAGTCCTCGCCGCCCGACGGGTGGCACAATGAGGAGTACCAGCTCACTTCGGCGCAATACACTGACATGGTGCTGGAGATGATGACCGCGCTCGAACTCGACAAGCCGGTTCTGATCGGCTGCTCGATCGGTGGGCGGATCGCGCTGTACCTGGCGCTCGAACATCCCGAGCGCTTCCGCGCCATCATCGGGCTGCAGTCCGGCGCGCATATCGATCCGTATTACGATCTGAATTTCCTGCACCGGCCGGATGTGCATGGCGGCGAGGTCTGCGCCGCCATCGTTTCCGGGCTGGTCGGGCCGGATGCGCCCGACAAGGAGCGTTGGGAGACGCTGTGGCATTACATGCAGGGCGGTCCCGGCGTGTTCAAGGGCGACCTCTATTTCTACAAGATCGACGGCGACATCCGCGGCCGGGTGGCGGAGATCGACCGGTGAGTACGACTATTCCTGCACGCCGGAGGAAACGCTGGCCGTGGCGCGCAGCATTCCCGGTTGCGAGGCCACCATCATGAAAGGGCTCGGACACTTCCCGATGAGCGAGAACCCGGAAGCATTCCTGGAATATCTGCTGCCGGTGCTGGAGAAGATTACGTGAAATCGTCATGCCCGGCCTCGTGCCGGGCATCCACGTCTTTCTTATTGGCTGAAGCAAAGACGTGGATGGCCGGGTCAAGCCCGGCCATGACGACTGCCGAAACATTGGTTTGTGCCGCTTACTTCCCCGCGCGCGGCGGCGGCAGATCCTTCATCGACGCCTTCAGCCTTGCGATGGTCGCGCTGAAATATTCCTCGCGCTCCTTGTTGAAGCGCTGCTGGTGGGCGCGGAAGCTCGCGACGCGGTCGCGGATTTCCTTCTGGATGTCAGTGAGGACGACCTGGCGCGGCTGCGAGGCTGGCACGGGCACGGGCGGCGGTTCGGCTGCATCGACGATCTCGAGCGCGGTGGCAAGCTCGGCGCGGACATCGACTTCGACCGGCGGCAGCACTTGGTTCAAATCCGGCCGCAGTTCCTCGCGCCGGCCGGTCACCGACTGCACGAACGCCATCGTCTGCGCGATCAGCGAGTCGCGGTCTTTCATCCAACTCATGACGCTACCTCACCCCGCCGACACGCTCGGGCAGGAGCAACACATAATCAAGAGTGAGATCATCGGTTTCGGGGGACAAGCGCCAGTTTTGGTTAAGCCGTGATATAACTGTCACAATTTCGCCCCGTTTGGGGCAAGGCGCCGGTAGCGCCATACGGGACGCATGACGTACTCGCGCAACCAACGGCAAGCGTGAAGGTCTACTGGCGCTCGCGGGGATTGGTGTTGGGCACGAAAGGCGGGCCTACGACGCGGACCGGGGTCTGCGGCAAGGGCGGTCTGCTGGTTGGCGCTTCCTGCGGTCGAAGGCGAGGGGTCGAATGCCGTCGCGGCGAGCGCAATCAACGCGCACACCAGCGCCACCGACGCAAGCAACACCATGTTGCGGTCTTCTTCGCGGACTTTCATGAAAGTGAGAACCAGCAACCGATCGAGTTGGTTCCATCGGGGCGCGCAGGCCGCGTTGGGAGACGACGGGTTGGTGCCGACGGAGAGGATTGAACTCCCGACCAACGGTTTACAAAACCGCTGCTCTACCGCTGAGCTACGTCGGCACGTGCCGCCTGTTTAGCGGCGAAACCCTCTACAATCAACGAATGGACGGCAGCAAAAAAGAAGGCGGCCGATCCGGCCGCCGACTTGAAATCACCGCAGGTGACGCCCTCTAGCGGTAGGCTGCCCGGCTGTGGCGCCAGTCCCGGTGCCAATGTCCGCGATAGGGCGCGCCATAAGCGAGATGCCGCTGGTAGCTACCGGTATAGGGATTGCCCGGTCCCTTGTTCTGGCAGTTGGCATTCGGATAGAACTGCGCGCAATAGCCGGGATTGTAGATCACCTCCTGCGCCATCGCCGGCGCTGCCAGCGCCGTGGCCGAAACGATGGCAGCTGCGCCGAGCATTGCTAGTCTGGTCATGTCTCTCTCCTCGATTGGTCGATATTCAAGCGCCATGCACGGCGGTCGTTCCCGTATTCGCGACCTGCGCTTTCAATCCGCTGTGAAGTTCCGCCGGGAATGGCTAGGGTGAGTCTGGAAAAATAGGGGACGCATGTTTGCTATCCTAAGTCTTGGCTTCCTGCTGGGCATGCAGCATGCGCTGGAGGCCGATCATATCGCCGCAGTCTCTTCGATCGCGGCGCGGCGCAGCGAGGTCGGCGACATCGTCAAGCACGGGTTGACCTGGGGGCTTGGGCACACGCTGACGCTGTTCGCTTTCGCTGGCGCGGCGATCCTGCTTGGCCACGCCATCCCTGAAAAGCTCGCGCAGCCGCTCGAGACTGCGGTCGGCGTCATGCTTGTAGGCCTCGGCACGCATTTGCTGTGGCGGCTCTGGCGCGACCGCGTCCATGTCCATGCGCATCGTCACGATGACGGCACGGTTCATTTCCACGCCCACAGCCATGCCGGCGAGACCGTGCCCCACGCCCGCGCGCCGCACGTGCATGCGCATGGTTTCCGCTGGCGCACGCTGCTGGTCGGATTGATGCACGGCATGGCGGGTTCGGCGGCGCTCTTGGTGTTGACGGTGTCGCGGGCGCCGAGCGCGGCGGCCGGTCTCGGCTACATCGCGCTGTTCGGCGTCGGCTCGATGATCGGCATGGGACTGCTCTCCACCGTGATCGCGGTGCCGATCGCGATCTCGGCGCGCTTCCTCACGCTCGCCAACCAGACACTGCAGTGCGCCGTCGGCCTCGTCACGACAGCGATAGGTCTCAACACCATCGTCGCAACGGCCTTCGCGTAAGACGTTTACTCCCGTTAATATTTTGCCGCGCATTAAGACAGGTAAATGCCGCGCGCGTTAGGCTTACCGCCACTTTAGCAGCAACCCTTAACCCTTGTTATCAAGCCTTCGGTTACATTGTTGGGCAGCACGTAACCGGATAATTGCATGCGCCTGCGACTGCTATTGGCAATGATGTTGGGGACGACGCCCGCGGCCTTCGCCAGCGACGGCTTCGACATCGTCGTGCCCAGCCGTCCCGGCGTGCCCATCATCATCAACGGCATCGATGCGTCCTACGCGGTGCTGGAAGGCAGCTTCGGCCTCGGCAAGGGGGTCAACAACCAGCCGACCATCTATGGCGGCCGCATCGCCGAGCCGGAGCCCCCGGTCGGCCATTATTATCCGAGCCTCGGCACGCGTCCGGGCTATGGCCGGCTCGAGATCGAGCCGCCGGCCAATCGCCGGCTGCCGCAGCCGGCCGAGAGCTATCACCAATCCTGGGGCGCGCAGTCGATGCCGCTGCCGGCGCAATCGAGCCCGCCGGTAGACGTTCCGTTTTATCCGCCGCCGGTGATCATGGCGCCACGAGGCGACGACCACAGGCGGTCAGATTTCTCAGGTCCACCGCACGTCAATCGCAAGCTTGAGAAACTACCGAACTAGAAATCTACCGAACCAAAAAACAGTCCAACAGGAGAGAGTAATGCGTCTGATGATCAAGGGATTGCTCGCGGCTTTAGCCGTGACGACCGCGGGTGTCGCGCCCGCGGCAGCGTGCGGCTACGGCGGCGGCTGGGGTAGCGGTTGCTGCAACACCGGCTATGTCAGCCCGTGCGCCACCGCTTACGTGCCGACCTACAGCTATAGCTACAACCCGTGCGGCACCTGCAACACCGGTTGGGCCTATGAGCAGCTCGCCGAGCCGGAAACCCAGTACTACTACGTCAACCAGGGCCCGACCTATTCCGGCCCCGGCGCCTTCGCGCCATACGGCACCTATCGGGAAGAGGCGCTGCCGGCCTACGGCTATCGCCACTATGGCTACCGCCATCATGGATATGGCTACGGCTGGCATCACCGCTGGCACCACTACGGCTACGCGCCGCGCCACTACGGTTACGGCTATCATCGCTGGGGCGGCGAGGGCACGTACTACGGCCACCCGCTGGTGCGCCGCTACTACTGATCGCTCGATCGGTTTCGAAGCACGAGCGCCCGCTTAAACGAGCGGGCGTTTCTCTTTCACGTCATGAGTCCCAGCCGCGTCGCGCCGATATAGAGCGCGAGCACCGCGGCGTTGGAGACGTTGAGGCTCCTGATCTCGCCGGGCAAGTCGAGCCGCGCCGCAACCGCGCAGGTCTCGCGCGTCAATTGTCGCAATCCCTTGCCTTCGGCGCCGAGCACCAGCGCGAGCGGCTGGCGCAGTTCGACCGCAGACAGGTTCTCGCTGCCCTCGCTGTCGAGACCGACCGTCATGAAGCCGCGCTCGTTGAGCCGCGTCAGCGCGCGCGCCAGATTCTGCACCGTCACCAGCGGCACCAGCTCGAGCGCGCCGGAGGCGGATTTCGCCAGCACGCCGGTCGCCTCCGGCGAATGCCGCGCGGTGGTGACGATCGCCTTCACCGCGAACGCCGCGGCCGAGCGCAGGATTGCGCCGACATTGTGCGGATCGGTGATCTGGTCGAGCACCAGCACCATGCCTTCGAGTGCGAGGGTCTCGATGTCGGGCGAGGGCAGGGGATCGGCTTCCGCGAGCAGGCCCTGATGCACGGCATCGGGCCCGAGCCGCGCGTCGATCTGCGCCGGGCGCACCATCTCGGGCGTCACGCGGGTTTCGATATTTTCCTCGGCGAGCCGCCGCGCGGCATTCTCGGTGACGAAGAGTTTGCGGATGCGCCGCTGCCGGTTTTGCAGCGCCATGGTCACGGTGTGCCAGCCATAGAGGATGACGGGTCCGTCGCTGCCGGTGTTGCGGTCGCGCCAGGCAGGCCGCGGTGCGCCGGGGCGTCCCTTGCCGAAGGACTTGCCGCCCCGTCGAAACGGGGGCTTTGAGGTGCGTTCGCTCATGGGAGGCCCAAAGGCTGGTGGGGGAGGCAGGACTCGAACCTGCGAAGCCATGAGGCGGCTGATTTACAGTCAGCTCCCTTTGCCACTCGGGACACTCCCCCGCTCGACGGCATGAGAGTCCATCATTCGCCCTCGGGGGCGCTGGACAAGCCATTGAGACGTGAAGGCCGCGAGGCCCTCAGGCGTCGCGGCCGGCGCGTTTATGGGGGAAGCGGCGGGGCAAAGTCAACCAAGCTGACACGCAATTTCAGGCCCGATACCTCCGAAATTGCCATTATCCGGAACCCGTGACACAAGCCTCCCATGACGGAGACCGTTTCCGACCAGCTCGAAATGCGCAAGCTGGAGCAGCTCTCCAACACCATCTTCGGTGTGGCGATGACCTTGCTCGCCTACGAGCTGCCGAAGGCCGCGCAGTTCGATCATCTGCCGGACTGGCGCGATCTCTATCACGCCTTCGGCGGCAGGCTCGCCGGAATGGCACTGAGCTTCGTCATCGCGGGCGTGTTCTGGTTCAGCCATCAGCGCCGGCTGACGCGGCAGCCGATCGCGGGCCGCAGCGTGGTGATGCTGAACCTGCTATTCCTGCTGTCGATCATTCTCCTGCCGGTGACCAACGGCCTCTACGGCAATTACGGAATGAGCGGTGCCGTGGCCGTGCTCTACGGCCTGAACTTGACCGTGATCGCAGGCGTCAATGCATTGCTGTGGCGGCTCGCGCTGGGGCCCGGCTTTCATCCCGAGGTGCTCGCGGCATCGTTTCCGCTACTGCTGTTCATTCCCGGCACGATCGTCGCCGCGATCGAGCCGCACTATGCGATGTATTTCTGGCTACTCGCCTTCTTTGGGCTGGTCGTGCGCAGGCTCGCAAGCCCGCGTGACGAGGCATGACTTACGCCTCAGGGATCGCCGTGCCCGGGATGTAGCGCCTGACCGGCCTGATCTCGTACACCGCGCCCGGATTGACGCGTTGCAGCTCGCGCGCGGCTTCGACCGCGGCGTCGTCGCCGGCGCAATCCAGCATATAGAAGCCGAGCAGCTGCTCCTTGGTCTCGGCAAACGGGCCGTCGATCACGGCGCCGTTCCGCAAGGTCAGCGCGCGTCCGGTCTCGCCGAGCCGCGCGCTAGGCCCGAGGCCGCCGTTTTTGTTTATGCGCGCATGCGCCTTCATCAATCTGTCCATGAGCGCGGCGTCCTGTTCCGATGTCCAGGACATGACCTCGGCTTCCACATGATAGGCCAGTATGGCGTAGAGCATTTCGATCCTCGTTTTGTTGCGTACCAGACCGAACGACGTTTGGGTCGGACCGATTTCGACATACGGGAGATAAAAAACGCGGCGGGATTGCTCCCGCCGCGCTGCAACTTTTGCAACTCGCTGGTCCAGGGCTGAGAACGCCCCGATGCCGAGCTAAAGAACGAAGCTCAGCGGGCGATCCCAGCGAGGTGACAGCGCTTGAAACAAGACACTGGATCACCTCCTTTCGTTGATTTGTGGGACTCGCAATATAGCCGGCGAATTTCCGCGCGTTAAGGGCTTGACGTGCGCAAAGGACGGGGTGGAACAGGGCGATTTGCGCCGCGGAGTGCGGGCGGTTGAGACGCGGGCAAGGGCGGTTGAGACCGGCGCAGCGGCGTGTTAGGTCATGAGCATGATCCGGAAAAAGCCTGCCCCGCACTTGATGCGGGGTGGGTACCGGTTTTCCGACAAGATCATGCTCCAAAAAAGAGCGATGCGGGTGTAGCTCAATGGTAGAGCAGCAGCCTTCCAAGCTGAATACGAGGGTTCGATTCCCTTCACCCGCTCCAAATCAATTGAATCAATATGCGCGGCCCCTCCGCCGCGCCGGCGCCGCCGCAAAATACGGATTGCTGATGCATTGCGCGGCACGGCCCGAGGCTGACGCCTGGCATTGCGCCATCGAAATGTAGCTGCAGTCGATCGCGTTTCCGGTGATGCCGTAGGTCTGGAGGCAGACGGGATAGCCGGGCGCGTAGGTCTGAGCGCGCGCGGGCGCGACGAGCATCGCGACGACCGCAACGGCCGTCCAGGCAAGTCCACGCATCGGAGCCTCCATCGTCGCCTGCGCTCCCAAATTGCCTGTAACACCGGGGCGGTGTATCAAATTCCGCATGTTGAACAGCAGGACGTGACAATGGCCGAAGCGGACCTCGATACTCTCATTCGGTCGATTGCCAAAAAGCAAATCAAGTCGCTGACAGCGGCGGCCAAAGCGCGGCACGGCCGGTTGGTCGCAATGGGCGCCAAGGCCAGGGACAAAGACGCCAGGGCGCGCTACAGGCATCTTGCCAGGTCGACACTGGAGCAGGCGAGCGCTGCGGCGCGGCGGCTGCAGATCACGGCGGAAAACACCGCCGATGCCTACAAGCGCGCGATGACGAAGGCGGCCGAGGAGGCGCAGGCCATGAAACCCGCGAAGAAAGCCGCCACGGACAAAGCCGCAAAGAAGAAAGCCTGACGGCCTCACGCGAACGAATGTAGATGTCCACCGTCGATCCCATCACACGCTCCGTCGTTCAGCACCGGCTGAGCTCGATCGTGGCCGAGATGGGCGAGGCGATGTTGCGCACCTCGTATTCGCAGATCCTCAATTCCAGCCGCGATTTCTCGCTGGCGATCTGCGACGTGCAGTCGCGGCTGATCGCGCAGGCCGATCACATCCCGGTCCATGTCGGCGCGCTGCCCTGGGCGACGCGCGCGGTCGAGCAGCGCTTTGGGGACGTCGCGCCCGGCGACGTCATCCTGATGAACGATCCCTATCACGGCGGCAGCCATCTGCCCGACGTCACCGCCTTCGTGCCGGTGTTCGCCGGCGGCCGCCGTTTGCTCTGGACCGTGGTGCGGGCGCATCAGAGCGACATCGGCGGCGCGACGCACGGCGCCTACAATCCCGACGCCACCGAGATTTGGCAGGAGGGTCTGCGGATTCCGCCGATCAAGCTCTACGAGGCGGGCAAGCTGCGCGACGACATCCTCGACATGATCGCGCTCAACGTGCGCAACGCCCACGATTTCCGCGGCGACCTCTCGGCGATGATCGGCGCCGCGCATCTCGGCGAGCGCCGCCTGCAAAAGCTGTTCGCCGAGCTCGGTGCGCCGACGGTGGAGGCCGCCATCGAAGCCGTGCTCGATGCCGCCGAGGCGCAGGCGCGCGCGGTGGTCGCGACCTGGAAGGACGGCACGTTCCATGGCGAGGCGTTCCTCGACGATGACGGCCGCGGCAACAACGACATCAAGATCGCTGCGAAAGTGACGAAGCGCGGCAGCGACATCGAGGTCGATCTCAGCGCGAGCGATCCGCAGGTGACGAGCTTCATGAACTCCTCGCATGCCAACATGCATGCAGCGGTCACCATGGCGCTGGCCTATCTGATCGATCCCGACACGCCGAAGAATTCCGGAATACTGCGGCCGCTGACGGTCGTGGCGAAGCAGGGCACCATCGTCTGGGCCGATCCCGGCAAGCCGGTGACGATGTGCACCAGCCATCCCTCCGACGAGATCGTCGAGGCGATCGTCAAGGCCTTGGCCGGCTGCTGTCCCGATCGCGTGATGGCCGGCTGGGGCCGGCGCTTCCGCATCGCCATCCAGGGCGAGAACCCGCGCAACGGCCGCGGCTTCATCTGGCACATGTTCCATGCGCGGCCGGGCGGGGGCGCCTCGCCCGGCGGCGACGGCTGGTCGTCGATCGGCGAATGGCATACCGTCGGCGGCCTCAAGTTCGGCAGCATCGAGGTCGCGGAAGCCCGCTTTCCCCTGCATTTCCGCCATCACGAATACCTCGCCGATTCCGGCGGGGACGGCCAACATCGCGGCGGGCTCGGCGTCGCGCTCGATCTCGTGATCGAGACGGAGAAGCTTGCGCTCGGCAACACCGCGGGCGATGGCATCCGCTACGGCGCCTGCGGCATGCTCGGCGGCGAGAACGGCATTCCGCATCGCTATCGCCTGCTCAGTGAAGGCCGCCCGCCGCGGGTGCTGCACACCAAGGAGACCGGTATCGAAATCAGGCCCGGCGATTGCCTTGAGATACGCTCGGGCGGTGGCGGCGGCTGGGGACCGCCTGAGAAGCGCGCGAGAGAAGCGCGCGACCGCGATCGCCTGCAGGGCCTCGTCGGCGATTCGAAAGTGAAAGCCTGATGCTGACCATCGGGATCGACGTCGGCGGCACTTTTACCGACCTCGTCGCCATCGATGCGGCGGGGCGCACGGTGTTTGCAAAAGCGTTGTCGACGCCGCAGGACCAGTCGATCGGCGTGATGGCGGGGCTTGACGAGCTCGCGCGCCGGCTCGATCTCTCGTGCGCGCAGATGCTGGCGCAGACGCAGCGGCTCGTGCATGGCACGACGGTTGCGACCAATGCACTCTTGGAGCGCAAGGGCGCCAAGGTCGCGCTGCTCACGACAGCGGGCCATCGCGACGTGCTGGAGATGCGCGAAGGCCTGAAGCCCAACCGCTACGATCTGCGCACGCCACCGCCGGAGCCACTGGTGCCGCGCGAGCTGCGTTTCGGCGTGCGCGAGCGGCTGCGCCCCGATGGCGAGGTGCTGACGCCACTCGATCCGGATTCGCTCGGCGAGGCGATTGCCGCGATCAAGCAATCCGGCGCGACCTCGGTTGCGATCTGCTTCCTGCATTCCTATCGCAATCCCGCCCATGAGGTCGCCGCAAGCGAACGCCTCAGGCGCGAGCTGCCCGACGTCAGCATCTCGCGCTCCGTCGACGTGCTGCCGCAGATCAAGGAATATGAGCGCGTCTCGACCACTGTCGTGAACGCCTATGTCGAGCCGGTGGTGCGTCGCTATCTGACGCGGCTCGAGCAGCGCCTTGGCGAGGCCGGCTTCAAGGGCGCGCTCTTTATTATTCTGTCGCACGGCGGCATGGCGCCGGTGCAGGAAGCCGCGCGGCTGGCGGCCGCCACCGTGCTGTCCGGTCCGGCCGGCGGCATGTCCGGTTGCCGCCGCTGCGCTGCCATGCTCGGCATTCCCGATCTCGTCGCCTTCGACATGGGCGGTACCTCGACCGATATCTCGCTGATTGCGGACGGCGCCGTGACGCTGTCGGCCGATGGCGGCCTCGCCGGCCAGCGCATCGCGCTGCGCAGCCTCGACATTGCAAGTCTTGCCGCCGGCGGCGGCTCGATCGCTTCGGTCGATTCCGGCGGCATCTTCCATGTCGGCCCGGAGAGCGCAGGCGCGATGCCGGGACCCGCCTGTTACGGACAGGGCGGCACGGCGGCGACCGTGACCGATGCCAATGTCGTGCTCGGCTATCTCGACGCCGGCGCCTTCATGGGCGGCAAGCGGCCGCTCGATACGCGCGCCGCGGAAGCCGCGATCGATCGGCTCGCCGCGAGACTGAAGATCACGCGCGTCGAAGCCGCCGCCGGCATCTTCCGCCTGGTCAATCTCAAAATGGCGGACGGCATCCGCCTGATGACGGTTCGGCGCGGCGTCGATCCGCGCCGCTTTGCGCTTTTGAGTTTTGGCGGCGCCGCCGGTCTCCACGCCGCCGAGCTCGCGCGCGAGCTCGAGCTGGAGCGCATCATCGTGCCCACCACCGCCTCGGTGCTGTCGGCCTGGGGCATGCTGACGAGCGATCTCCGCTATGAGGTGAGCCGCACCCATTTCGAGACCGGCGCGCGTTCGACCGACGCCGAAGTGCGCGGCATCTTTGCCGGGCTTGAAAAGCAGGCGATGACGCGGATGAAGGGCTGGTTCGACGGGCCGATGAAAGTCGAGCGTTCGGCCGAGATGCGATACGGCGAGCAGATTTTCGAGATCGACGTGCCGCTCGACGGCATCGATTTGGACTCGCCCTCGCTGATCGCCGAGATCGAGGACCGCTTTCATCGCCGCCACGAAGAGCTCTACACCTATGCCTCGCGCGATCAGGAGGTGGTGTTCGTCAATGCGCGCGTCGCGGCGATCGGCGCGGTTGCGGCGCCTGCGGCGAGTGAGGCCGCAGTTGCTTCTGCTTCGCCTTGCACGGCGCGCTCGCGCCGCAAGGCGTATTTCGGACAATGGACCGAGGTGCCCGTTTACGCGCTCGACGATCTCAAGCCGGGGCAGGGGCTCGAGGGCCCCGCCATTGTCGAGGCGGAGACCACGACGGTCATCATCAACGCCGGCGACCGGTTGACGGTCAATGGGCTCGGTTGGCTGGATATCCGTGTGGCGAAAGCCACTTCAAACATCTCTCGTCATGGCCGGGCTTGACCCGGCCATCCACGTCTTTGGTTGCGCGACGTAAGAAAGATGTGGATGCCCGGCTCAAGGCCGGGCATGACGAACCGAAAGACTGTCGCTCTGAATACCGAGGATTCAACCCATGCATCTCGTCCATGAACCCTCTGCACCCGCGGCGCCGCAGATCGGCTTCGACCAGTTCCTCGCCGTCGATATCCGCGTCGGCACGATCATCGGCGCCGAGGTCTTTCCCGAGGCGCGCAAGCCCGCGCTGAAGCTGGCGGTCGATTTCGGCGCCGGTATCGGGATCAAGCGGTCCAGCGCGCAGATCACCCAGAATTACGAGATCGCCGCGCTGATCGGCCGCCAGGTCGCCGCCGTCGTGAATTTTCCGCCGCGGCAGATCGGCAAGTTCATGTCGGAAGTATTGGTGCTTGGTTTTCCGGACGAAGCGGGCAACGTCACGCTGTTCGCGCCGGACAAGCGCGTGCCGAACGGCGGCCGGCTGTTCTGAGGGCATGATCCGGACCCGCAGGGCCGCGTTAGCGCAAAGTGTGAAGCGGTTTTCCCTCGCGACAAACGCGGAACGCGTTTGCGCGAAGATCATGCCCAAACAAGAGGGCCTTCGTGTTCCCCATGGCTTCATGCTGATAACGCAGTGCTCGCTCCTGCAAAATAGTGTAATCGGCAGCCAGATCGGGTCTGCGGCGTTTGTCGCACCCAAAAATCCAGACTCACCGGAGGAAACCATGTCGGCCCTGCCGCTTTCAGGCATCAAGATTCTCGATTTGTCGCGCGTGCTGGCGGGCCCGTTGTCGGCGCAGATGCTCGGCGATCTCGGCGCCGATGTGATCAAGATCGAGCGGCCCGGCACCGGCGACGATGCGCGCGCCTTCGGCCCGCCTTACCTCGTCGATCCCGCCGGCAAGGAGAACAACAACAACTCCTTCTATCTCTGCGCCAACCGCAACAAGCGTTCGGTCACCGTCAATATCGCCTCACCCGAAGGCCAGCAGATCATCCGCGAACTTGCCAGGGGCGTCGACGTCTTCATGGAGAACTACAAGGTCGGCGACCTCAAGCGCTACGGCCTCGACTACGACTCGATCAAGGCGATCAATCCCAAAATCATCTATTGCTCGGTGACCGGCTTCGGCCAGACCGGGCCTTACGCGCCGCGCGCCGGCTACGACGCGATCCTGCAGGCGATGGGCGGGCTGATGAGCGTCACCGGCCACATCGACGGCGAGCCCGGCGAGGGACCGATGAAGGTCGGCCCCTCCATCGTCGATTACATGACCGGCATGAACGCCTCGATCGCAATTCTCTCCGCGCTCTATCATCGCGACGCCAATGGCGGCGAGGGACAGCGGCTCGACGTCTGCCTGTTCGACACCGTGATCGCCTCGCTGTCGCATTGGCTGCAGATCTATCTCGTCAACGGCAGGATCCCGCCGCGTCGCGGCACGTGGGGCAATGGCGGCATGCCGGCCGGCGTGTTCCGCTGCACCGACGGCGAGATCATGGTGGTGGTCGGCAACGACGCGCAATACGCGCGCACCTGCCAGGTGCTCGGCGCGCCGGAGCTTGCGACCGATCCGCGATTCCTCAAGAACAACGACCGCGTCAAGCACGGCAAGGAGATCATGGCGATCTATGCCGGACTGTTCCTGAAGAAGCCGGCCGCCTATTGGCTGGACGAGCTGGAGAAGGCCGGCGTGCCCTCCGGTCCGATCAACGATTTCGAGCAGGTGTTTTCGGACCCGCACGTGCAGTCGCGTGGCATGCGGGTGAAGACCAATCACCCCTTCGAGCCGGATCTGTCTCTGTGTCGCAATGCCATCACGTTCTCCGGCACGCCGATCACGACCTATCGCTATCCGCCGCGGCTCGGCGAGCACACCAAGGAAGTGCTCGCGGCGATCGGGTACGATGAGGCAAAGCTGGCGGGGTTGAAGGAGCGGAAGGTGATTTGACCTCTCACTCCGCCGATGACTTGCGCGCGGCTTCACGCAGGTCGGTCGGGGTGGCGCCAAATTGCCTGCGGAAGACGCGGTTGAAATAGGAGACGTCGCCAAATCCGCTGTCATGGGCGATCTGCGCGATATTGAGATGAGCGCAGCGCCTGTCAGTAAGTCTGCGCTGCGCTCTCGCAAGCCGCTCGGCGAGGACGAAAGCGGAGAACGACGATCCGCTCTGTTCGAACAGCTTGCGTACATATCGCGGCGAAATGCCATGGCGAGCGGCGATCAACTCCGTCGAGAGATCAAAACGCCCGAGGGCTTGCAGGATATCCGATTTGATGACGGCGAGCCGCGCCGCCGTAGCGCTGCGCTGCCGCGCGATCTCGGCATAGTCGCCGCTGGCGCCGAGCGCCAGCGCCGAGAGGTCCAGGATGTGGTCTGATATGCTTCGCATCAGCGCCGGATTGGCCGATGCGTCGTCATTCGGAATGATGTCGATATATCTGCTCAGCAGCGCAAGCGCCACGTTGCCCCGCGGGATGGTTCGACCAAATGCGTCCGAGCAATGCGGTGCCAGCAGGGCGATCGCCGGCTGTGCAAGCGCGAGCGTGATGAAGCTGCCTTCCGTCAGCAGCGTGCTCGTCGAGGGGGCGTGTGGCACGAGCACGCCTGCGCTGCCGATTCCTCCGGTCAATTCGCGGCCGAACTGCGTGGCCACGGCAGTGCCGCTGCGCAGCAGGCTGATTACCACGATGTTCTTGCCGCGTGCCGCGAGCTCCTTTGAGACGTGATAATGCGCGGGCGAACGGGAGCCGGCGGCGATGCTGACATTGGGCAGCAGATTGAATGTCACATCGGCGTGGAATGGCCCATCGCCGATCGGCTCAATATCGACATTGGCGATGCCGCGCCCGTAGACCTCGCGCCACATGTCGAGCCGCTTGCCTTCGGGAAAGTCCCGGGTAGAGATCTGTGCGCGAAACGATCCGGAATCCTGCATTTGTCCCCGCGGAATGCTCGCCGTCGATTCCTTAGACGCACCATACCACCGTTGCGTTCAAACCGATCTGTTGCGTCGTGACCGCCTCCATCTATTTGGTTCCGAATCGTCCAATCCGGATTTCCGCCTGAGACGAGTCTCGCCTCACGGCTCGTGGCGCCAAGGTCACACCCCTCCGCGAATCTCGCGCCCGTTCCTTTCAGGTCGAAGCCGCGTGCCGGGCAACCCAAGACAGTTTGGCGCCCTCGGCTCAATTTGCCCGTGATGCCGCTTCGGCTCGCAGGATCGGGGAATTGACGATGAAACGGAAAGCTGGTGCGGTGGTGATGGTGCGCACGCCAAAGTGCACACTCGGGGCGCCGGTCAGGCGGCCTCTGGCGCTCGCGGTACCGCCGATGTTGCTGGCCGCCGCCATCGTTTTCCCGACAGGTCCGGCGGCCGCCGCGTGCGTGCAGGCGGGCAATGCCGTGACCTGCAGCGGCACGACCAACACGGCCGTCGGCACAGGCGCGGAGAACAACCTCACAGTGACGGTTCAGCCGGGCGCCTCGATCAACCTCGGTCCCGGACAGATCGCGATCAACCTTGCCAATGGCAATACGGCACTCAACAACGGCGCCATTTCCGTCGGGCCCGGCAGCTGGGGCATGAAGGGGCTCAACAACAACAGCTTCACCAATTCCGGTTTGATAACGGGCGGCGACGGATTCCTGGGCATGGTCGCGCAAGGCACCAACAACGTCCTGACAAATGCCGGGACAATGAGCTCGACCGGGGTCAATAGCTTCGGTTTCGACATCGTCGGCACCGCCAACACCGTGACCAATTCCGGAACCATCACCATGACCGGCGCGGGATCGGGCGGCATGTTCGATAACGGCAGCGGCAACACCTTCCAGAATTCCGGGACGATCACGGTGGACGCCAAGGGGGTTGTCTTGCAGATCGGCAGCACGCTGAGCAACAGCGGCACGATCACCGCAGTCGGGGCGAGCGGAATTGGCGTCCTCGACGCCAGCGGCAACAGCATCACCAACAGCGGCACCATTAGCGCCACCGGAACAGTCGGAGTTGGGATGACCTTCGCAAACAACAACCAGATTGTGAACGACGGCACGATCAGGGGCGGTCTCGGTGGCTATTCATTGTTCGCGGCAGCCACCGGCAACACCGTCACCAACAATGGCACACTGGACGGCGCCATGTTTGTGTCCAGTCCGATCGGAGGCAACGCGCTCATCAATGGCGGGCTGATCACCATCACCGATGCCTCGACGCCGCTTGCAGCCGGCAATCTCGCTTTTGCAGGAGCGTTCACCCAGACGGCGCAGGGCACCCTGGCGTTGCGCGTCGACAATACCGGCGCCCATGACGGTCTGGCGGCAGATGGAGCAGTCAATCTCAATGGTACCTTGCGCGCGGTGTTGCAGCCCGGGTTATATCAGTCGTCGACCACCTATGTGAGCGTCGTGCAAAACACTGCGCCGATTGCCGGCCAGTTTGCAAGCGTGACCTCGTCTTCGGCCTTCTTCAATGCAGTGGCGACTTACAACGCGACGTCGGTGGATCTGACGCTGACCCGCTACGGCTTCGGCGCGGCGCCCGGAGAGACGTCGAACCAGCGCGCCGTCGGCAATGCGCTGGAGGCCGGTTATGCGACGTCGCTGAGCGGGACGGCGGCTGCATTCTATGCCAACCTATTGCAGGCAGGCTCGGTGCGCGTGCTCGACGCCCTGTCGGGCGAAGGCACCAGCGGTACCCAGAACGCGGCGTTCACCGCGGGCGCAATGTTCGGCCAGACCATGGATGGACAGATGACGGCATGGCTTGCCGGCAATCGCGTGAGCGCGGCCAGCTCCACTCTCGGCTACGCGGAAGAGCGGCCAAGTGTAGCCTCCGCTTTCAACGCGGTCAAAGCGCCGCCATTGACACAGCCAATATGGAACGCCTGGGTCGCCGGATTCGGCGCCGGACAATCGCTGTCGGGTGACGCGAACGTCGGCAGCGCCAATTTCAGCGACCGCGTCGCGGGCGGCGCCATCGGCGTCGATCGCCTGATCGGTCCGGATCTCCTCGTCGGCATTGCCGCCGGCGGCTCCAGCGCGACGTTTTCTGTCGACGATCGCGCTACCTACGGCCGTCTCGATGGCGGACACGTCGGCGCCTATGCGATGCAGAGGCTCGGCGCAGGCTACGTCTCGGCGCAGATCGCCTATAGCCATTTCAACAACACGACGACGCGCTTCATCACGGGCGTCGGACCGGACGAGACGGCGAAAGCCGCGTTCGGCAGTGATCAACTCGGTGGACGGCTCGAGGTCGGTCAGGCTTTCACATTCAATGCACTCACGGTGACGCCGTTTGCCGCGGTGCAGGCGGCACGGCTATGGCAGGCGGCTTATACGGAGATCAGCACGGCGGGCGTGCTGCCAGGCATGCTCGCGCTCAGCTATGCTGCCAAAGGCGTCTCCTCGTTGCCAACCTTCCTGGGCACCAAGCTCGACGGCCGTTTCGATTTCGGTAACGGCATGGTGTGGATGCCATTCCTGCACGCTTCCTGGGTCCATGAGTTCGACCCGACCCGCGACGTCACGGCGTCGCTGCCCAGCCTGTCGCTGCCGTCCTTCACCGTGGAGGGCGCGCGCGCCGCGGGCGACTCCGGCCGGGTCGAACTAGGATCGCGGCTTGCATTGAATCGCTGGTGGGAATTGTCTGCACGCGCCACCGGCGAATTCTCGCGTGCGGGGCAGACCTACACCGGCATGGGCTCGCTGCGGGTGAGCTGGTAGGGACGACCCTAGCGCGCCATCGCTCTTGGGGCCGCCTTGCTCTCCACGCGTCCCGCCGTGAGCGCCATCACCGCCACATCGACCACGCGCGCGATCACGCCCTCGACGTCGTCGAGATCGCATTTGCCTTCCGACAGTTTGGTCAGCCGCTCCGAGTCGCGCACGGTCTGCTGCGCCATCGCGAGCGCGAAATGCAGGCCCCAATAGAGCTCGACGTCGTTGCGGTCGGGCAGCGCGCGGCGCAATGCGACCACGAACTTCCGCAAATGATCGATCTCGCGGTTCCTGATGCGCCGGATCGGCGGCACCGATTCGATGGAGGCGCGGATCATGAAGCGCGCCGCGGTGGAGCGGTCGCGCTCGGGGCCGATGCAGCCGCGCAGCGACGGGCCAACCAGCGCGCGCAGGATGTCGGCGACTTGGGCGCGGCCGCCGCCGCGCTCTTCCGCCGCGCGCAATTCGCGTAGGCGCTCGCGGTTCAGCGCGAGGCTCCGCGTCACGAACAATTCGGCGATCAGCTCGTCCTTGGAACCGAAATGATAATTCACCGCGGCGAGGTTGACGTTCGCCTCGGCCACGATGTCGCGCAGGGTGACGTCGCCGAAGCCGCGCTCGGCATAGAGCCGCTCGGCGGCGGCGAGAATGGCGGTTCTGGTCTGATCGCTCGGCATGACCCGCACTTTCGTCATTCCGGGGCGATGCGAAGCATCGAACCCGGAATCTCGCGCCACAATCTCTTCCAGATTCTCAGGTGCGCAATTGCGCACCATAGTTCAGCCCTGCGGGCTGCCCCGGAATGACGTGCTCGCTTGCATTTCAAACATTTGTATGAAACTATCGTTTTAACGGCCGAAAATGTCAATGCGCATCTTGCGCGCAAGGCAGCTCCGGCCCGTCACGCTTGCGTCATGCGGCTTCCGCCATCGGCCATCAAGGCTCTTGCGGCACGCCCATGGCGGAGAGACAGTGCGGCCCAATTTTCGAAGAAGCAGGTGAGGAGCGTCTCATGGATTTCACGATGTCGGACAGGCAGAAGGAATGGCTCGGCCGGGTGCAGGCCTTCATGACCAAGCACGTCCGCCCCGCGGTGCCGATCTACAAGCAGCAGGACGCCGAGGGTCCGCGCTGGAAGGTGATTCCGATCCTGGAAGACCTGAAGAAGAAGGCCCGCGCGGAAGGCCTCTGGAACATGTTCATGCCGCCGAACGCGCATGAGGACGACGAATTCCGCGGCGCGGGATTGAGCAATCTCGAATACGCGCCGCTCGCGGAGGAAATGGGCCACATCGGCTGGGCCTCGGAAGTGTTCAACTGCTCGGCGCCGGACACCGGCAACATGGAAGTGTTCATGCGCTACGGCACCAAGGAGCAGAAGCGCAAATGGCTGCGGCCGCTGATGGACGGCGAGATCCGCTCCGCCTTCCTGATGACCGAGCCGGCGGTGGCATCCTCCGACGCCACCAATATCGAGACGCGCATCGAGAAGGACGGCGATCACTACGTCATCAACGGCCGCAAATGGTGGTCGTCCGGCGTCGGCGATCCCCGCTGCAAGATCGCGATCCTGATGGGCAAGACCGATCCGAAGGCCGCGCGCCATCAGCAGCAGTCGCAGATCCTGGTGCCGCTCGACACGCCCGGCATCAAGGTCGAAAAAATGCTCCCCGTATTCGGCTTCGACGATGCGCCGCACGGCCACGCCCAGGTGCTGCTGGAGAACGTCCGCGTTCCCGCCAGCAACATCCTGCTCGGCGAGGGCAGGGGATTCGAGATCGCGCAGGGCCGTCTTGGTCCGGGCCGCATCCATCACTGCATGCGCACCATCGGCAAGGCCGAGGAGGCGCTGGAGAAGATGGTGAAGCGGCTGATGTCGCGCACTGCCTTCGGCAGGAAGATCATCGAGTATTCGGTCTGGGAGCAGCGTATCGCCGAAGCCCGCACCGATATCGAGATGAACCGGCTG
>Ga0070741_10007453_pt1 | contig 22617 bp, 21 predicted proteins | sample Coa_R1_4_FD_66440 | JGI IMG/M metagenome (GOLD analysis project Ga0070741, IMG submission 66440) | Surface soil microbial communities from Centralia Pennsylvania, which are recovering from an underground coalmine fire - Coalmine... | ecosystem: Environmental > Terrestrial > Soil > Unclassified ... | reverse complement strand
CGGAACACCGCGTTGTGGACGGTCGGCGCGATCGCCGGGTCCTTCATCTCGATCGCGGCGTTGTCGAGCGGCGCATCGGTTGCGCAGCCGGCGAGCGCGATCGCGGCAATGGCGAACAGCAAGCGATGACGGTGCAGTGACATGACGTTTCCCTCTCCGGAGGTTCAACTTGGAGGCGATTCTTGCTCCCATCCGGCGACGAATCTGTCCGTTCTCGTACGTTGTTTTCGCGGGCTTGCGCGCGGGGGAAAAGCCGTCACGGCGAGGTAAAAGTTCAACGCTTTGTACGCTAGCTGACTGACGTGCAGGGCGACGCGCCCTACGCTGCGTCCACCATGCGGACGAACCTCACCACCACTCGGGGGAATTCGTGATGCACACCAGGCCGGGATCCCGCGCCCATCTGTCGATGGCGCACGAGCCGAGGGCGCGCAATCCCGCGCGCATGTCGGCAGTGTTCCAGGAGCTTCTGCCCGCGGGCATCGCGACGGCCGAGCTGTCCGGACCCGGCGACCCGTCGATGCTGTCGACGGCCGAGCGCAAGCACATCGGAGCAGCCGTCGCCAAGCGCGCTTCGGAATTCGCAGCAGGGCGTCTCTGCGCGCGCCGCGCGCTCGCCCAGTACGGCATCCACGATTACCCGCTCGTCGGCGGGGCCGACCGCCGCCCGCAGTGGCCTTCGACGCTGGTCGGCAGCATCACCCACACGCAAGGATTCTCCGCGGCCGCGGTCGCCGAGCGCTCGCGCTTCCGCGGCATCGGCATCGACGTCGAGTCGATCGGCCGGGTGACGCGCGACGTCTGGAGCGAAGTGCTGCTGCCCGAAGAGCAGCGCTGGCTGGAGCAGCTCGACCCGCGCGAGCAGGCGCAGATCGCGGCGCTGATGTTCAGCGCGAAGGAATCGTTCTACAAATGCCAGTACGAGCTCACGTCGCAGTGGCTCGACTTCCAGGACGTCGCGCTCGACGTCGTCGGCTGGAACCTGGGGCTCGGCAGCTTCGCGGTGCATCCGCGCAAGACCACGCGGATCGTCGAGGCCTACCAGGGGCGGCTGTTCGGGCGCTTCGCGTTCCGGCGAGGACTGGTCCTCACCGGCATCGCGATTGCAGTGAGCGATTCCGTCTAGCGCTTCGCGCCCGGCTCGCAGCGGCGATCGACTTCCATCGCGGCGAACTGCGCGACCGGCTCCGCCGACGCGGTCTGCGTCGCGCCCGTCCGCACTTTCTCGGTGATCGTGATCGACGGCGGCGCCGGCGGCGCGGCCTTGGGCTGCGCGGGCTTCGGCTCGACGCCGGCCGCGATCAGCAGATCCTCGGAGTGTGCGCAGCTGTGCTCCGCGGCGTCGCGCGTCTGCAAGAGCTTCTGGTCGTCGGTGCACCAGCTGGCGTCGCGCTCGAGCTCCGCCAGACGGGCGGTCTGCGTGTGGCATTCGGCGCGCGCCTTGGCGATGTCGTCGGCGCTCGGCCGGTCGGCGGCGCTCGCGACGCTCGCGATCAGGACGACGAGCGGGACAGGGCTGAATCGATGCAATGCTTTCATGGCAGTTGAGCTCCCGGACCGGCCACGCGGGCCGTCACAGACTTGGACGCGCGAGCGCCGAGCGAAGTTCGCCCCGTATACTCCAGCGATCACGGGACGTCGCCGGATCGGGGAGCGGGCGCGACACCATGCGAAATTTCCTGATGTTCCTGGGCTCGCTGCTGCTGATGCTCGTCGTCATCGGCGGGCTGGGCCTGGTCTACGCCACGATCAAGGGACCGGAGCTCGACCGCGACAGCCGCGCGTTCGTCGACGCCTCCGTGCAGACGATCTGCGCCGACTGGAACGAGCAGGCGCTCGTCGAGCGCGCCGCGCCGGAGCTCATCCAGTCGGTCGGGCAGGGCGTGCTCGAGCGCATGTTCGGACGCTTCCGTCAGCTCGGCGGGCTGCAGGGCTACAGCGGTGCCGACGGCGACGCCAGCATGACGCTGACCAGCAAAGGGCTCAGCGTGACGGCCTTGTACTTCGCGCGCGCCACGTTCGCGGCGGGCGATGCGGTCATCCGCGTCGCGCTCACTCGCCAGCACGGCGATTGGAAGATCATCGGCTTCAAGGTCGATTCGGAGGCGATCGCGGCGAAGCCGTACCTGGCGAAAGCGCTCGACGCGCCGGCCGCGGCGACCGGACGCGACGCCGACGTCGAAGCCTATGGCACCGGCTCGGAAGGCTTCGATCGCTGGTGCCGCGCCAGCCTGTCGGCCATCTCCACGCGCTACCAGTCGGCGACCGAAGTGTGGATTGCGATGAGCGACACCTACGGCCCCTATCCCAATCGCGCGCTCGCTGCGCGCGCCGCGTCGAAGTACCTCGCGTTCGATCCGACGGTGCCCTTCATGAAGGTCGTGCTGTTCCGCTCCAACCAGCGCATCGCCGACGCGACGGTGAACCGGGAATAGCGTGGGCGATCTCGACGGACGCGTCGTCGCGATCGCGGAATCGCGCGAGCTCGACGTGTTCGCCGCGCTGCTCGAGCGCCGCGGCGCCAAGGTGCTGCGCTGCCCCATGGTGGAGATCCACGACGCGCCGGATCCCGCGCCCGTTCTCGCATGGGTCGAGAAATTCGCCGCCGGTGGCTGCGATGACCTGATCCTGCTGACGGGTGAAGGCTTGCGCCGGTTGCTGTCGTGCATCGATCGTCATCGCCCGCATGTGCGCGCGGCTTTCGTCGAGCAGCTCGCGCGCGTGCGCAAGATCGCGCGCGGACCCAAGCCGGGACGCGCGATGCGCGAGCTCGGCCTCAAGCCCGATCTCGTCGCCGCGCAGCCGACGACCGCCGGCGTGATCGAGTCGCTGCGCGCCGGGAATCTGCAAGGTCGTCGCGTCGGCGTGCAGCTCTACGGCACGGAGCCCAATCGCGCGCTCGTCGATTTCCTGCGCGCGGCCGGCGCGCAGGTCACGACCGTCGCGCCGTACGTCTACGCCGACGCCGCCGAAGAGCGCGCGATCGTGCAGCTGATCGAGGAGATCGCGGCAGGACGCGTCGACGCGATCGCCTTCACCAGCTTGCAGCAGGTCGAGCGTCTGGCGCGCGTCGCGCAGGCGCGCAGCGCCACCGACGCGCTCGCGGGCGGGCTCGCGCGCACTTGCGTCGCCGCCGTGGGGCCGGTGGTCGCGGACACGCTCCGCGCAAAAGGCTGGCGCGTCGACCTCATGCCGGAGGCATCGTTCTTCATGAAGCCGCTGGCGACGGCGCTGGCCGAGCGGCTCGGCCCCGCGCTACGCTAAGGTCACATCACACCCGGGGGGGCGATGAGGGGAGGAGCGATCCTGTTGGCCGTGTGCGTGGCCGGCTGCGTGCCCGCCGATCATGGCTTCCTGCGGCCGCGTCCAGCGCCGGTCGGCATGGATGCGCGCAGCCCGTGCGCGAATCTCAAGCAGCTCTACAGCATCAACCCGATCTATCCGCGCCAGGCGATGCCGGTGAAGCAGGACGGCTGGGTGCTGCTGCAGTACGACGTCGCCGCCGCCGGCGTGCCGTTCAACGTGGTCGTCCTCGACTCGAGCCCGCAAGGCGTGTTCGATCAGGCTTCGATCAACGCGCTCGTGCAATGGCGCTACGCGCGCAAGTCCTTCGCGACCTCCGACTGCGTGCATCTCGACACCTACTCGACGCAGTAGCTGCTTCGATTTCCGAAGCGTATACGATCGCGCCAAGACCTGATTCGCCTGTCAGGAAAACCTGACGCTCACTTCACGTTGCAGCGCTGAAATCCGGTCCCTAGACTCCGCCATCCTTTTTGGATGCGCCGGGGTTTCGGGGGAAGCTGCAGTGCGGCGCGGAGCCTGCTCGAAGCAGGCGCGACCAAAGACCGTTTCGCAGGGGGAATTCATGAGTCTCGCTCGTCAAGCCCGTGCCTGGGCCGGGTTTCTGCTTTTCGTGTTGCTCGCGGCAATCTCGTTCGGCGCCTCGGCGCAGCTCCTCGATCAGCAGGGGCCGCCCCAGCGCATCATCGTCAAGTTCAAGGAAGACCACGCGCAGCCGGATCACCTGCAGCGGGTGAGCGGCCTGATGCAGAGCGTCGCCGCGCGGCTGGCGGTGCCGCTGTCGCACGTGCACGTCAACGGCAACGGCGCCGACGTCATGAAGATCGGGCGCCGCCTTCCGGCCGCCGAGCTCAACGCGCTGATCAACGAGTTCAAGCACAACCCGGCCGTCGAGTACGCCGAAGAAGACCGCATCATGCATGCGCTGTTCACGCCGAACGACACGCGCTACAACGAGCAGTGGCAGTACTTCGAAGCCAACGGCGGCCTGCGCCTGCCGGCGGCGTGGGATCTGTCGACGGGATCGGGCGTGGTCGTGGCCGTGATCGACACGGGCTACCGTCCGCACGCGGATCTCGTCGCCAACATCGTCGGCGGCTACGACTTCATCTCCGACACGTCGGTGTCGAACGACGGCGACGGCCGCGATGCCGACGCGAAGGATCCTGGCGACTGGTATTCGCTCGGCCAGTGCGGCGCCGGCGCGGGCTCGTCGAACTCGAGCTGGCACGGCACCCATGTCGCGGGCACGATCGCCGCGGTGACGAACAACGCCAACGGCGTCGCTGGCGTCGCCTACAACGCAAAAGTCCTCCCGGCACGCGTGCTCGGCAAGTGCGGCGGCTACACCTCCGACATCGCCGACGCGATCACCTGGGCGTCGGGCGGCACCGTCAGCGGCGTTCCCGCGAATCCGAACGTCGCCAAGGTCCTCTCGCTCTCGCTCGGCGGCAGCGGCGCCTGCGACACGACGACGCAGACGGCGATCAACGGCGCGCGCTCGCGCGGCTCCGTGTTCATCGTCGCCGCAGGCAACGAGAATCAGAACGCGTCGAACTCGAGCCCGGCGAACTGCACGGGCGCGATCGTCGTCGCGGCCGTCGGCCGCAACGGCGGCAAGGCGTCGTACTCCAACTACGGCGCGATCGTCGACATCGCCGCGCCCGGCGGCGATCAGACCAGCGCGACCGATCCGAACGGCATCCTGTCCACCCTCAACGCGGGCACGCAGGGTCCGGGTGCCGACAGTTACGCGTTCTATCAAGGCACGTCGATGGCGACGCCGCATGTCTCCGGCGTTGCTGCATTGATGATCGCGAAGACGCCGGGCATCACGCCGGATCAGATCGAAGCGACGCTCAAGTCCACCGCGCGCGCGTTTCCCGCGACCTGCAGTCAGTGCGGAGCGGGCATCGTCGATGCGAACGCCGCGCTCGGCGGCGTGACCCAGCCGCCTCCGCCGCCACCGGGCCCGACGGTTCTCGCCAACGGCGTGGCGCAGACGAACCTGTCCGGCGCGACCGGCGCGCAGCTGCAGTTCCAGATGGCGGTGCCCGCGGGCGCGACCGGCCTGAAGTTCGTGATGTCGGGCGGCACCGGCGACGCGGACATGTACGTGAAGTTCGGCTCGATGCCGACGACGTCGTCCTACGATTGCCGACCGTACGTCAACGGCAATGCCGAGACGTGCACCATCGCGACCGCGCAGGCCGGCACCTACTACGTGATGCTCAACGGCTACAGCGCGTTCTCCGGCGTGAGCCTCACCGGCAGCTACTCGACCGGCGGCGGTGGCGGCGGCGGATCGTGCGCAGCGGGTTACACGGCGTACACCGGCTCGCTCACCAGCGGCGCGAATTACTACGCACCGTCGAGCAGCGGCTTCACCGGCGGCACCGGCACTTACGCGGCGACGCTGACCGTTCCGGCGGGCGCGGACTTCGACCTCTATCTGTACAAGCTCTCCGGCAGCACGTGGAGCAGCAAGGCGAGCTCCACCGGCACCACGTCGAGCGAGAGCATCAGCTACAGCGGCACCAGCGGCACTTATCGCTGGCGCGTGTATTCCTACAGCGGCAGCGGCAGCTTCACGCTCTGCGAGAAACACCCATAAGAAAGCGTCACCAAGACCAATAACAAGAACGCCTGACCGCGGCGCGCGAGCGCCGCGGTTTTTTTTTGCATATGCTGGTCCTGGATTTCTGGCGCGCGGACGGGGGTCCGTCGCATGGCGCAACCCGATCCGCTCACGCTGCGCTTCGACCGCTTCGACCTCGACGAGGCCAACGCGCGTCTCAGTCGCGACGGCCAGCCGATCGCGCTCACCCCAAAAGCCTTCGACGTGCTGTGCACGCTCGCGCGCGCGCCCGGCCAGCTCATGAGCAAGGACGCGCTGCTCGACGCGGTGTGGGGCCATCGGCACGTCAGCGAATCGGTGCTGAAGACCATCGTCAGCGAGCTGCGCGGCGCGCTCGACGACGATGCGAAGCAGCCGCGCTACATCGAGACCGCGTCGCGACGCGGCTACCGCTTCATCGGCGCCATCGTCGATGCGCCCGTGGCCGTGCCGGCGATTGGCGAGCCGCCGCCGCGCATGATCGGCCGCAAGCGCGCGCTGGAACAGCTGCGCATGCTGTGGCAGAAGGCGCTCGCGGGCCAGCGGCAGGTGGTGTGGATCGTCGGCGATGCGGGCGTGGGCAAGACCACGCTGATCCGGAATTTCCTGGCGGAGGTCGATCCTTCGTACTGGTGGCACGGCCAGTGTGTCGAGCAATTCGGCGCCGGCGAGCCTTACCTGCCGCTCCTGGAAGCGCTCACGTATCAATGCCGGCGCGATCCGAATCTGCCGGCGATGCTGCGCGCCGGCGCGCCGACCTGGTTCCTGCAGCTGCCGCAGTTCTGCTCCGACGCCGATCGCGCGGAGTTGCGCCAGGCGCTCGCCGGCGCCAACCAGGAGCGGATGATGCGAGAGCTGCGCGAGTCGACGGACATCTATTCGCAGCAGTGGCCGTTGCTGTTCGTCACCGAGGACCTGCACTGGAGCGATCGCTCGACGCTGCAGATGATGAATTACCTCGCGCGCTCCAGCTCCTCGGCGCGTGCGATGTGGCTGGCGACGTTCCGGCCCACCGAAGTCGCGGCCGAGGATCACCCGCTGCGCGCGATCCGCCACGAGCTCAAGCTGCAGAAGTCGGTCACCGAGATCGTGCTCGACGCCTTCTCCGAGCAGGAAGTGGCCTTCTACATCGAGAGCCGCCTGCCGCACGCGGTCATCAGCGAGCATTTCGTGCGCAAGCTGCACGCGCGTACCGACGGCCTGCCGCTGTTCGTCGCCAACGTGATCGAGGACATGGTGTCGCAGGGCGTGCTCTCCACCGACAGCCACGCGCCGCCCAACGATGCGGCGATCGACGCGCTGCAGGTGCCCGAGAGCCTCGCGGGCGTCATCGAGAAGCAGCTCGCGCGGCTGCCGGTGGACCTGCGCAAGCTCCTCGAGACCGCGGCGGTCTGCGGCACCGAGTTCCGCGCGCAGACACTGGCCGACACGATGCACCTCGCGCGCGCGACGGGCGAGCCAGCGCTTGCCTGGGTGTCGGATCGCTGCGATGAGCTCGCCGCACAGAAGCAATGGATTTCCGCGGAGGAAGTCACGCGGCTCGCCGACGGAACGCTCGATGCGCGCTATCGCTTCCGGCACGCGGTCTATCGTCACGTGCTCTATCAGCGCACGGGCGTTGCGACGCGCGCGCTGATCCACAAGCGCGTCGCCGATTCGCTGCTCAAGAGCCGTGACGCCGGCATTCCGGTGGCGCCGACGGCGCTTGCCGCGCACCTCGAGCAGAGCCTCGATTATCCGTCTGCCGTTCGCGAGTACTCCGCGGCCGCCGAGAGCGCGTTGCGCCGCTACGCGCCGAGCGAGGCGATGGCGCTGACCGCGCACGCGCTCGCCTTGCTGCCGAAATGCCCGCCCGGCGTCGAGCGGCTCGAGCATGAGCTCGCGCTCATCGCGCCGCGCAGCGTTGCGTGCTCGCAGTTGCTCGGCATCGGCTCGCCCGAATCGCGCGCGGTCTTCGCGCACGCGGAAAAACTCTGCGCGCAGCTTCCGGATTCGCCAGTGCTGGGCTGGGTGCTCTCCGGCATCGGCTGGATGCGCTGCATCAGCGGCGAGTACGACGAATCGCGACGGCTCGCCGGGCGCATCTCCGCGCTCGCGGACACCTCCGGCGAGGTCGCGCTACGCGTCTCCGCGAGCGCGCTGATCGGCACCTGCGCGGCATTCCAGGGTGCGTTCGCGGAGGCGTGCGAGTGGCTCGAGCGTGGCCTGAAGTCAGCCGAAGCGCTGGAGGCGGCGGCAGCATCGCGCTTCGCCGCCGATCCGGTCGTGTGGATGCAGTCGAGCCTCGCGATCTGCCAGTTCCAGATGGGCCGCAGCAAGCCGTCCGCCGCGAATCTCGCAGCCGCATTGCATCGGGCGGAAAGTGGGAGCCCGCTCGATCAACTGCAGGCGCTGCGTTGCGCCGGCGCGATTGAAGTTTGGCTCGATCACCCGGAGCGCGTGAAGGAGATCGCGGCGCAGATCGGCAAGCTGCACAGCGAGCGCGCGGTCGTGCAGGCGCAATGGCCCGCGAAATCGCTGGCCGGATGGGTGCTCGCGCGCACGGGCGATCCGCAGCAGGGCTACGCGACGATCATGGAAGGCGTGGCCGTCATGCGTCGCATCGGCATGGTCGGCGGCTCGACGCTCACGCTCGTCTACGCGGCCGACGCGCTCGCGCGCGCCGGGCGCTGGGACGAAGCCCAGGCGCACATCGACGAAGCACAGCAGCTGGCGGAGCGCACCGGCGAACGGCTGTTCTATCCGCAGATCCTGCTCGAGCGCGGCCGCATCGAAGCGCAGCGGGGCAAGGTGGAGCAAGCGCGCGGGACCATCGAGACGTCGCTGCGCGAAGCGCGCAAGCAGGGCGCGCGCGCGCTGGAAGCAGCCGCGCAGGCTGCGCTCGAGCGGCTCTGAGGATCGACCGTGGCGCCGACGCCGCTGTTGCTGCGCTTCGATCGCTTCGAGCTCGACGAGGCGAACGCCCGCCTGACGCGGGACGGCAAGGCGCTCGCGATCGCGCCGAAAGCGTTCAACGTGCTCTGTGCGCTCGCGCGCCAGCCCGGTCAGCTGATGAGCAAGGACGCGCTGCTCGACGCGGTGTGGGGCCATCAGCACGTCAGCGAATCCGTGCTGAAGACGATCATCAGCGAATTGCGCGACGTGCTCGGCGACGACCCGAAGGCGCCGCGCTACATCGAGACCGCCTCGCGCCGTGGTTACCGGTTCATCGGCGTGTCGCAAGCTGCGCCGCCGGCGCCCGCGGCGCCGGCCGAGCCGCCGCCGAGGATGACGGGACGGCAGGACGTGCTCGCGGTGCTTCGCGAGCGCTGGCAGCAGGCGCTCGCGGGAAAGCGACAGGTCGTGTGGATCACCGGCGATGCGGGCGTCGGCAAGACGACGCTGATCCGGAACCTCCTCGCCGAGGTCGGCGCCGCGTCGTGCTCATTGGGTCAGTGCGTCGAGCAGTTCGGCGCGGCCGAGCCGTACATGCCGGTCCTCGAAGCGCTGACGACGCTTTGCCAGCGCGATCCCGACTTGCCGAAGCAGCTGCGGACGGCAGCGCCGACGTGGCTCCTGCAGCTGCCGCAGTTCTGCAGCGAATCCGAGCGCACCGCGCTGCGCTCGCAGCTCGCCGGCACGAATCAGGACCGCATGATGCGCGAGCTGCGGGAATGCCTCGACACCTACACGCAGGCGCGGCCGCTGCTGCTGATCACCGAGGATCTGCACTGGAGCGATCCCGGCACGCTGCAGCTGATGAACTACCTCGCGCGCAGCAGCGCGCCCGCGCGGATGCTCTGGCTCGCGAGCTTCCGCTTGACCGAAGTGATCGCCGGAGATCATCCGCTGAGTGCGCTGCGTCACGAGCTGCGCCTGCAGAACCGGGTGACCGAGATTCCGCTCGAGACGTTCTCCGAGGCCGAGGTCAGCGCTTATTTCGGGGATCGCTTCCCGGGCGTCGCGTTCACCGAAGACTTCCTGCGCACGCTGCACGCCCACACCGACGGCTTGCCGCTGTTCGTCGCCAACGTCGTCGACGAGCTCGAATCGCAGGGCGGGCTCGGCACCGCGAGCGCGATCAAGTCGCTCGCGGTCCCGGAGAGCCTCGCCGGCGTGATCGAGAAGCAGCTCGTGCGCCTGCCGCGCGAGCTCCGCGCGATGCTGGAAGCCGCTGCAGCTTGCGGCATCGAGATGCGCGCGCAAACGGTCGCCGATGCGCTGCAGATCGACGCAGCGGCGGTGAGCGCGGAATTCGACGCGCTGGCCGCGCGCGGACAGTGGCTCGACGCCGCGGCGGTGACGCGTCTCGCCGACGGCAGCTTCGATGCACGCTATGGGTTCCGGCACGCGCTGTATCGCCAGGTGCTCTACCAGCGTCTCGGCGCCGTGAAGCGCGCGCAGCTGCACGCGCGCATCGCGCAGTCGATGGAAGCGAGCCGCAAGCTCGGCATCCTCGTGCCACCGGCGGAGCTCGCGCTGCACTACGAATCGAGCCACGACCTGCTCGCCGCGCTGCGCCACTCCGTCGACGCGATCGACGTCGCGCTCAAGCGCTTCGCGCCGACCGAGGCGCTGAGCCTGTCGGCGCACGCGCTGGAGATCGCCCCGAAAATCCCGGAGTCGCCGGAGCGGCTCGAGTACGAATTGCGGATGTGCGGCGATCGCGGCGTTGCGGCGTCGCAATTGCTCGGCGTGGGCTCGCCGGAAGCGCGCGAAGCGTTCCAGCGTGCGCAAGACATCTCGATGCGCTTGCCGCCCGCGCCCGCGCGCGCATCGGAGCAGGGAGGACTCGGCTGGATCCACTTCAGCCGCGGCGAATACGAGGAGGCGGGCCGCATCGCCCACCGGCTCGAATCGCTCGCCGACGCGCGCGGCGATCTCGTCCTGCGCATGGTCGCGAGCAATCTCGGCGGCTTCGTCGCAGCGCATCTCGGCGATCTCGAGCGCGCGACGCCGCTGCTCGAGCGAGGCGTCCGCTGCTGCCTCGAGCTCGGACCTCGCCTGCTCGAGGCGACGTTCATCGTCGATCCGGAGGTGTCGATGCGCGCGAACCTGTCGCTGCCGCTCTCGCACCTCGGCCACATCGCGCAGGCGAAAGCGCAGATCGCGCAGGCGATGGCGCGTGCCAGGATCATCGAGCAGCCGATGGCGACGATGTGGGCGTTGTGGTGGGCCGCCGCGCTGGCGTGGCGGCTCGGCGACGTCGCTCAGGTCGAGAACATCGGCGAGCGCCTGCAGGCAACCGTGGCGAGCCATTCGCTCGCGCAAGGCGAGGGTCCCGGGCTGTGGCTGCGCGGCTGGGCGCTCGCGCGACGCGGCAAGCCCGACGAGGGACACGCGATGATCCTGCGCGGGCACGAGCGCCACGCGCGGCTCGGCATGCACAGCGGTCAGGTCAGCGTGCTTGGCTACGCGACCGAGGCGCTGGTCATCGGCAGGCGATGGCGGGAGGCGCAGAGACAATTCGAGGATGCGCGTGTGCTCGCGCAACGCATCGGCGAGCGCATCTACCTGCCGGACCTGCTGGTCCTTCAGGGCCGCATCGCGCAGGGCCTCGGCGATCTCGCGGCCGCGCGCGCAGCGATGCGCGCGTCGGCGGACGAAGCGCACGCGCAGAGCGCGTACACGCTCGAGCGCGCCGCGCTCGAAGCCTTGTGCGCGCTCGAGGGCGCGAGCAAGGACGACCAGGCGCGGCTCGAGGCGATCAAGGCGAGCGCTCCGGAGGGGTTCGACGTCGCCTAGGCCGACGCAGCCGCCATCCCGCCGTTGCCGCGAAGTCATATCACGTGATATGATCTCGCCGCTTATGAAAGCCCCGCAAACCCCCCAGACGTTCGGCTTCCTGGTCAAGGACGTCTCCCGGCTGTCCGTCGCCAACTTCGAGCGCCACGCCGAGGAGCTCGGCCTGACGCTGACGCAATGCAAGGTGCTGGCGCACCTGCACCGCAACGAAGGCGTGAGCCAGATCCGGCTCGCCGAGCTCACCGAGACCGACCCGATGACCCTCGTGCGCATCCTCGATCGCATGGAGGAGCAGGGCTGGATCGAGCGTCGCGCGCACGAGACCGATCGGCGGGCACGGAAGTTGTTCCTCCGCAGGGCGGCCGTGCCCATCGTCAATCGCATCTGGGAATTCGCCGATCGCGCGCGCTCGGAAGCGCTGGCCGGACTGTCGGCGAAGGAGCGCGACAAATTGATGAGCCTGCTCGAGCGGGTCCACGCGAACCTCGTGGAGATCGTGGGCTCCAAGCGTAAGGAGGCGGCATGAGCTTCGAAGCAGTTGCAGCACCAGCGGCCGTCTCCGGCCGCAAGAGCCTGCGGGTTCCCCTGATGGTCGGCGGTGTCGGCGTGGTCGCGATCGTCGCGACGATCGCGTGGTTCACGGGCGGCCGCTACATGTCGACCGACGACGCCTACGTGCAGGCCGCGCGCGCGTCGATCAGCAGCAACGTCGCCGGGCGCGTCGTCGAGATCGCCGTGCACGACAACCAGCCGGTACATCGCGGTGATCTCCTGTTCCGCGTCGACGATCAGCCGTTCCGCATCGCGGTCGAGTCTGCGCAGGCGAAGCTCGCCGCGGCGAAGCTGCAGGTCGGTGCCGGCAAAGCGGCATACGCGCAGCAGATGGCCGCGGTCGGCAAGGCGCAGGAGAACGTCGCGTTCCGGCAGCGCGAGCTCGATCGCCAGCAGAAGGTCCTGGCGCAAGGGCTGACGTCGAAGGCGCTCTACGACCAGGCGTTGCACGATCGCGATGCCGCGCGCGCCGAGCTCGTCGCGGCGCAGCAGCAGGCGCAAAGCATCCTCGCGATGCTGGGCGGCGACGTCGACGTCGATCCCGATCAGCACCCGACCGTGCTCGAGGCCAAGGCCGAGCTGGACAAGGCGCAGCTGAACCTGTCGTACACGCGCATCACCGCGCCGGACGACGGCGTCGTCGCCAAGGTCGAGCAGCTGCAGGTCGGCGATTACATCAACGCCGCGTCACCGGCGTTCGCGCTGCTGTCCACGCACGACGTCTGGATCGAGGCGAACTTCAAGGAAGACCAGCTGACGCACATGCATCCGGGCCAGGCGGCGACGGTCCGGATCGATTCGTATCCCGGCCGCGAGTTCAAGGCGCACGTCGAGAGCGTCGCGCCGGGAACCGGCTCACAGTTCTCCGCGCTGCCGGCCGAGAACGCGACCGGCAACTGGGTCAAGGTCGTGCAGCGATTGCCGGTGCGCCTTGCGCTCGACGACGCCGACGCCGCGACCGCGCTGCGCTCGGGTCTTTCCGCCACGGCGAAGGTCGACACCGAGCACAGCCGCAAGCTCTTCGGTTCCTGAACGATGACCGCCGCCGAGCCCGCACCGCCGATGCCGGCGGTGAACCGCACCATGGTCACGGTGACGGTGATGCTCGCGTCGATCCTGCAGACGCTGGACAACACCATTGCCAATGTCGCGCTGCCCAAGATGATGGGCTCGCTGTCGGCGACGCAGGATCAGATGACCTGGGTCTTGACCTCGTACATCGTCGCCGCCGCGGTGATGACGCCGGTCACCGGCTGGCTCGCCGGGCAATTCGGCCGCAAGCGCTTGTTCCTCGCCTCCGTCGCCGGCTTCACGGTCGCGTCGATGCTGTGCGGATTGGCGCAGACGCTGCCGCAGATCGTGCTCTTCCGATTCCTCCAGGGACTCGCGGGCGCCGCGCTGGTGCCGATGTCGCAGGCCGTGCTGTTCGACATCAACCCGCCCGAGCGGCACGGCCGCGCCATGGCGGCGTGGGGGCAGGGCGTGCTGATCGGCCCGATGATCGGCCCGATCCTCGGCGGCTGGCTCACCGACAACTACAGCTGGCGCTGGGTGTTCTACATCAACCTGCCGCTGGGCATCCTCGCGTTCCTCGGCGTTCTCGCGTTCCTGCCGCACGGGGAGACGCGCAAGTCGCGCTTCGACTTCTTCGGCTTCGCGCTGCTCGCGCTGTTCGTCGTGTCGCTGCAGCTCGGGCTCGATCGCGGGCCGCTGATGGACTGGTTCGGCTCGACCGAGATCTGGATCGAGTTCACGCTGGCCGCGCTCGCGCTGTACCTGTTCGCCGTCCACAGCGCGACGACGGCGCACCCGTTCTTCCGGCCGGCGCTGTTCAAGGATCGCAACTACGTCAGCGGCAACGTCTTCATCTTCGTCGTCGGCGTGGTGATGTTCGCGACGCTCGCGCTGTTGCCGCCGCTGCTGCAGCAGCTGCTCGGCTATCCCGTCTACGAGGCGGGCCTGCTGACCGCGCCACGCAGCGTCGGCACGCTCGCGGCGATGATGCTGGTCGGTCCGCTGATCGGAAAGGTCCCGTCGCGGCTGATCATCGGCGCGGGCTTTTCGCTGACCGCGATCTCGCTGTGGCAGATGACGCAGTTCAGCCCGGAGATGAGCGGCGCGCCGATCGTCTGGTCAGGCCTCGTCCAGGGCTTCGGCACCGGGCTCGCGTACGTGCCGATGGCGACGATCGCGTTCGCGAGCCTGCCCGGCAACCTGCGCAACGAGGGCAGCGCGCTGTTCTCGCTCACCCGCAACATCGGCTCGTCCATCGGCATCTCGGCGGTGCAGGCGCTGTTCGTGCGCAACACGCAGATCGTGCACGCGTCGCTCGTCGAGCACGTCACGCCGTACAACCTCGCGAACCAGAACCCGCAGCTCGCGGCGGCGCTGTCGTCGCACTCGGGCATGGCGGCGTTCAACGCAGTGGCGACCGGTCAGGCCGCGATGGTCGCGTATCTCGACGACTTCTATCTGATGTTCTTCCTGACGCTGCTCACGCTGCCGATGCTCCTAATGGTGCGCGAAGCGCGGCGAGGCAAGAAGGTGCCGCAGGTTGCGGTGGAGTAGGCTAGGCGCCCCGACGGAGGCGACATGAAGAAGAGCCCACTCAAGGAAGGCGAGACGGCCGCACAGCGCATCGACGCGCGCATCCAGGAGCTCGGTGACTGGCGAGGCCAGATGCTCTCGCGCATCCGCGGGCTGATCAAGGCCGCGGATCCCGAAGTCGTCGAAGAGTGGAAGTGGAACGTGCCGGTGTGGTCGCACGACGGTATCGTCTGCACCGGCGAGACCTACAAGAAAGCCGTGAAGCTGACCTTCCTGAAGGGCGCGTCGGTCGCCGATCCGGCGAAGCTGTTCAACTCCAGCCTCGAAGGCAACGCGCGCCGCGCCATCGACTTCCACGAAGGCGACGCGATCGACGAGAAGGCGTTCAAGGCGCTGATCCGCGCCGCGGTGGCGCTCAACCGATCGAAAGCCTAGGGCGCGATCACCGGCACGCGCTCGGCGCGAATTTCGGCGGCAGGTCGACGACGCGGCACTTCCATTCGAATGCGCCTTCGGTGCCGATCGGCACGAGCTCGATGCGCTTGCCGTCGAGCGCAGGATCGCCGTGCAGCGTCAGCATCAGCGCGTGGCCGTCGGCGATCTCGAATGCGACTTCCCCGTTGCCTGCGAGCCGCAGCGACGACGGCGCCTTCAGATCGTCGATCGACGCCGGCCACGCCTGGTGTTCCTTCACGTACGCCGCGTAACGCTCCTTCACGTCGCTCGTCTTCAGCAGCGCTTCCGAGACTTTCGCGCGCATCAGGTAATCCTGATACGCGGGGATCGCGATCGCAGCGAGGATCCCGATCATGAAGATGAAGAAGAACAGCAGGACGACGGCGATCACCGCGCCGCTGCTCGAGTTCGGCGAGCCCGCGACCGCCTCGTAATCCCATCGGCTGCGATCGAAGGTGCGCTTGTCGATGACCACGGTGCCGCAGATCAGGTCGTGCAAGCCCTGGTGCTTGCGCGTGAACAGGATGACGAGCAGCGGCAGCGAGAAGAGAAATCCGGTGAAGAAGAGCACCAGGTAGCGCGCCAGCGCGCGGCCGTAGCCGATCGGCTCACCGCGCGTGGTGACGACGATGAGATCGGTCGCGCGCTTGCCGAGCGACGCCATCTTCGAGCCGCCCTGCGTGATCGTGAAGTAGGCGATCTGCGCGCCGATCAGCACGGCGTAGATCATGGCGATCGACTCGCCGCTCGGCGGCTTGGCCTTGGCGCCCTGCGTGCCCATGTAGAAGCCGAGCACCATCATCACGAACATGAAGAGCCCGGTGCAGATCATCGAATCCAGCAGCGCGGCGCCGATGCGCGCCCAATGGCCCGCGGCGCCGTTCACGGCGCCGGTTGGATTGGACGTCGAATAAGCGGCCGGCAATGGCGGCGGCCCGGCGTGATCGGGGACCGCGACGCCGAGCGCCTTCAGCGTCGCGAACGCGCCCGACCATCCGGGCATGCCCTCGCGCCACGCATAGTCGGAGGCCGTGATCTCACCCCGGGCGACCATGTCCGTCGCCTGCGCCAGCGTGAACGGCCCGAGCCGCTGGCCGCCTCGGCCGATGTAGATCGCATCCGACATGGTTCCCCCCGGAACGGCTTGATCGTGCATCGATCATAGCCGACCCCGCCGCGAGTCCGACCGAAGTCCGACCGAACGCTTACGACTTCGACCGGCCCGACGACCAGACTGGCGCCCATTCGCAAACCCGAATGGAGATGCCAGATGGACCGGATCAAGACGCTCTTCCTCGCAACCGCCGCGGCGCTGGCCTGCGCAGCGTGCTCGCACACGCAGGGCTTCCGCTACCAGGACCCGATCACCGGCTTTGTCGACTTCGCGACGCCGGCGAACGCGATCGACTGGAACAGCGGCAGGGCCTTTGCGCTGCAATCCGAGTCGAGCACGCCGACGCGCGCCGATTTGCGCGCGCTGTCCGACTGGAGCGACGCGTCGTGATCCTCAGCCCCGATCCGACCTTCCCCAGCGCGCGCCGCTACGTGCTGAAGCTGCATCGCGATGCCGATCCGGCGAGCGGAAAGCTCATCGGCCGCATCGAGAACGTCAAGTCCGGCGACGAGCGCGAATTCTCGAGCGCCGCCGAGCTGATCGCGGCAATCGCGGTCCTGGCGTCCACGCTGCTCGCCGGCTGCGCGACGTATCCCGATCGCGCACCGGCGCCAGCGACCGAGGCGGCTTCGAGCTACGCGACCGCGAAGTCGTTCGCCGCGCCGGCCGCCAACTGGCCCGACGAGGCCTGGTGGAAAGGCTATGGCGACGCGCAGCTCGACGCGCTGATCGACGAAGCGCTGCGCGGATCGCCGTCGCTGGCGGCTGCGCAAGCGCGACTGAAGCGCGCTGAAGCCTCTGCGCAAGTGTCCGGCTCCGCGCTGCTGCCGAAGGCGAGCTTCAACAGCTCGATCACGGAGCAGAAGCAGAGCTACAACTACCTGAGCCCGGAGGCAGCGACGCCGCACGGCTGGAACGACTACGGCCGTGCGACGCTCGACTTCTCCTGGGAGATCGATTTCTGGGGCAAGAATCGCGCGGCGCTCGCCGCGGCGACCTCGGAGCTCGAAGCCACGCGCGCCGACGCCGCGCAAGCGCGCATCACGCTCGCGACGTCGATCGCGTCGTCCTATGCGGAGCTCGCGCGCGAATACGCCGCGCTCGATACCGCAAGGTCGGCGAGCGCTGTTCGCGCCAAGACCGCCGATCTGTTCCGCGATCGCAATCGCAACGGCGTCGAGATCCTCGCGAGCGTGCGCACGCAGGAGTCGCGCAGCGCGTCGGCGGCGGGGGACGTGCTCTCGCTCGAGGAGCAGATCGCGCTGCAGAAGAATCGCATCGCCGCGCTGATGGGCGCGGGACCGGATCGCGGCCTGAAGATCGCGCGTCCGTCGATCAATCTCGCGCACGGCTTCGCGCTGCCGTCGAATCTCTCCGCCAATCTGATCGGCCGTCGCCCAGACGTCGCCGCAGCCCGCATGCGCGCGCAAGCATCGGGCAAGCGCATCAAGCAGGCCGAGGCCGCGTTCTACCCGAACGTGAACCTCGCGGCGTTCATCGGCTTCCAGTCGTTCGGCCTGAACATGCTGACGAAGGGCGGATCGTCGGTCGGCAGCGTCGGCCCCGCGGTCACGCTTCCGATCTTCCAGGGCGGGGCGCTGCGCGGACAGTTGAAGAGCGCCGATGCCGATTACGCCGAAGCCGTCGCGAACTACGACCGCACGCTGGTGCAGGCATTGAGCGAAGTCGCCGACGCGGCAACGAGCCAGAAGGCGCTCGGCCCGCAGCTCGCGCGCACCAACGACGCCGTCGTCGCCGCGCGCGAGGCCTGGCAGATCCAGAACAACCGTTATCAGGGCGGCCTGTCGACCTATCTCGACGTGCTGTCCGCCGAAGACACGCTGCTTTCGACCTTGCGCGCGCAGAGCGATCTGCAGTCGCGCGCGTTCAGCCTCGACGTCGCGCTGGTGAAGGCGCTCGGCGGCGGCTACCAGATTTCTCTCAACCGTTAAGGAGGATGTATGAGCAAGATGGAAACCGTCGACATCGACACCACGCAGGCCGCGACGCTGTCGCGCAGCAAGCGCAAGAAGGCGTTTGCGATCCTCGGCACGGTCGTCGCGACCGCCGCGACGGGCTACGCCGCCTATTCGCACTTCTATCTGTCGCGCTTCGTGACCACCGACAACGCTTACGTCGGCGCCGAGACCGCGCAGGTGACGCCGGCGATCGCCGGCATCGTGCGCGAAGTGCGCGTGAACGACACGCAGTCGGTGAAAGCCGGCGACGTGCTGGTCGCGCTCGACGACGTCGACGCGCGACTCGCGCTCGATCAATCGGAGGCCGAGCTCGGGCGTGCGATCCGCCGCGTGCGCGGCTACGTCGCGACGGACCACAGTCTCGCCGCGCAGATCGAGCAGCGCGCCTCCGACGTTTCCCGCGCGAAGATCGATCTGCAGCGCCGCGAGGCGCTCGCGAAGTCGGGCTCGGTGTCGGGTGACGAGCTGACCAAGGCGCGCAACGCCTACGAGTCGGCCGTCGCCAATTACTGGGCGACGATCGGCTCGAAGGACGCCAATGCTGCGCTGATCGCGGACGCGAGCGAGGAGACGAATCCGGAAGTCGCGCTCGCCCGCGCCAAGCGCGATCAGGCGAAGGTGAACCTCGAGCGCACGGTGATCCGCGCGCCAATCGACGGCGTGATCGTCAAACGCTCGGTGCAGGTCGGTCAGCAGGTGCAGGCGGGCGTGACGCTGCTGCAGCTGGTGCCGATCGCGAGCGTGCACGTCGACGCGAACTTCAAGGAAGTCCAGCTCGACCAGGTGCGCATCGGCCAGCCGGTGGAGCTCGAGTCCGATCTCTACGGCAGCCACGTGAAGTACCACGGTGTCGTCGCCGGCCTGTCCGGGGGCACCGGCTCGGCGTTCGCGACGATCCCGGCGCAGAACGCGACCGGCAACTGGATCAAGGTCGTGCAGCGCGTGCCGGTGCGCATCGACATCGATCCGGTCGAGCTCGAGAACCATCCGCTGCAGGTCGGGCTGTCGATGACCGCGACGATCGACACGCGCGGCGAGACGCGCGCGCCGGTCGAGGTGTCCTTCAATGACGACTGACACGCCGCTCAAAGGCGCGGCACTGTGGTTCACCGCCATCGTGCTCGCCACCGCGAACTTCGTCGCGGTGCTCGACATGACCATCGCCAACGTGTCGGTGCCGAACATCGCCGGCGCGCTCGGCATCAGCTCGAGCCAGGGGACGTGGGTCATCACGTCCTACTCGGTGGCGGAGGCGATCATCGTTCCGCTCACGGGTTGGCTCGCGGGCCGCTTCGGCGCGGTGCGCGTGTTCGTCGGCGCGATGATGATGTTCGCGAGCTTCTCGGCGTTTTGCGGACTGTCGAACTCGCTCGGCATGCTGGTCGCCGGACGCATCATGCAGGGCCTGTCCGGCGGCCCGCTGATGCCGCTGTCGCAGACGCTGCTGCTGAAGATCTTCCCGAAGGAGAAGGCCGCCGCCGCGACCGCGCTGTGGGCGATGACCACGCTGGTCGCGCCGGTCGCGGGCCCGATCCTCGGCGGCTGGATCTGCGACAACCATTCGTGGCCCGGCATCTTCTACATCAACCTGCCGGTGATCGCGATCTGCGCGCCCATCGCGTGGAAGATGCTGCGGCGCTACGAGAGCGATCGCGTCAAGGCACCGATCGACGTGGTCGGCCTCGCATTGCTGGTGATCTTCGTCGGCGCGCTGCAGATCATGCTCGACCTCGGCAAGGATCACGACTGGTTCGAGTCCTCGCTGATCTGCTGGCTCGCGATCGTCGCGGTGATCGGCTTCGCGGCGTTCCTGATCTGGGAATTCACCGAGAAGCACCCGATCGTCGACCTGCGCGTGTTCCGCCATCGCGGCTATGCGGCGGGTGTGGTCACACTCTCGCTCGTGTATGGAACGTTCTTCGGGGCCAACGTGCTGACGCCCCTGTGGCTGCAGAGCTACATGGGCTACACGGCGACGTGGGCGGGTGAGACGACGGCGTGGACCGGCGGGTTCGCGGTGTTCATGGCGCCGGTCGCGGGAATGTTGCTCGGCAAGGGTGTCGATCCGCGCCGGCTGATCTTCGTCGGCACGAGCTGGCTCGCGCTGGTGACGGCGTCGCGCACGATCGCCGACACCGACATGACCTACTGGCAGATCTCCGCGCCGCTGATGCTGATGGGACTCGGCCTGCCGTTCTTCTTCGTGCCGGTGACGGCGCTCGCGCTCGGCAACGTCGAGGAGCATGAGACCGCATCGGCCGCGGGCTTGATGAACTTCCTGCGCACGTTGTCGGGCGCGTTCGCGACCTCGATCGTGCAGACGGCCTGGGACGACAAGACGACGTACATGCACGCGGAGCTGTCGGGTCTCGCCGACGCGAGCGGCGAAGTGACCAAGTCGCTGCTGCACTCGGGCGTCAGCATGGAATACGTGCGGCTGTTCCTTGATCACATCACGCAGAGCCAGGCGGTGATGCTCGCGACCAACCATCTCATGGGTGCGATGGCGATCTGCTTCGCGCTCGGCGCATTCGTGATCTGGCTGGCGCCGCGTCCGGCGCGGGCGATCGCGCTCGGTGAAGGAGGGCATTGAGCATGTGCACTGCTGGTTTGCTCCAGCTCCGCGACGGTCGCTTGCTCGCGTATCAACGCTACGGCGATCTGCAGGGGCGGCCGCTCTTCTTCTTTCATGGCTTTCCGGGCAGCCGCCTGCAAGCGGCGTTGCTGCACGAGCACGCGCTCGCCGCGAAGATCTGTATCGTCGCGCCCGATCGCCCCGGATTCGGGTTGTCGACGCCGTCGCCGTCACGCACGATCCTGTCGTGGCCGGACGATGTCGCGCAGCTCGCCGACGATCTCGGCTACGCGCGTTTCGGCGTGATCGGCGTGTCCTGCGGCGGTCCTTACGCTCTCGCCTGCGCCCATCGGCTCGCCGATCGCATCGACTATGTCGGCACGCTCGCCGGCATGGGCCCGATGGATGTGCGCGGCTTGCGCGACGGCCAGCTGCGGTTCCTGCGCGTGCTGTTCGGCCTCGCGCGCGTCCATCCGCGGCTGATCTCGCCGCTGCTGTGGCTCGATCGCCGCATCTTCCGCGGCGACGCCAAGGCAGCGATCCGTGCAATCGCGCCGATGCTCACGCCACCCGATCGGTCGCTGCTCCAGAACGACGCGATCGCGGCGGCGCGGTTTGCCGCGAGTCTCGCGGAAGCGTATCGGCAAGGGATCGAGGGGGCGATGCGCGAGGCGCACCTGATCGCCAAGCCGCGCGGTTTCGCTCTGGCGGACATCCGCATTCCAGTGCACGTCTATCAGGGCGATCAGGATCGCAACGTGCCGCCGCAGATGGGCAGGTACGTGGCAAGCACGCTTCCTTACGGACGTTTTCGCAGCTATCCCGACGAGGGTCATCTTTCCATCGTCCTGCGCGCGTTCGGCGATTGCGTCGCGGACTTCAACGGAGCAACAGCATGAAAGGTTCCAGAGCGATGTGGTTCTTCGGCACCGGCGCGATCGTCAAGATCGGCATCGTCGTGGCGATGGCGCTGGCAGCGAAGTCAGCCGTCGAGCCGGCGCTCGAGCGCGCGCTGCCGGTCGCGGTGAGCGTCGTCTCGCCGCTGCCGGCGAGCTTCGAGCGGATCGATCCCGGCAACGGCAATCGCTACGAGATCTGGGCGCTGGCGGTTCCGGAGTCGTCGGTCCACCACGACCAGCGCGGGGCTTTCGTCTACGCGGTCGACGCCGACGGCGTGGCGCGCGCGACGCGCATCGACACCGGCGATCGCCGTGACGGGCTCGTCGAAGTGCCGTGGGGACTTTCCTTCGACGCGCACGTGATCGACCGGGCGCGCGGCGCGGTCAACGACGGCGAGTTGGTGCGCGTCGAGACGAATCCGGCGAACCAGCTCGCAAACGCAAGCGACCGGAGTGAGTCATGAGTACCTTGCAGATCGGCGATTGGCACAGCATCGAATCCGGCGTCGCCGATGCGGCGGCGCCCGACACCCTGGAGCTGATGGAGCTCGCTGCGGCCCGCGCGATGGAGCGCATGCTCGTTCACGGCGAGCATTCGATCGGCATGGCGCTCGAGCTCAAGGCGCTGCGCCGATCGGCCGGCGAGCCGGTGCTCGCGGCCGCGACGTTCCTCGGTCGCGACGGCAATCGCTATCGGTTCAGCGTCGAGGCGTTCGACGAAGCCGGCCTCATCGGGCAGGGCGAGCACACGCGAGCGATCGTCTAGTGCTTCGCGCTCAACTGCCGCTGCAGCGCGTAGATGCGCTCCTCGTTGCTGTACATCTTCGGCCGGTACTTCATGATGACGTCGT
>Ga0070741_10007452_pt1 | contig 22618 bp, 19 predicted proteins | sample Coa_R1_4_FD_66440 | JGI IMG/M metagenome (GOLD analysis project Ga0070741, IMG submission 66440) | Surface soil microbial communities from Centralia Pennsylvania, which are recovering from an underground coalmine fire - Coalmine... | ecosystem: Environmental > Terrestrial > Soil > Unclassified ... | reverse complement strand
ACCAGCTCCAGCTGAGGCATCATCAGCCCCACCAGCTCCGCATCCGCGCCCATACCAGGATCCTGGCATACGACACGCCGGAAACTCACCTTATTCCGGAATACTTACGTTCGGGGGGGTAACTGTCCGCAATCTTTCGTCAGCCGGGGGCTCGGGCGGGCGCTAGCACTTTCGGGTTAGCGGGGGACCTTCCACCGGGTGGGCACCTTTGGGTGACGCCTTGCCGGGGCCGGAATTCTTACCGTTCCGGCATGAACTGGTCGATAGCAAACTTTGTGGTGCGGCGCGCCCGGCTGGTGCTGGTCGCGGCCTTGCTGGCGGTGATCGGGTTCGGCGTGCTCGGGGTCGGCGCGTTCGGCAAGCTGAAGACCGGCGGTTTCCAGGATCCGGGCGCCGATTCGACCGTCGCGCAGACGCTGACTGACCAGCGCTTCGGAGGAAGCACCGGCGTCGTTCTGCTGGTCCATGCCGAAGCCGGGACGGTGGATGGTGCGCCGGCCAGAGCGGCGGGGGCCGAGGCGGCGCGCCGTCTCGCGAAGGTGCCGGGCGTGTCGGACGTGGTGTCCTACTGGCAGACGGGAAACCCCGGCCTGCGATCGACGGACGGGAAGTACGCGCTCGTCCTTGGCAGCACCAGGAGCGACCTCGATCTCAGCTCGGCGCAGCTGGCGGGCCTGCGATCACACAGCGGGCAGGTCGACGTCACGGTCGGCGGCGACGCGGCGATCGGCAACGACATCGTCGGACAGGTCTTCAAGAGCCTGGGCTCCGCGGAGGGAATCGCGGTGCCGGTCACGCTGGCGCTGCTGGTGTTCGCGTTCGGCAGCGTCGTGGCCGCGCTGCTGCCACTGGCGATCGGGATGATCGCGATCCTCGGCACGTTCGCCGAGCTGTCCGTGCTCGGCTCGGTGACCAGCGTGGCGATCTACGCGATCAACCTGACCACCGCGCTCGGCCTGGCGCTGGCCATCGACTACGCGCTGCTGATGATCAGCCGCTTCCGCGAGGAGCTGGGGCGCGGGCAGGAACCAGCTCAGGCGGTACTGCGCAGCCTGCGGACGGCCGGGCGCACGATCGTGTTCAGCGGCGCGACGGTCGTGGCCGCGCTCGCCGTGCTGCTGGTGTTCCCGCTGTACTTCCTGCGCTCGTTCGCGTACGCGGGGATCGGCGTGGTGCTGATCTCGATGGTCGCCGCGGTCGTGGTGCTGCCCGCGATGCTGGCCGTGCTCGGCCGGCGCGTGAACGCCGGCCGGCTGCCGTGGGCGCGCACGCGCGAGCCGTCCACCGCGGCGCCGTTCTGGGGCCGGCTCGCCGGGCAGGCGATGCGGCGCCCGGCGGTGATCGCGATACCGGTGCTCGCCGTGCTCGTGCTGATCGCGCTGCCGCTGCGGCACATCGCGTTCGGCACGCCGGACGACCGGGTGCTGCCGACTGCCACCCAGAGCAGGACGGTGGGCGACGTGCTGCGCTCCGACTTCACCGGCGACAGCGCCACCGCGCTCAACGTCGTCGCCGACGGTCCGCTGGACCGCGCCGCGGTGACCTCGTACGCTGTCCGCCTTTCCGGCCTGGCCGGCGTCGCGCGGGTCGAGACCAGCGTCGCGACGTTCGTCCACGGGAAAGCCTTGGCCGGTTCCGCCGACCCTGCCCTCGCGCGGCCCACCGCGCAGCGGCTGTCCGTGGTGAGCGCGGCCGACCCGCGCTCAGCCGTCGCTCAGGACCTGGTCCGCACCGTCCGCGGGCTCGCCGGCCCGTCCGGCGCCCGGGTGTACGTCGGCGGGCAGACCGCCGAGCTGATCGACACCAAGCACGCGATCGGCACCCGGCTGCCGTTGGCCGCGCTGCTGATCGTGCTGACCACGCTCACCGTGCTGTTCCTGTTCACCGGTTCGGTGGTGCAGCCGATCCGCTCCCTCCTGCTCAACGCGATCACGCTCGCCGCGACCGCGGGGCTGACGGTGTGGATCTTCCAGCAGGGGCACCTGTCCGGGGTCCTGGGGTTCACCGCGTTGCCGGTGGACACCAGCATGCTGGTGCTGCTGTTCTGCATCGCGTTCGGCCTGTCGATGGACTACGAGGTCATCGTGCTCAGCCGCATCAAGGAACTGCACGACCAGGGTCTGGACAATCGCGCGGCGGTGACCGAAGGGCTGACCCGCAGCGGACGCATCGTCACCACCGCCGCGTCGCTGATCGCGGTGACGCTGTTCGCCCTCGGGTCCGCTTCGGTGAGCTTCCTCCAGCTGTTCGGCGTCGGCGCGGGATTCGCGGTGATCGTCGACGCGACGCTGGTCCGCGCCGTGCTGGTGCCGGCCTGCCAGCGGCTACTCGGCCGGGCCGCGTGGTACGCGCCCGCGCCGCTGCGCCGGCTCCAGACCCGCGTCGGCCTGACCGAGGCCGACGTGATCCGGACGTGATCGGCACGGTATCGGACTCCCGCATGCTCAAGGAACGGGAGTGTCTCATCTAGCGCAGAGGGGTGCAATATGCGTTCGTTTTCCAGACGCGCCGTCTATATCCTCGGGGTCGCATTCGCCATAGCGGCTCTCGCATTGCCCGCCAGCGCGGCGAGCGCCGCGACCGGGTCAGCGATTCAGTCAGCCGTGGTGCCGTTCAGCGCTACCGGCTGTGCCCCCGACGGATATCCGGAAGTCCTGGTGCAACAATGCACTCAAGTGATAGGCGGAGGCCTCAAGGTCGATGCGATAAGCGGAAAATCCATCAACTCGTCAGACGCCGCCCTCAACAACCTCCATGTCGAGATCTACGGCCCGGACGGGACCATCAAGAACTGCCCGCAGTTCAACCTGCCCGCATACAAGACCGGCCCGCAATGCAACTGGAACAACCCGGTGCCGCAGTATGACGTTACTCCCGGAAACTACTGCAGCAGAACCTGGCTATACAACGGCAGGGACTACGTCATCATGGGCATCTTCTGCATCGACGTGCACGCCTGACGCTGCTCGGCGCATAGGTCGCAACGGTGCCCCGCGCTGGCCGGCCTGACCAGCGTGGGCACCTAGGCGCCGATCCAGACGGACTTGGCGTTGCAGAACTCGCGGATGCCGTGGACGGAAAGCTCGCGGCCGTGGCCCGAGGTCTTGACGCCGCCGAACGGCAGCTGCGGATATGACGTCACGTTGCCGTTGACGAAGACCATGCCTGCGGCAAGATCGCGGATGAACCGGGCCTGCTCGGCCGCGTCGCTGGTCCAGGCGTTGGCACCGAGGCCGAACGCCGTGGCGTTGGCAAGCTCGATGGCCGCGTCGATGTCCGGCACGCGGTACAAGGTGGCCACCGGGCCGAAGACTTCCTCGGTGTGCACGCGCATCTGTTCGGTGATATCGGTCAGCACGGTGGGCGGGTAGTAGAAGCCGGGTGCTTCGGGCGCGGCGCCACCGCACAGCGCGCGGGCGCCCTTGGCCACCGCGTCGGCGACGAGGTGCTCGACGTCGTCGCGCTGCTGTTCGGAGGCGAGCGGGCCGACGTCGGTCTCTTCCGCCATGGGGTCGCCGACCTTCTTGCCCGCCATCTGCGCCGTGAACAGCCGCTCGAACTCGTCGTAGACCGCGTCGTGGACGATGAAGCGCTTGGCCGCGATGCAGGACTGGCCGTTGTTCAGGCAGCGCGCCACGGCGGCGACCTCGGCGGCCCTGGTCAGGTCGGCGGACGGCATGACCACGAACGGGTCGCTGCCGCCGAGTTCGAGTACGACCTTCTTGACCTCGCTGCCGGCGATCGCGGCCACCGAGGATCCGGCCGGTCCGGAGCCGGTGAGCGTGGCGGCCACCACCCGCGGATCGCGCAGGATCGCCTCGACCCGGGCGGAGCCGACCAGCAGGGTCTGGAAGGTCCCGGCGGGAAACCCGGCCCGGGCGAACAGGTCCTGGAGGAACAGCGCGGTCTGCGGCACGTTCGAGGCGTGCTTGAGCAGCCCGGTGTTACCGGCCATCAGGGCGGGCGCGGCGAACCGCATCGCCTGCCAGAGCGGGAAGTTCCACGGCATGATGGCCAGCACCGGCCCCAGCGGCTGATAGCTGACGTAGGCGCGGTGCGCGCCGATGGCTTGCGCGTCGGCGGGTTCGTCGGCGAGGAACCGTTCGGCGTGTTCGGCGTAGTACCGGCACGCGGTGGCGCACTTGGCCGCCTCCTGCTTGGCGGCGGCCAGGGTTTTGCCCATCTCGGTGGTCATCATGGCCGCGACCTGGTCCTGTTCCGCGTCCAGGATCGCGGCCGCGTTCCGCATCCACTCGGATCGGTCGGCGAAGGTGGTCAGCCGGTAGCTGGCGTGGGCCGTCGCCGCGGCGGCCAGGCAGCGCTCGACGTCCGCCTCGCTCATCTCGTCGTAGGTCTTAACGGTCTCCCCGGTCGCGGGGTTGACGGTCGCGATCGCCACGGTGTCCTCCTTGCCGCGTGTTGCCGCCTTGCGACGTCGTTGCCGCCGCCTGTGCGGCGTCGTTGCCGCCGCCTGTGCGGCGTCGAGAACCCTGCCCGGATCGCGCGGCCCCACACCTGATGTCCCGCTCGCGCCCGAGTGCCGGGCGAACCGGGCATTTGACTCGTGTTGGCGAATTGCGCGCGCATGACCCCGGGCCGCCGCCTGGTCTGGCCGCCGGCACGCGCAGCCTGTGCCTGGAGTGCAGTGTGCGGCTACCGGGACAGGAGTGCACGGCAGTCCCGTCAACAACGTGGACGATTTCCCCTTTGTGGTGGATCGGCCCTCGTGAACGGGGGTCCCGCTACCACAAAGGGGAAAACCACCACGCTACCGAGGCCCATCGGGCCAGCCGAGTCGCGGACATCAAGGTCCGGGACCGTGCTCGCGGTCATGTCAAGGGCGCCCCGTAAGACTGGCACGTCTTGCGACTATTGTGGCGCGTTTTGCCCCGTCCGCGCTATCACGCTCGTCAGTATCACCAGTTGCTGGGTTGCCCGGGTCATCGCGACATAGCGGTCCACCGCTCCTTCGATGCCCTCGCCGAACTTCTCCGGCTCGACGAGCACCACCAGGTCGAACTCGAGCCCTTTGGCCAGTTCCGGGGGCAGCGCCCGGACCCGCGGCGTTGCCTGGAACCCGAGATCGCCAACGCCGATGACGCAGGCGATGCCCTCGCCTTCGGCGTTGGCGGCGAGCCACGCGTCGAGGATCTCGCCGAGATCCGCGACGGATCCGTGCACGACCGGAACGCCGCCGCTGCGGATGGAGGTGGGCACGTTGGCGTCCGGGAGCACGGCCCGGATGACCGGTTCTGCTTGCGCCATGACCTCTTCCGGGGTCCGGTAGTTGATCGTCAGCGAAGCGATGTTGACCCGGTCGAATCCGACCCGTGCCAGGCGGTCCCGCCACGACTCGGTGAACCCGTGCCTGGCCTGAGCCCGGTCCCCGACGATCGTGAAGCTCCGGGACGGGCAGCGGAGCAGCAGCATCTGCCATTCCGCGTCGGTCAGTTCCTGGGCCTCGTCCACGATGATGTGCGCGAACGGGCCGGCGAGCAGGTCCGGGTCGGCGCTGGGCAGTGCGGCCTGGTCGACCAGGGCCTCCTTGAAGTCCTCGCCGCGCAGCATCGTCACCAGGCCGAAGCCGTACTCGTCGTCGGCCGCCTCGATGAGGTTGTCCACCACCTGGGCCATCTGCTCACGTTCGGCGGCGATGGCGGCGCCACGCTGGCGCAGGCGCCGCGCGGCCGTTGGATCGCCGACCCGCTGGCGTGCCGCGTCGAGCAGCGGCAGGTCGGACACCGTCCAGGCGCGGGCGTCCTGACGCTGAAGCTTCCTGATCTCCTCGGAGCTGAGCCAGGGAGCGCACTTGCGCAGGTAGGCAGGCACGGACCACAGGTCGCCGACGATGTCGGTCGCGTCGAGCAGCGGCCACGCCCGGCTGAACGTGGTGCGCAGCTCCTCGTTCCGCTGCAACGACTTGCGCAGTTGCTGTTCCGGGACGTCCTCGCCGTCGTACTTGTCGACCAGGATCGCGAGCAGTTCGTCCCAGACCTGGTACCGCGCCTCGTTGTGCGGCGTTCCGGGCTCCGGTGCCTCGAACGCCTCGGTCCAGTCCTCGGCGCTGAGGTAGATGTCGGACCAGTGGGTCTGGACCGTTATGCCTGTGGCGGGCGGCTGCTCGTAGAACGTGACGGCCGCCTCGATCGCCCGCACGAGGTCCGCGGATGACTTCAGCCGGGCCACCTCCGGGTCGGGCTCGGCCGCCGCCGCGGCGCCCTCGGGGAGGAGGTCCCGCAGGGTGCAGGTCTGCACGCCCTCCTCACCGAGGCTCGGGAGCACGTCGGCGACGTAGGCCAGGTAGGGCTGGTGCGGGCCGATGAACAGCACGCCGCCCCGGTGGTGCCCGAGGCGGGGATCGGAGTAGAGCAGGTAGGCGGCACGGTGCAACGCGACGACCGTCTTCCCGGTACCCGGACCGCCGTCGACGACGAGCGCGCCACGGGAGCCCGCGCGGATGATCGCGTCCTGGTCGGCCGCGATCGTGCCGAGCACGTCCCGCATCCGGTCCGACCGGCTGCCGCCCAGGCTGGCGATGAACGCGGACTGGTCATCGAGCGCGGCGTGCCCCTCCAGCCCGTCAGGGGTGAACACCTCGTCCCAGTAATCGTTGATCCGCCCGCGAGTCCAGCGATACCTGCGGCGGCTCGCCAGACCCATCGGATTGCCATGGGTCGCGCCGAAGAACGGCTCCGCCGCGGGAGAACGCCAGTCGAGCAGCAGCCGCCGGCCGCCGGAATCTCGCAGGCCGAGCCGTCCGATGTACACGGGCTCGCCCGTGGTGCCGGTGCCAGCGTCCGCGCGCACGATGCGGCCGAGGCACAGGTCCAGGCCGAAGCGCCGCAGGGCGCGCAGGCGCGCGGTCATCCGGTGGATCTCCATGTCCCGGTCCAGCGCCTTCTGGCCGATGCCGCCGGGTGCTTTGCGTTCGGCGTCCAGGCGCTCGGTCAGGTCGGCGATCGACTCCGCCAGGCTTTGCGCGATGGCCGCGAAGTGCCGTTCGTCGTCGGCGATCAGCGCCGGGTCAGCCTTGGCGGCGAGCCGCTCGGGAAGGTCAAACGCGCTGGTCGTTACCCGCAATTCGGGTCCCCCATCTCTGCAGGTTTTGGCCTCGGTCGCCCATTGTGCGCCATGACCTGGGTCTTGCGGCAAGCCCCCGGGTCCGCTATAGATTGAAAGTGGAGGGGTATGCGCGATCTGCGCGGGGGTCGGGATCGGGGTCGGTCGGCCTAAGCATCAACGTGGAAGATAGACCGTTCGTGCCGGATTGCCCCCCGGATCGGGGGGTCGTTTTACCACAATGGGAAAACTCGCCACGTTACCCGGCTGGCCCGCCCTCGGGATGAGGGCGGGCGCCGGGCACGGCGGGCGAGCCCCCGATCGGCTCAGAACAGGTGGTACGAGCCGAGCACCGTCATCTCCGCGCTGGCGGGGCCCTCCCGCCACGGCTCGAACTCGTGCAACAGTTCGGTGTACTCGGGGATGTCCTGGAGCGGATGCGGCTGGCCGGGCTCCATCTCCAGGAACGCGAGAATCGTGACGCCGTCGTTGAGCCTGGTCACCGCGTACCGAACGCCGGCGGGCTGCGCCCGCTCGAGCGCCGCGATGAGCTTGTCGACCGACGCCTGCGCGTTCGCGGCGTATTCTTCCTTGACCTTCGAGGTCACCATCAGCATGCTGCTCATGGACCGTTCCTTTCCGTTCGCGGACTCTCGTCAAGACCACGAACGGGCTGTCCCTCGGGGGACAGCTCCTCGACTTGCCGGGCCAGGAACCGCCGCTCGGGAACCGAGGAGGCCAGTTCCAGAGCGCGGCGGTACGCCGCCGCGGCCTCGGCGTCCCGGCCGAGCTGCCGCAGCAGCCAGCCGCGGGTCGAGTGGAGATACAGGTAGCCGTCCAGGTCGAGGCCCTCGACGACGCGCAGCGCGTCCGCCACAGAGCCGACCTTGCCGAGGGCCACGGCCCGGTTGAGCTCGACCACCAGGGAGCCGGTCAGCGCAGCCAGCCGCCGGTACAGCTCGGCGACCTGCGGCCAGTCGATGGGGTCGGCGGACTGGAGCGAGGCGATCGCCGCCTGGAGGACGTACGCGCCGCGGCCGCCGAGCGCGACCGCCCGGTCGAGCGCCGCCCGGCCGGCCGCGACCTGGGCCATGTCCCACAGCGAACGGTCCTGGTCCTCCAGCAGCACGAGATCCTGGCCGGCGAACCGGGCCCGCTGCCGGGCATGGTGGATCGTCATCAGCGCGAGCAGCCCGTGTGCCTCCGCCTCGTCCGGCATGAGCGTGGCGAGCACCTGGGCCAGGCGGATCGCTTCGGCCGCGAGGTCGCCCCGGCCGCCGTATCCCTCGTTGAAGATCAGGTAGATGACGGCAAGCACCGCGTCGAGGCGGTCGGGCAGCAGGCGCGCGCCGGGCACGGCGAACGGGATCCCGGTCGCCTTGATCTTGTTCTTGGCGCGGGTCAGCCGCCGTTTCATGGTCTCCTCGGAGACCAGGAACGCCCGCGCGATCTCGGCAGTCTCCAGGCCGCCGAGGGCCCGCAGCGTGAGCGCCACCTGCCCGTCCAGCGGCAGCGCCGGGTGACAGCAGGTGAAGATCAGCTCGAGCCGCTCGTCCTTGATCACCGTGTCGTCGAAGATCGCCGAGTCGTCGAACTCGTCCATCACGGCCTCCGGTTCCGACAGCAGGTGGATCTTCCCGGCCAGCGTGCGCTCCCGGCGGATCCGGTCGATCGCGCGGTTGCGGGCCGTCGTCACCAGCCACCCGCCGGGATTGGGCGGTACGCCCGACGCCGGCCAGCGCTCCGCGGCGATCGCGAACGCCTCCTGCGTGGCCTCCTCGGCCTTGTCGAAGTCACCGAGGAACCCGACCAGCGAGGCCAGCACCCGGCCCCACTCGTCACGGAAGATCTGCTCGAGCGCGCTCAGCGGGTCATCACCGGCCTGATCTCCACCGAGCAGCCTCGACGGGCTGCAACTGCGCGTGGCCGAAGCACCTCGGGTCATCGGCCAGCGCCTGGAACTCCGCGCTCGCCGCGGCGCGGTCCGCGGCGGACAGCGACTCGTCCAGGCCTGGTTCGGCGTAGATCATCAGGGCGTACTGCATCGGAACCTCCGCGGTCAGTTGCTCCTACCTCACTACGAACGAGCGACCGCGCAGGGGACGCGAACCAAGCACCACCGGCCGTTCGGGATAAATATTTACTCCGAACGGCCGGTGGTTACTGTTTCCGGGCCCTCAGTCGGACAGCATGGGCCTGCCCACGGGAAGCCTGAGCCGACTGCCCATCCCGTTGACGACGCCGGCCGCCGAGGTGTACCAGGCGACGACTGCGGTGAGGATGCCGATGTAGCCGGCCACCTTGACCATGCCGGTGGGATCGGCGTGCGCGCCGGCGTTGAAGTTGGCGATGGCGCCGACGATCTCGGTGAGCTCCAGGGTGAGGAAGACCAGGAAGACGGCCATGTTGACCTGAGTGCTGGCGATCAGCATGTACGTGTTGAAGACGGCGAAGGCGAGCAGGATCCAGCCCAGGTCGTGGTTGAAGTCCGCGATAGCGCCCTTGGCGAGCAGGCCGCCGCCGACGTCCTTGATGTAGAAGTAGACGCCGATCCAGAAGGCGCCGTAGGAGGCGAACGCGGTGGCGCCGAATACGTTGCGGTTGCGGAATTCCCACATGCCGGCGAGCAGCTGGACGATGCCGCCGTAGGCCAAGGCGTAGCCGAGGAACGTCAGCCCGCTGGAGTGCGACATCCAGTTGGCGTTCTTGGCCGAAAGCATGAAGGTGGTGAGGGCGAAACCGGCGAGGCCTAGCGGGGCCGGGTCCGCGATCGAGGACGAGACAGTGGCGGGAGCCTGGACGGTAGGGGCTACGTCGGCCATATATTCCTCCGTTGCGTCAATGCCGAAGGCACTTGGCGGGGACGATATGGCGTCCCGCGGTCGCGCAGCGCGGCCATGCGATGAACGTCACCGCCGGCGCGCGGAAAGGGACCGTGCGTGCGAGGAACGGTCATATCCGGCCGGCGAGCGGTCGGTATTCCTGGTCGCATTCCGATGTCACGTCCGCTGGTTTATAGTGCGGCGATGGCGGTCCTCGCGGTTGTGCTCGTCTCGGGTGCCGCCGTGCTGTGCGGGGCGGTGCTGTTCTGGCGATGGAGCTCACGCCGGGTGGACACGCCGCAGCGGGCCACCTACGAGGCGCTGCACACGGCCAGCGAGGCCGTTTCCGTGCTGCGCGAGGGCCTCACGCCCGGCGCGGCGGTCAAGGCCGCGCCGAGCCTGCGCCAGCTGCTCGGCACCCCGGCCGTGGCCATCGCCGACCGAACCGGCCTGCTCGCCTGTCACGGTTCTGACCTGCACTCCGACGCGCTTGACCGGCATCTGCACGGCGTGGTGACCTCCGGCCGGGCGCAACTGCTGTCCGCCGCGGACCTGGGCTGCCTGCACGGCAGCGACTGCCCGATGCGGACCGGGGTGGCCGTGCCGATCGCGGTGGACGGCGCGGTCATCGGCGCCCTGGCGGCGCTCGGACCGTCCGCGGACGCGGGGCTGATGCGGACCGCCGCCGAGGTCGCCAGGTTCGTGTCCACGCACCTGGCGCTCGCCGAGCTGGACGCGTCACGCACCCGCACGGTGCAGGCCCAGCTGAACTTCCTCCGCGCCCAGATCAGCCCGCACTTCATCTACAACGCGCTCACCGCGATCGAGTCGTTCGTCCGCTCTGATCCGGACCGGGCGAGGGACCTGCTCGTCGGCTTCGCGGAGTTCATCCGCTGGGCATTCCGCGAGCACAGCCAGTACGCCACGCTGGCCGAAGAGCTGCGGTTCGTCGACACCTACCTGGAGCTTGAGCGGGCCCGGTTCGGCGACCGGCTGGCGGTCAGCCTGCGCGTGGCGCCCGAGGTGCTCCCGGTGCGGGTGCCGTCCCTCGTCCTCCAGCCGCTGGTCGAGAACGCCATCCGGCACGGCCTCGAGCAGTTCCCCGGCCCCGCCCAGCTGCGGATATCGGCGCTCGACGGCGGCCACGAAGCGATCGTCACGGTCGAGGACCAGGGCGTCGGTGTCGATCCCGCGCGGCTCGCCGACGTGCTCGCGGGCCGTAGCGGCGACCAGTCGGTCGGGCTGCGCAACGTCGATGAGCGGCTGCGTACCACGTTCGGCGACGACCACGGGCTGACGATTGAAACCGGGGTGGGCGCGGGCACGAAGGTCACCATGCACCTGCCGAAGTACTTCCCGGCGGTGAGCGCGACATGACCGTATCCGCGTTGGTGATCGACGACGAGGGGCCGGCCCTCGACGAACTCAGCTACCTGCTCCGTACCGCGTTTTCTGTGGCGCCGGTCGATGCCGTGCGCAATTCCAGGGACGCGTTCCGGTATCTGCACGAGCGCACGTATGACGTGGTTTTCCTCGACGTCCGGATGCCCACGCTCAACGGCATCGAGCTTGGCAATGTGCTGCGCAAGTTCGCCGAACCGCCGGCCATTGTCTTCGTCACCGCGTATGAGGAATACGCGGTCCGGGCTTTCGATCTCGGTGCGTGCGACTACTTGCTCAAGCCGGTATCCCGGACTCGCTTGGGCACCGCGCTCGACCGGGCGCTCAACCATCCGGCCGGCCGTCTTCAGTCGTCGCGATCGGATGACGACCCGGCCGCCACGATCGCGGTGGAGACCGCCGGGCGGGTCCGGTTCATCCCCAGGGACAAGGTGCGCTGGGTCGAGGCGGAGGGCGACTATGTGCGGCTGCACACCACCGACGGCAGTGCCCACCTGGTCCGCATGCCGATATCCCACCTGGAGGAGCGGTGGGCGGCGTTCGGCTTCATCCGGATCCACCGCGGTTATCTCGTCCCGATCCGGCACATCACCGAGTTCTCCGTGACCAACGGCGTGCACGCGGTGACCGTGGACGGCCAGTCGCTGCCGGTCAGCCGCCGCCACGTGCGGGACGTCCGGGACCGTATCCTGCGGTCGGGGCGGCGCAATTGAGTGTGCCTGGGCCGGGGCCGGGGCCTGGGGCGGGGGCGGGGCCGGGGCCTGCGCCGCGCCGGCAGGTCGTCGTGTGGCGGCACGATCAGGTCCGGGTTCAGCGCGACGTGCCGGGGCTCGGTGACCTGCGCGAGGACACCAAGCACGGCCGGCTGCTCGGCGAGTCGTACCTGCGCGCGCAGCTCGGCCTGTCGCTGATGTGCCTCACGCTCGCGCTGCTGCTGGCGGCCTCGTACCCGGTGCTCGCGGCCCTGGTGCCCGCGGTGCGGCGGGCCAGCGTCGCGGGCCTGCCGGTCACGCTGATCGTGCTCGGCTTCGCGTTCTATCCGGTGCTGCTCGGCATCGGCTGGTTCTACAACCGGCAGGCGCGGCATCTCGAAGCCAGGTTCACCGAGCTGGTCGACCCGCCGAACGTGCCGCCCGATGCCTGACGCAGCCATAGGCGCGATCGCCTTCGTCACCCTGCTGACGATCATGGTGGGCGCCCGCGGCATCCGGGTGGCCAGGACGACCGACGACTTCATGGTCGCCGCCCGGCAGGTTCCGCCCGCGCTGAACGCGGCCGCGATCTCGGGTGAGTACCTTTCCGCCGCCTCGTTCCTCGGCATCGCCGGGCTGGTCGTGGCGCAGGGCCTGGGCGGGCTGTGGTACTCGGTCGGCTATACCGCCGGCTACCTGGTGCTGCTCCTGCTGGTGGCGGCACCGCTGCGGCGGTTCGGCGCGTACACGATCCCGGACTTCGCGGCCGGCCGGCTCGGCTCGGCCGGCCTGCGCCAGGCCGCGACCGCCCTCGTGCTCGTCATCGGGTGGTTCTACCTGCTGCCGCAGATGAAGGGCGCCGGGATCACGCTGCAGTGGGTGCTCGGCACGCCGTACTGGGTGGGCGTGGTGACACTCGGCGTGGTGGTGAGCTGCAACATCGCGATGGGCGGGATGAAGGGGATCACGATCGTCCAGTGCTTTCAGTACTGGCTCAAGCTGTGTGCCATCGGCATCCCGGCGCTCGTGCTGCTGTTCGCCGCCGGCCACTCCCGGGCCTTGGCGCCGGACCGCTCCCAGGTGTTCACCAGCGCCACCACGGTCAGCCTGCCGCAGGCCACGTCCTTCACGCTGCGCCGCCCCGCCGAGGTGACGGTGACCGGCCTGCTCGACCAGCGCCAGTACCGTGGCCAGCGGACCGTGCTGTGTGCGTGCCGCCACTCGGCCGGGGCGGGGACGCGGCTCGGCTTCGGCGCCGGCGCTCCGGTACCGGTCAGCCTGGCCATGGCACCGTCGTCGGTATCGCCGTGGGACTCGCCGTTCCTGACGTCGGGCACGAACGGCGCGCATCCGGTGGCGGCGACGTACGGCGTGATCATCGCCACGTTCTTCGGCGCGATCGGGCTGCCGCACATCCTGGTACGGTTCTACACCAACCCGGACGGCGAGGCGGCCCGGCGGACGACGCTGATCGTGGTCGCGCTGCTGAGCGCGTTCTACCTGTTTCCGGCCATTCTCGCGGTGCTGGCCCGGCTGCACGCGCCCGCGCTCTACCTGTCGGCTGACTCGGACGACGTCGTGCTAGCGCTGCCGTCGCTGCTGCTGCCCGGGCCGCCGGGATCGCTGCTCGCGGCGCTCGTCGCCGCCGGGGCCTTCGCCGCCTTCCTGTCCACCTCGTCGGGCTTGCTGGTCAGCGTCGCCGGCGCGCTTTCCCATGATTTGCTTGACGGCGGCGTGGCCGCGTTCCGCTGGTGCGCGGTACTCGCGGGCGCGGTGGGCGTCGCCGTCGCGCTGCTGATCGAGCGCTTCTCGCTGGCGCTGCTCGTCGGCTGGGCCTTCGCGATCGCCGCCTCGTCGTTCTGCCCGCTGATGGTCCTCGGCATCTGGTGGCGCCGCCTGACCAGGGTTGGCGCGGCGACCGGGCTCGTGGTCGGCGGCGGTTGCTGCCTGGCGGCCATCCTGGCCACGATGTTCGGCGCCGCTGGCGGCGGCTGGGGAGCGGTGCTGCTCGGCCAGCCGGCCATCTGGACCGTGCCGCTGGCGTTCACCGTCATGGTCGTCGTGTCCTTGCTCACCCAGCGGACCGTCCCCAGCAACGTCGGCCAGGTCATGTTGCGCATGCACCTCCCCGAAGCCCTCAGCCGCCAGGCCTACCGCGTCCCGTTAAACCCGTTCCCCGCCCCGCCCCGCCCCGCGCCCCCGCGCCCCACGCGCGCCCCCAAATCCGGATATATGCCCATATTTCCGGTGGGTCGTCGAGCGCGCCGGATTATTGCGGACAGTTACCCCCCCCGGTTTGGGGGGGTAACTGTCCGCAATCTTTTGGGACTGCCTCCGGAGCCCTGGGCGAGCGCGTAGGCGTCCCGGCATACCGGACATTGCGGGCAGGCGTGCTGGGCCGCGGCCCTCAGGCACCGGCCGATGATGCTTGGCCGACCGCGGCGAGCGCGCCTAGGACGGCGGTGGTGGGTGGTGCTGGCTGGGCTTGACCGGCCGGGTACCAGGCGGCGACGTGGCGGCCGCCGAGCTGGGGCAGCGCGCAGATGGTCACCGGTGCCTGGGTCAGCGCCAGCCGGGGAACGATGGCCGCGCCGCGTCCGGCGGCGACCAGGGCCAGGACGGAGGGAAACTCGACGCAGACGTCGCCGTCCGGGATGGCGATGCCCGCCTGCGCCGCGAGCCGCCGCAGGGCGTGATCGCAGGCGGTGCCGGGCGGCCCGGCTACCCATGGCCGGTCAGCCAGGTCGCCGAGACCGCGGGGCGCCAGCTGCCACTCTAGGGGGATGACCAGGAGGTATGGGTCGTACACCAGCGGACGCAGGCCGAGTCCTGGCTGGGCGGGTGGCGGGCTCGCCGCGTCGTATTCGGTGAGCACGATGTCCAGGTCACCGAGGCGCAGTCCGGCTACGGCTCCGGGGCCGTAGCGTTCGGTGATCACGGGCTGGATCGCGGGGTGAGCGGCGGCGAGGTCGCGCAACGCGGGAGCGATCAGCGCGGACATGATGCTCTGGAAGGCCGCGATCCGAACCGGTCCGGCCGCCTGGCCGGTGAGCTCGGCGAGGTCGCGTTCGGCCTGGCGCAGCTGCGCGGCGATGCGCTCGCCGTGGGCGGCCAGCAGCCGGCCGGCCGCGGTCAGGGCGACCTGCTTGCCCGAGCGGTCGATGAGGCTGGCGCCGGTCTCTCGTTCCAGGGCCAGCAGCTGCTGGGAGACCGCTGGCGGGGTCAGACGGAGCGCCTGGGCGGCCGCGGCCACGCTGCCGTGCGCGGCAACCGCCGCCAGTACCCGAAGCCTGCGCGGGTCGATCATCCGAAAGCTATGCTTTCGCCTGACGGTAGATAGTTCACCTTTACTTCTCCACTTCGACCCGGCCAGGATAACTGCCATGACAGAAGCGAGGGAACTGACCGCCAGGACCTGGTCGGCCACCGCCACTAGCGCGGGGGCCACGGAGTACAGCAGCTACTTCGCCGGCACGCTGCTGCCGCGGCTGCGCGAGCTGCCCGGATTCGCCGGTGCGTACCTGCTCCGCCGCGACCTCGACGGCACGGAGTCCGTCGAGCTGACCGCCCACACCCTCTGGGAGTCACACGCGGCGATCGCCGCCTTCGCCGGGGATGACATCACGATGGCCATCGTCGAGCCGGAAGCACAGGCGATGCTGCTGGACTTCGACCGCACGGCGACACACCGCAGCGTGGTTGTCAGCGCCCGGGGCGAGTCCTAGCGGAACGGATTCTCTATCGCCAGCGCACCGAAGCGGCGCCCGTCCTGGAGATCTTCCGATAGCAGCCGTTCCGCGCCAGCCTGGATGGCTGCCTGAACGATCAGCGCATCCCAGAACGCCAGGGTGTGCTCCTCCTCAAGTCTGCTCGCCGACACTATGAGCTGTGGATCGGTGGCGACGGCGCACCATTCCCCGTAAGCCGCCACGATGGCCCGCGCCTTCGGCCGCGGCATGGCCGGCTTAAACTTCCTGGTCACGACCGCGTAGAACTCTTGCAATACCTGGGTGCTGAGGAAGCCGCTCCGGTTGTCCCACAGCCTGGCAAGGAGCACTTTTGCCGCGGCATGTCGATCGCCAGCGTCGGTGTCGTGCGCATACACAAGGACATTTGTATCGATGAAGGTCCTCACAGCTCGTAAAGCTCCTCGCGACTCCAACTGGGCGTTCCGCCGCTAGCAGCCTCGGCGAGCGCTCCGAGCGCGACCGCCCGGGCTCGTTCGTATCGCTGGTCGGCCTTTGCCAGCTCGTCAAGCTGCTGGGCGACAAGGCTGCTCAGCGACATTCCGCGGCGGGCGGCCACGATCTTCGCGTGCCGGATGGTCGCCTCGTCGAGCTGGATGGTCAGATTACGCTTGGCCACGTCCACAGTGTATTACGTGGACCACGCAATATCCACGTGAGCCTTGCTCAGGCCACCTCGGGGGCGGCGCGGGTGTTGATCACTCGCTCCGGGCCGATACCGAACCGCTCCGCACGGGCGCAGCCGCCGTCCAGCCAGTCGAGCTGGCCGGGTGCGTGCGCGTCGGTGTCGATGGCGAACACGCAGCCGATCTCCACGGCCAGCCGCAGCAGGTCATCGGGCGGATCCTGGCGTTCGGGCCGGCAGTTGATCTCCACCGCGACGTCGTGGTCGCGGCAGGCGGTGAACACGGCCTCGGCGTCGAACGCCGACTGCGGGCGGCCGCGACCGACGATTATCCGGCCGGTGCAGTGGCCGAGCACGTCGGTATGCGGGTTCCGGATGGCGGCGATCATCCGCTCGGTCATCGGCGCGGATGGCATCCGCAGCTTGGAATGCACGCTGGCCACCACGACGTCGAGCTGCCCGAGCAGTTCGTCCGTCTGGTCGAGCGAGCCGTCATCGAGGATGTCGACCTCGATACCGGACAAGATGCGGAACGGCGCGAGGTCGGCGTTCAGCGCACCGATGAGCTCAAGCTGGGCACGGAGCCGGTCGACGGACAGCCCGTTGGCCACGGTGAGCCGGGGCGAATGATCGGTGAGCGCCAGCCACTGGTGCCCCAGGTCCCGTGCGGCGAGCGCCATCTCCAGCGGGGGGCTGCCGCCGTCGGACCAGTCCGAGTGGGCGTGGCAGTCACCCCGCATCGCCGCGCGCAGCGCGGCCGGCGGAGCTGGTGGCCCGCCGCCGAGCAGCCGGGTCAGGTACTCCGGCTCCTGACCGGTCACCGCCTGGGCGATCACCTGGGCGGTGGTATCGCCGATCCCGGGCAGTTGCCGCAGCGTCCCGGCCTGGACCCGGCGGGCCAGCTCATCGGGACCCAGCGCGGCTACCACCTCCGCGGCGCGCCGGAACGCACGGACCCGGTATGTCGGCGCACCGGACCGCTCGAGCTGGAAAGCGATCTGCCGCAGCGCCCATCCCGGATCCACACCGGCCAGCTTATGAACCGCGACCGCCGCTCGCGGCGGCCGGCTACTTCCTGCGCAGCAGCGCGGCCTGGTTCTGTGGCAGCGACCCGGTGGTAACCGGGTCGCTGCCCCATTGATCCGCGGGGTCGCGGGGTCAGCGGGTGGCGGGCTGGAGCGCCTCGGCGGCCGGGACGGGCTCGTGGCTGGGCCAGGACTTGCGGGCGGGGCGCTGGCGGATGGCGAGGGCGACGATCCCGCCGATCAGCGACAGCCCGGCTGCCACGGCGAGCGCCGGACGGTAGCCCGAGGTCACGCTGGCCGCCGAGCCGAGGTGGCCGTGCGCGCTGAACACCGCGGTGGCGATCGCGATGCCGAACGCGCCGCCGAACCGCTGGAGCGTGTTGACCACGCCCGACGCGCGCCCGATGTCCGCGGGCTCGACCGCGCCGAGCGCGGCCGCGGTCACGGTCGGTATGGACATCGAGATGCCGACGCCGGCGATCATCAGCGGCAGCACGAAACGGGCGTAGCCACCGCCGGCGCTGGCGATGCCGGCCACCCAGGCCAGGCCGGCCGCCTGGAGCAGCAGGCCGGTGGCCAGCAGCGGGCGGGTACCGATCCGGTCGGCCAGGATCCCGGCGAGCGGGGCGATGACCATCGGGGTCGCGGTCCACGGCAGCAGCCGGAGCCCGGTCGCCATCGGGCCGTAGCCGATGCCGAGCTGGAAGTACTGCACGGTGAGGAACGCGGCGGCCATGATCGCCGCGTTCATCATGAAGGCGGCGCCGTTGGCGGCGGCGAACGGGACCGAGCGGAACAGCCGCAGCGGCAGCATGGGGGCGGCCGCCCGCTGCTCCCTGACGACGAAGGCGGCCAGTAGCACGACGCCCACGATCAGCATGGTCACGGTTTTGGCGCCGGTCCACCCGGTGTCGCCCACCTGAATGAGCCCCCAGGTCAGCGCCACCGCGGCGCCGGCCACCAGCGGCACGCCCGGCAGGTCCAGGCGGCTGACCGGACCGCGCGACTCGGGCAGCTTGACCAGCGACAGCGCCGCCGCGGCAACGCCGACCGGCACGTTGATCCAGAAGATCCAGTGCCAGTCGAGGCCCTGGACCACGCCGCCGCCCACCAGCGGACCGCCGGCCACGGCCAGGCCCGCGATCGCGCCGATGACGCCCATCACCGAACCGCGCTTGGCGGGCGGGAAGGCGCTGGTGGCGATCGTCAGGCTCAGCGGGGTGACCGCTGCGGCGCCAAGGCCCTGCACGGCGCGGGCCGCGATCAGCGCGGCCGCCGTGGGCGCGAGCGCACAGGCCGCCGACGCGACCGTGAACAGCAACAGGCCAAGGACGTATATCCGCCGGCGGCCCAGCCGGTCACCAAGGGCGGCGGCGGTCACGATACCCGCCGCGAACGTCAGACCGTACGAGTTCACTGACCACTCGAGGGTCCCGACGCTGCCGCCGAGGCTGCGGTGGATGGCCGGCAGCGCGGTGACCACGACGAGTGCGTCCAGCGCGACCATGAAGAAGGCGACAGCGGTCAGCACCAGTATCAGCGCCGGGGCTCGTCGCGCGGCGGCGCCTGGCGCGGCCGCCGTGCCGATGGCGTGTTCCATGTCTGCTCCTATGAGGCGTGGCGATCGGAGTGTCAACGGTGTGGATGCCGGGCGGGCGGGAAAGTGGGCGGTATCCAGCCAACGAGTTTCCGGATGGTCCGTGAGAGGATGGCGCCGTGACCGCGGACCTGATCAGCCGGTCCCAGGCCGGCGACGACCAGGCGTTCGCCGGGGCATGAGCTACCCGAACCGACCCAGCTCCGCGAGGTGCTGTGGCTTGAGCCCATCCCCGATGACTTCCTGACCGGACTGCCCGATGCGGCGCCGGATCCGGCGACCAGATACGAAGCGCTGGAGGCAATCTCGCTGGCGTTCGTCACCGCGCTGCAGCTGCTGCCTGCCCGGCAGCGCGCCGCGCTGATCCTGCGCGACGTGCTCGGCTTCCGGGCCAGCGAGGTCGCCACGCTGCTCGACTCCACCGAAGAGTCGGTGACCAGCGCGCTCAAGCGCGCCCGCGCGGCGGTTGACCGGGCGGCACCGCAGCGGCACGCGCCGTCGGCACGATCGGCGGGATCGGCGGGATCGCGGGCCGAGCGAGAACTCCTCGACCGCCTCACGCTGGCGTTCGAGAACAACGACGTGGACGGCCTCGTCGCCATGCTCACCAACGACGTGCTGGTGAGCATGCCGCCGCTGCCGCTTGAGTACCTTGGCCTTGAGCCGGTCACCAGGTTCCTCGAGATGGTGTTCCGGCCCGCGCGCCGCAGGCGTGTCACGCCGACCCGGGCCAACGGCCAGCCGGCCCTGGTCGTGTACGTGGCGACGGAATCCGGGGTCTGGCGTTCGCCAGGGATCCTGGTCTTCACGGTGTCCGGCGACCAGATCAGCGCGATCACGCACTTTGACCGGATTGTCTTGCCCTTCTTCGGCATCCCGGACGAGCTGACGCGCCAGCGATGACGGTCGTCGATACGGGGGGTATGCGGTCTGGTTTGTCCTGCTACGTGGCGTTGCATTCCGCCGGTTCGCGTGGCTCGTTTCATACCCAGGTGGGGTATACGAATCGATTATTTGTACGAAATATCGGCAGGGCAGGTCAGGTAGGGACAATGCCGGAAATATGAGCACAGCACGCTGGACAATAAACGCAGCGGGGGCGGGTACACGGGAAGGGACGCTGGTGCACGCCGACTTCGGGGAGCTGCTGCGAGGGCATCGGGCCGCTGCCGACCTGACCCAGGAGGAGCTGGCTGAACGCTCCGGGGTCAGTGTCCGGGCCATCGCCGACATGGAGCGAGGCCGCACCGGCAGACCGTACCGGCGCTCGGTTTCGCTGCTCGCTGACGCCCTGACGCTGACCGGCACCGCGCGCGAGGAGTTCGCCAGGTCGGCGCGGCCCCGCGCCGGGCAGGCGGCCGGGCAGGCGGCCGGCGCGCAACCCCACGCCGGGGAGCCGCGCGACCACGTTCCGGACCGAACCGGGCGACCGCATGAGCTGCCCGCGGATGTGCCGGCGTTCACCGGACGAGCCGCCGAACTGGCCGAACTTGACCGCCTGCTGGCCGGGCCGGCGCCCGCCGTCCTGATCTCGGCGGTGTCCGGCACCGCGGGCGTGGGCAAGACGGCGCTGGCGGTGCGCTGGGCGCACCGGGCCCGCGCCTCGTTCCCCGACGGGCAGGTGTACGTCAACCTGCGCGGCTTTTCCGCCGAACAGCCCGTGTCCGCCGGCGATGCCCTGGCCGGGCTGCTGCGCTCACTGGGGCTGGCCGGGCCAGACATACCGGCCGAAGTGGACGAGCGCGCGGCGCGCTACCGGTCCCTGACGGACGGGCGGCGGATCCTGGTGATCCTGGACAACGCCGCCACCGCCGAGCAGGTCGGCCCGCTGCTACCGGGCTCGCCGTCCTGCGCCGTGATCGTGACGAGCCGCGATAGCCTCGCCGGGTTCGTCGCCAGGCACGGCGCGCGGCGGATCGCGCTGGACCTACTCCCGGCGGAGGAGGCCGTGGGCCTGCTGCGGACGCTGATCGGCAGCAGTACGGACGACGACCCGGCGGCCCTGGCCCGGCTGGCCGGGCTGTGCGCCCGGCTGCCGCTCGCGCTGCGGATCGCGGCCGAACTGGCCGTGGCCAGGCCGGATGTCCCGCTCGCGAGCCTGGCCGGCGAACTTGACGACGAGCGGCGACGGCTCGACGTCCTTGACGCTGGCGGAGACCCGCTCACCGCGGTCCGGGCCGTCTTCTCCTGGTCCTGTCAGCGGCTCGGACCAAGCCAGATCACGTCGTTCGGAATGATCGGCCTGCACCCCGGGCCGGACCTCGACGCCTACGCCACCGCCGCCCTCACCGGCACCACCGTGGACCAGGCGCGCCGGGACCTGGCCGTACTCGCGCGAGCCCACCTGGTCCAGCCGACGCGACCCGGCCGGTACGGCCAGCATGACCTGCTGCGCGCTTATGCGCGCGAGCGCGCCGAGGCGGACCGCACCGCCGCCGAGCGGGGCGCGGCGGTTGCCCGGCTGCTCGACTGTTACCTGCACACCGCCGCGTCCGCCATGGACACGCTGTTCCCCGCCGAGCGGCACCGCCGGCCGTCGGTCGCCGCGCCGGACACGCCGGTGCCCGAGGTCGCCGCCCCGGAAGCGGCACGGGCGTGGCTGGACGCGGAGCGGGCCACGCTGGTCGCCGCGGCCGGGCACGCCGCCGACGCGGGCTGGCCCGGACATGCCACCCGGCTGGCCGGCATCGTGTTCCGCTACCTGGAGCACGCCGGCCACTTCCCCGAGATCATCGCGATCGGCGGCCATGCGCGCCGCGCCGCACGCCGCGCCGCGGACCGGGGCGCCGAGGCGGATGCGCTGCTGACCCTCACCGTGGTGGACCTGCGCCAGGGCCGGTTCGGCCAGGCCGCCGGCCAGCTGGAGCAGGCGCTCGCCCGGTACCGGTCGGCCGGGGATCGCATCGGGCAGGCCCGCTCGCTCGGCAACCTCGGCATCGCCGCCTTCATGCAGGGCAGCTACGACCAGGCCGCGGACTGCCACCGGCAGGCCCTGGCGCTGTACCGGCAGGTCGGCGACCGCTCCGGCGAGCCGCGCACGCTCAACAACCTCGCGCTGATCGACCTGCGCCAGGGCCGGTATCAGCAGGCCGCGGGGCGGCTTGAGCAGGCCCTGGCGATCCACCAGCAGACGGGCGACCGGTCCGCGGAGACCCTGATCCGGGCCAGCCTCGCCGTCGCCGAGGCCCATCAAGGCCACCATGACCGAGCCAGCGACCACCTGCGCCAGGCCCTGGACTCGTGTGCCCGGACTCGTGATCCGGTCGGCCGGGCCTACGCGCTCACTTGTCTGGCCATCGCCGACCAGCGGCGCGGAAACCACCAGGACGCCGCCGCCCGGCTGCACCAGGCCCTGGACCTCTACTGCGAACTCGGCGACCTCTCCGGCGAGGCCGAGGCCCGCAACGGGCTGGGTCAGCTCGCCCTGGCCGCGGGGCGGCCCGCGGACGCCCGCGCCCAGCACGCCGCCGCCCTGGACCTGGCCACGCGGATCCATGACGCGTACGAGCAGGCCCGTGCCCACGCGGGCCTGGCCGCCGTGACCCGCGCCACCGGGGACCTCGGCCCGGCCCGCGACCACTGGCGGCGCGCCAGGAAACTCTTTGCCAGGCTCGGCGCTCCGGAGGCCGGTCCCATCGACGCCGAGCTCGC
>Ga0070741_10007451_pt1 | contig 22619 bp, 21 predicted proteins | sample Coa_R1_4_FD_66440 | JGI IMG/M metagenome (GOLD analysis project Ga0070741, IMG submission 66440) | Surface soil microbial communities from Centralia Pennsylvania, which are recovering from an underground coalmine fire - Coalmine... | ecosystem: Environmental > Terrestrial > Soil > Unclassified ... | reverse complement strand
CCACTTTTTCTTTCACAAACCAATCCACATCAGCTGGATGCGCAGGGAAAAAAGAAGCCTGGCCGGACCACTGAGAAGTGGTTGCCCTTCCAGCCAGGCGGGCTTCGAACCAAGGAGTGAATCAAAGCCGCGAGTATGCTGCAAAAATGAACGCGTGCCGACAATCGGCGCTTTGCCGCATCAGTGCATCGGGCAAAATCCCATGTCCTACAAAAGCTCTCGCTCGATCAAACGCGCAAACATCGCCGGCATCATGAGATAACCGAAGTGTCCCTGCGGAACGCGTAGCAATTCCGAGCCACGCCATTTTTCGTGCAACGATGCGATATCGCTGCCGCGTGCGATTTGGTCGTAATCACCGGCGGCAAAAATCACGCGCTCGTTTTCGCAAAGCGGCTTGTTGTGCATGGGCGACGTGAGATGAAAATGACGCTCGACGAGCGCGTGCGTGATGCCGTTTTGCCGCAATTGGCTGCGCAAGCGCACCGCTGCCGCGCATTCCCAGATCGCGTGCTCGATATTCACGATCGGCTCCATCAGCGCGACGAAACGGAAATCGCGTTCGACGAAACTCAACAGCGCGCCGATCCATCCGCCGTAGCTTGATGCCCACAGTGCGAATTCGCGGCAACCGCGTTCGCGAAAAATTTGCATGAGCTGGCGCAGTTCGATCACCGCCTGGCGCAATCCTTGAGCAGTGCGCACGAGATCGGCGGAGATCGCGAGTTCGCCGTTAAAAAATCCGCGCGGCGTGCGCGAGTAATGAAACGGCAAATGGACGAAGCACGCGTTCCAGCCGCGTGCGTTGAATTTACGCGCCCATTCGCGATAGCCGGTGTCGCTGCACGACATCAGCGCGTGCAAAAGAAAAATAGTCGGTGCGCTTGCACCGCGTTCGCACAAAAATAAATCGACGTGGTTGTGATCGTTTTCCGGAAAGCCTGTAGTGACCGGGCTCGGCCAGCTGCACGTGCTGGTGTTTAACTGCACGTTGATGTGCGGTGCCTGGTAAAATTGCGCGAGGCTCAGCGTCTCGCAATCGATGATGTAACGCTCAAGTTCGTCGCGGCTGCTCGCATGCAATCGATGGCGCATTTGCACTGCGTTGAGCGCGGCGCACATCGCGAGATCGATGGCAGCGGCACGAGGTTTTGCGAAAAAGCTCATGCGCGTCCTTTTCGTCTCGCCGGCGGTTGCGGAAGATCGTCCGGTGAGAGCTGAAACTTTTTGCACAGCTCTGCAAACAGGTTGCGAAAGGCGTTCGCGAGTTCGCGCTCGATGTATGCGCGCGAGGCGGATTTATCCAAATCACGAGGCGCGATAATCGGTTCGCCGAATGCGATCCAGATGTTCACGCGACGCAGTGGCAGCCACATTTTTTTGTCGTAGAATCGGTCGCTGCCGACAATCGCGCACGGCAGCACCGGGGCGTCCGCGATTTCCGCGATGCTGGCGATGCCAGGTTTGAGCGGGGCGCCTTCGAGCACCGAGCGTGCGCCGTCCCGAATGCCACCCTCGGGAAAAATTCCGACGACGTGCTGTTGTTTTAAGCGCGTTAACGCGATGCGAACTGCGGCGCGATCGGCGCGCGAGCGATCGGTCGGAAAAGAATCGATCGCGCGCAGCCACGCGGAGACGGCGCGATTTTCAAAAAGCTCAATCATCGCCATCCAGTCGATCTTGCGCTTCGTCGCGATGCTCAGAAGTGGCGGATCGAAATGGCTGATGTGGTTTGCAGCCAAAATCCACGCGCCATGCCGTGACGTGAGGTCGCCGCGAACGATGTGCATTTTTCCAAAAAGCGAAAAAATGCACTTCGCGAGAAAACGTGAAAGCGTGTAAGCAAGCCAGCGCACAGGCTCGCGAAGCTAGCGGGCGGGTGCCTTCCGCGCAAATATTGTGAAACAGCAATCGCCACTCGTCGCTCATTTCACCGCGCTGCAATCGATCGCGTGGAGTCTGTTCGTGGCAGCGAGTGTGCTGATGTTCGCTGTCGTTCCATTTGATCTGGGTGAAATGCAAGTGCGCGCGTGGATAGCTGATCCCGCGCTCCAAGCCGCGCTGGTGCAAGTGTTCAACGCGCTGGACGGAACATGGATCACGCTCGCCGCGATCAACACTTACTTTTTCCTCGCGCAGGCAGAAGGCATCGCGACGACGCGGCGCTGGTTTCTGCTGATTTTGCTCGGCACCGGCGCGGCTGCCTGGATCGGCGCGCGCACCGGATTCCCGTTCGGACCGATCGCGTTTACGGAGAAGCTCGGAATGCGGATCGGCCGCGTGCTGCCATTTTCACTGCCGTTGCTTTGGTTTACCGTTTTGCTAAATGCACGTTATTTCGCGCTGCGGCTGTTTCCGCGCATCAGTCACTGGCAGCTTGCGCTTGCGACTGCGGCGCTGGCGCTGTTCACCGACATGAATCTGGAGCCGGTTGCGTGGAAAATGCGCGCGTATTGGATTTGGTATCCGCTTGCGCTCAGCGCACCGGCATTTCCGCCTGTGCAAAATTACGTGAGCTGGTTTGTGCTCGCGTTTGTGCTCGCAGGCTCGCTGCGCGAGACGAGTGTGGTCGTCATGCGGCGTGGCTCGTCGCGCCGCCCGATGGCGATTTTCCTCCTCGTTAACACCGTGTTTTTAGCGGCAAATACCGTTCGGCTTTTGCGCTCGGTTTAGCAAAAACCATTTGCCTGCGGTGGGGTTTCAAACGAAAGATTCCGACGTTTATGAATTCGCCGCTGATGCAGTTTTTCAAACGCGCGCTGAATCGCGAGCCGGTGTTGCACCCGATCGATCGAGGGCTTGCGAAGCAGTGGATCAAACGCCGGCTCGTCGTGGTTTTTCCGGAGTTGCGCGACGATCCGCGTGCGCTCGAGGAGGCTTATCGCGCGCTGAGTCTCGAGCCGAAACTCGGCACGGAGGAAGGTGACGCGGCGACTTATTTTGAAATGACGCTGCCGCTGTAGCGCGCGCTAAAACGGAATGTCGTCTTCCTCGACCGCGTCGAGGTCGGGATCAGCCGGCGGCTTGGCCGGTGTGGATGGGCGCGATTGTGATTGCTGACGCGGGCGGGATTCGCCGCCCGATTCGCCGCCGCCACCTTCGCGCGAGCCGATGAGTTGGACGCTTTCGCCGACGACTTTGAGTTTGCTGCGTTTCTGGCCGGATTGTTTGTCGTCCCACGTGTCGAGCTGCAGGCGGCCTTCTACAAAAAGCGGGCGGCCCTTTTTACAATACTCGCCGACGACTTCGGCCGAGCGTCCCCACAAAGTCACATCAACAAAAACCGTCTCCTCGCGCTTTTCGCCATTGTCACCGGAGTAAAAACGGTTGATTGCCAGTCCGATGTCGGCGACGGCTGTGCCTTTCGGCGTATAGCGGACTTCGGGGTCGCGTGTCAGATTCCCCATCAACATGACTTTGTTTAGATTCGCCATGCGCGAAAGGTAATGGGGCTACTCGCTTTTAGCAGCTTTTTCTTTACGCGGTTTTTTCTCGGCGGGCGCTTTCGGCGCGAGCTTTTGGTAGTGCTGGCGGTAAACGTCTTCGTCGAGTTTCAGTTTCGCTTTGAGCTTATCGATGAGTTGCGGCTCCGCTTCGAAAATGAAGTTCACGAAGTAGCCGGAGTCGAGCGGACCGGCGACGTAGCTGAACTGGCGCCTGTCCATTTTCTGGATCTGCTCGACGCGTGCGCCCTCTTTTTTGAATTCGCCTTCGAGACGGTCGATGATGTCCTTGGCGCTTTCTTCGTTGCCTTTGGTATTGAGGACGAGAAGTCCTTCGTAACGGTTTTTCATAGTTTGTTTTTAGTTAAATTTGTTCATTGCGGCTTCGATGCCGTTTTGTTGTGTAAAATCGATCGCGTCCACTGCGCACGCGAGGCTTTCGTCTAGCGTGGGTGTTTCGTCCGCAGTGAAACGGCCGAGCACGTGATTCGTCAGCTCGCGTCCGTTCGCGGCACCGATTCCGACGCGCAAACGCGGGACGGCCTGTGTGCCGAGATGGACTAGGATCGACTGCATGCCGTTGTGTCCACCGGCGGAACCGCTCGCGCGCAAACGCAATTTCCCGAGCGGCAGCGCGACGTCATCGAATACGACGAGCGTCTCATGCGGCTCGATTTTGTAAAATCGGCTCACATTCGACACGGGCTCACCGCTGAGATTCATAAAGCTCAGCGGCTTGCACAACATCACGCCGGCATGAGATGCGATTTCCGCGTTCCACTTCGATTCGTGACGAAAATGCACCGATGCGCGCGCTGCGAGCTGATCGAGGATCATAAAACCGATGTTATGGCGCGTCTGCGCGTATTCGCGACCGGGATTGCCGAGGCCGACGATGAGACGAAAACCAAGCGCGGGTGCGGAGTCCACATTGCGTTAACAACAATGAGGAATGAGGAATGATAAATGAGGAATGGAAAAAGTGCGCGACTGTGTCGCGGCAAACCCATTCTGCATTTTGCATCCTGCATCCTGCATTTACTTCTTCTCCGGTGCAGCAGCCGGCTCTTCCTTTTTCTCCTTGATGACTTCCGGCGCGGTCGGCGCTTCGGCCGGTGCGGTTTCTTCGTGAACGGTCGGCGCGGCAACAAGGAAGACGGTCAAATCCGCATCTTCCAGCGCGATGACGCCGTTCGGCAGTTTGATGTCTTTGACATGGATCGAGTCGCCGATATCGAGCGCGGAAACATCAACGATGATCATTTCCGGCAAATCTTTTGGCAGGCACTCGACTTCCAGCGAGCGGAGACTTTGCTCCAAAATGCCGCCGAAATTTTTCACGCCGGTCGCTTCGCCGGACGGCTCGACCGGAATCGACGCCTTCAGCGTTTCGTTCATGTTGATCGCGTGAAAATCGACGTGCAGCACTTTGCCGCTGAGCGGCGCGTGCTGGACTTCCTGGATGAGCGCCATGCGGTTCGCTTTTTTACCAGCGTCGCTGATCTCGAGCTCGACGAGGATGTTCTCGCCGACTGCGTGGCTAAGCAGCGTTTCGATGTCGCGGGCGCTGACTTGCAGCGGTTGCGGCTGCGATTTCGCGCCGTAAATAATCGCTGGCACGATGCCTTGTTTTTTTAGTTGGTTGACCGCCGACCGGCCCACGTGGGGACGAGTCTGCGCGCTGAGTTTAATTTGTTTTGACATAGTAAAATGGAGCTGTGCGCTCCGTTATTTCGGACCGTTGATCTCGAATAACGAGCTCACCGATTCATCGTTGTGGATGCGCTTGATACCTTCGCCGAGGAGTTCCGCGATGCAAAGCACCGTGATGCGGCATTCGTCGCTGGAGCGAACGGGGACGCTGTTAGTCGTGACGAGTTCTTCGATTTCCGAACCCTTCAGCCGTTCGATCGCCAGATCCGACAGCACCGCGTGCGAAACGCCTGCGTAGATATTTAGCGCGCCGTGTTTCTTAAGGATCTTCGCCGCACTTGTCAAGGTGCCAGCGGTCTCCGTGAGGTCGTCGACGAGGATGACGTTTCTATTTTCAACCTCGCCGATGACGTAAAGTGATTTGATTTCCGTGGCGCTCTCGCGGCGCTTTGCGACGATCGCGAGCTCCGAGCCGAGCGCATTCGAATAAGCCGCGGCCATTTTTAATCCGCCGACATCGGGCGAGACGACCGTCACATCCGTGAGGTTTTTCGAGCGCCAATGCTTGATCAAAACCGGCAGCGCATAGAGGTGATCGACGGGAATGTCGAAAAAGCCGGCGACTTGCTGCGCGTGGAGATCGACAGTGAGGACGCGATTCACGCCGGCGGCGGTGAGCACGTTCGCGATCAATTTCGCCGTGATCGGCACGCGCGGCTGGTCTTTGCGGTCCTGTCGTGCGTAGCCAAAAAACGGAATTACCGCCGTGATGCGCGATGCGCTTGCGCGACGGGCGGCATCGACCATGATGAGCAGCTCCATCAAATTCTGGTTCGTCGGCGGGCAGGTGGGCTGAACGATAAACACATCGCGGCCGCGCACGTTTTCATTGATCTTAACGAATGTTTCGCCGTCTGGAAACGAGCTCACCGTGGCGTCGCCGAGCGGCACGCCGACGAAATCGGCGATCTGCTGCGCAAGCGCGCGATGCGCTGAGCCGGAGAAGATTTTGAGTTCGGAAATGGAGCGTTGCATTGTGCGCCGGAACGAGCGGGAGAGCGACTCTAGGCGTCGCCGAACGAATATCAATCGCAAATTCGCGGGTAGCCTTGTCGCAGCCGATGAAGCGAAAAGTTAAATCGATGTTGCCAAAAAGGTCGACAGAACCATTCAACCTGAATACAAACGCGTTCACCGAATTCCGGTTCACTCACAAACATTATGAAAAAGAAAATCGTTTGTTCCATACTGGTATCTATTGCACTCGGTGCATCGCTCTGGGCCGGGCCGATCGACAAACAACCGATCGAGAAGCAGGTCGTCGCTGAAGACCTTTTCAATGACAACGAACTTCAATTCGATGTCTTCGCTTCCTACAGCTACGGCGAAAACGAAAAGATAACCAAGACCACAAAACACGATATTACATTTCGTAACACGAAGGATGTTTTTAGCGACCGACCGCGCATCATTCCCGAAGCGTTTCCCAGACAAGGCCCCAAATTCATCGTCACAGTGACACATATAACAAGGACGGGAACGCAGCATACCACGGAAACAAAGACCGTGGGACACACCGGCCTTTTTGACAGCGACAATGCGTTCGGCGGAGGCGTCGGGCTCAATTACTTTTTCGCGCGTTATTTTGGTTTCGGCGCGGAAGGCGACTGGTTCGCAGGCGGCGAAGCGATTCACATCGTCGATGGCAATTTGTTTCTGCGCTACCCGATCAATTTCGATTTTACCGGCAAACGCCGGGGCATTGCGCCTTATCTTTTCGGTGGATACGGCGCGCGCTTTGACGGAACGAAATGGGGCGTCGGCCATGTCGGCGCGGGCGTCGAGCTTCGGCTCAACCATCGGCTTGCGTGGTTCGTGGATGGCCGCTTCGTCTTCGGACACGGCGATGCGGAAGCAGGAATCTGGCGCAGCGGCGTGCGTGTTATTTTTTAAAAAGAGGCCAACCCGTTTGCAGGGCAAACGCCCACAGGTCAATCGGTGAGTCCACCTATGCAGCGCAGCTAATTTTTTCTTTACACACTTAAACACATTTCCTACCTCTCATAACGCGATTTAAATAATCGCACACAAACAAACCACAAAACTAAGGAGTAAAAATGAAAAAATCCCTATTTGCAGTCCTCGCGTCCGTCGCTATCGCAGCTACCGGCATCGCCGGCACCGCCACGGTCAGCTCGGGCAAAGGCTACAAAGAATACAAGCAAGTCGAGCAGCCCTCGTGCTTCTCGGACACTGAAATCCAGGCTGATGTCTTCGGCGCTTATGCTGTGACTGAAGGCGGCCAGGGTGGCGTGTTCCATGGAGATCACGGTTGGGGCGGCGGCATTGGCCTAAACTACTTCTTCCACCGCTACTTTGGTATCGGTGCTGAAGGTGTCTGGCTCGATGCAAACCCGCATGCAGTTCATGAAGCCGGCGGAAGCATCTTCTTCCGCTTCCCGATCGACTCGATCTGTCTCGCGCCCTACGTTTACGTAGGCGGCAGCGCGCAGTTCGACGGTGAAGATTGGGCGGCTGGTCATGCTGGCGCCGGTCTCGAATACCGCGTTGTCCCGAACAAAATCGGCATCTTCGTTGATGGCCGTTTCACCTATCTGGGTGATCGTTTCGGCGGCAACGACCTGCACTTCACGCTCGTGCGTGCAGGTGTTCGCTGGGTGTTCTAAGCAAACCTAACGCAGTTTAACAAACGCCGGAGTCTTCGGACTCCGGCGTTTTTTTTGCTAAGTAAACGTCAGTGCATCAGCCACGGCGCGAGTCGCTCGCGGCATTCGGGCGAAAAATCAACGCCGAATTCCGGACCAAGGTGCATCCTCAATTTCGCGCCGTTGCCGTTGACGAAACGCAGTTCCATCCGGCGCGTGCCGGGAAATTGCTCGATCGTCTTTTTCAAATCGAGCAGATCGTTTTCCGTCGTGCGATCGTGCGGCAGCGTGAGCACGATAGGTGAATTTTCCGGGCGTGGCGCGGAGGGTTTGAGCGGCTTCACTTCCGCTGCAACGAGCCTCACGGCTTCTTCGCGCTTGTCGACCCGCGCGGTGATCGCAACGACGCGGCCTGACTCGAGATGCGCCGCGCATTTCGCGAACGCCTCGTTCCAAATCATCACCTCGACCGAACCGGTCAAATCTTCCAGCACGACGATGGCAAACGGCTTGCCATCTTTTTTTGTGAACTTTTTGTCAACGCTTGTTAGCGCCCCGGCGACTTGCGCTGTTGCTTTGTCATCGACTTCGTTGAGGGTGTTGATCGCGTGGTATTTTCCGAGCGTATCGCGGTATTCGTCCAGCGGATGACCGGTGACGTAAAAACCGAGCAGCTCTTTTTCGTAAGCGAGTTTTTCGGCGAGCGGCCACGGTGCGACGCGTTGCGCAGTGCGTTTTGGCGCGGCATTGTTTTGCGCAAAATCGTTGAACATTGAAAACTGCCCGGACGAACGGTCGCGATGCGCCGAAGCCGATGCAGCGAGAGCCACATCGATCTCCGAAAAAAGTTGCGCGCGATCCGCGCCGGTCCAGTCGAAAGCGCCGCATTTCACGAGAGATTCGAGCACTTTTTTGTTGATCTTCCGTGAGTCGAGCCGTGCGCAAAAATCATCGAGCGAATTGAATTCGCCATTCTTCTCGCGTTCCTCGATTGCCGCTGCCATGGCCGCTTCTCCCACGTTTTTGATCGCGGCCAGTCCGTAACGGATTCCAGTTTTTTCATTTTCCTCCGGCACGAATTTTAGCGCGCTGCGATTCACGTCCGGCGGCAAAATCTCGATGCCCATCCGCTGGCATTCGCTCACGAAAACCGAGATTTTGTCCGTGTTGGAAATTTCGTTGGACAGCACCGCTGCCATGAAGTCGACCGGAAAATTCGCCTTCAAAAATGCGGTCTGATAACTCACCCACGCATACGCCGCCGAGTGCGAACGGTTGAAACCGTAGCCCGCGAATTTCTCGAGCAAATCGAAAATCTCGTTCGCCTTTTTTTCCTCAATCCCGTTGAGCTCCTTGCAGCCTTTGAGGAATTTCTCGCGCTCCTTCGCCATCTTTTCCTTGTCTTTTTTGCCCATGGCGCGACGCAGCAAATCCGCGCCGCCGAGCGTGTAACCGGCGAGCACCTGCGCAGCCTGCATGACCTGCTCCTGGTAAACGAAAATCCCGTAGGTTTCCGCGCAGACTTTCTCCAAAAGCGGGTGCGCGTATTTGATTTTGGCCTGTCCCTTTTTGCGTTTGATGTAATCGGGAATCAGGTCCATCGGGCCGGGCCGATAAAGCGCGAGAATCGCGTTGATGTCCTCGATGTCGCGCACGTCGAATTGCCGGCAGACGTTCACCATGCCGCCGGACTCGACTTGGAAAACCGCAGTCGTTTCGCCGCGATTGTAAATGTCAAACGTCCGCTGGTCATCGAGCGGAATTTTGTTGATGTCAAAATCCGGCTGTTTCTGCCGGATCAATGCCACCGCGTCGGTGATGACCGTCAGCGTTTTCAGCCCGAGAAAATCCATTTTCAGCATGCCGAGGTCGCCGAGCGGCCCCATCGCATACTGGCTCACGATTCCGCCGTCGTTGCCGCGCGCGAGCGGGACATATTCGGACAAATCGCGGTCGCTGATCACGACGCCCGCCGCGTGGACGCCGGTGTTGCGCGAGAGGCCTTCGAGCACGCTCGCGTGCCGCCAAAGCTCCGCCGTCGCGGGCTCGGTTTCGACCGCTTTTTTGAGGTCGGGATTTTTGTCGATCGCGCCGGCGATGTGTTCCATCTGTCCGGTCTCTTTGTTTTTCTTGTCTTCGCCGTTGAGCGTGATGTTCAACTCGTTCGGGATCATTTTCGCGATGCGATCCGCGTCGCCGTAGCTCAAGCCCATCACGCGCCCGACGTCTCGCACGACCGATTTCGCACCGAGAGTGCCGAACGTCACGATCTGCGCCACCGCACGCTCGCCATATTTTTTGCGCACGTATTCGATGACTTCGCCGCGGCGATTCTGGCAAAAATCGACGTCGATATCGGGCGGGCTGACGCGCTCGGGGTTTAGAAATCGTTCAAACAGCAGTTTGTATTTGATCGGATCGATATCAGTGATGCCGATCACGTAAGCGACCATCGAACCGGCCGCTGATCCGCGACCCGGTCCCACCGGAATTCCCTGCTGTTTTGCCCAATGGATGAAATCCCAGACGATGAGGAAATAGTTCACGAAGCCCTGCTTTTCTAGCACGGCAAGCTCGCGCTCGAGACGCTCGCGAATCGGCACTGCATCAGCATCCGCACCAAATCGCGTCCGCGCGCCATCGTCGCAAAGTTTGCGCAAAAACTGATTCTGCGTGAATCCTTCAGGCGGCGTGTAATTCGGATATTTTGGTTTATTGAATTCGAGTTCGAGATGGCACCGCTCCGCGATCCGCAGCGTATTATCGCACGCGTCCGGAAACTCGCGAAACAGCTCGCGCATTTCCGCCGGTGATTTGAAATAGAGCTCCGGCACGTAACGCATCCGGCGCTCGTCGGCGACATTCGAGCCGGTGCCGATGCAAATCATCACGTCGTGCGCCTCGTGATGCGAGCGCTCGAGAAAGTGCACGTCGTTTGCCGCGACGAGGCCGACGCCGAACTCCTTTGCGATCCGCGGCAGCGCTTTGTTGCACTTTCGCTGCGCCTCGATTCCGTGGTCGTGCATCTCGAGGAAAAAATTGTCGCGCCCGAGAATGTCGCGAAACGTCGCGACGCCTTCCTGCGCTTTTTTAAACTGATCCTGCTGGATCGCCATGTTGATCTCGCCTTTCAAGCACCCGCTCATGCCGATGAGCCCTTCGGCGTGCGCCGCGAGCAGCTCCTTATCGATGCGCGGCTTGTAATACATGCCATCGAGATGCGCAGTTGAGATAAGCTTTACGAGATTGCGATAGCCGGTTTCATTTTCCGCCAGCAGCGTGAAATGATACGCGGCATCGCGCGCGGAGTTCGCTTGTTTCTCGGTGTGTTTGCCGAGTGCCATGTAAGCTTCGCAGCCAATGATCGGTTTGATCCCCGACTTCTCCGCTTCCTGGTAAAATTCAATCGCGCCATAGAGCACGCCGTGATCCGTCATCGCCACCGCCGGCATGCCGAACTCGCGCGCTTTTTTCATTACGTCCGGAATGCGATTCGCGCCGTCGAGCATCGAGTATTCCGTATGCAGATGAAGATGGACGAACGAATCGGAGGCCATGGGATGCGGAATATATCGCGAAAATGAGCGCTGCGAAGTGACAAAAGGCGAAAAACGATTCACGCGGCCAGTCGCTGCACGAGCAGGCTCAAGAAAAGACCGACGTCGGTGACGATGCCTGTCGATTCGAGCGAGCCGCGGTCGGCGAGTTTTGTCACCACGGCGGGATTGATGTCTACGCACACAAGTTTTACGCCTGCTGGCGTCATGTTGCCGACTCCGATCGAGTGCAGCATCGTCGAGAGCATCAGGATCATCTCCGCACCCCGAAGCAACCGCGCGTAATCGGCTTGCGCTTTGATTAAATCCATCTGCGTATCCGGCAGCGGACCGTCGTCCCGAATCGAGCCAGCGAGCGCGAATGGCACGTCGTTTTTCACGCACTCGTAAAAAATCCCGCGTGTGAGCGCGCCCTGCTCGACTGCCGCGCGAATGCTGCCGCATCGGCGGATGGTGTTAATCGCACGCAAGTGATGTCGGTGCCCGCCCCGGACGGGTGCGCCGCGTTGCAAATCGACGCCGAGTGAAGTGCCTAGCAACGCCTGCTCGATGTCGTGAACGGCGATGGCGTTGCCGCCGAGAAGAGCCTGCACGTAGCCATCGCGGATCAGGCTCGCGAGGTGCTCGCCGCCGCCCGTGTGGATGACGACAGGGCCGGCGACGACGACCATTTTTCCGCCGCGCTCGCGCAGCCGCCTAAGTTCCCACGCGATTTCATCGACGACTAATTCCACGCGCCGTTCGCTCGAAACACCCGCGCCCATGAAACCAAATTCGTCCGCATGCGCACTGCGCCGCGATTCGCGCGATTCCATCTTGCGCAGGGTTCGGACGCCGAGCGTGCCGGTGACGACTTTGTCGCTGGCGGAGAGATCGCGAATCAATCGACAAAACGCGTGCTCCCCATCGATCACCACCACGCCATCCATGCGGTGATTGTGCACGCGCAGCCAGCGACCGTTCACACGGACTTCAGTCGGGTAGATCGTCGTCACATAAAAATCATCGGGCGCGACGCCTTGTTGCACGACCGTTTGCAGCTCCGCATCGACGATGCTTTCGTCCGGCAAAACCGCTCCGAGATCGATCATCTGCGCGTTGATTTTTTCAAGAATCTGGAGCGATGGCGCGGCAACGAGAATCGTCGCTTTCGATGTGCTCTGGTGCTGTTTGCCGAGTGTGAAATCGAGAATGCGGAAGCTGCCGCCGCTGTCGATCGTCAGTTCATGCGCGCGATCGAGAAGGCCGGAATCGAGCAAATGCCCCTCGATTTGCAGGACGCGGCTCTCGATCGTCGAGAGCGCGTGCGCCGTCGCGGGAACCGGCTCATCAAGGCGCAGCGCAAGGCATTTTGCCGCGCCGCCGGATTTCAGGAATTCGTCGAGCGGTGACTCGATCAACTCGAATCCCGCTGAAACAAGGCGTGATTTGAGTTCTTCAGTCGCTTTGTTGACGAAAATTTTTGCGCCGATGTTGATGGCGTTGCATGCGAAATTCACCGCGTCGATTTCGCTGACGGCGATTCGTTTTTCCGCCGGAACGCGCTGTTCGATCGCACGATTCGAGTAAGCATCGAATACCGCCGGGTAATACAAAACGTAGCTGTGCTCGAGTGGCGTGAAGCAGGTGTCGAGATGGTAAAAGCGTTTATCGATGAGTCGCAGTGAAACGACTTCGACGCCGAGCAGTTTCGCGAGCAGCGGGTGCACCTCGAGTTCAGTGCGCTGGCCATAAGACGCCCATAAAACGCCGCGCTCGTAATCCCACAACGCGTCGCCCGCGCCCTCGAACGGCAGATCGCGCGGCAGCTCGTGAATTTCAAAACCGTGCGCCGCGAACCACGCACGGAAGTGCGGTTCCTCTCCGCGCCGCTCGCGATGAAAAAAGCGGCTGAGCACGACATTGCCGCCGAGCACGACGCCGGCATTTGCAGTGAATACCATGTCGGGCAAATGCGGCTGCGGCAGCGCGAGCTCGACGCGCGCATTCCTTTGCAAGACATCTGCAAAAGCGCGCCATTGCTGTATCGCGAGCTCGTGATTCGCGCGGTGAACGTTTCCCTCCATCCACGGATTGATCACGTATTCGACGCCATAAAAATCGGGAGGACACAACAGCAGCGCGGGCCGATTTTCCATGAACCAATCTACGCTCGCCCCGGTGCGCCGGCAATTTGCGCGCGCGGAGGTCAAAACACTTTCATTACAGTGTGACAAATTGAGTTGTTTTGCCTGGTGCGCTTCACTAGCCTTCGCGGGCACATGAGCTCCGCAGCCAGTGTTTCTCCCCAGCCCAAGCGTCAGATTCGCCTGCAGGAAGGCGGGCTCGTTCTCGCCATCGTCTTCTTCGGCGTGTTGCTCTCGATTTTTGGCGGATCGGTCAAAACGCCGCAATTTGAGATCGGGCCGGATGGCGCGCGGCATCGCGTTTTCATCACGAGCGCGACCGGCGAAAGAACGCCCGCGTTTGTCGAGAAGAACAAATTCCTAAACGCGCAAAATCTTGCGCAACTCGCGAAGGACACAAGCTTCATCGCGATCATGGCTGTCGGCGCGACGATCGTGATTATTTCCGGCGGGATCGATCTTTCCGTCGGTGCGATTTACGCGCTCGCGTCGGTGCTCGGCGCGCTGGTTTTTCACAGCTCGACCGGTGGCGGCATCTGGCCCGGCGTGTTTGCGTGCATCGGCGTCGCCGTCGGCTGCGGACTCGTCAACGGCGGCATGATCGTCGCGCTCGGGGTGCATCCGTTTATTATTACGCTCGGGACGATGGCGGTGTTTCGCGGCGTCGCATTTGTCGTGACGAAAGGCCAGTCGGTCGGCGATTTTCCGCCGCATTTTCGCGATCTCGTGCGTTACGAAACGAGCGGCGGATTAAGCCTTGTGCCGCTGGCGGTGATGGTCGCCGTCGCAATCGCCGGCAGCATTTTTCTCGGACGTCTTGCCATAGGCCGGCGCGTTTATGCGATCGGCGGCAACGAACTCGCGAGCCGGTTCAGTGGAATTCGCGTCGAGCGCGTGAAGCTCGGCGTCTATGTCTGCGCCGGTTTTGCGGCGGGCATCGCATCGCTCATCGCGCTTGGCTATTACGGCGCGGCGACCTCGGGCGACGGACAAGGCTACGAGCTGAATGTCATCGCGGCATCCGTCGTAGGTGGCGCGAGCTTGTCCGGCGGACGTGGCACGGCGCTCGGTGCGGTGCTCGGCGCGTTGCTCATCCAGATGATCAGCAGCGGCATCGTCATCCTCGGCATCGATCAAAATTACAGCCAAATCATCATCGGCACGGTCGTGATTCTTGCGGTCGTGCTCGACCAGCTCAACAACTGGCTCGCGAAGCGGCGTCTCGCCGCGCGCGCGGGCCGCAAATAAACCCCAAAACAAATCCAAATGAAAAAACTCGTTACCCTCCTGACCATCGCCGTCTCGCTTTTCAATGCGCACGGTGAAGACAAAAAATCGCTCACATTCGGCCTCGTCGCGAAGTCACAAAGCAATCCCGTTTTTCAGGCCGCGCGCGTCGGCGCGGAAAACGCCGCAAAGGATCTCGGCACGAAAAACGGTGTGGCGATCAAGATCGATTGGCGCACGCCGAACGACGAAGATTCGCAAAAACAAGCCGAGGCAATCGAGCAACTCGTGCTCGCTGGCGCGGATGGCATCGCCGTGAGTTGCTCCGACGCGAACAAGCTCACCGACGCGATCAATTCCGCTGTGGATAATGGCGTGCCGGTGGCGACATTCGATTCGGACGCGCCGAAGAGCAAACGCTTCGTTGTTTACGGAGTCGACGATTTCAAATGCGGCGAAGCGGTCATGGAAAATCTCGCGAAGGTCATGGACGGCAAAGGCATTGTCGCCATTCTCGCCGGAAATCAAAACGCGCCGAACCTGCAAAAACGCGTCCAGGGCATGCGCGACGCAGCGAAGAAATATCCCGGCATCACGATCAAGGACGCATATTACCACAAGGAAACGCCGCAGGACGCCGCGGCAAAAGTGGAGCAGGTGATGCAGTCGAACCCCGACATCACCGGATGGGGCTTCATCGGCGGCTGGCCGCTTTTTACCGAGAACGCGCTCAAATGGCAGCCGAGCACGGTGAAGTGCGTATCGGTCGACGCTCTGCCGGCTGAGCTAAAATACATCCGCAGCGGGCATGTGCAGATGCTTCTCGCGCAGCAGTGCTACCAGTGGGGTTACCGCTCGGTGGAGCATTTGTTTGACAAAGTTTACCTGCACAAGGACCCGCCGTCAGTGGTCGATGTCAGCGAGCTTATTCCCGTGACGAAGGACAACGTCGATGAGTTCGCGAAAAATTGGGAAAAGTGGCTGCCGAATAAGTAGAACCTCGCGCCAGCCGCGATGATTAAATTCCAAAACATCACCAAGCGCTTTCCCGGCGTGCTCGCGCTGGACGGCGTGAGTTTTGAAATCGCGGGCGGGAGCTGCCACGCGTTGATCGGTGAGAATGGCGCGGGCAAAAGCACGCTCGGAAAAATCCTCGCTGGTGTTTATACAGCCGACGACGGTGCGATTTTGCTCGAGGATAAGCTTATCGCGCCCGCGAATCCGCTGCAGGCGCGGCACCTTGGCATCGCGATGGTGCATCAGGAGCTCGCGTTTTGCCCGAATCTCACGGTTGCGGAAAATCTTTGCCTCGGCGATTTGCCGCGGCGCGGGGGTTTTGTCGATCGCGCGAAAATGCGCGACAAAGCGCGCGCGATGCTCGCGGAAATCGAGGCCGACATCGACATCAACGCGCCGATCTCCACGCTGTCGACCGGCCACGAGCAACTCGTGCAAATCGCCGCCGCGATCGGCACCGGTGCACGGATCATCGTGATGGATGAGCCGACGAGTTCGCTCTCCGCCGGGGAGACGGAGCATTTGTTTCAGCTCATCGCGAAGCTAAAGCAGCGCGGGCTCACGCTGATCTACGTGTCGCATCGCATGGAAGAACTGTTCCTGCTTTGCGATCACATCACCGTGCTGCGTGATGGACGCCACGTCGCGACCGAGCGTATCGCGGACACGAACCCCGAGCGTGTCGTTCAGCAGATGGTCGGGCGCGCGATGAAACAATACACGTCCGGTCATCTCCAGCGTGAACCGGGCGGGGAAGCGCTCCGAGTCGCCAATCTTTCGTCGCCGGGAAAATTCAGCGACATTACTTTCAGCGTGCGTGCAGGGGAGATCGTCGGCTTTGCAGGCCTGGTCGGCGCGGGCCGGAGCGAAATGGCGCAGGCGATTTTCGGACTCGATCCCGCGGCAACCGGCAGTGTTTCCGTGCAGGAAAAAGAGCTGCCGCTGCGTTCGATCAAAGCTGCATTGCGCGCGGGCATCGGTTTGCTGCCCGAGGATCGCAAACGGCTGGGACTGGTTCTTTCCATGAAATGCCGCGAGAACACTTCGCTCGCGGCGTTAAACAAACTCACACGCGCCGGATTTGTGCAAATGCGCCGCGAAGCACGGCTCGCGCAGACTTACGGCGATCGGCTCCGTGTCAAAACGCCGTCGATGGAAGCTGCAATCGCGGGTCTCAGCGGCGGCAACCAGCAAAAGATCGCGCTCGCGAAATGGCTGGCGCGCGAATGCGACGTGCTCATCGTGGACGAGCCGACGCGCGGTGTGGATGTCGGTGCAAAAGCGGAGATCCACGAGTTGCTCGACGAACTCGCGTGCGAAGGCAAGGCGATCATCGTCATTTCATCCGAGTTGCCTGAAGTGATGAACCTCAGCCGACGCATCCTCGTGATGCGCGAAGGCCGCATCGTGCGCGAGATTCCGCGCGCGGAGTTTTTCGAGGAAAATCTGATGCGCGCGATGGCGGGGATGGCCGGGTAAAACATCGCGAAGGCGCAAAATCCGCGAAGAAAACGCAGTAGCGCAGTTTCGCTGCTTGCGTTAAACTGCGCGGCTTTTCCATGAAACGTGAGCCCATCATCTATCTCGACAACAACGCGACCACACAGGTCGATCCCGCCGTCGTGGAAGAGATGATGCCGTTTTTGACCGAGTTTTACGGCAATCCATCGAGCGCATATTCGTTTGGAAAAATCGCGGAACAAGCTCTCGAGAAATCGCGCGAACGCGTTGCCATGCTGCTCGGCTGCGAGCCGCGCGAAATCATTTTCACGAGCTGCGGCACGGAATCGAATAACGCGGCGATCACCTCCGCGCTTTCGCTCGATCCCGACCGGCAACACATCATCACGACGCGCGTCGAGCACAGCGCGATCACCAAACATTGCGAAGCGCTCGCGAAGCGCGGCATCGAAGTGACTTGGCTCGGCGTGGACGAACGCGGCCAGCTCGATTTGCACGAGCTCGAGCGCGCGATCCGGCCCGATACGGCGATCGTCTCGACGATGTGGGCGAACAACGAAACGGGAGTGCTTTTCCCGATCGAGGAAATCGCCGCGATCGTTCACAAAAAGAAGGCGATCTTCCACACGGACGCTGTGCAGGCCGTCGGCAAAATCCCGATCAACCTTGCCAGCGCGCATTCGCACATCAATTTCCTCAGCGTCTCCGGCCACAAGCTGCATTGCCCGAAAGGCGTCGGCGTGCTCTACGTCAATCGCCGCACGCGCTTCAACCCGTATCTCATCGGCGGCGGACAGGAGCATGGCAAACGCGCCGGCACTGAAAACGTCGCGAGCATCGTCGGCTTCGGCAAAGCGTGCAAGCTCGCCGGCGAAAACATGGAGCACGAAAATTCCTTCGTCCGCGGTTTGCGCGATGATTTCGAAAATCGCGTGCTCGAAACTATTGCCGACGCGCAGGTCAACGGCGACCGTGAGCATCGGTTGCCGAATACAACGAGCATTGCGTTTGACGGCATCGAAAGCGAAGCCGTGCTGATGCTGCTCGACAAGGCGCACATCTGCTGCAGCGCGGGCAGCGCATGCACGACCGGCTCGATTCATCCGTCGCATGTTTTAAAAGCGATGGGCTTTTCGACCGAGCGCGCGCGCGGTTCGCTGCGGTTTTCGTTCAGCCGCTTCAACACAATGACGGACGTCGAAAAAGCGCTCCACGTTCTGCCGCAAATCATCGCGAAACTACGGCAGATGATGGCGGTCGCGTGACGCGCAACGGCTTTCATTTCACCTTCCGCAACAAACATTTTGCACAAACCAAAAACGCGGACTAACTAGGAAGATATGGCCGACGACCAGCCGGAACGCATTTGGGACGAATACGATTGGGAGCGATTTCTGCAGCAGCAGGATCGCAAAACCGAGCGCTACATGGAGCTGCTCGAAAAATACATCGACGACCCGAATCGCGATCAAATCATCGCGCGGGAAATGGGCTGGAACCATTTGCTCGATGAAGAGGAGATGGACGAAATCGATTCGAGTTTTGCCGAGGAAATGAAAGCAATCGAAGCCGAGGCGTTCGAGGAAACGGACGAAGTCGAGACGTTCGAGATGCACCCGCTTTATCAAGCCTCCTTCGCGCTCACGGTCTGGATCGACCAGCTTTTTGACGAGCTCGGCAACCTGCAAAATCATCCGGCCGCCGTGAAGCTCGCGACACAATGCGCAATCGCCAGCGCGAAGCTCGCCGCTGCCTTGAGCGATGACGACATCGACGAGATCGGCATGACGATCGCGTATTTGAAGCGCGCGCTCAAAGCGATCTCGACAGCGATGGAAGCTGGCGCACAGCTTAAAAAGGAACTGAAATTCAGCGATGAGCGCCATGCGATGCTCAATCACCGCCTTTTCCAAATTCGCGACCGCATCATCGCGCTCATGGGCGAATACCGCTCCGAATGGCGCCGCCGTTACGGCGCGTAAATTTCTTCGAATGAAGTCGCCGCGACTTCGTCCAACTCGATGCCGTTAGAAAGCGAGCCGGTCACCACTGCAGTCGAAGACGCCGAGCTGGTTGCAAGATGCCAGCGCGGTGACACGCAAGCTTTCAACGAGCTCGTCACCAAATACCGAAACAAAATTTACGCGATGATTTACAACATGGTCCGCAACGAGCAGGACGCCTGGGATCTCGCCCAGGACGGCTTCCTCAAGGCGTGGAAGTCCATCCAGCGCTTTCGCGGCGACTCCGCGTTTTACACCTGGCTCTACCGGATCGTGATGAATGTAACCATCGACTGGGTGCGCAAAAAGCGCGCCGAGGGCGAGGCGGAGTTCGACGAGACGCTCGGGCTCAAGGGCGTCGAGCCGGGCGCAGTGACTGCGCCAAAAGGCGAGCTGCTCCCGCACAAAAAACTCGAGGCCATCGAAATTCGTGCTCGCATCGACGAGGCGATTGCGAAGCTCACGCCGGAACATCGCGCGGTGATTTTAATGCGCGAGATGGACGGCATGGAATACCAGGAAATCGCCGACGCCATCGGCTGCTCGATCGGCACGGTGATGTCGCGCCTGTTTTACGCCCGCAAAAAAATGCAGTCATTGCTGAAGGACGTTTATGAAAACCTTTGAAGAAAAATTCAGCGCATGGATCGACGGACAGTTGACCGGCGATGAACTCGCCGACTTCGAGCGCGAGCTCGCGACGCGGCCCGATGCCGATGCGGAAAAATTCGCCGCGCATCAGCTCGGCGACCTCCTCCGCGAGCATGTCGCCACGCCGCGGCTGGCGAACGCCGACTTTTTCAATCACCAGCTCATGCAGCGGATCGCCGCCGATGAAGCGCAGCCCGCTCCCGCACCGCGCCGCGCATTTTTCTGGACGCTGCCGCGCATGGCGCTCGCCGGCGCGTTTTGCCTCCTGCTCAGCTTCGCGATGTATTTTGTCGCCGTCCCGAAAACGCAGCGGCAAATCGAAGCGCGCCAGGAATACGTCGCGAAAATCCTCAACGCCCATTCCGACGACCCGGCCATCAGCGCCACCGCCTTTCACGACAAGCAGCAGAACGTCACCGTGCTCTGGCTCGACGGACTCGACTACATCCCCGACCATCAGCAGGTGAGGTAAACGAATGCGTCTTCTCCTGCTCGCCATCGCGTTCCTGTTCTCCGGCGCCAGCCTGCGCGCCGCCGATCCCGCCGTCTGGAGCGCGCTGGTTTTCGCCAGCAACGAGGAGAAGCCCGCCGACGCCCCCGCCGAACTGCGCAAATTCAAGACCCAGCTCGAAAAAGTCTTCGGCTACAACCAGCTCGAGCTCGTCGGTCAGCACACGGAAAAAATGGACGAGCCGCGCGAGCACTGGCTCGTGCCGAGTAAAAAATTCTGCCTGCGCGTGGACACCAAGACCTCCGCGAAAAGCAGCTACGTCCTCGACCTCGAGCTCTACCACGAAAAGCGCAAGCTCGCCGATTTCGAGGCCAGCCTCGGCCCCGAGAGCCCGCTCTTCATCCGCGGCCCGCTCTGCGCCCGCGGCCAGCTCATCATCGTGATGATGGTCAAGTAGCGGCGCGTTTGGCTAACGGCCTATCCTTCCTCGACGGCGCCGATGTCGATGTTGCCGCCGATGAGGCGCGGGATGCCGTTCTGGTCGGTGGTCAGGTTGTCGGGGTTGCTGCCTGCGCCGATGGCGGGGCTGAGGAAGGAGAGGAGCATCGTCGGTATCTTGCTGCCGTAGTGCAGGTCGAGCGTGCCGAGCAATGGGTTGAGGGCGAGGGTATCCGTGCCGTGGACGTCGGTTGTGTCGTTCTTGAGGTCGGTGTTGGCGGTGACAAGGCCGATGAGATCGTAGCTGTCATTGATGCTGCCGGACAAGTCGGCATCGAAGTTCGCGGTATTTCCCGCGATGATCGTGCTGGCGACTTCGACCACGCCATTGCCGATGTCCATGCCGCCGCCGTTGAAGGCTTTGTTCTGCGAAATGGTGCAGTTGTGGATTTGCGCAGAAGCGCCGTTGAGCAGAACACCGCCGCCGTAGCTGTAGCTGTATGTCCCGGCGTTGTTATTGGCAATGGTCACCTGCGAAAGAGTGACGGTTTCCTTATCGCTCGAGTATGTGGCCGCCCAGAGTCCGCCACCGAAGGATCTCCCGAAATATCCGGTTTGACCTTTCAGGCCCGCGTTGCCGTGATGGACGACATTGCCGCTCGTATAGCTGCCCGCTCCCGGCGCGCCGCCCGCCGCGCCTTTGGCAAATTTGCCGACGCTGACGGTGTTTCCGGAGATGGTCGAGGAGACGATAAGCAGCCCTTTATCGTTGGCGTAGGCGAAGGATTCGATGCCCGCAGCGAAGGCGGAGCCGCTTCCTCCTCCGTTGCCCCCCGCGCCGCCGTTGCCGCCCGCGCCGGCGTGCGGTTGCCCTGTGCCGCTGCCGCCTTTGCCGCCTTTTCCTCCCGCGCCGCCCATGGCGCCGTTGCCGGAGAGGACGGCGTTTCCCGAAATCGTGGAGCTGTAGATGGCGAGGCTGCCGCCGCCGGTGCTGCGAATCCCGCCGCCATAGGCTTGACCGCCAAAGCCGCCATTCTGGCCGTCGCTTCCGTCTCCGCCGTTTGCTCCCGATGCTCCGGGTGATCCGTCAGCGCCTTTTGCGCCGGTGCCGCCGTTGCCACCGGTCGCCTTGTTCCCGGAGATCACCGATCCGACGAAGGTCATCAAGGAGTCATATTCATTCACACCGCCGCCGGCTGCGACGCCGCCACTGTCACCGGTTCCGGCGAGGGCGTTGCCGGCGATGACAGAGTTTCCGCTGACGGTCGAGTCATAGACGGAGAGGGTGCTCTTGGAGCAATCAATCCCGCCGCCCGAAGCAAAGTAGCCGTAGCCGTGGAGTGCGGTTCCATTGCCGGAGGCGACGGTGTTGCCTGAGATCGTGGAGTTTTGGATGGTGACGCTGGAATTATTCCCGATGGCGATGCCGCCGCCGGCGGCTTCAGATATGGAGACGGCCTGATTGCCGCTGATGGTGCAGTTGGTGATCGCGATCTTGTGGGTTGTATCGTAGATGTAAACGCCGCCGCCTTTCACGGCCATTCCGTTGGTCACGGTGAGGTCTTTCAGCCCCGCGTCGCCGCTTGTGTCGCCAAAGCTGATATCGCCCTGTTTGTTTAAGTTGATGGTAATGCCCGTGGGCGAACCGGGCGTGGAGCCGACGATGGTGACGCCGTCGGTGATTTGCGGCAGCGGGGTCAGGAGCTTGATGGTGCCGGTGAGTGGAGCGAGGTCAAAGTGGACGAATTTCCCGAACACAATCGAGTCGCCTGAGCCGGCGTGGGCGTTGGCCTCGAAGATTGCCTCACGCAGGCTGCCAGGGCCCGAGTCGGCAAGCGTGGTGACGGTAAACACGTCCGCTCCGCCGGTGCTGAAAGTAAGGTTTGATCCGCCTTCCTGGGTGGCGCCTATGTCGACGAGTCCGCC
>Ga0070741_10007450_pt1 | contig 22619 bp, 9 predicted proteins | sample Coa_R1_4_FD_66440 | JGI IMG/M metagenome (GOLD analysis project Ga0070741, IMG submission 66440) | Surface soil microbial communities from Centralia Pennsylvania, which are recovering from an underground coalmine fire - Coalmine... | ecosystem: Environmental > Terrestrial > Soil > Unclassified ... | reverse complement strand
GCGCAGCTCAACGCGAGCGCGCGGATGACGATCCTCCGCAACGGCGACGTCGGCATCGGGACGACTGCCCCGGGCGCGAGGCTGACGGTGCAGACGCCCGGCGACGCCGGCTACGGCATCCAGCACCGGAGTAATTCGGTCTCGCTCAGCTCCTTCATCGGCGTCGGCGGGAGCAGCCTGGGCGGCTGGTTCGGCACGCGCTCCAACCACCCGCTCTACTTTTTCACGAACGACGGCGGGCCGCAGATGTCGCTTCTCCAAAGCGGTAACGTCGGCATCGGCACGACCGCGCCCGGCGCCAGCCTGGACGTGAGGGGAACGAGGGTGAGGCTCCAGACTGATAGCGGGAACAACGGGCCGTATCTGCTCCTGACGCACGCCGGGGAGGCGAGCGGGCACACCTACGCCATCGGCTCCTCTGGAGGGGCGAACGGCCCCGGTGCAGGTTCTTTCGAGATCTACGACTCGACAGCCGCTCAATCCCGGCTCGTGATCAATCCATCCGGCCACATCACACAGGCGCCCGATAAGGGCGGCCTGGTCAAGGCGATGATTTATGTTGCCCCTAACGGAGGTGTCATTCGCTGCTACAATTCGCAAAGGCAGGATGGCGGAGCTTCATTGCCACCTTCCGGCAATACGGGATGCGGATTCACGGTCAATTATAATGACGCTCTCCCCGGCGAATATATGGTCGTTTTTGATTTTCAAGTCAATGACCGCTTTGTGAGTGTGACTCCATACCGTGATACGAGAGCAGGTGTTCTGTATTTTAATCAAAACACCATAATAGTTTACACAGTGTTAGGGAATAACAGCACAGGAGCAGCCGAGTTTACGCTCATCGTGTACTGACGCGCCTGACAGCGTTCAGCCGGTGACACGCCCCGCGCGTTTACGCCGCGCAAATGAAGGGTGAATAAAGAATGAACGGTGAATGAGGCCGCAGACTCCGTGGCCTCATTCACCGTTCGTCATTGAGAGCGGTCAATTCACTGAATGCTGATTTTGACGACGTTCGCCTGGATGCCGCTGATGGTCAGCTTCAGATCCTTCTGGCCGCTGCCGGCGAGCGTGCGCGGCAGGCGGAGGTTGACCTGATCGAGACCCGCGAAGCCGCCCTGCACCCCGGAGTATTCCACCGGCACCGTCACGTCGCCAATCGTCACCGCGACGTTCGAGAGCGCGCCGCCGAAGCGGATGCCCGTCCCGAACAGCACCAGATAAACCTGCTCGCTTTCAGGCCCAAGGTTTATCGGGACCGGGACCGTCTTATTCTGCGCCGCGTCGAATTGCGTGACCGGCTCGTAGACCTGCGTCCCGTCGGCCCGGACGCGCAGGGCGAGCGCCGCCGGAGCGGGCTGCCCGTCCACATCAACCGTGAACAGGGCCGGCTGAGTGATGACGATCTGCACCGTCCCGGTCGAGACGGTGCCGTCGGCATTGGTGACGGTCACGGTCGCCGGGCCTGCTACCAGACCCGCGGGGATGAGGTAGTTGACCTGCAACGGCGAGACGAAGAAGAGCGGCGCGAGCATTTCAGTGCCCGCGCTGTCCCTGATTTTGACCGTCGTCCCGCCCAGCGTGGTCGGCAGCGGGAGCGAGGTCGGGTTAGTGGTTGTGGTCGCCAGATTGACGCCGAAAGCCGCCGCGATGGATTCGGGTGAGACTCCGGTGATGCTGTAATTGGCGGCCGAAACGCTGATGACGGGCAGGGGCTGCGTCGAGCCGAGCAGATCAGAGAGCGCACTGTCGCTGCCCGCCGCGTCGGTGACCGTCACCCTGACGCGCGCCAGATTCGGCAGGCCGGAAGCGCCCGCGAACTTCTGCTGAAGCGCGATGCTCTGTCCCGTCGTGAAGCTGCCCTGCTGGATCAACTGCGCCAGATCGAAGTCCGCCGGAGCCCTGACCGCGTTGCCATTGCTATCGAGGAACTCATAGCGCACCTGCGTGGCGTCGAGGTTCGGGTCGTGGATCGCGGCGTCAACCACGAACTCGTCGTTCACGAGCGCGAGCTTCACGAGCGCAATCTGCGGCTGGCCGTTCGGGCTGACCAGCTTCGCCGACGGCGCGACGTGGCCCGTCAGGCTGACGGTCAGCGGGTCGCCGCCTTTCTGAAGCACGACCAGTTGCGCCGTCACGGTTTCAGGCAGCGCCTGATAAGCCGCGAGCCCTGTGGTCTTCCCGGTGGGCGCGGGCCGCACCGGATTGAAGAAGACGCGCAAGGTGAGCTTCTGCCCCGGCGCAATCGTGAGCGGAGGCACAGCGGCGCCCGTGAAGAGCGGCGTTTCGGAACCGTCACCGTTGACCAGACGGACGGGGAAGAATCCGCTGTCGTCCGGGTCAATGATGCGCCCGTTCGATGTGGCCGCCCCCGTGCGCGAGATGGCCAGGTTGAACTGCGTCGCCGCGCAGCCCGTGTTTTCGAGCGTGAACGTTTCCGCCGGAGGATTGCTGACCGGTGAGCCGGTCGCGGCCACGGGACCGAATTCGAGCGCCGACTGATTGTTGGCGAGCGCCACCTTAAGCTGCGCGCCGCCTCCGCTGAAGGCGTAGGTAGCCGAGTTGTTGGACGAATCGGGGTCAGCCGTTGATGACGCGACCGAAGCCGTGTTGACCTGCGACGTGGCGCCCGGCGCGCAACTGATTGTCGCGGTCAGCGTGACCGTGGCCGCTTCGGCCGAAGCGAGCGAAGCGAAGGTGACGGTGCGCGTGTTGCCCGTGCCGCTGCACACTCCGCCATTTGATGCCGTGCAGGAAACGAAGCTCGTCCCCTCGGGCAGCGTGTCGGTGATGGTCACGTCGCCCGCGGCAGCCGGCCCCTTGTTGGCAACCGTCAGTGTGTAGGTGATGGTCTGACTGCCGGAGACGACGTTGAAGGCCGGTGCCTGCGTGATCTCCAGATCAGCCATCGTCACGTTGACAGCCTGCGTGAGCGCCGGCGAAGTGCTGGCGTTGAAGCTGTCACTGCCGCCGAATTCGGCGGTGATCGAATGCGAGCCCGACGAGAGTGACGAGGTTGCGAACGTGGCCTGGCCGGATGAATTCAGCGTCCCGGTGCCGAGCGTGTTCGCCCCATCCCTGAACGTCACAGTGCTGCCCGGAGTGCCCGCGCCCGGCGCGACGGCTGTAACGGTGGCCGTCAGCGTGATCTGCTGGCCGGCCGCCGCCGGGTTGACTGAAGACGTGATCGTGGTTGAAGTGTCGGCCTTGCTGACGGTCAGTGTGCCGTCAACAAAGCTGATGGTGTAGTTGCCCGAAGTGAGCCCGCCCGCCGTGATCGAATAAGTCCCGACGGCGCTCTCCGCGGTGGCAGTCGTGGTCAGGCTGAGCGTGCCAGTGAGCGCGCCCGCCGCGTCCCCGTTCACAAAGCCCGCATAGCTGGCCGTGAAGTTGGGGAGCGCCGCGCCGAAGACCTTCGACTTGTTGTCGGCGGTCACAGTCAGTGTGGCTTTCGTGACCGTCAGCGTGCCGCCCGTCAGCGTGGCGGTGTAATTGCCGAGCTTCCCGTCGGGGTCTTTGAGCGCTGGCGTAAGGGCATACGTTCCGGCCGCGCTGCTCTCAGTCGCGGTCGTCGTGTATGTGGCGGTGATATTGTCGTTATTCACGACGCCGATGATCGTGCCGGTGAAGGTCGGATTGGCTGCGCCGTAAACACGCGTCGCATCATTCGCCGCCACAGTCAGCGCGGCTTTGGTGACGGTCAGCGTGCCGCCGACGAAGTTGAAGCTGTAGTTGGCCGCGCTGAGCGTGCCGATGGCGGCAGTGATTGGGTAGGTGCCGACACCGCTCGCGGCCGTGGCGGTCGTCGTCAGTTCGTCTGAACCGCTGACGACGCTGATCGTGTCGCCGTTGACAAAGCCGGAAACAGTCGCCGTGAGGATCGGGTTGGCCGAGCCGTAGACCTTTGTCTGGTTATTGGCGGTCACGGTCAGCACTGCCTTCGACACGGTCAGCGTGCCGTTGGTTTGTGTGACTGTATAGTTGCCGAGCTTCCCGTCGGGGTCGCTGAGTGAAGACGTGATTGGGTAAGTCCCGGCCGCGCTCTGTGCGTCCGCGGTCGTGGCGTATGTGGCAGTGATGTTGTCGCCATTGACGACGCCGGTCATTGTGCCGGTGAAGGTCGGGTTGGCCGAGCCGTAAGCGCGCGTCGCGTCACTGGCCACGACTGTCAGCGCGGCCCTGGTAATGGTCAGCGTGCCACCCACAAAGGTGAACGTGTAGTTGGGTGAAGCCAGACTGCCGACTGCCGCCGTGAGTGGATATGTTCCGACTGCACTGCCGGACGTGGCCGTGGTGGTGACGCTCGGCGTGCCGGTGAGCGCGGCGGCGGTGTCGCCGTTGACGAAGCCCGCGTAGCTGGCCGTCAGCGTCGGGAGCGCCGCGCCGTAAGCCTTCGTCTGGTCATTGGCGGTCACGGTCAGCGGGGCGGGCGTGACGGTGAGCGTGCCGCCGACGAAGTTGAAGCTGTAATTGGCCGCGCCGAGCGTGCCGGCGGTGACCGTGATTGAGTAGTTGCCGACCCCACTGTCCGGCGTGGCTGTGGTCAGGCTCGGTGTGCCGGTAAGGACGCCCGCCGACTCGCCATTGACGAAGCCTGAATAAGACACGGTCAGCGGCGGATTGGCTGCGCCGTAGACTTTGGATTTATTGTCGGCCGTCACAGTCAGCACGATTTTTGAGACCGTCAGCGTGCCGCCCGTCAGCGTGACGGTGTAGTTGCCGGCCTTCCCGTCGGGGTCGCTGAGTGAAGGCGTGATGGCATACGTCCCAGCCGCGCTCGTTGCGTCAGCGGTCGTCGCGTAAGTTGCCGTGATGTTGTCGTTGTTGACAACGCCATTGATCGTCCCGGTGAAGGTCGGATTGGCTGCGCCGTAAGCGCGCGTCGCGTCGTTCGCCACGACAGTCAGCGCGGCTTTGGTGACGGTCAGCGTGCCGCCCGCAAAGACGAACGTGTAATTGGGTGAGGACAAACTGCCGGCAGCGGCCGTAATCGGGTAGGTGCCGATATTGCTGTCAGACAGGGCAGTGGTGGTCAGACTCGGAGCGCCCGTGAGTGCAGCGGCGGTGTCGCCGTTGACGAAGCCCGCGTAGCTGGCCGTCAGCGTCGGGAGCGCCGCGCCGTAAGCTTTCGTCTGGTCGTTGGCAGTCACAGTCAATACGGCCGGCGTGATGGTGAGCGTGCCGCTCGCGAAGGCGAAAGAGTAGTTGGCCGCGCTGAGCGAGCCGGCGGTGACCGTGATCGGGGAAGCGCCGACGCCGCTCGTGACCGGGACGGTCGCGAAGTCAGGTGAGCCACTGACCACGCTGGCCGTGTCGCCGTTGACGAAGCCGGACAGGTTCGCCGTGAAGTTCGGGTTGGCTGCGCCGTAGACTTTCGTCTGGTTACTGGCAGTGACCGTCAGCACAGCCCTGGTCACGGTCAGCGTGCCGCCCGTCAGCGTGACGGTGTAATTGCTGAGCTTCCCGTCGGGGTCGTTGAGCGTCGGCGTGATTGCATATGTCCCCGCCGCGCTCGTCGCATCTGCGGTCGTCAAGTAGGTCGCAGTGATGTTGTCGCCACCCTGCAGGCCGCTGATCGTGCCGGTGAAAGTCGGATTGGCCGCGCCGTAAACGCGAGTGGCATCGTTTGCAACCACGGTCAGTGCGGACTGAGTGACGGTGAGCGTGCCGTTCACAAAGGTGAACGTGTAGTTGGGCGAGGCCAGACTGCCGGCCGCCGCCGTAATCGGATAGGTGCCCATTGCGCTGTCGGGCGTGGCCGCGGTGGTCACGCTCGGCGCGCCTGTGAGCGCGGCGGCCGTGTCACCGTTCACAAAGCCGGAGTAGCTGGCCGTGAGCGCAGGCAGCGCGGCGCCGTAAGCCTTCGACTTGTTGTCGGCGGTCACAGTCAGCGTGGCCGGCGTGACAGTGAGCGTGCCGCCCGCGAAAGTGAATGTGTAGTTGGCCGCGCTGAGCGTGCCCGCGGCGGCAGTGATCGGGTAAGCCCCGACGCCGCTCGTGTCGGCCGCCGTCGTGGTCAGGTCCGCTGACCCGCTGACGACATTCGCGCTGTCGCCGTTGACGAAACCCGAGTAGCTGGCGGTCAGCGCCGGATTGGCCGAGCCGTAGACCTTCGACTTGCCGTCGGCGGTCACAGTCAGCACGACCTTTGTCACCGTCAGCGTGCCGTTGGTCTCCGTGACGTTGTAGTTGCCGAGCTTGCTGGCGGGATCGTTGAGCGTCGGCGTGATGGCGTAAGAGCCGGCCGCGCTGCTCGCGTCCGCAGTCGTTGAGAAAGTGGCGGTGATGTTGTCGCCATTGACGACGCCGGTCACTGTGCCGGTGAAGGTCGGGTTGGCCGAGCCGTAAGCGCGCGTCGCGTCACTGGCCACGACTGTCAGCGCGACTTTGGCGATGGTCAGTGTGCCGTCAGCCAGGGTGAAGCTGTAGTTGGCCGCGCTGAGTGTGCCCAGGGCGGCGGTGATCGGGTAAGCCCCGACCCTGCTGCCTGCGAGGGCATTGATCGTCAGATTCGGTGAGCCGCTGACGACGCTCGTCGTGTCGCCGTTGACGAAACCGGTGATGGTGGCCGTCGCCGTGGGGAGCGGCGCGCCGTAGTCCTTCGTCTTGTCGTCGGCGGTGACGGTCAGGACGGCCTTGCTGACCGTCTGCATCGCGCCGCCGCTGCTTGAGTCAAAGCCGCTGGCGCCGCCGTATTCGGCGGTGATGTTGTGGCTGCCGGCGGTCAGTGTCGTCAGGCTGAAGCTCGCCTGACCGCTCGAATTGAGCGCGACCGGGCCGCCGAGCGTGGTGCCGCCTTCCTTGAAGGTCACGCTCCCGGTGGTGACCGGATTGCTGCCGCTCGTCACGGTCGCGGTAAAGCTGGCCGACTGGCCGTAGACTGACGCGCCGTTCGGCGCGAGCGCCGTGGTGGTGCTGACGTTGCTGACGGTCAGCGTGAAGCTCGCCGTCGCAGTCGCCCCGCAGTTGTCGGTCGCCGTGACTGTCACCGTGTAGCTGCCCGCGGGCCCGGCGTTGCTGATTGAAACCACGCCGGTGCCCGGGTCAACGCTGAGGACGCCGGTGAAATTCGGTGCCGCCACCGTGACGCCGGTGACCGTGCCGTTGTCGGCGGGCGCGGCGTTCGGCGTGACGCTGGTACTGTTGCCGCCAACAACGGTCGCTGCCTGATACGTCCCGAGCGTCGGCGGCGTGTTGGATGTGACGTTGACCGTCAGGTTCGCGGTCGCGGTCGCGCCGTCGCCGTCGGTCACGGTCAGCACGACGGTATTTGCCCCCGTCGTCGCGGCGCAGCCCGCCGCAACGGTCGCGCTGATCGTGCCGTTGTTGTTGGTGATGTTGCTGACAGACAGCCCCGCCGGCACGGTCGTCGCCGCGACGGTCAGGCTGCCGGCTGCTGTTTCGACATCGCTGACTGTGGCGATGGTCTCGGTGGCGGAAACGCCCTGAACGCGCGTGAGAGCCGAGGCGGCTGTGATCGTCGGCGTGTTGTTGACCGGATTGATCGTCACCGCGATGGTCGCCGCGGCGGAATCGAGCGCGCCGTCGCTGACCTTGAACGTAAAGCTGTCGGCGCCGTTGGCGTTCGTGTTGGGCGTGTAAGTGAACGCGCCCGTCGCCGCGTTGGTGATCGCGACCGTGCCTTTGCTGCCCTGCGAGACGACGCTGAAGGTGAGCGCGTCGTCATTTATGTCATAACCGAAGAGCCTGCCGCTCGCCGGCGTATTTTCATTCGTGGTGAAGTCGGACGGATTGTCCGTGCCCCTCGTCACCGAACCGGTCAGAGTCGCGTCGCGGCCGTGATGCGAGGCGTCGGTGAGCGTCGTGCCTGACGCTTCGTCGCAGCGGTAGTATGCCTCGAGCGCGGCGTCAAAGCCCGTCAACCCGCGGTACTGGTCATCCTGCACGTCGGCCACCGTCGCGTTCACGTTGCCGATGCGGATTTCGTCCATCCGCCCGCTGAAGGGGTATTGCGCGCCGCCGCCCAGGGCGATGCCGATGCCGAGCGTGCTGCCCGAAGTCGAGGACAACGTCACCGCCGCCGCGCCCGAGTACGCTTCGGTCCCGTTGATGAATATCTTCACCGTCGAGCCGTCCCACGTCGCGACCACGTATGACCAGACTCCGGCCTGGAGCGCGGTGGTTGAGGCGTGCGTACTCGATCCGCTGGTGGTCTCAAACTCCAGCGTCGGTTTGCCGTCCTGCAGGAAGAAATGAACCGGCGACTTCGAGAGGATCGTCTGCCTGCCGGTGATATTCGACGGCTTGAGCCAGGCTTCAAAAACGAGCTTCGTGAATGTCGTGAAGTCCGGGCCGGTCGTGCTGGCGTAGCTGCCCGTGTCGCCGGGGAACTGCAATGACGAGCCGAAGCCCGCGACCGGCGCATCGTTATTGGCCGTGAGCGTCGCGGCGTTTGAAGTCACGTTGCCGCACGCTCCGGTCACGACTACGTCATAACTGCCCGCGTCGCCCGCGACGACTGCGCTGATGCTGAGCGTCGCGGAGGTCACGCCGGAAATCGTGCCGCCGTTGCTGAGAGGATTGCCGCCTTTACGCCATTGATACGTGAACGGCCCTGTCCCGGACGGAGTGACCGTGAAGCTGGCAGGCGCGCCGATGGAAACTGACTGGGACGCCGGCTGCCCGGAGATTCCCAGCGCACTGGCCGCGACGTTGACCGTCAGGCTGGCCGTCGCCGTCAGACCGCCGCCGTCAGTCACGGTCAGCACGACGGTGTTCGCGCCGGTCGTGGCGTTGCAGGCTGCGGCGACGTCAGCGGTGATCGTGCCGTTGGTATTTGTGATGTTGGTGACTGACAGCCCCGTCGGGACGGTCGTCGTCGTGACCGTCAGGCTGCCCGCCGACGTCACGTCGTCGCTGACGGTGGCGATGGTTGAATTGGACGGCCCGGCGCCCTGCGTGCGCGCGAGCGCTGATGCCGCCGTAATCGTCGGCGCGGCGCTGACCGACAGGCTGAAGGTCGCGTTCGCCGTCGCGTTGCAATTGTCCGTCGCGGTGACGGTGACGGTGTAATTGCCCGCGGGGCCGGCGTTGCTGACCGTGACCACGCCCGTCGTCGAATCAACACTGAAGCTGCCGGTGAAGCCGGGGGCCGAGGCGGTGATGCCCGTGATCGTGCCGTTGTCGCTCGGCGCAACGCTCGGCGTGACCGTCGTGCCGGCGCCGGGCAGGACGCTCGCGGTCGCCGGATAAGTGCCAGGCGACGGCGCCGCGTTGGCCGTCACGTTGACAGTCAGATTGGCCGTCGCCGTCGCGCCCTGCGCGTCCGCGACCTGCAGGGCGACGGTGTTGTTGCCCGTCGTGGCCGAACACGAAGCGGCCACGTTCGCGGTGATCGTGCCGTTGGTGTTGGTAATTCCGGTGACGGTGATGCCCGTCGGGACGGAAGTCGTCGTCACGGTCAGGCTGCCCGCGGCGGTCTCCGTGTCATTGACCGTCGCAATGGTTGAGACCGTGCCGATGCTGCCCTGCTGGCGGGTGATCGTCTGCCCCGAGATCGTCGGTGGGCTGTTGACTATCAGTCCGAAGGTCGTCGCCGTCGTCGCCCCGCAATTGTCGGTCGCGGTGACGGTGACGGTGTAGCTGCCCACGGGGCCGGCGTTGCTGACCGAGATCACGCCGGTGGAAGTGTTGCCGCTGAATGTGCCGGTGAAACCCGGCGCCGAAGCCGTCAGGCTGGGGACGCTGCCGTTATCGGCGGGCGCGGCGCTCGGCGTGATCGTCGTCGAGCCGCCCGGCGCTATCACTCCGCCGCTGTACGTGCCGAGCGTCGGCGCCGTGTTGGCCGTCACGTTGACGGTCAGATTCGCGGTCGTTTCGCTGCCGGCACTGTCGGTCACTTTCAGCCCGACAGTCTGATTGCCTGTCGCGACTGAACACCCGGCGGCAACCGTCGCCGTGATCGTGCCGCTGGTGTTGGTGATCCCGGTGACGGTGATGCCCGCCGGGATCGAAGTCGTCGTGACCGTCAGGCTGCCGGCTGCGTCTTCGGTGTCGGCGACGGTGGCGATGGTCGCGCTGGTTCCGGCGCTGCCCTGCTGTCGCGTGATCGTCTGCCCGCTGATCGTCGGCGGGTCGTTGACCGTCGTAGTGGCCGAAGCCGTGCCGCCCGGGTCGCTCTGGGTCGAAGTGATCGCGCCGGTGACGTTGTTCTTCGCGCCGGGCGTCGTGCCCTTGACGTTGACCGCGATCGTGCAGGAGCCGCCCGCCGCGAGCGTGCCGCCCGTGAGGCTGATGCTGCCTGAATCGGCCGCGGACGTGACCGCGCCGCCGCAGACACCACTGAGGCCGTTGGGCGTGGCAACGACCAGACCGGCGGGCAGTGTGTCGGTGAAGGCGACGCCCGAAAGCGCGGTTGACGGGTTCGGGTTGTTGAGCGTGAAGGTCAGGCTGGTCGTGCCGTTGAGCGCCACGCCCGAGGCCCCGAACGCCTTGCTGATCGTGGGCGGCTGGATCACATCGGTCGAGAGGTTGTTACTGTTGACGTTGATCCCGCCCGTGGCCGTGACATTCGCCTGGTTGGTGATCGAGGTTCCGGTGAAGCCTGAGCCAATCGTCGCCCGGAATCTGATCGTCGTACTCTTGCCCGACGGGAGCGAGAAGCCGCTGCCCGATCCGTTAACGGTGATGACCTCGCCCGAGAGTGCGCGCGCGAGCGGCGCGGTCGTCGCGAGGCGCGTCTCGCCCAGACTGTTGACGAGCATCGTGAGTGCGGGCCTGCCGGCCGGGACGTAGATGGCCGGTTCTGCGTCGCGCGCGATGGCCGGCGGGGTATTCGTCAACGAGTCGGCGCTGCCGGCGACCGGGCCGCTGCCACTCTCCGCGCCGTGAAGTTCGGCGGTGTTGGCGGTCGGCGTGATCCAGTTGCCCAGACCGCTGATGTTGATGTAGCCGACCGGCGAGGCGAAGGCCATGAGAGCCGGGCGCAGCGCCCGTTGCAGCCGCGTCATCATTGAAGCGGAGTTGCCAGCGCTCTCTTGCGGCGCGACTTTCTGCTCGTCAGCGTCAACCGGTTGCGCGGCGGACGGGACTGAGGGAGAAGTGCAGGCGCCGCCGCCTGTATAGCCGCCGCCCGGAGGTGAACTGACAGCGACAGAGGCCGTATTAGGGGTGCCCGAATTCTGTCCCTTTACGAAATTTCCCACCGCGGTAATATCCGTAGCTGAGCCACCGTAACCGGGCAGTTTTACGGTTGAGGCCTCGCGCTGCCGCAGGCGCAGGCTCGACCCGCCGTTCGGCGGAGTGACGCCGAGATTGATGTTGTTGCTTTTTATATCAGTGCAGGCCTGGTTGGCCGCCGTGTTGGAACCGGAACCCGCGCCCGCATTCACTACGATGCCATGTTGCGAAGATGCGCCGGGGTTGGAGATGACGTTGTTCGTGATCGCGACGTTGAGCGCACCGGTGTTGCTCGCGTTGCCGGCGTCGCCGGCCTGTGTATTGATCGCCGCCCCGTTGTTCCACTGATTAATGTTATTGCCATCAATGATGGCAGTCAGCGTGCCACTCGTGCTGTGATTCTCGACGCGAATGCCGGATGACTGCGCCGCACCTGAGTTCGCGACGGCCGCATTACCAATGAAGTTGTTCGACACCTGCCCCTGCCAGACGCCGGCGCCCTGCCCCTGGTTGATGTTGATGGCGCCGCCCTGGACGCTGCCCACGAGCGGGCTGGCGACGGTGCCGTTGTTTGAGACGTTGAAGTTCACGTGTTCGGAACTGCCCGCGTTGCCGCCCGAGATAGTGATGCCCCCACCCAGCGAGGAGGGGAAGCCGTTGCTGTAACGGTTGCCCGTGAAAACGACGTTGAGCGTGGCGCTGTTGGTCGTCGAGGTCTGGAAGTGGTCGCCGCCCGCGCCGCTGAAGGTGTTGTTCGTCACGTGCGTGGTGACGTTGGCCGTGCCGCTCGGCTCAATGATCAGGTTGTCGTTGGGCGCGTTGCTGAACGTGCAGCCGGTGATGACAATGTCGTTGGCCGTGCCGCTCGAATTCCTGACTCGGAAGTTGTCCTCGACGCCGCCGGAGATGATATCGGCGGAGAAAGTGGAGGTGCCGAAGAGACCGTCGAAGATGATGCTGCCTTCGTCGAGTCCGGTGTTGTTGCCATTCGTGCCGTTGACAGTCGAGTTGTTGAGCGTGACGCCGGTGACGCCTGAGCCGTAAATGGCGAAGTTGTCGAAGTCGTTGAGCTGCATCCGGTCGAACGAGGCACCCGTCGTACTGATCATCAGGATGCCGATGCCCTGCGTGGTGGCGGGGACGTTGCCGACGCCGGGGGCGTCCGCGCCCGTCTTGTGCTGGATGGTGCCGCCCGACCCGGCTGTGTTATTGCCGACGACCTTCAGCCCGCCGCTCGCCCCAGTGTTGTTCAGCAGGATGCCGACGCCCGCGCTGCCCGCGCCTGTGCCGGCGGTGATGCTGCGGAAGGTCAGGTTGGCCACACCGATGGTAGTGTTCTGCACGTTGAGGGCGGTGCCCGTCGTCGTCGTCAGCGTGTTGAGGATGGTCGTGTTGTTCTGCGTGGCCGTCACCGTGCCGCCGCCGGTGGCAGTGAAGGCCGCATTCGATCCGGTGCTGAGGCTCAGGCCGCCCGTGAAATTGATCATCGCCCCCGTGTTGCTGCTGAGATTGACGCCCGTCCCCGATCCGCTCACCGCCCCGCTCAGCGTGACCGACCCGCTGGTCATACTCGCAATGTTGACCGACCGAGCGGCCGTGTTGTTGATCGTCCCGGAGTAAGTGATCGTCGCTGTGCCGCCGCTCACGTCAAAGGCGTTGCCGGAAGCGCCGCTCAGGGCGCCGCTGCCCAGACTGACTGCACCTCCCAGCCCGACGAGGTTGACGTTCTTCGTGCCGCCGCTCGAAGTCAGCGAGCTTAAAGTGACGCTGACTGCCGGCGCCGAAACGCCGGTGAGGTCGAGACCCGCGCCGGTCGTGTTGATCATCACATTGTTGATACTGAGCGCGCCGACACTTGTGCCGAAAATCGCCCTCCCGCTCGTGTTGCCGACATTGAAACCCTGGAGGGTATTAGCCGATGCGAGCGTGACGGCGTCGCCGCTGCCATTGGCGATGGTTGGAGTGGTGTTGGCCGAATACAGATTGATGCTGTTGACCGTCAATCCGACCCCTTGGCCGAGCAGCTGCTGACTGTTCTTCAGCGTGAATGCGCCATTCAAGGTGCCGGCATTGGAGAACACATAGAAGATGTCGGAGGCGCTGGCAGCCGTTGACATCGCGGACGGGCTGCTGGAAGGCGTATTGCTGCGCCCGTCGCCCGCCGCCCCGGCCTGTAAGTACCAGACGCGCCCGGTGAGATTGATCGTGACCGTGCCCGTGCCGGTCAGAGTCGGGTCCGCGCTGCTCGCGATGCTGTAGGTGAAGCTGTCTGCCCCGGTGTAGCCCACTGCCGGCGTGTAGACGAAGTGACCGTTGGAGGAGATCGTCACCGAACCATGCGAAGGGCCGCTCGCCGGGGTGGTGTTGAGCGTAAAGGAATCGGTCACCGCCACGTCATTGGCGGTGATGCCGGGGAGGCTTCTGGCGCTGGTGTCGAGCTGCGTGTTGCCGACCCAGTTGTAGGTCTCGTCGGCCGCGATGGGCGCGGCATGAACCGACCCGCCGACGAACGTCAGGTTGTTGTTGAGGGTGTCAGTAAACACCACGCCCGTCGCGTCCGGGCCCGAGTTGCTGATGACTACCGAGTATTGCAGCGTGTCGCCGGGATTGACGAAGCCGTTGCCGTTTGCGTCGCCCGCCAGCGTGGCGGTTTTCGTCGCCGTAATCCCCCCGATAGTGGCAATGTTCGCGCCGCTGAAGGCGCGACCGGCCTTGAGTGAGAGTGCGCCGAGAACCAGCACGATGACGGAACAGATCAACAGCTTGTGTGTGCGACTGGGGGTGTAATGCATTGTTATTTCCTTTGGCAATCTCTGCCCGGCGGGGAATCAGAAGTCCGAGGGCCTGACAATACTCGTGGACGAAGAAAAAACAGATCGTGCTGATTCAGGAGTCGCGAGCGATTCCTGCGGGAGTTTGCTGAAATCCAGGGAGAGCGATGGCCGATCCGACAGTACGGGCCTCCGGCCTCATCCCTGGAGGGCTCGAAATGGAGCGGCGCCCTGGCGCGCGAAAAACCGAATGGTTCAATGGTTGGAACCGGGAGGGGGCTGGTTCGTCAGAACTGGATCGCACCGCCGGGGTCAGCCGCGCGGCGGGAAGACACCCTGTAACGCGATGCAGAAGTTCAGGGTCAGATACGGCATCATATTGTTGTGCGGCTGATCGCCGCCGGCCGGCGCGGCCATTGCCGCCGCCATCGCAACCAGGTTCTGAGCGCCGTCTGTCTGATAACCCTGGCCGTTGGACGACTGCGCCAGTGAGAGAGTCGGCCCAGGCCCCTGCGCATCAGCGGGGTCATCCGCGTAAGCGCCCATCGAGTGTGTATGGGCCGGGATTTCGGAAACGAGCAGCGCGACTGTTTCCTGGCCGGCGGTTTCGCCCAGGTCATGCAGCGAAAGGCCGGGCCCCTGGCCGGGGTGCATCGGCGCACACCCCTCCAGGCTCGGCAGCGCGAAGGTTGATTTGCCGTCCCCGCCGTAAGTGGTTCCCAGCAGCGAGAACAACGCCGTGTTCTGGCTGATGGGCATCAACTGTCCGTTGCACATGGCCCAGCCCGTGGGCGCGAAGTTGAAGGGGAAGATGCGGATTTCGGCGACAAATGGATCTGCCATGGGTTCCTTATGTCTGGGAAGGGAAAATCCCGAAGAGAGAGATGATGAAGTTGACGCACAGATACGGCTGGAGGTTGTTGTGCGGCTGACTGCCTCCGGCGACGGTCATGGCGTTCGGGTTCAGGTTCACTGTCGGCGACGCCCCGACGTACATCGTGACGGACGGCGACGCGCCGGGCACCGCATTGGCAGGGCTGTTCTCAGTGCCCGGGGAAGTTGAAGCCAGCAGCGCATGGTTGTGAGCCGGCAGCTGGCTCGCCGTCAGCGTGACCTCTTCGGCGCCGCCGGTTTCCGCCAGAATGAAGCCGTTGCCCTGATGCAGCGGCAGCCGCCCGCGCAGGTCGGGGAGCGCGAACGTTTCCTGCCCGTCCCCGCCGTAAGTCGTCCCGATCAGGTTGAAAAGCGTCTCGTTCTCCGAAATGGGTAACAGCTGCCCGTCGCAAAACATCCAGCCCGCGGGCGCAAAGTTACCGGCAAAGATTCTGAGTTCGCCGACGTAGGGTTGTGCCATCCTGTTACTCCTCGAAAATATCCGGCTGTCTTCCCGGGTTGCCGCTGATTCCGCCCGCGGCCTTTGACCGGGGGCGGCAGGCTCCCCGGCGACTTTCACGGTTACAGCGTGTCATTGCGGGTGGGCTGAAAATCAGTTGCGGCTCGGGAAAATTCCCTGGAGTGCGATGCAGAAGTTCAGCGTCAGAAACGGCTGCATGTTCAGGTGTGCCTGTGACCCGCCCACGTTAGTCACCGAGGCCGGATTAATCTGAGTCAGATTATCCGGATTCCGGTAAACGTTCAGTGCTTTGGCCAGGACGTTATTAGCGGGGAAATTCGTATTGCCGTTGCTCGATGAGGCCTGTACCTGGTGGTAGTGTGTCGGCATTTCAGCCAGGGTCAGTGTGTGCGCCTGCTCGCCGCCCCGTTCGCCGAGCGTGTGCCCGCTGCCGAAGTGAATCGGCACCCGCCCGCGCAGATCAGGCAGCGCGAATGTCGTCTGACCGTTGCCGCCGAAGGTCGTGCCGAGCAGCGAGAAGAGCGCCTGGTTCTGATTGATCGGGAGCAACTGGCCGTTGCAGAGTGCCCAGCCCTTCGGCGCAAATGCGAACGAGAAGAGTCTGATCTCAGACAGAAAAGGTTCAGCCATTAATGGTCAGCTTTCGATTATCGGGGCGAGCTGTGGGATGAAGGGGCTTTCGGGATGTATGAACGAATTCAGCCGGCGCGGGCAAGCGGCGGGTCATTGAAACTCTGGTCACACAAGCGGCGGATTCTAGGCATCCGGCACAGGCAAGTCAAGAAATTGTTTTTGCGCGACCGACCTGCCGTCAACACGCGCCTGATTTTTGCGCTTGCATTTATCTGTCAACCTCCCTAGAGTTCGCGCGGCAGACCTCGCCCGCCCCCGGCAACTTTAATCAACCCGACTCATAGCAGATTCAATTTCATGCGGAGACCAGATCGTCCGGCCGGTGTGCCTGTCCGGAAAAGGAGCCGCAATCAGTGTTCAGGAGAAAAACCAGGATGAAAGACTCACCGCAACAGGGGTCACAGAAATTATCACGACGGAGATTTATCGGGGCCGGCACCCTGGCAGCTCTTTCCGCCGGGGCGGTCTTCTGCCTGCCCGAGGTGGCAATGGGCCAGTCGCGTGAGCGCGAGTCGAATCGCGGCGCCGGCAGCCGGCGGGCCGCGGCTGAACAGAGACGCGTCCGCGATTTTGAACTCACCAGATCGAGTTTCACTCCGTACCTGGGCAATTCATTCCGCGTCGTGTCACAAGCCATGACGCCGGTCTTCCTGACGCTCGGCGAAATCAACGACCTGCCCGCGCAGCGGCGCCAGGCGGCCAGCAGCCCCGAGAGCGAAAGCGCCGTGGCCGAAGAGAAGGATCTGTCATTCGCGCTCGTCTTCCGCGGCTTTCGCCACACGCCGCTCAGGCAGCAGACCTGCCTGCTCGAACACCCGCTCATGGGCAAATTCGTGTTGATGATCGTCCCTGTCGGAGCGGATGAAGCCTGGTGTTACTACGAGGCCGTCTTCAACCGCTCGCTGCCGCGATAGTTCGCTCTCGCCTGAAAATCATGAGGCGCGCTGAATGAGAAGAGTTCAGCGCGCCTCAATTTCATGGGGCTTACAGCTGGATGTGCGGAGCATATCGCTGGTGTCAGTAGCCCTCGCGTGACAGCCTGTCATCACCCGGGCTGCTGACACCGTACACTGATCTGAGCTGTTCTATTTGATCACGAATGCCGACAGCTCTTTCGGGTTCTTCAAATTGAAGACCCGGCCCGTCGCCTCGTCCACTTCGTAATCCGGGTCCTTATCCCTGAACAGAATCTGACGATCCCCCTGACCGGTCATCATATTCACGCCGACAATGCCAGCGCCCTTCTCCTTGCCGTCGGCGACGTTGGTCATCACCCAGGTGAAATTGCCCGTGGATTTCGTCGCGCTGTAGCGCCTCGACAGGAACTGCTCGTAGGAATTGAAGGACGCGATCATCTTGTCCTCAAACCGGCGGGCCGAAGAGTCACGGTAGCCTGCGCTCGCCTGCGCCTGCACGCTGCCGGCGAGGTTCGCGAGCGCGCTCGCGGCGGTGAGGCCCCCCATCACGATCTTCTGCCAGCTCGCCGACCCCGGCGCCTCGAATGAAGTCGCCCACGCGATGTTCTTTGACTGCGGGTCGAAGGCCAGAATGTGCTGCATCCCGCGCACGACCACGAGGCCGTTTTCGCGGCGGGTGATCTGCACCGGGTCGTCGGTCGTGTCCGAGCCTTTTGACGCCCCCGCCTTCGCCGCGCCGAGTATCCCGCCCGACATCATGCCGAAGCCGACCTTCGCTGTCCTGGTCGCCGTGGCCGCGGCCCCGACTTTGTATTTGAATTCAAGTTTTACTTTGTAAGCCTCCTTCACCTTCCCCTGACTCGCGAGGTCGAGCCCGATCAGGTTCTTTTCGTCGGCGATGAGCAGCATGTTCGCCTCCCTGACGAGCGCCATGTTCGTGATGCTGTTTTTCGCGCCGTCGTAGATCCAGACCTGCGAGCCGGTGCCCTTGTCGAGCGCGACCACGCCGAGCGGGCCTTTTTTGACGTACTCGCGTTTGCCGAAGTCGTAGAACACGCCGCCGAGCCTGCCGTAAAGCGCATTGCTACTCACGACCATCTCGGCAATCGCGCCGCCGAAATCCTTCGACGTCCATTTGACCTGCCCCGTCCCGCGGTCAATCGCGCGCACCTGACCTTTGGCCGAAGTGTAAATCACATCCCCGTCAATGACGGCCTGCGCGTTGCCGCGTTTAATGTGGCCTTCGGTCACGTCGTAGGCGACCTTCCAGATGAGCTTCCCGTCACCGAGGCTGTAACGGTGCAGCCCGGCGTAGGTGAAGTAGACCGAATCGCCGTCAAAGATCGGCGGGTTGGCGCCGCTCAGGTCGAACTTCGGGAAGAACCTGCTGCGGCGCTCGATGCCGTAGAGGTCAACCTTGTCGGTGTACTCGGATTGCCAGAGCAGTTCGCCCGATGAGAGTCGCAGGGCCGTCACGTCCGGCTTGTCCTTGCTCGCCGAGCTGTTCACGACGGTCAGCAGGATGACCATGTCTTTCTCGTAATTCGTGGCGACCTCGACGGTGTGGCCCTTGAGCTTGTCGGTCTGCCAGAGCGTCTGCCCGGAGAGCAGGTCGAGCGCCGAGAGTCGCGTCTTCCCCTGCGTGAAGCCGCTGTTCTCCTGCACGAGCAGCAGCGGCGTGCCGCTGATCTCGTGCGCCTCGAATTCCTCGACCTTCTTCAGGTCATCGCGCTGCCACGTGGTCTTCCCCGTTTCGGGGTCGAGGCAGTAGACGTTGCTGTCGGTGCCGACGAGCAGCGTCCCCAGGTCGGTCAGGCGATACCATTTGATCTCCTGCGTTGGTTTGTGCGTCCAGAGCGGGTCGGCGTGGGCCGTGATCAGGCCGCAGAATGAAATGACGAGGGCGAGAAGATGGCGGGCCGGGAGAAAGCTTCTCCTGATTGATTCCTTCGAGTTCATCTGATTTTGCTCCCTGGGGCACATGGTTGACTTGATTGCCGCCTTGTCGGGTGGTCACGGCAGCGAGGTGACCGGGACGTTCATGCCTGCAGCCGCACAGAGCTTTCCACAGATTGATGCGGACGGGGGCTTCAGAATGGTTACGCAGGATTCGGAGGCGTAAGGGATCAGGAAGGAGGAGATTTTTTTGTTGCGGAAAATAATTGGTGCGGCAGGCGGCTTTCCCTTGGGAGCGCGAGCGTCTCGCTCGCCAGGGATGCCAGGCAAGGCCCACTGAGATTTGCTCGGGCATTGATTCCATGCCTGGCGAGCGAGACGCTCGCGCTCCCAGCGGGGAGCCGCCTTATCTCAAGGGGACGAATTATGCCCGTGCGTCAAATTTTCTTTGTGAAATGGCAGAGAGGCATTAATATCCCCGCCGCGCCCCTCATAACACCTGCGGGGAATCATGCCTGCACAACCTGACGCAACAACACCGCACCAGATCACGCTTCTGCTCAAGGAGCATCAGGCGGGGAACCGCGAGGCGCTCGACCAGCTGCTGCCGCTCGTCTACGGCGAACTGCGCCGGCTGGCGGCGGCGCGACTGCGGGGCGAGCGGCCCGACCACACGCTGCAACCGACGGCGCTCGTGCATGAGGCTTACCTGCGGCTGGTGGATCAGCGCGAAGTGGACTGGCGCAACCGCGCGCAGTTTTTCGGGCTGGCGGCGGAGATGATGCGGCGCATCCTGGTCAACCACGCCATCGCGCGGAAGGCCGAAAAGCGCGGCGGCGAGGACGCGCGGATGTCTATTGACGATGCCGTCAGCTTCGCCGTCGAACGCGAAGTCAATCTGGTACTGCTCGACGAGGCACTCAACAAACTGGCCGCGCTCGACCCGCAGCAGTGCCGGATCGTCGAGATGCGCTTCTTCGCCGGGCTGACGGTCGAGGAGGTCGCCGAAGTGCTGGGCATCTCCACCGCCACCGTCAAGCGCGAATGGCGCGCGGCCAAGGCCTGGCTCTACCACCAGATCAGCAGCGCCACGTCCGCCCCGAATCCCTCAAACGCTGAAGCCTCGGTCCCAGCTTCAATCTGACTTCAGCAGTAATGTCTCAGACAGCTTCAGCCGCCCGCTGGCGGCAGGTTAAGGAAATCTTTCAGCAGGCCGTCGAACTCGATACCGGCGCGCGCGCGGGTTATCTCGCCTCGGCCTGCGCGGATGACGCCGGGCTGCGCGGCGAAGTCGAAATGATGCTGGCCGTGGATGAGGACGCTTCGGCTTTCCTCGAAAAGTCCCCGGTCAGCAGCCTCGGAGAAAAGCTGATGGCCGGTCGCGATCAGATGCCGGAGGGGCAGCGCATCGGGCCTTACCGAGTTCTGCGCGAGATCGGGCACGGCGGGATGGGCTCGGTCTACCTGGCCGAACGCGACGACGAGCATTTCGACCAGCAGGTCGCCATCAAGGTGATCAGGCGCGGAATGGATTCTGACGACATCCTGCGCCGCTTCCACAACGAGCGGCAGATCCTCGCCAACCTGAATCACCCGAACATCGCGCGGCTGATTGACGGCGGCTCGACCGCGGACGGGCGGCCTTATTACGTGATGGAATACATCGCGGGCCGCGGCATTGACGAATACTGCGACGCGCGCCGGCTCTCGATCACCGACCGACTCGGGCTGTTCCGTCAGGTCTGCGCCGCGGTGCATTACGCGCATCAGCGGCTGGTGATTCACCGCGACCTCAAACCCTCGAACATCCTCGTCACCGACGAGGGCGTGGTGAAACTGCTCGATTTCGGCATCGCCAAACTGCTCGCGTCCGGCGACCACGGTCAGACCGCCACGGTCACACTGCTCGGCATTATGACGCCCGCCTACGCGAGCCCCGAGCAGGTGCGCAGTGACAACATCACGACGGCGAGCGATGTTTATTCACTCGGCGTCATCCTCTATGAACTGCTCACCGGCCACCGCCCGTACCACTTCCCCAGCGCGCGCCCGGACGAGATGGCCCGCGTCATCTGCGAGAGCCTGCCCGAACGCCCGAGCGCGGCAGTCGTCCGCGACGGCGGCGAGACCCTGACCGAAGCGAGCAGGCAGAATGTGCCGCGCCCGGCTGCCGCGCGAGGCGCCGTTCCCCGGGTCTGGCTGCCGTCGGTCATCAGCCGGACTCGCGGAGACAGCGTCGAGCGACTGCGCCGCCGGCTGCACGGCGACCTGGACAACATCGCCCTGATGGCGCTGCGCAAGGACGCGCAGCGGCGCTACGCGTCGGTCGAGCAGTTTTCCGAGGACATCAGACGATACCTCGAAGGGCTGCCGGTCATCGCGCGGCCCGACACGCTCGGGTACCGCGCGGCGAAGTTCGTCCGGCGCAACAAAGCCGGCGTGGCCGCGGCATTCCTGGTTCTGCTTTCGCTCTGCGGCGGGATCGTGACGACGTGGCATCAGGCCCGCGTCGCGCAGCGCCAGCGCGCGCTGGCTGAGAGCCGCTTTAGTGACGTCCGTCAGCTGGCCAACTCGTTCGTCTTCAAATTCCACGACGCGATCGTCAGGCTGCCCGGCTCCACGCCGGTGCGCGAAATGCTCGTGAAGGACGCCACCGCTTACCTTGACAAGCTGGCCGCGGAGGCCGGCGGCGACCGCGAGTTGCAGCACGAACTGGCGCTGGCTTACCTGAAACTGGGCGACGCGCAGGGGAAGATTTACGACGCCAACACCGGCCACACGGCGGGCGCGCTCGCCAGCTACCGCAAGGCGATTGAGCTGCTCGAACCGCTCGCCCGCTCTGGCGCCGGTCGCGACGCGAAAATAAAGGAAGACCTGCTCAAAGCTTATCAGACAATTTGCGCGCTGATGTTGCGGACGGGGCAGGGGAAGGAAGCGAAGGCGCTGCTCGAAAAGGCCGTCCCGATGGGCGAAGAGATGCTCGCGGCGGAGCCCGGCAATCCGGCCAGACGGCTGATGCTCGTGAGGCTGAAAATACAGGCGGCCGATACGACTCCCGATTTCGCCAGACGGATCGAGTTGTATAGCAGCGTGCTGCCCGAGGTCGAGGAGCTTTGTCAGTCTGACGCCCGCAGCGTCGAAGCCCTGCGCGCCCTGGCCCAGGTCAATCAGCGGATCGGCACTAACCTGCTCTGGCTGGGAGGGAAGGTCGAGAAAAGCGGCGGGACGAAAGCCGAGGTGCAGAGTTATTACCAGCGCGCCCTGCCGTACCACCGCCGCTCGCTCGAAGCGATCGAGCAGGTGCATGCGACCGACCCGCAGAATTATTACTGCCGCCGCTCGCTCGCGACCGGGTGTGAGAATGTGGGCGTGGCGCTGCGGGCCAACGGCGACATCGAAGGCTCATTGCGGATGCTCCGCCAGTCGCTCGGGATCATGGAGTCGGCCATGAAGTCCGACCCGGAAAACCGCGAGGCCCAGTTCGATGTCGCCGGGACACTGAAGGAGATCGGGGATTGTCACGCGCAGCGCGGCAATCGCCCCCTCGCCCTCGCCAGCTACCGCAAGGCCCTCTCCCTCAAGGAAGCCATCGCCGCCGCCGACGAGAAGAACCTCGAAGTCCGCAACGACGTTGCCAGCCTCCGCAAACTGGTTGATGCCACTGCCGAGAAGCGGTGATCCTGCCAGGTGAAGTCTCTAAATTAGAACAGGAAACATTGGGACACTCGGTTTGATTTCACCCTGATTTCATCGTATTCCCGCATAGAACCACTGTCCCAAGCGCTATGTGATGTGATGAAGCAGATGCCTCCCCTCGCCGCGAGGGTTACAATCGCGGTGAGCAAGAGAAAGAGAGAGGAGGCACCATGCCGATCTATTGTGGCGTTGATTTTCACTCACGGCAAC
>Ga0070741_10007449_pt1 | contig 22620 bp, 23 predicted proteins | sample Coa_R1_4_FD_66440 | JGI IMG/M metagenome (GOLD analysis project Ga0070741, IMG submission 66440) | Surface soil microbial communities from Centralia Pennsylvania, which are recovering from an underground coalmine fire - Coalmine... | ecosystem: Environmental > Terrestrial > Soil > Unclassified ... | reverse complement strand
GCGCACTGGCAGCAGGAGAAGGACGCCATCCAGCAGTCGGCACGGCTCCAGGAGGAGCTTGAGGCAATCAAGCTCGAGATCGAGCGCGCGCAGCGCACCGGCGACTATCAGAAGGCGTCCGAGCTCCAGTACGGCCGCGTCCCGCAGATCGAGCGCGAGATCAAGGCCGTCGAGGCGAAGCTCGCGGAGCTGCAGAAGAGCGGCCGCATGCTCAAGCAGGAGGTCGACGAGGAAGACATCGCGGAGGTGGTCAGCAAGTGGACGCACATCCCGGTGAGCCGGCTGATGGAGGGAGAGATCCAGAAGCTCATTCACATGGAAGAGCGGCTGCACCAGCGCGTCGTCGGGCAGGACGAGGCGATCAACGCCGTGTCCAACGCGATTCGGCGGGCCCGCGCCGGGTTGCAGGATCCGAACCGGCCGCTCGGCAGCTTCCTCTTCCTCGGCCCGACCGGCGTCGGCAAGACCGAGCTCGCGCGGGCGCTGGCCGAGTTCCTCTTCGACAGCGACCAGGCGATGATCCGGATCGACATGTCGGAGTACCAGGAGAAGCACACGGTCTCGCGCCTGATCGGCGCGCCCCCGGGATACGTGGGCTACGAGGAGGCCGGCCAGCTCACCGAGGCAGTCCGGCGCCGCCCGTACTCCGTCGTGCTGTTCGACGAGGTCGAGAAGGCGCACCCGGAGGTGCTCAACGTCCTGCTCCAGCTGCTCGACGACGGGCGGCTCACGGACGGCAAGGGCCGGACGGTCGACTTCAAGAACACCGTCGTGATCATGACGTCGAATCTCGGCAGCCAGTACCTCGCCGACCAGTCGATCGACACCGGCGTGATCGCCGAGAGCACGCGGCGGCACGTGATGGAGGCGCTGCGGGCGCATTTCAGACCGGAGTTCCTGAACCGCATCGACGAGATCATCTTCTTCCACCCGCTCGGCCGCGAGCACATGAAGCGCATCATCGAGATCCAGGTGGCCGGTCTGGTGAAGCGGCTGGCGGAGCGGAAGATCGACGTGCAGCTGACCGAGGCCGCCAAGGAGCTGCTCGTCCGCGAGGGCTACGACCCGGCGTACGGCGCCCGACCGCTCCGGCGGACGATCCAGCGGCGGGTCCTCGACCCGCTCGCGCTGCGGGTGCTCGAGGGCGACTTCGGCGAGGGGGACACCGTCGTGGTCGACGCCGAGGGGGACCAGATTCGATTCGAGAAGCAGGAGCCCGTCAGGGCGTAACATGGAGGGTGGATGGCGACTCCCCGAGGACGGCCGCGGCTCCCCACGCGCGGCGGGGACCGGCGGCCCCAGCGGCCGATGGTCCAGCGACCTTCGTCCTCGCTCTGGTACGGACTGGCGCTCGTGCTGCTGCTCGGGCTGGCCCAGCTCTACTACCTGACACCCGGCGGGCGCCAGATTGCGTACTCCGAGTTCAAGGCCCTGCTCAAGAGCGGGCAGGTCGCCGAAGTCACGATCGGCGACGCCACGATTCGCGGAACGCTCAAGCCTGGCACCGAGGGCGACAAGGCGGGCCGCCAGTTCACGGCGACACGCGTCGAAGATCCGAAGCTGACCGAAGAGCTGGAGGCCAAGGGCGTCAAGTACAGCGGTGAAATCACGAGCCGCTGGCTGCCCGACCTCCTGGGATGGGTGATTCCCGTCCTCTTCTTCGTCGCCCTGTGGGGGTTCTTCTTTCGCCGGATCGGCGGCGCCGAAGGCGGCGTGATGTCGTTCGCGCGCAGCCGGGCGAAGATCTACGCCGACGACGAGGTCCAGGTCCGGTTCACCGACGTCGCGGGCGTCGACGAGGCGCGGGAGGAGCTCAAGGAGATCGTCGAGTTCCTGAAGAACCCGAAGAAGTACACGAATCTCGGCGGGCGCATCCCGAAGGGTGTGCTCCTCGTCGGGCCGCCGGGAACCGGCAAGACGCTGCTCGCCCGCGCCGTGGCCGGCGAGGCGCACGTGCCGTTCTTCAGCCTGAGCGGCTCGGAGTTCGTCGAGATGTTCGTCGGCGTCGGTGCCGCGCGCATCCGCGACCTCTTCCAGCAGGCCGAAGCCAAGGCGCCCTGCATCGTGTTCATCGACGAGCTCGACGCGCTCGGCAAGGTGCGTGTGCAGAGCCCGATCGGCAGCCACGAGGAGCGCGAGCAGACGCTCAACCAGCTGCTCGCGGAGATGGACGGGTTCGATTCGCGCAAGGGCGTCATCATCATGGGCGCGACGAACCGGCCTGAGGTGCTCGATCCGGCCCTGCTGCGCCCCGGGCGCTTCGATCGCCAGATCCTCGTGGACAAGCCGGACGTCAAGGGGCGCGAGGACATCCTCCGCATCCACGCCAAGCACGTGAAGCTCGCGCCGGGCGTCGATCTGCGGGTCGTGGCGGCGCGCACGGCCGGATTCGCGGGCGCCGATCTGGCGAATCTCGTCAACGAGGCGGCGCTCCTCGCGGCCCGCAACGACAAGACGGCCGTCGACATGAAGGACTTCGAGGCGGCGATCGACCGCCTGATCGCCGGCCTCGAGAAGAAGCGCGTGATGAGCCCGAAGGAGCGCGAAATCGTCGCTTACCACGAGTCGGGCCACGCCATCGTCGCGAGCGTGATGCCGGGCCTCGATCCGGTGCACAAGATTTCGATCGTGCAGCGCGGGTTCGGCGCGCTTGGCTACACCATGCAGCTGCCGCTCGAGGATCGTTATCTGATGACCCGCGCCGACCTGCTCGGCCAGCTCGCCGTCCTGCTGGGCGGCCGGACGGCCGAGGAGATCGCGCTCGGCGAGATCTCCACGGGCGCGCAAAACGATCTGCAGCGGGCCACCGACATCGCCCGCGCGATGGTCACCGAGTTCGGGATGAGCGAGGCGCTCGGTGCGATTAACTACGACGGCCACAAGCGCCCGCGATTCCTCGACATCCCGCTGCCGCCGGAGCGCGGGCTCTACGGCGAGGAGACGGCGCGGAAGATCGACGCCGAGATTGCGCGGATCCTGACCGAAGCGCACGAGACGGCCCGGCGCATCCTGACCGAGCGGCGCGACCAGCTGGAGCGAATCACGCGCCGCCTGCTCGAAATCGAGGTCATGGAGGGCGACGAGCTGCGCCAGCTGCTCGGCCTGCCGCCGAGGCCTGACGCCAAGGGCGCGGCGCCCGCTGTGTGGCCGCCGACTTCGCCGGCCTCGTCGCCCGGCGCGTGAACGCAGACCGGAGCGCAACGGCCCGCCGCGTCCAGGTCGAGCCCAGCCGCTTCTGCCAGGATGGCGCGCGAGGGCACCGCCGGCCGCCGCCAGGAGTAAAATCCTTGCCTCGAGAGGAGAGCCCATGGCGAGCAGGCGCGGCGATGCCATCGCAGACAGTCGGCGTCAGTTCCTCAAACGGGCGACGCTCACCGGGGCGGCGCTGGCCTCGCCCGCCCTGCCGGCCATCGCCCAGCAGCCCCCTCCCGCCGAGGCGCCGGCGCGGCGCGTCCCGCCGCCGAACCTCGCCGTCGAGACCGAGCCGCCGCCGCTCGATCCCGTCAATCAGACGTCGAGCGGCGGCGACTTCATGGTCGACGTGCTCAAGAGGCTCGACATCGACTACTGCGCGATCAACTGCGCGTCGAGCTTCCGCGGCGTCCACGAGGCGATCATCAACTACGGCCAGAACCGGAAGCCTGAAATCCTGACGTGCCCGCACGAAGAGATCGCCGTCTCGATGGCGCAGGGCTACGCCAAGATCGCAGGGCGGCCGATGGCGATGATGTGCCACGGCGTCGTCGGGCTGCAGCATGCCGCGATGGCCCTGTACAACTCGTGGTGCGATCGCGTGCCGGTCTACGTGATGATCGGCAACATCATCGAGGCTGATAAGCGGGCACCCGGCGCCGAATGGGTCCACTCGGCCATCGATCCCGCGGCGCTCGTGCGCGACTTCGTCAAGTGGGACGACCAGCCGGCGTCGCTGCAGCACTTCGCCGAGTCGGCGGTGCGCGCCTACAAGATCGCCATGACGCCGCCGATGGGACCGGTCCTCCTGTCGCTCGATGCCGAGCTGCAGGAGAATCCGATTCGCGACCGGGATCGGCTCCGCATTCCCAGGCTCCAGAAGGTGGTCCCGCCCGCCGGGGAGCCCGGCGCCGTTGCCGAGGCAGCCCGGCTGCTCGCCGGCGCCGAGAACCCGGTCATCGTCGTCGATCGATATGCGCGCACGCCCGACGGCGTCGCGCGGCTGGTCGAGCTCGCCGAGGCGCTCCAGTGCGCCGTCGTCGACCAGGCGGGCCGGATGAACTTCCCGTCGCGCCATCCGCTGAACCAGACGTTCCGCCGCGCCGCCGTGGTCGGCGAGGCCGACGTGATCCTGGCCCTCGAGATGAACGATCTCTGGGGGGCGCTCAACGCGTTCTCGGACCGGATCGTGCGGCGCTCCCGGCCGCTCGTCACGCCGGCGACGAAAATCATCACGATCAACAGCCGCGATTTGTCCCTCAAGGCGAACTACCAGGACTTCGGACGCCTCGAGGACGTCGACCTGGCGATCGGCGGCGACGGCGAGGCCACGCTGCCCGCGCTCATCGAGGACGTCAAGCGCCTCGTGGCGGGCCGCCGCGCCGCGCTCGAGGCGCGCGGCCGCCGGCTCGCCGACGCCCATCGCGCGTCGCGCGACCAGGCCAGGGCAGACGCCACGATTGGCTGGGACGCCAGCCCCATCACGACCGCCCGGCTCTGCGCGGAGCTCTGGGCGCAGATCAAGGACGAGGACTGGTCGCTCGTCGGCAACGGCCTGCGCATCCTCTGGCCGCAGCGGCTCTGGACGATCGACCGGCATTATCAGTGGATCGGCACCTCGGGGGGCGCCGGCATCGGCTACAACGCGCCCGCGGCGATGGGCGCCGCGCTCGCCAACAAGGCCCATGGCCGGCTGAGCGTCGCCATCCAGGGCGACGGCGACCTCATGTTCGTGCCGAGCACGCTCTGGACGGCCGCGCACCATCGGATTCCGATCCTCTACCTGGTGCACAACAATCGCGCCTACCACCAGGAGTACATGTATCTCGAGGCGATGGCCGTCCGGCACGGACGCGGCGTCACCAACGCGCACATCGGCACGACCATCACGGATCCGAACGTCGACTACGCCACCGTCGCCAGGGGCTTCGGCGTCTACGGCGAGGGCCCGATCACGGACCCGCGCGAGCTCGGGCCCGCCATCAAGCGGGCGATTGCGGTCGTCAAGCGAGGCGAGCCCGCCCTGCTCGACATCGTCACCGACCCGCGGTGAGAGGCCGCGAAGGGACCGGTACTCCGGGAGTGGATGGCCACATGCGATCGAACGTCAGCCCCATCGCCGCTGCGATAGCCGCTCTCCTGCTTGGCGCCGGGTTCGCAGGCCCGCAAGCCCCACAGGCGGACGACGTGGCGAACGGCAGGCGCGTGTACCTGGAGGTCGGCTGCTTCACCTGCCACGGGCGGTCGGGCCAGGGCGGGAACTTCAACTATCCAGCTCCCGCGCTCGCACGGACGTCTCTGCCGCTCGAAGCGTTCACACGGATCGTGCGCTCCGGGCCGAACGACATGCCGGGGTATCCGGCGTCAGTGCTCTCGGACAAGGAGATCGCCGACATCCGCGCGTTCCTGCGCTCGCTGCCGGGGCGGCAGCCGCTCGATCAGTTTCCGCTGCTGAATCAGTAGAGGGCGCTTCCCGCCTCGACGCGCGGCGCCTCCCAGAACCGCCACGCGACGGCGAGCATGGCGGCTTCGATCGCGAGGATGAAGGCGACGCAGGCCGGCCACCGCCCCAGGGTCCACAGCACCGACGGCGCCGCGCCGCCCACGCTGCCGCCCACGTAATAGGCCGTCGTGTAGATGCCAATCGCGATCGTGCGGTCGGCACCTGCGTGGCGCGCGACATGACTGCTCGAGGCGGCCTGGCCGAAGAAGACGCCGGAGGCGAAGAACGACAGGCCCGCGATCAGGACCGGCAGCGACGGGATGAGGGTCAGGACCGATCCGGCCGCGCACAAACCGACGGCGCTCATCAGCACGCGCCGGTGGCCGTACGCGTCGATGCCGATCCCCGCAAACGGCGTGATGACGGCTCCAACGAGGTAGGTCAGGAAGATCGATCCGAGCGCCGCCGTGGAGAGCGAGAACGGCGGCGCGGCCAGCACGAAAGGCACGTAGGTGAACATCGCCACCTGCGTGCACAGCATGAGAAACCCGACGCCGTAGGTGGCGAGCAGCTGCGGCGTCCGGAGCCGGCGTCGCTCCGCAGGACGGACATCGCGGCCGGCCCGGACCCGGCGTTCTGCGGGCAGCCAGCGCCAGAGCGCGGCTGCCGCGGCGAATCCGAGCGCACTCAGGGCGACGAATGCGGAGCGCCAGCCGACCCGCGAGGCCGCGAGCCCGCTGACCAGCCGGCCCGTGACCCCCCCGACCACGGTGCCGCTCACGTACGCCGCCGTCGCTCGGCCCGTGCGCGCGGGCGGCCACTCTTCGTGGATGTACGCCACGGTCGTGGCGAAGAGCCCCGGGGTGACGGCGCCCTGCACGAAGCGCCACAGAATCAGCCCCGGAAGCGTCGTGGCGGTCGCGGCCAGCAGCGTCGCGCCCGCCAGCGCCGCCGCCGATCCCACGACGACTCTGCGGAGCCCGGCTCGATTCGCCAGCCAGCCCGCTCCGGGCGCCGCAATCGCCACCCCGACTGTCGTCGCGGTGACGGTCAGGCTGACCGCGAAGCGGGTCGCGTGGAAGAGGCGCGCGAGCAGCGGGAGCAGCGGCTGCGTCGCGTACAGGTCGAGGAAGGCCGCCAGCCCGGCAAGGACGACGACGAAGGTCCGCGGCGCGCCCGCCTCGTTCATGCGTCGTTCCGCGAGCGGGCCAGCCACTGATACGCCGCTACGAGGGCAAAGGCGGCGACCGCCGCCGTCGGACCATGCTGCTGCAGCAGCGCGAGCGCCGTGCGCCAGCGGTCGGCGGCGAAATAGCCGAGGGAGACGAACGTCATGGACCAGACCGCCGCGCCCGGATAGGCGTACGCCGCGAACGTCTGGTATCGCAGGCGCGTCGATCCGGCCGCGATTGCGGTGACGTGGCGGACGCCGGGCACGAAGTAGCCGAACGCGAGCAGCCAGCGGCCGAACCGGCGGAACCAGTCCTGCGAGCGCTCGACGGCGCCCGGATGGCGCCGCGCCGCGTACTCGAGCACGCGGGAGCCGACCGCGCGCCCGAGCACGAAGCTGAGCGTGATGCCGGCGGCGCAGCCCCCGACCGCGGCGGCGGCCGTGGGCGGGCCGGCGAGCCGGCCCTGCCGCACAAGCGCACCGGCAATGGTCAAGAGCAGCTCGTCGGGAATCGGGAGGCCGAAGACGCCCAAGAACTGGGCGAGGAAGATGAGCTGGACGCCGTACTGCAGGAGCCAGTCGAGGACGCGCCCTTCCATGTCGCAGCCACTGCGGGAGGCCCGGCCGCGCGCGGCGGCCGGGAGGACGGCGCCCGGCCGCCCGGGGTCAGGACGCGGGCCGGTCGACGCGGGCGGGCACGGCGGCTTCGGCCGCCGCGAAGCCGATGCGCGCATGCGTGCCGTCGCAGAACGGCTTTTTCGCCGAGCCGCCGCAGCGGCACAGCGCGAAGGGCCGCTTCGGCACCTCGTAGGCATTGCCGTTCCAGTCCACGATCGTCACATCGTCGCCCTCCACCAGGTAGGGGCCGTTCTGTCGGACCTTGATGTTCGCCATGCGTTGCTCCTCTTGGTTGTCTCGTGCGTCGGCTGCCCGCGGCTCTGCGTCTCGAGCGCCGTGCTAGCTCATCTTCTGCATCGAGGCCAGGAACTCGGCGTTCGACTTCGTCTTGGCCATCTTGTCCAGGAGCAGCTCCATCGCCTCGACCGGCGACAGGGGATTGAGCACCTTGCGCAACACCCAGATCCGGTTGAGATCCTCGCGCGGGAGCAGCAGCTCCTCCTTGCGCGTCCCGCTCTTGGTGATGTCGATCGAGGGGAACACGCGCTTGTCGGTGAGCTTCCGATCGAGATGGATCTCCATGTTGCCGGTGCCCTTGAACTCCTCGAAGATGACGTCGTCCATGCGCGAGCCGGTGTCGATGAGCGCGGTCGCGATGATGGTGAGCGACCCGCCCTCTTCAATGTTCCGGGCGGCGCCGAAGAAGCGCTTCGGCTTCTGCAGCGCGTTAGAATCGAGGCCGCCGGAGAGGACCTTCCCCGACGGGGGGATGACGGTGTTGTACGCGCGCGCGAGGCGGGTGATCGAGTCGAGGAGGATGAGCACGTCCTTGCGGTGCTCGACAAGCCGCTTCGCCTTCTCGATGACCATCTCGGCCACTTGCACGTGGCGCTGTGCCGGCTCGTCGAAGGTCGACGAAATCACCTCGCCGTCCACCGAGCGCTGCATGTCGGTGACCTCTTCAGGGCGCTCGTCGATGAGCAGCACGATCAGGTACACCTCGGGGTGGTTCGCCGACACCGACTGGGCGATGTTCTGCAGGAGCATCGTCTTGCCGGTCCGCGGCGGCGCCACGATGAGCCCGCGCTGGCCCTTGCCGATCGGCGTGAGCAGATCCATCACGCGGGCCGACAGGTTGTCGGGCGTCGTCTCGAGGCGCAGCCGCTCCTGTGGGTAGAGCGGCGTGAGGTTCTCGAAGAACAGCTTCTCGCGCGCCTGCTCGGGGGCCTCGAAGTTGACCGCCTCCACCTTGATGAGGGCGAAGTACCGCTCCCCTTCCTTGGGCGGCCGGATCTGCCCCGAGACCGTGTCGCCGGTCTGCAGATCGAACTTGCGGATCTGCGACGGCGAGACGTAGATGTCATCGGGGCCCGGCAGATAGTTGTAGTCCGGCGCGCGCAGGAACCCGAAGCCGTCCGGCAAAACCTCGAGGACGCCTTCGGAGAAGATGAAGCCGCTCTGCTCCGTCTGGGCCTTGAGGATCTGGAAGATCAGCTCCTGCTTGCGCATCCCGGTCGCGCCCGCGACATTGAGCTCCTTGGCGATCTGGGTGAGCTTCTGGATGCTCATATCCTTCAGATCGGTGATGCGGAGCCCCTCGCCGGGGCGGCGCGGCTGCGGGGGCTGCTCAGCCTTGGCCGGTTCCGTCGCAGCGGCGGTGTCCGCCGCGGGCGCCGGCCGGTCCGATGCGGCCGACCCGTTCCCTGTCCGTGCCGGAGCGTGGCGCTTGTGGTGTGTGGGCATACGGTCCTTGCCAGGTCAACAGAGCAACATGAGACTCCCGGAACGCGGGACGGCCCGGGGCGCTTGATCGGGAGTCGGCAGAACCTCAAAAGTCATAGGGATTCTCGCCGATGCCGACGATGCTGCAGGCAACGATCGGGCGAAGGTCCAGCGTCCGCGCCCGCGCAATCAGCTCGTCGCTTTCGGCGCCCGGGTTAAGCCAGATCTCGGGGATCCGCTTGCGGGCGATTTCCTCGAGGACCTGCACGCCGACGTCGGGCGGCACGTAGATGGTCGCCATGTCGATCGGACCGGGCACGTCGAGCACCGAGGCGTAGGTCGCCAACCCTTCGATCTCGCGCTCGTGCGGGTTGATGGGCACGACCGTGTAGCCCTGCCTCCGGAAGGCCCGCACGGCCCGGTTGCCGAACTTCCGGCGATCGGTCGAAGCGCCGATGACCGCGACGACCTTGTTCACCATCCGCGTTCACCGAAGTCTACAATCCGATTCCCGTCCACCCCGCCGGCCGCCCGGGCGAGGCCAGCGCCGCCGGCGTCATCTGACGCCGGCGGCCCGGCCGGCCCTGGTGCGCACGAACTCGGTCAGCCGACGGCTGCCCTCGCGCAGCCGGTCCATCGACGCGGCGAACGAGATCCGGATGAAGCCCGGCGCGTCGAACGCCTCGCCTGGCGTCACCGCCACGCGGGTCTCTTCGAGGAGCGCCTGCGCGAACTCCGCGGAGGTGCGCAGCCCGTCCGGCGACAGCGCGTCGCCCACGTCGACGAACAGGTAGAAGGCGCCGCCCGGCCTGTGGGGACGCAATCGGCCGTCGGCGCGCACCCATTCGTGCAGCCGGTCGCGGCGCCGGCGATACTCCTCGACCATGGCCGCCACCGGCTCCTGCGATCCGGTCAACGCCGCGGCCGCCGCCTTCTGCGCGATGGAGTTCACGTTGGACGTGGCGTGGCTCTGCAGCGCGCTCGCCGCGGCGATGACGGACGCCGGCCCCAGCGCCCAGCCGCAGCGCCACCCGGTCATGGCGTACGCCTTCGACGCCGACCCGCACACGACGGCGCGATCCCGACAGTGCCTGGCGAGCACGCCGACGAGGTTGTGCGGCGTCCCGTCGTAGATCAGCCGCTCGTAGCAGAAATCGAGAACGATCCAGATATCGCGCCTCGCCGCCTCCACAGCCAGCCGCGCGAGCTCCCCCTCCGCCATGAGCGCGCCGGTCGGATTGCAGGGCGAGTTGATGATGACGCCCCGCGTGCGCGCCGTCATAGCGTCGAGGATCGGGGCGGCGGTAATCGCGAAGCCCTCCTCGGGACGGGTGCGCACAAGGACGGGCGTCGCCTCGGCGAGCTTGATCTGCTCGACGAGCGTCGGCCAGCATGGCGCGTGCGTGATGACCTCGTCGCCCGGCCCGAACAGGGCCAGCGCCGTGTTGAACAGCGCCTGCTTGCCGCCGGCCGTCGCAATGACCTCCGCCTCAATGTACTCGACGCCGTAGTCGGCCCGGTACCGCTCGCAGATCGCGCGCCGGAGCTCGGAGATGCCGGCCACGGGCGTGTACTTCGTGAACTCGGCGTCGAGCGCGCGGCGGGCCGCCTCGCCGGCCGAGGCCGGCGTGGGGAAGTCCGGCTCGCCGGCGCCCAGGTCGATCACCTCGACGCCCTCGCAGCGGAGCCGATCGACCTCGGCAGTGACCCTCATCGTCGGCGAGCTGGCGATGCGGTCCGTGCGGCCGGCTAGACGCGGCATGGCCTCTCCAGGGACGGGCGAGCGGGCTGCGGCATCGGTACCCGGCAGGATCAGGAAGGCCGCCTCGTGCGCTTGGCCCGCAGCCGGTCTTCCACCATGTCCGGCACCAGCCCGCGGACCTCACCGCCCAGCGAGAACACCTCTTTGATCAGCCGGGAGCTGATGTAGGTGTACTTCTCGTCCGGCATCATGAAGACCGTCTCGATTGTCCGGTTCAGGCGCTGGTTCATCAACGCCATCTGGAACTCGTACTCGAAATCGGAGACCGCCCGGAGCCCGCGCACGATCACCTGCCCACCGCGGCGAGCGACGTAGTCGACGAGCAGACCGTCGAACGTGTCGACCTCGACGTTCGGCTGGTCCTTGAACACCTCGCGCGCGATCTCGACGCGCTCGCGCATGCTGAACAGCGGCGACTTCTCGACGTTGACGAGCACGGCGACCACGATCTGGTCGAACAGCTTCGCGCCCCGCAGGATGATGTCGACGTGCCCGTTCGTCAGCGGATCGAACGACCCGGGATAGACGGCTAGCGTGGACATCGGGACGCGGGCAGTGCGGGCGATCCGGCTGGTCTCCACCCGCGCGGCCCGCGCGGCCGGGTTTCGTCACGAGCGGCTCGACACTCGCGGCTCATAGAACGACAACACAGAATCGCCGGATGCGACGGTGCGAACCCGCACCAGCGCGCCGGCCGCTTCGGGCGGGGCCACCCGCCGTGCATGCTCCAAGACGACGAGGCCGCCGGGCGCGAGCACGCCGCCGGCGGCGCGCAGGATGTCGTCGAGGTGGCCGCGCCTCTTCGCGGCGCGCGGCCCGGGCCGTCGGACCGCCGGGCCCGCCAGCGCGTACGGTGGATCGAGGAGCACGATGTCGAAGGGCTCGAATCCAGGCTCGCCCCGCATCGACTCGAGCGCGCGCACAACCGCGCCCCGGATGATAACACACCGCTCGGCAATCCCGCAGCGCGCCACGTTGCGGGCAATCAGCCGGGCGGCGCGCGGGTCGTCGTCGATGAAGGCCGCCGACCGCGCGCCGCGGCTCACCGCCTCGATTCCCAGCGCCCCGGTGCCCGCGTAGCCGTCGAGCACGCGCGCTCCCGGCACCCGCGGCGCCAGGATCGCGAACAGCGTCTCGCGCAGCCTGTCCGAGGTCGGACGCAGCCCCTCCCACTCGGGCCCCTCGAGCCGGCGTCCTTTCAGCGATCCGGCGATGACGCGCACGACAACTGCAGGCGGCCGGCGCTCACCGCCTGCCGCCGGACGACCCGCGACCCACTAGCCCACCTCGATCAGCTTGAACCGGTGCTCCCAGGCCTCCACGAGCTCGGAGACGACCGAGCGCGCCGGCCGCGCCTCGTCGAACCACGCGGCGGCCTCGCGCCGGGCCGCCTCGAGCAGCTCGCGATCGCGCACCAGGTCGATCAGCCGGAAGGTCGGCAGGCCCGCCTGCCGCGTGCCGAAGAAGTCTCCCGCGCCCCGCAGCCGCAGATCGCGCTCGGCGATCTCGAACCCGTCGGTCGTCTCCGTCATCGCCCGCAGCCGCTCGCGCGCCTCCTCGGAGAGCGGCGACTGGTACAGCAGGAAGCAGTACGACGCGTGCGGCCCGCGTCCCACCCGGCCCCGGAGCTGGTGCAGCTGCGAGAGACCGAAGCGCTCGGCGTGCTCCACCAGCATGACCGACGCGTTGGGCACGTCGACGCCGACCTCGACGACCGTGGTCGCCACCAGCACGTGGAGATCCCCGGCCGCGAACGCCTTCATCACCCGCTCCTTGCCGTCTGCCTTGAGGCGGCCATGCAGGAGCCCGACGCGGTACTGCGGGAACACTTCGGCAGCGAGGTGATCGGCCATCTCCGTTGCGGCCCGCACATCGATCTTCTCGGACTCCTCGATGAGCGGATACACCACGTACGCCTGCCGGCCGGCGTCGAGCTGCCGCCGCACGAAGGCGTACACCTCGTCGCGGCGGCTCTCCGGCTTCGCCGCCGTCCGCACCGGCTGCCGGCCGGGCGGGGCATCGCGGATCACCGACACGTCCAGATCGCCGTACAGCGTCAGCGCGAGCGTCCGCGGAATCGGCGTCGCCGTCATCACCAGGACATCCGGCCGGAGCCCCTTGGCCCTGAGCGTCGCCCGCTGGAGCACGCCGAACCGATGCTGCTCGTCGATGATCACCAAGCCGAGCCGCGCGAACCGCACGTCCTCCTGCACCAGCGCATGCGTGCCGACGACGAGGTGGGCGCCGCCCGACTCGATCGCCGCCAGCTTGTCCCGGCGGCCGCCCGCAGGAACCCGGCTCGTCAAGAGCTCCGCGCGGAACGGCGTCGACCGCAGGAGCCGCTCGATCCCGAAGAAATGCTGCTCGGCGAGAATCTCGGTCGGCGCCATGAAGGCGACCTGCAGCCCGTTCGCCATGGCGACGAGCGCGGCCAGGAGCGCGACGATGGTCTTGCCCACGCCCACGTCTCCCTGCAGCAGTCGGTTCATCGGATAGGGGCGCTGGAGATCCTCGACGATCTCCTTGAGCGCCTGCCGCTGCCCCGCCGTGAGCCGAAACGGCAGCAGCCGCCGCGCGGCCTCGCGCACCGCCTCGTCGACGCGGATCACCGCCGGCTTCGTCTCGCCGATCGCCTCGCGCTTCCTTGCGAGAACGCCCGTCTGGAACAGAAAGGCCTCCTCGAAGATGAGCCGGCGCTGCGCCGCCGTCTCGAACCGGTTCAGCAGCTCGACCGAGGTGCCTTCGGGCGGGAAATGCGCCGCCGCAAGCGCCCCCGCCCGACCGGGCAGCCCGAGCCGGACGCGGACGGCCTCGGGCAGCGGATCGGAGAGATCAGCCGGCAGACGCTGCAGCAGATCGTGCACCAGCCGGCGCTGGATCTTCGCCGTGACGATGCCCGCCTTCTCGTACACGGGCACGATCCGGCCCGTATGGATCGGCTCGCCCTCGTCCTCCTCGACGATCTCGTACTGCGGGTTGGTGAGCTGCAGGCCGGCGTGCCCGCGCATCTCGACCGGACCGAACAGGATCACCTGCTGGCCCCGCTCGAGGACGTCGCGAAGGAACGGCTGATTGAGCCAGACGGCGCGAATCGCCCCGCTCTCGTCGACGATGAGCGCCTCGAAAATCTTGAACCCCGCACGCCGCGTCGCCCGCAGCCCGCAGCTGGCGATTCGGCCCGCGACCGACGCCGGCCGGCCGGGAGCGAGCGAGGCAATCGGCCGCAGCCGGCTTCGATCCTCGTAGCGGAGCGGAAATCGGTAGAGCAGATCCTCGACGGTCGACAGACCGACCCGTGCCAGATCGGCCGCCCGGCGCGGGCCGACCCCCTTCAGGAACTGGAGCGGCGTCGTCAGGAACTCGTCGGAGGCCAGGGGATCGACACCTTCGAGGGTGCGCTACTGCACGACGACGGCCCGCCCCACGTCGACCTGAATCTCTCGGATGCGCGCCGGGAGCGTGAACGAGTCGTCGAGGCTGAAGCCCCGCGGGCGCACCGGGGACCGCGAGTAGTAGCTCACGATCTCGTCGAGCACGAGCTTCGGCACCGGCACCGGCCCGATCGCCGCCGACTCGAACTCGACGCGGCCGATCCCGCCACCCGTCCGCAGGATGCCGGTCGCCGTGACGGGCACGCGGCCGGTGGCGAAGTTCATCGGATCGAGCAGACTGCGCGGCGACTTCTGCCGGCGCACGGCGTCGAGATCGACGACGGCGCGAGCCGTCACGCGCCCGCCGCCCAGAATCGACACCGAGGGATCGACCACCCCAGCAGGAATCTGATCGCCGGCCTCAAAAGCGAGGTACGCGTTCACCTCGTTCTCCGTGACCGTGGTTCGCTTCGGCTTCTGCCCCGGCGCGCCGGCGAACTGGGTGATGCCGGCCACCTTCTCAAGCAGCGACCGGGCATCGGCGCGTGAGGGGGGCGCCGTAGGAAGGCCGCCGGACGGCCGGCCCGCGGCCACCAGGAGGGCGAGCCCTGCGACCAGCGTTAACCCTTTAAGCCGCATCGACTTGCCGGATTGTACTACAGTCGGAACGGATGCCGGCCCCGCCTGCGCCGCCTGCCTCCGGCACACGCATGCCGACGGCGTCCACCTTCCGCGAACGCCGCGCCCGCCTCAGCCGAGCCACCCTGCGGCGAGCTGCTTCTCATGCGCGGCGATCGCGTTCCGCATGAACATCGCCACGGTCACCGGGCCGACGCCGCCCGGAACCGGCGTCACCCAGCTCGCCACTTCCTTCACGCTGTCGGTGTCGACGTCGCCCACGATCAGCGTCTCGCCGCCTGGGCCGGTGATCTGATTGATGCCGATGTCGATCACGGCGGCGCCCGGCTTGACCATGTCCGCATGGAGGAACCTCGGCTTCCCCACCGCGACGAGAACGGCGTCGGCGCGCCGCGAATGCGCGGCCACCGATCGCGTCAGGTGATGGCAGACCGTCACCGTCGCGCCTTCCGCCATCAGCATGAAGGCTGCCGGCTTGCCCACGATCTCGGAGTGGCCGACCATGACGACCTCCAGGCCGTGCAAATTGAGGCCCGTCGCCTTGATGAGCTCCACCGACGCGGCGGCCGTGCACGGCACCAACGCCAGGTCGTTGTAGACGATGTTGCCGATCGAGGCAGGGTTCATGCCCTCGAGATCCTTGAGCGGGTGGATCGCCGAGGCGAGCGACCGCCCATGGATGGGCGCGGGAACTGGGCGCTGGAGAATCACGCCGAGCACATCCGGATCGTCGTTCATCGCGACGAGCCGCGCCTTGCATTCGTCCTGCGTGAGCGTGGCCGGCCAGATCTGGTGTTCGAAGCGGAACCCCACCTGGCGCGCGGCCTTCGCCTGGCCGCGGACGTAAATCGCGACCTCCTTGTGCTCGCCGATGCTGATCGACACAATCCGTCCGATCGGATGAGCCGCAGCCGCCTGTTGGACGCGCTGCGCGACCTCTTCGAGAATGCGATCGCGGATCGCCCGGCCGTCGAGCAGTCGATGATCGGCGCAGCCTCCCCTGCCTGGCATCGTCATCGCTGTATTGAACCACGGAGGGAGGCTCTGCGGGATGCGGTCAGGATATGCTCACCGATCCGAAGGACAGGGAGGGCCATGTGGCGACGATCATCGGGCTCGCCGGGAGTACGCGCAAGGGCTCGTTCAACCTGATGCTCCTCGGCGCCCTCGCCGCGGCGGCGCCGGCCGGCACATCCGTCGAGATCGCGTCAATTCGCGAGATTCCGCTGTACGACGCCGACTGGGAGGCGGCCAACGGCGTTCCGCCGCCGGTGCAGGCGCTCAAGGACCGCATCGCCTCGGCGTCGGGTCTCCTGCTCGTCACGCCCGAATACAACAACTCGATACCCGGCGTGATGAAGAACGCCATCGACTGGCTCTCGCGCCCCGCCGCCGACATCCGGCGCGTCTTTCGCGGGCGGCCGGTCGCGATAGCGGGTGCGACAACGGGCCAGGGCGGCACGCTGCTGGCTCAGGCGGCCTGGCTGCCGATCGTGCGCACGCTGGGCATGCGGCCGTGGTTCGAAGGCCGGCTGTCGATCTCCGGGGCGGCTCGAGTGTTCGACGCGAGCGGAGCCATTGTCGACGCCGAGATTCAAGAGCGCGTGCGGGCGTTCATCGCCGGATTTGCCGCGTTCGTCGGCTGACGCTCGGGCTCATCCCGACAACAGTGATGCCGCAAGAATGCGAGTCTTGGCGCGCGGCATGCGCTGCACCAGGGTGCGGTCGACTTCGCACGTCGAGGCTCGCCCCCGGCAACGGAGAGAGCGTCCGGGCAGAGCCCGAGCTCAGCGCGGCTCGCCTCCCCGCTGGCGCAGCCGGTTGTTCAGGCGCGCGCGGATGACGAGCTCGATCTTGCGGCGCTCCATCGCCTCTTCGAACACGCGGAACCTGGCCTGCTGCCGCACGTCGAGCACCTGATCGATCGCCTCGAGCGCCTTGCGCGCGTCCGCGGCCGTGCGCACGTCGAGGTCGTCGAGCGCCTTCAGCCGATCGCGCAGCTGGCCTTCGTCGGACCTCGGATCAAGCGACAGGCGCCGCAGCTCCTGCACGAGGCGGCCGCGCTCGGCCTGGGCCCGGCGCCGGATGTCCTGCAGCGCCTTGAACCGCGGCAGGAATCGCGCGTACTGTTCGCTGCCCAACTTCAGCTGCTCCTCGGCCTGCACGAGCGCGTACGCATCGAACATCCGCTGCACTTCGGCCGGCGAGATCGACGCCTCCTCCGGGTTGTCGACGCCCCGGCCCTGGGTCTGCGCGCCGGCCGGCCGCGCCATCGAGATGAGCGCCACCAGAAGGCCCGACATCAGGAACCGCTGGGTCCGCCCTCGCATCGTCATCCCCATCCCTTCGTCGTTACGAAGACCCAGTCCCGGGTGGAGCGCCCGAGCCTCCCGGCGACAGCTCGCGCTTCAGCAGCCGCTCGAGCTCGCGGCGCTCGCCGGCCGTGAGCTGATCGATGACTGCATCGGCCGCAGCCTGACCGAGCAGGCCGGCCTGGTGCGCGGCTTCCAGATCGAGGTCCCCCATCGCGGCCGCCACGAGCGCCAGCGCCGCATCGTCGCCAGGCGCGGCTGCCGACGTCTCATGCACCGGGCCGACGACGCCGGGCTCTGGTCCCGGCGTCGGACGGACGAAGGTGATGACCAGCGCGGCAATCAGGGCGGCCGACACCGCCGTCGCCGCGCCCAGCCGGCGCGAGCCGGCCGCCGTGATCCTCGAGACGAACCGCAGCAGGAGGGCCCCGGCGCGGCTCCTTGCGGCCAGATCTTCTTCGACGGCGGCCGCCACGCGCGCCGAAAGCCGCTCCCAGAAGAACGGAGACGGCTCCGGCACGGGCACCTCGGCCGCGGCGGCCAGCGCCACTCGAAGCCCTTCGAGCTCGCGGCGGCACGTGTCGCAGCGCTCCATGTGCGGCGGCGCAGCCGCGTCCGGCCGTTCGGCGACCTCGACGAGCTCCTGCGGGGTGAGATGGGCGCCTACCATCGGTGATGCTCCAGCTGGCGCTTCAGGTTGGCCAGCGCGTGAAAGAAGTTCGCCTTCACGGCGCCGACCGAGCTTCCCAGAACCTCGGCGATCTGCTGGTGCGGCATGTCGTGATACACGCGGAGGATCAGCGTCGCACGCTGCTTGCGCGGCAGCCGCGCGATCGCCGCTCGGACGAAGGCCGCACGCTCCTGCTTCAACACGCGCTCGTCGGGCGATTCGACGGCCGTGTCGACGTGACGCCGCTCCTCGAGCGGCTCGGTGGCCGTCGCGCGCGTGCCCACGCGATTCAGACACAGGTTCACGCCGATGCGATACAACCACGTGGAGAGCGACGAGCGGCCGCGAAACGTCCGAAGGCCCCGGAACGCGCGCACGAAGACATCCTGGGCCAGGTCGCTCGCATCGTCGTGGTTCCCCACGAAGCGATAGCACAAGAGATAGATCTGCCGGCGGTGGCGCTCGACGATGACGTCGAACGCCCGCGTGTCGCCCGCGAGACACGCGTCGACCAGCGCAGGCTCGTCAAGAGAAGCCAGCGGCGTGGCGCCGGCGGCTTCGCCCCCCGGTCGCACCACCTCCGCGCCGCAACCCGGCTCGCTCATCCGCGACAGCGTCCAGGCGAACGATGGTGCCATCGGTCCTGCTCTGGACCGCTACTTCGATCCACGCTCGACGCTTCCGCTGATCGCAGCTCGACGAGCGCCGGCCGACGAACGGCCCTTCGCCGTCGGCCCCGACGCCCGGCCGGCCACGCAGTCGGCCCTTCGACCTTCAGGACCAGAGCAGCACGGGCCAGCCAGAGGGCGGCGCCGACTCATCACGGGTCTCAGAATCCCTTCCCCAGCGGCTGCCGTGTCGGATCGCCCCGGCGCCCCGCTCGGCCCCACGCCGCCCGCTCGCCTCCACAACCGCCGCATGAGTTTAGACCGTCCCTCCGCTGGCAAGGTTACACGTCAGGTAGTGCCCGCGCGAACCAGACGATCGACGTCAGCCGGGCTCGGAATCCCGAGCTGCGCCCCAAGATTCCGGCATTTCAGCGCAGCGGCCGCGTTCGCGTATCGGACGGCGTCCTCCAGGTCCCCCTCGGGATGCCTCAGGCACGCCGCGGCGAATGCGCCGCGAAACACGTCGCCGGCCCCCGTGCTGTCTCTGCACGCCACCTTGAACGCCGGCGTCTCGAACACCCGCCCGCCGCACCAGGTCAGCGAGCCCGCCCCGCCGAGCGTAACCGTCACGACCGCCGCCCCGAACCGGCGCCCAATGACCTCGACCGCGCGAGCTGGATCGGTGTGGCCGGTCAGCGCAGCGGGAAACGCCTCGGCCGCGATGATCGCGTCGATATGGCGCAGCAGCTCCTCGATGCCCGGCCGCACCTGCTCGACGTCGACGAGCGTCGGGATCCCAGCCTCCCGCGCCAGCCGCGCGGCGCGCGCGGCGGCGGCCGTCTCGTGGCAGTCGACGAGCAGCAGGCGCCCGGAGGTCACCGCCTCGACCGGCACCTCGTCCGGCGTCATGGCGAGGCGCCGATCGCGATCCCACAGCACGGTCCGCTCCCCCGTGGACGCGTCGACCAGAACGATGGCGAACTGATTAGAGGCGCCGGAAACGACGCGCGCCGGTGTGAGATCGACGCCCGCACGCCTCAGCGCCTCGCGGCACACCGATCCGAATTCGTCGTCTCCGAAGCGGCCAATGTAGCGTGCGCGCCACCCGTGCCGGGCGATCACGACCAGCGCCGTGGCGATCTGCCCGCCCGGAGATTTCACGAATCGCCGCAGAGGCTGTTTGCTGTTCGGCGGGGGGTGGCCGTCGACGACGGCGACGAGGTCGAGGCTGTTGAGGCCGAGCCCGACAGCGTCGAACGGCTTGGCGTGGGGGGGCGGGAACGCGAGCGGGATGCGCACCGGCACCATCGTACGGCAGGTTGACCTTCGCCTTTCTTTTGCGTATAGTGCACGCGGCATGGGCCGGTCGAGCGCCGGCAGAGCGAAGGGGTTTGGCTATGCTTCCTCTCACAAAGCGGCAGCGCGAAATTCTGGACTACCTGAGCGAGTTCATCCGCCAGCACGGGTACGCCCCGAGCCTCGAGGAGATTGGCCGCCGCTTCGGCCTTTCTTCGTTGGCCACCGTGCACAAGCACCTGACGAACCTGCAGGAGAAGGGATTCATCAGGCGAGCGTGGAACCGCAGCCGCTCGGTCGAGCTCGTGTCGACACGGAGCGGCGGCCGCGCCGTGGAGCTCCCTCTACTGGGCTACGTCGCCGCCGGCTCGCCCATCGAAGCGATTGCGTCGAACGACACGATTGCGGTCCCCGACGATCTCGTGGGCAAGCGCGACACCTACGTCCTGCGCGTCCGGGGCGACTCGATGATCGATGAGCAGATCCGCGATGGCGACTACGTGATCGTCGAGGATCGCAAGACGGCGGACAACGGGGAGATGGTGATCGCCCTGCTGCGCGGCTCCGACGTCACGCTCAAGAAGTTCTACAAGGACCCCGGCGGCCGGATCCGCCTGCAGCCGGCCAATGCCGCCATGCAGCCGATCTTCGTCGACCCGGACCATGTGCAGATCCAGGGCGTCGTCATTGGGGTGATGCGGAAGTACTGAGCGGACGATCCGTTACACTGGGGCATGCCCGATCAGCCCAAGCAGGTCAACTTCACCATCGTGCCGGACGACAGCTCGGCGGTCCCGCGCACGTATGCCAACTTCTGCTCGATCGCGCACACCCCGTTCGATTTCACGCTCACCTTCTGCGAGGTGATGCCGCTCTCGGAGAAGGAGATTCGCGCGGCCGAGGCCGACCACGTCCTCCGGGCGCCGGTGCGGACGAAGATCGTCGTGCCGGTCCAGTTCATCCCGAACCTGATTGCCGCCCTGCAGGAGCACTGGCGCGTCTACTCGGAGTCCTACAGCAGCCTCGAGTGGAACAAGGGAGCCGGCCCGGTTCATTGAGCCGGGCCGTCATGCCGTGAAGTCTCACGCCGAAGCGCGGCACATCCTCGACAAGCTCGAGGCCCAGTACCCGGATGCCGACACCGAGCTGCGCTACCGAAACCCGTACGAGCTGCTCGTCGCGACGATCCTCTCCGCGCAGTCGACCGATCAGCGCGTGAACATGGTGACCTCGCGTCTCTTTGCTGCCTATCCCGACGCGGCGGCGCTCGCTCGCGCCAACCCCCGTGTGCTCGAGCGGTACATCCATTCGACGGGGTTCTTCCGCGCGAAGGCGAAGGCACTCATCGGCATGGCCAAGGTGCTCGTCGCCGAGCACGGCGGAGAGGTGCCTGCAAGCCTCGACGCCCTCACGAAGCTGCCGGGCGTTGGCCGTAAGACCGCCAATGTCGTGCTGGGCCATGCGCTCGGGGTGCCGGGGCTTGCGGTGGATCGGCACGTGCTGCGCGTGGCCAACCGAATCGGCCTGGCGGCCTCGGACGATCCCGAGGTCGTCGAGCGGCAGCTGTGCGCCGCGCTCCCGCCCGATCGCTGGACGAAGGCCTCCGACACGCTCATCCTGCACGGCCGCCGCGTCTGCCGCCCGAAGCCGTTGTGCGACCGCTGCGCCGTCCAGGCCGACTGCGAGTACGTTCACACGGTCATCGCGCGCCAGCCGGCCGCGGCGGGCGACGGCGCCATCGGCGGCAGCCGCCGCGCGCCGGGCTCACGCGCTCACCGTCCCCGCGCCGCGCGCCGTGCCTCGGCGGTCAAGACGTCTCCGCCCACGGATGGCGCTACGGCGGCCCCGCGCCGTCGCGCGGCGTCACGCGCGGCTTCACCGGCTGCCGGCCGGAGGGGAACCACCTCGCAGGGCCGTGTCCGACGCCGATGACGCGCCGCGCGTTCGAACGGCTCGTCGACGAGGCCATCGCGTCGATCCCCCGCCGCTTCCGCGCCGCCATGCAAAACCTCGCCATCGTCGTCGAGGACGAGCCCTCGCCGGAGCTGCTCGCGGAAATGGAGATCGCGCCGCCCGATACGCTCCTCGGCCTGTACCAAGGGACGCCGCTCACCGAGCGCTCCTGGGATTACGGCAACGTGCTCCCGGACCGCATCGTGCTCTTCCAGAAGCCCATCGAGCGGGAATCCGAAACCGACGACGAGGTCGTGGTCGTCATCGGCGAGACCCTGATCCACGAGATCGGCCACTACTTCGGGTTGAGCGAAGAGGAGATCGAGGACATCGAGGACCGCTACTGGCATTCGGTCGCCGACGGCGCGGACGCCGACGAGGCGGACGAGTAGGTGCCGCACCCACCTGCTGTCGCTGGCCTCCGCGCTTCGCACGGCCGTCCGGACGGCAGCAATCCGACCTCCTCGGCCCTTTCGGATTCGTGAGCGGTGACTTCCACCGGCCGGCCCCGCCGGCGATTCGGGCAGCACTTTCTCGAGCCGCCCTGGGTCGAAAAGATCCTCGATGCCATCGACCCGCGGCCCGGCGAGATGTTCGTCGAAATCGGGCCCGGGCGCGGGGCGCTTACGCGGCCGCTAGCGGCGCGCGCCGACCGCGTCGTGGCCTTCGAAATCGATCGCGATCTCGTGCGCGAGCTGCAGGCTGCGGCCCTCCCGGGCGTCACGATCGTCGAAGCCGATTTTCTGCGGGTCTCGGCGAACGAGCTGCGCGACCGCTTGATCGCGGCGGCCGGACGCCTGTCGGGGCGCGACCGAGGCGGAGCACCCGACAGAGAGCCGCGGGTCAGAGTGGCTGGAAATCTC
>Ga0070741_10007448_pt1 | contig 22621 bp, 27 predicted proteins | sample Coa_R1_4_FD_66440 | JGI IMG/M metagenome (GOLD analysis project Ga0070741, IMG submission 66440) | Surface soil microbial communities from Centralia Pennsylvania, which are recovering from an underground coalmine fire - Coalmine... | ecosystem: Environmental > Terrestrial > Soil > Unclassified ... | reverse complement strand
CCGAGGTCGCCGGCCGCGGCGATCACGTCGTCGGCCGAGTCGACGAGCACCGCGAGGTGATTCAGGAGCGGCCGCTCCGGCTCTCCCGGGTCGCCCGCGTGGAACTCGACGAACGCCCCTCCCACCTCGACGCGGCCCGCGCCGGCGGGCGCGAAGCCGTAGCGCTCGTACTCGCGCGCCGTCTCCTCCGGCGCGCGCGACCACAGCGCGACGTGGTCGAGGTCGTACTCCACGTCCGTGTCGGCCTCGACCAGCGTGATGCGCACGCCCTCGCCGACGTCGAAGACCTCCGGCGTGCCCTCGGGCAGCTCCGCACGGGCGGCCGCGAGGTCGGAGACGCGGAGCGCCACGTGCTTGAACGCCCCCGGCTCGCGCGGGCCGTCGGCGTCGAACAGCGTCAGCTTCCCGCGGCGCGCATGGGAGCCGAGGAGGGTGAAGTTCGCCTCGCGGGCGATCACGTGCATCCCGAGATGACGCTCGAGGAACGCCGCGATCGAGTCGCGTCCGGCGACCCAGAACGCGACGTGGTCGAGTGTCTTCGGCTCCACCGGGTCCAGCGTAGCGAGCGGACCCCGGCCGGCGCGCCGGTCGGGAAGCCCGGGCTCCGTCGACCGGAGCCCGGGCGTTCACGTCGCCGACCTACTTCTTGCGGCGCGCCGTGCGAGAGCGCGACGCCGCCTTGCGGGCCGTCGTGGTCTTCGCAGTGGAGCGCTTGGCAGTCGAGCGCTTCGCCGCGGCCTTCTTCGGAGCGGCCTTCTTCGGGGCGGCCTTCCGCTTCGGAGCGGCCTTCCTCGCCGGAGCGGCCTTCCTCTTCGGAGCGGCCTTCCGCTTGGGAGCGGCCTTCTTCTTGGCCGTCGCGCGCTTGGCGGTCGAACGCTTGGCGGCCGACTTCGCCGTCGTGCGCTTGGCGGTCGACCGCTTCGCGGTCGAGCGCTTCGCCGTCGTGCGCTTGGCGGTCGAGCGCTTTGCGGTCGACTTCTTCGCAGCGGCCTTCTTCTTCGGAGCGGCCTTCTTCTTCGGTGCAGCCTTCTTCTTGGCCGTCGAGCGCTTCGCTGCGGACTTCTTCGCCGTCGACTTCTTCGCCGACGAGCGGGTCGACCCCGAGCGGGAACTGGAGCGAGACGTCGACCGCGCAGCGGCCGCGATCGCACGCGCGGGCTCTGGCTCCGCGCTCTCGATCTCCGTCTCTCCGATCACGGTTTCGCCGAACGCGTCGTCGGCGTCCGCGATCGGTTCACTCCACGAGCCGGCGTCGGACGTCTCGCCGGTCCCGCTCCAATCCTCTTGGGTCATCTATTGACCTCCTGAGTCGGATTGCGCGTGCACGATTCCCTACCACGTTGCTTTCTAACGTGCAATCCGGACAGCACGACTTCCTCGCTCGTTGCTGGAAAGGAAAACGACGCTGCGCGACGACGCGGATTACTCGATCGGCTGGTTCTGAACGTTGTGCTCGGCGGCGTACGCGTCGACGAGCTGGTCGACGACCGACATGCCTTCGCTGTAGGCGTAGTTGATGCGCACGAAGGGCTCCCACTTCTCCGGCAGCGCGTCCTCGGGGAAGATCGCCTCGACCGGGCACTCCGGCTCGCAGGCGCCGCAGTCGATGCACTCTTCGGGGTCGATGACGAGGATCCGTCCGGCTTCGTGGATGCAGTCGACGGGGCAGACGTCGACGCACGACTTGTCTTTGATGTCGATGCAGGGTTCGGCGATGATGTAGGTCACGGGCGCCTACTCTACCGACGCAAGCAGCGCATCGATCAGCTCACGCGTGCGCTCGAAGAGCGCCGACTTGGCGACGACCTGATCGAAGCCGGCGGCATGCGCCCGACGGAGCCCGGCGGTGTCCGTGTGGTTCGTGTAGCCGAGGATCGGGATGTCCGGGTACTGCTCCGCCACGTCCTCGGCGTCCACCCGGGCGATGTCGGCGATCACGAGCTCAGGCGGGGCGACGGCGTCGGCAGTCGTGAACCGGTGCTCCGGCAGGAGCGCCTCGAGCTTGCCCCGAACGAACAAATCCACCCCGCAGAGGAGGATGGTCGCCATGCCTGAGCGCGACCCTAGCACCGTCGCGGCGGCCTACCAACGGGGGCTCGCCCTCGCCCGGGCGGGGTCGTTCTTCGAGGCGCACGAGGGCTTCGAGGCGGCGTGGCGGTCCTGCGGGGCGGCGGAGCGCGACTTCTTCCAGGGGCTCGTGCACGTGGTCGTCTCCGCCTACCAGGCGGGCCGCGGCCGGCCGGTCGCGGCGGAGCGTCAGCGGCGGAAGGCGCTGCGGCGCCTCGCGCCGTTCGCGCCCGCGCACCGGGGGCTCGACGTGGCTCTGCTGCTCGCGGCGCTAGAGCGAGCCGAGGCCGATCCGCGTGAACACCTGGTCGAGGCCGACGCGCAGCCACCAGTCGCGGTTGAAGAACAGCAGCAGGCCGAGCGTGACGAGGATCACGCCTGACGTGCCGCGGACGACCGCGTAGTGGTCGCGCACCCAGCGGAACGCGCGCATCGCGTGGCCGAAGGCGATGCCGGCGGCGACGAACGCGGCGGCGAGGCCGAGCGAATAGGCGACGAGCAGGACGACGCCGCGCGCCACCGTGCCGGTCGACGAGGCGAGCACGAGGATCGACGCGAGCACGGTGCCGATGCACGGCGCCGCGCAGACCGCGAAGGCGCCGCCGAGCAGGAGGCGCGAGCCGCTGCCGCGCGCGCGGTGGAGCAGGCCCGGCGCGACGGCGCGCTCCGGCCACGGCAGCACGTGCAGGAAGGCGAGCCCGAGCACGACGAGCACGAAGCCCGCGATCTCGAGCTGCGAGCGCTTGTCGACCGCGCTGCCGAGCGCGGCCGCGCCGGCGCCGAGCAGGACGAAGACGACCGTGAAGCCGAGGATGAACGGCGCGCTGGCCGCGACCACCCGCCGCGCGACGCCGCGGTCCGAGAGCCGGCCGACCTCGACGTCGGAGACGGCCGACAGGTAGCCGGGAACGAGCGGCAGCACGCACGGCGTGAGCACCGAGGCGAGGCCGGCGAGGAACGCGACGGGGACCTTCTCGATCATTCGAAGCGCGCGAGCTCGAGCTCGACGAGCCGCTCGTCCTCCTCCGAGAGGCCGCCGCCCGGCGGATCGTCGTCGCCGCCGCCGCGCCGCCGCGACCAGTGCCAGGCGCCGCCGCCGAGCGCGGCCGCGCCCAGCGCGATGCCGCCGAGCGGGAGCACCCACGCGAGCAGGTCGAAGCCGTGCTTCGCCGGCGTCGAGAGGACGCCGGGGCCGAAGTTGGCGACCATCTCGTCGATGATCTGCTTCTTCGTCCAGCCCTCCGCGACGCGGCGGCGGATCTCCGCCTTCATCTGCTGCGCGATCGGGGCGGTCGACTGGTCGAGCGTCTCGTGACAGACCGGGCAGACGAGCTCGGTCTCGATCTCGGGCGCGCTCGCGCGCGCTCCCGCCGCCGCCGGCGCGGCGAGCGCCAGAGCCGCGAGCGCGGCGGCGAGCGTCCTCATGCCGCGAGCGCCGTCTCGACCCCGGCGTCGAACGTGCTCGCCGAGACCGGGCCGAGGATGCGCTTGACGATGCGCAGGCGGCGGTCGAGGAACAGCGTCTCCGGCGTGTTCCAGACGCCGTAGGGGGCGGCCGTGTCGGCGAGCTCGTCGTAGACCATCGGGTAGGTGGCGCCGTAGCGGCGGCGGAACGCGCGGCCGGCGCCGCGCGTGTCGAGCATGTCGACGCCGACGACGACCACGTCCTTCGCCGCCCAGCGCCGCCAGGCGGCCTCGAGCCGCGGCATCTCCTGCTTGCACGGCGCGCAGTCGGACTGCCAGAAGTTGAGGACGACGACCTTGCCGCGCAGCGACGCGAGCGCGAGGCGGCCGCTCCGCTCGAGGCGCGGCAGGTCGAAGGCGGGCGCCGGCACGATCTTCCCGTGCGCGACGTCCGCGCCGACGGACGACGGCTGGTGGGTGAGATGCCAGCCGAGCAGCCCCGCCAGCGCGAGCACGCCGGCGCCGGCGACGGCGCGCAGGGCGACGATCACGACGCGAGCCTCGCGATCGTCCGCTCGAGGTCCTTCGTCGAGAAGGACGCGCCCGGGGTGATCGGGCCGACGACGTGCGGCGGGATCACCCGGCCCGCGCGGTCGACGAAGAACGTCTCCGGGTATCCGGTGACGCCGAAGCGGTCGTTCAGGGTGCCGTTCACGTCGCGCACGACCGGATAGTCGACGCCGTAGCGCTTCATGTACCTGGAGGCGGCGAACTTGAAGTCCTTCGTGTCGACGCCGACGAAGACGACGTCCTTCCCCTTCCAGCGTGCGGCCGCGTCGTGCAGCGTCCGGGCCTCGAGCTTGCAGTCGACGCACCACGACGCCCAGAAGTTGAGGACGACGACCTTGCCGCGGTAGGCGGCGAGGTCGAACGAGCCGCCGGAGAAGAACGGCACCGACACGGCGGGCGCGGCGGCCGACCCGCCGCGGTCGACGGTCTTGGCGATCCCGCCCTGCGAGGAGCGGCTCAGGTCCCAGACGAGCAGCGCGAGGAGGGCGCAGACTCCGGCGACGGCTGCGGCCCGGACGAGAGCCATCTCAGACCACGTAGACGGTGGTGCCGATGTCGACGTGGTCGAACAGCCATTCGGCGTCCGGCACCTGCATCCGGATGCAGCCGTGCGATGCGCTGTAGCCGATCGACGACGGCTCGTCGGTGCCGTGGATGCCGACGCCGGGCGCGTCGAGCCCCATCCAGCGGGTGCCGAGCGGGTTGCCGGGGCCGGGCGGCACCGGCTTCAGGCCCTTCGCCCAGCTGTCCTGGGTGGGCGGGTACCACCACGGGTTGCGCCACTTGACCACGATGTGCCAGGTGCCGGGCGGGGTCGGGTAGATCGCCTGCCCGGTCGCGACCGGGAACGTGCGCGCGAGCTTGACGCCGACGAACAGGTAGAGGCGGTTCTGCTCGCGGTTGACGACGATCGTCGGCGTCCCGTCGAGGCCGACGTCCGTGCCCGGCTCGACCGCGCGCGTGCGCTGGCGCACCGGCAGGCGCGTGTTGCGGTGCAGCGCCGTGAGGAGGCGGGCGGAGAGCTTGCGCCGGTCGAGGCTGCGGCCGACCTGCGCGGCCGTGATCGTCGGCGACCCGGCCTTCAGCTCGAGCGTCGCGTCGACGGGCGCCCTGTCGACTCTCTTCGCGACCGCCGCCACGAACGCGTGCAGCGCAGGCCCGCGCACCGAGACGACGAGCGGCACGTTGGCGCCGCGGCTCGACACCCGCGCCTTCGCGACGGCCGTCGCCGCGTAGGCGGCGGCGACCTTCGTCGGGTCGAGCTTGACGGCGACCCGGTCGACGTCAACCTCGAGCGGGCGGGCGAACGCGGCGCGCACCGCGGCGACGGCGCCGGCCGGCGAGAGCCCGCCGACCCGCACGCCGGCGACGCGGACGCCTGCCGGCAGCACGTCCGGCGCCGGCGTCGTCGCGGTCGTCGTCGAGGTGGTGGCGGCGGTGGTCGTCGCAGCCGTCGTCGTCCCGACCGTCGTCGTGGCGGTCGTGGTCGTGACGTCGGCGACCACCGTGCCGGAGAAGGCACCGGCGGCGAGCACCCCCGACGTGAACAGTGCGACTCCGAGCAGCCGTCTCACGCCGCCGGGAGTGTAGCCAGCGTGCTCCGGACGACCCGCGGATCGTCGGAGACGAGACCGTCCACCCCGGCCGCGACGAGCCGCCGCACCGTCTCCTCGTCGTTGGCGGTCCAGCCGAGCACGGGCGCGCCGAGCCGGTGCGCGGCGGCGACCGCCCGCGGCGAGCAGAGCGTGTGGTGGAGGGCGAGCACCGTCGCGCGCGAGGCGCGCAGGAGCAGCGGAACGCGCGCCGGCACCGCCTGGCGCAGCGCCGCCGCGCCCGCGCGGCTGAGCGGCGCCGGCCAGCCCAGCCGGGAGACGCCGTACCGGTCGCGTGGATAGCCGATCGCCACCGGCAGGTCGGGCGCGATGCGCCGCACCGTCCGCGCGCTGGCGGCGAAGGCGGTCGAGACGAGCGCCCGCTCGCCGAGGCCGTGGCTGCGGATCGCGGCCACCGCCTCCGGCTCGTAGCCCGGCTGCTTGAGGTCGACGTGCGCGCCGACCCCGGCGGCGGCGAGGTAGGCGAGCACGTCGTCGAGGGAGGGCGCGCCGGCGTCCGCCTCGTCGTGCGCGACGAGCAGGCCGGGCGCGACGTCCAGCTCGACGAGGTCGACGCCGGCGGCGACGGCCGCCTCGAACGACGCGAAGGTGTTCTCGGGGGCGAGCAGCCTCGCGCCGCGGTGGCCGATCACGAGCGGCCGGCCGGCGGGACGGCGGAGCTCGAGGCTCAAACCGGCGCCCGCCGGATGACGACGACCGCGCAGTCGTCGGGCAGGTCGCCGCCGGCGAAGGCGCGGCACGCGTCGAGCACGGCGTCCGCCGCCTCCTGCGCCGGCCTCCCGGCCAGGCCGGCGAGCAGCGCGTCGAGGCGCTCCTGCCCGAACAGCTCGGCGCCGCGCCGGCACTCGAGCACGCCGTCGGTGTACAGGACGACCGCCGCACCGGCCTCGAGGACCGTGCGCGCCTCGCCGTACGACTGCGACGCGTCGATGCCGAGCGCGAGGCCGCCGCACTCGATCGGCGAGACGGCGCCGCCGGGCTGCACGACCCTCGGCGGCGGATGGCCCGCGCTCGCGCAGCGGACCGTCCCGTCGGGAGCGACCGTCAGATAGACCATGGTGATGAACTTCCCCGGGGCGATCTCGTCGACGACGACGTCGTTCGCCGCCGTCAGGAACGCCGCCGGCTCGGCGTGCTTGCGTGCGAGCGAGCGGAACGTGAACTTCGCCATCGCCATGTCGGCGGTGGCGTCGATGCCGTGCCCGGTGACGTCGCCGAGCACCACCGCGAGCCGCCCGTCGGCGAGCTCGAGGAAGTCGTACACGTCGCCGCCGACGTCCACCTGCGCGGCCGACTCGTAGACGCCGCCCACGTCCAGCCCGGCGATCGCGGGCAGCTCGCGCGGCAGCAGCGAGCGCTGCATCGTCTCGGCGAACCGCTTCTGCTGCTGGTAGAGCCGCGCGTTGTCGATCGCGAGCGCCGCCTGGCGTGCGATCGTCCGCGCGGCGGCGAGCGTCTCGCTGCCGATCGGGGCGGCGGGGTCGAGCGAGAGGATCGTCAGCTCCGCGAGCAGCTCGCTCGGCGTCGCGATCGGCAGCAGCGCGGCGGTCGACCCCTTCTCGAGGAACGGCCGCAGCAGCCGGTGCGCGCCGCCGGCGCGGCCGGCCGACCCGAGGTCGAGCAGGCGCGGCCCGGACGACCGCGGCGGCCGCCGCTCCGGCCGGTCGAGGATCGCCCGCAGCGCGGGTGCGAGCCGCGACTCGGCGACGTGCACGGACCGCGGCACGAAGAGGTCGCCGCGCTCGTCCGCGACGCGGATCACGGCCGCGTCGACCTCGAGCTCGCGCACGAGCGTCTCGGTGACCGCGTCGAGCGTCGCCTGCAGCGACAGCGTCTGCGTGAAGGAGCGGGAGATCTCGTACAGCGCCGCCACCTGGCGAGACGCCTGCCGCTCGGCCCGCAGCGCCTCCGCGAGCGCCTCGCCGAGGTCGGTCGCCCGCTCGTGCAGCCGCGCGTTCTGCACGGCGACCGCGAACTGCGCGCCGAGCGCCACGAGCAGCGCCTCGTCGCTCGCCGACAGGTCGCGCGCGCCCGGGTAGGCGACGAGCAGGCCGATCGTCTCGCCCCGGACCCGCAGCGGGACCGCGACGGCGGACGGCTCCCGGGCCGCGCGGAGCGCCGCCCGGACGCCCGCGAGCGCGCGCTCGCCGCCGCGCGCGGTCGCATGCAGAAGCGCACGTGCGCGCAGCGGCCCCCGCGACGCCTCGTCGAGACGCTCGGCCACCTCGGCGTGGCCGGCGCCGGCCGCGGGGCGAAGCCGCCCCTCGTCGCTCAGGTAGACGGCGACGTGCTCGATCCCGAGCAGCTGCGAGGTCCGCTCGACGCCGGTCTCGAGCGTGTGCGCGAGCGACAGCTGCGAGATCGCGTCGCCGACCAGCTCGAGCAGCGCGCGGGTGCGGTCGAGCTCGAGCGCGAGGCCGGCGATCCGCTCGCCCGAGCGCAGCGCGTGCGCGGTCCGGCCGGCGAAGCCCGCAAGGGCGCGCAGCTCGGCCTCGGGCGGCGCCGACCCGTCGCGGTAGAAGAGCTGCAGCGCCCCGAACGCGGGCTCGCCGAGCGGCAGCGTCACCGCGCAGCCGGCGTCGGCGGGCAGCCGCGGGTCGGGCTCGACGGCGACCGGCCGCCAGGCGCCGGCGACCTGCGCCGCGATCTCGGCTGCGCGTGCAAGCGCATCCCGCACCGGCCCTTCCGATGCGAGCAGCTCGGGCTGCTCGCCGTGGAGCCGCCAGACGGCGCCGCCGCGCGCCCCCGTCGCCTCGACGGCGGCGCGGAGCGCCTGCCGGGCGGCCCGGCTCGTGTCGCCGCCGGCGGCGAGCGCGTCGCCGGTCAGCTCGAGCACGCGGCTGCGCCGCCCGCCCGCAGCCGCCGGCAGCCCGGGCGCGATCGTCCGGATCGCGAGCGCGAGCTGGGCGGCGACGAGGGCCGCCGCCGGGGACGCCGCCGCGTCGAACGGCTCGGCGAGGCGCACGAGCTCGACGGCGCCGACGACCTGGCCGCCGGCCTCGGCGGGCGCGACGAGGACGTCGGCCGCCCGCGCCCGCTCGGCGATCCGGGCGAGCGCCTCCGACGGCCGTCCGGCCGCGGCGCGCTCGAGCGGCGAGCGGCCGCCGGCGGCCTCCGCGGCGAGGCCCGACCCTTCCGGGGCGATGCCGCGGGCGACCAGCGAGCCGTCGTCGTCGCGGACCCGGAGCACCGCGACGTCGGCGCCGGTGGCGGCGACGGCCGCCTGCGCGAGGTCGGCGAGCGCGTCCCGGAGCCCGGCCGCCGAGGCGACCCGCGCGGCCGCCTGGGCGAGGATCTCGACGGGCAGCCGCTCGAGGTCAACCGCCATCGTGCCGGCAAGTATCGCCTACACTTTCCGCATGACAGAGCCGGTGCGGCAGGCCCCGGTCCTTCCGGACGACAGCCCGTCGCTCGACCCCTACGCGATCGAGCGGAACTACCGCCGCGAGCGCGCGCGGCGGCGGGCCCGGCTGGAGCGGCGCAGCGCCGCCCGCCGGTCGGGCATCCGGTTCTACGTGACGCTGCTCGTGCTCGCCTTCCTCACGGCGTTCGTGATCCTCGCGGCGTGGCACGAGGTGCAGACGCTCTTCGGGATCTAGCTGTCGGGCCGCGGGCGGGAGCGCCCGCCTCCGACCGGGCTCTTCCCCATACTTAGCGCCGTGGAAACCCCAGACTTCTTCGAGCTCGAGGTGACCGGCTCCGGCGGGCCCCCTCCGCACGGGCGCGCCGACCGCTCCGGCGGCGGCCTCTGGGCGATCGGAGACCGCGTCACGTGGATCTCCGGCCTCGTCCTCGCCCTCTCCTCGTTCATGGACTGGTACGCCGGCTCGGGGGTGGGCGTGAAGCTCGCCGTCATCGGCTGGCACACCGGCGTGCTCGGCAAGCTCGTGTTCTTCGCCGGCCTCGCGGTGGTGGCGATCGTCGCGCTGCGGGAGCTCGGGTTCGAGCTGCCGGGAGCGGTGCCCGAGTCGCTCGTCCTGCTCGCGCTCGGCGCGCTCGGGACGATCTTCGTGATGATCCGCGTGCTCTCCATCCCCGACAGCGTGCTGCCGGCGGACGGCCGCGGCATCGGCATCTGGATCAGCCTGGTTGCGGCCCTCGGCGTGATCGGCGGCGGGCTGCTGCGAGCAGCAGAAGAGCTGTGAGCGTCCCCAGGAGGGCGCCCGCGAGGACGTCCAGAGGGTAGTGGTCGCCGTCGTACAGGCGTGAGAACGCGATCGCGGCCGCGAGCAGGTAGAGCGGGGCCCGCAGCCGGGGCGCGGCGCCCGCGAGGACGAGCGCGCAGGCGAAGCTCGTCGCCGCGTGGCCGGACGGGAACGAGTGCGAGCTCTCGGCCGGGCCGAGGCGGTGCACGGCCGGACGGTCGCGCGCGACGAGCGTCTTGCCGAGGCCGGCGAGCAGGTCGGCTGCGACGTCGGCGGCGAGCACCGCGGCGAACAGCGCCGGGCTGCGCCGCCGGAGCGCGAGAAAGAGCGCGAGGGCGAGCCAGACGACGCCGAAGCGGCCGGCCCACGCGAGCGCGACGAAGACCGGGTCGAGCGCGCCGGTACGGTGCGCGACGATCCACTGCTCCAGATGGCGGTCGGCGCTAAGCAGGGACGAGCTGCTTCGCGCGCTCGATCAGCTGCGCCGGGTCGAACGGCTTGCCGACGAAGCCGCGGGCGCCGCGCTCCTCCGCCTCGGCGGCCGAGCTCTCGTCGACCTTGCCGCTGAACATGATCACGGGGATCGAGCCGTGCCGTTCCTGCATCCGCTGCAGCATCTGCCAGCCGTCGATGCCGGGCATGACGACGTCGAGCAGGACGAGCTCCGGAGCCTGGTCCTCGAGCACCTCGAGCGCCTCCTCCGCGCTGCCGGCCTCGCGGACCGAGTAGCCCTCCAGCTCGAGGCTGACCCGCACGAGCTCGCGCACGCGCGGGTCGTCGTCGACGACGAGCACGAGCGGCCCGTTCGTCCGGCCGCCCGGACCGGAGCGGTCGAGGAAGCGTTCGAGGTCGCGGCGGCGGTAGCGGCGATGCCCGCCCGGCGTGTAGAAGGCGGGCACGCGGCCCTGGTCGGACCACTTCCGGATCGTGGACTGCGCGACGCCGAGGAACTTCGCGGCCTGGCCGAGCGTCAGCCAGTCGGGCTCGCTGCTCGGAACACGTCTTCCGACCGACGCCACGTGCGAAACGTAGCCAAAGCTCCATCTACCTCAACCCGATTATGGGTTTGAAGTGGTGACCGTGACGGTTTCGCGTGCGGCCGGCAGGAGCGGCAGCGGGTCGAGCGTGCGGACGAGCGTCTGCGAGCCGCCGGGCTTGGGGTTGTCGTGCAGCGACTCGCCCACGGCGACGCCGACGGCAAAGACGGCGGCGAGCGCCGCGAGGAGCAGGGCCGCGCGGATCACGGCCGGTAGTCGGAGGCGCCGCGGGCGTAGGCGTGGAAGGCGGCGTCGGCGACGGTGCCCGGCTCGTGCGGCACCTCGTCCGGGACGCGCTCGTCGAGCAGCTCGCGCGCCCAGTCGTCGGCTCCGTCGTAGGCGTCGGCGAGCTCGGCGAGCGTGAACGTCTGCCCGACCCTGGCGCGGAGTTCGGCCAGCACGAGGTCGACGTGCCCACGCTGCGAGGGCCGGAGGCGGCGGTTCCCTTCCTGCCACTGCTGGCGGGCGAGCTCGAGGTCCATCGGGTCAGGGAGTACAGCACGTCGCGGGCCAGCGGGAGGGCAGCTCGGCGAGGATGCGGTCGCCGAGCTCGTAGCCCGGACGGGCGAGCGCGAAGGCGGCGTGGGCGTGCAGGCACTTGAGGCTGCGGGCGCGCGTCTGCCCGCCGATCCCGCCGTCGAGCTCGGGGCGGAGGCGGCGCTGCTCGTCGTGGGCGGCGCGCAGGCTCGCCGCGAGCTCGCCGTGCTCGTGCGCCGCGCGCGTCCAGCGCTCGACGCCGCCGGCGGCCTCGAGCCGGGCAACGGCGGCGACGAGGTGCGGGCACGTGAGGTAGTACTGCGTCGGGAACGGACGGCCCTCTTCGTCGAAGGGGTCCTGCTCGGTGACGGCCGGGCGGCCGAACGGGCAGCGGACGGCGACGCGGCGGAAGGCGCGCGGGGCGCGCCCGAGCTGGCGGGCGACGAGCTCGCGGTCGTCCTCCATCGCGGTCACGCTAGCGGCGGCGTGAGGCTGCCGCGGCGGTGTCAGCGGTTGCGGCGCCGCCAGGCGCCGATGCCGCGGACGATGAAGAGCCGCTCGCCCGGCTTCACCAGCCCGAGCCGGCGCGCCTGCCGGATCAGCTCGGCGTCGGTGCCGGCCTGGGCGATCTTCTTCTCCAGCTTCGCCTTCTCCTGCTGGAGCGCCGCCACCTGCGCGTCGCGGGTCTGGAGCTCGTGCTTCGTGCGCAGGTACGTGTGCAGCGGCTTCCAGTAGAGGAACGCAACGAGCGCGATCGCGCCGAGCGCGAGCAGGCGGGTCGGCCTGGGCTTCAGCCGGAGCACGGCCCTCGCTTCGCCAGCGCGCGCGCCAGTCCTTTCGGCCACGGCCTCCCGAGCCGAGACCCGTGGTCAGACCAGGGTGACGGAAGTCCAACAAACGATCCACAGGCGGCCGGCGGCCCGCTCACCGCCACGGGTCCGAGCCCTTTCGGCGACGGCTTGCCGAGCCTCGTCCCCTGGTCAGACCAGGGTTACCGAACTGCGGCAAACGCTCCACAGCCGGCGGGGGCGGACGCGGCTTGGCGGGCTACGCGATGTCGACCTTGATCACGTTCGTCGAGCCGGGGAGGTTGACGGCCGTGCCGGCGGTGGTGACGACGCGGTCGCCCGCCTCGACGACGCCGGCGCGAAGGGCCGACTCGAGCGAGCGCGACCAGAGGTCCTCCACGTTCTCGGTCTGCGGCATCAGCACCGGCGTGATGCCCCACTCGAGCGCCATCTGCTGCACCGCGGTCTGGTGGTGCGACAGCCCGACGATCGGGCGGCGCGGACGCAGCCGCGCGACGGCCGACGCCGTGCGGCCGGTGAACGTCGGGACGAGGATCGCGCTCGCGCCGAGCGCCTCCGCCAGGTCGCAGGCGGCATTCGACATGGCGCGCCCGACGGTCGGCCCCTCCCCCGGCCCCGGCATCTCGTGGCGGTAGTCCATCGACGGCTCGACCGCACGCGCGATGCGGTCCATCGTCTGCACGGCCGCGATCGGATAGTTGCCGGTCGCCGTCTCCGCCGACAGCATCACCGCCGACGTCCCGTCGAGGATCGCGTTCGCGACGTCGCTCGCCTCGGCCCGCGTCGGCTCCGCGTGCTCGATCATCGACTCGAGCATCTGCGTCGCCGTGATCACCGGCTTCCCCACCTCGAGGCAGCGCAGGATGATCCGCTTCTGCAGCAGCGGCACCGTCGCCGCGCCGATCTCGACGCCGAGGTCGCCGCGGGCCACCATCACCGCATCCGCCTCGGCGAGGATCTCCTCGAGCGCGGCGACCGCCTCCGCCTTCTCGATCTTCGCGATCACGCGCGCCGGCGAGCCGTGCTGGCGGATGATCGCCTGCAGGTCGCGCACGTCGGCGGCCGCGCGCACGAACGACAGCGCGACGAAGTCGACGCCCAGGCCGAGCGCGAACTGGAGGTCGTCGAGATCCTTCTTCGTCAGCGACGGGATCGGGATCGGGACGCCCGGCAGGTTCACGCCCTTGTGGGAGCGCACCTCGCCGCCGACGACCACCCGGCAGGTCGCGCGCCCCTGGTCGACCGCGGTGACGGTGAGGCGGACGAGCCCGTCGTCGATCAGCACGTCGTGCCCCGGGCGCAGCACCTCGCCGATCACCGCCGGCGCGACCGGCAGCTCGCTGTCGACGGGATGCTGCTCGCCGACGACGAGCACCTCCTCGTCTTTCAAGAGCAGCCGCGGCCCGGGCAGGTCGCCGATCCGCAGCTTCGGGCCCTGCAGGTCGGCGATCAACGCGAGCGGCTTGGCGAGCTCCGTCTGGACCTGGCGCACCAGCCGCGCACGCTCGGCGTGGTCGTCGTGCGTGCCGTGCGACAGGTTGAGCCGGACGGCGTCGACGCCGGCCTCGACGAGCTCGCGCAGCGCCTCGGCGGTCGACGTGGCGGGACCGATCGTGGCGACGATCTTGGTCCTGCGGCGTTCTGCGGCCATCGACCCCAATCTAGCGCGACCCCGAACGGGGGAACGCCTCCCGGCCCGGATACGCCGCGCGACCGCCGAGCTCGCCCTCGATCCGCAGCAGCTGGTTGTACTTGGCGACGCGGTCCGAGCGCGCCGGCGCCCCCGTCTTGATCTGGCCGGTGCCGAGCGCGACCGCGAGGTCGGCGATCGTCGCGTCCTCCGTCTCCCCCGAGCGATGCGACATCACGGCCGTATAGCCGTTCGACTGCGCGAGCCGCACCGCCTCGATCGTCTCGGTGAGCGTCCCGATCTGGTTCACCTTGACGAGGATCGAGTTGGCGACGCCCTCGTCGATGCCGCGCCGCAGCCGCTCCGGGTTGGTGACGAAGACGTCGTCGCCGACGAGCTGCACGCGCCCGCCCAGCTCGACGGTCTGCGCCCGCCACGACTCCCAGTCGTCCTCGGCCGCGCCGTCCTCCAGCGACACGATCGGGTAGCGGTCGAGCAGCTCCGCCCAGAAGCCGGGCATCTCGGCGCTCGTCTTCTCGCGCCCCTCGAACCGGTAGACGCCGCCGGCGAACACCTCGCTCGTCGCCGGGTCGAGCGCGATCGCCACCCGCTCGCGATGTCCGGCACGCTCGGCCGCCTCGAGGATTGCCTCGATCGCGGCCTCGGACGACTCGAGGTCGGGCGCGAAGCCGCCCTCGTCGCCGACGCCGGTTGCGAGGCCGCGCTCCGACAGCACCTTCTTCAGCGCGTGGTACACCTCGGCGCCCACGCGCAGGCCCTCCGCGAACGACTCGGCGCCGACCGGGACGACCATGAACTCCTGCAGGTCGATCGAGTTCGCCGCGTGGGCGCCTCCGTTGATCACGTTCATCATCGGCACGGGCAGCGTCGCCGCCGACTCTCCGCCGAGGTACCGGTAGAGCGGCTGCCCGGCCTCCGCGGCGGCCGCCTTCGCGACCGCGAGCGACACGCCGAGGATCGCGTTCGCACCGAGGCGGCCCTTGTTGGGCGTCCCGTCGAGCTCGACCATCGCCTGGTCGAGGCCCGCCTGGTCGGCGGCGTCGCGGCCGCGCACGAGCGAGGCGAGCTCGCCGTTGACGTTCGCGACCGCCCGACCGACGCCCTTGCCGCCCCACTCCGGGCCGCCGTCGCGCAGCTCGACCGCCTCGTGGACGCCCGTCGACGCGCCGGACGGGACGATCGCGCGCCCGGTGGCGCCGGATGCGAGCGCCACGTCGACCTCCACCGTCGGGTTGCCCCGCGAGTCCAACACCTGCCTGCCGGTGACCGCGACGATCTCGCTCACGTCTCCCTCTCCTTTGCCAGGTCGTAGTAGGCGTCCTGCTCGGCGAGCGGGAGCGCCGTCCAATCCTTCCCGTCAGCCTCGGCGAGCGCCTCGGCAGTTTCCACCCGCGCCCGGAAGCGCTTCGCCGCGGCGCGCAGCTCGAGCTCCGGGTCGACGTTCAGCCGCCGCGCGACGTTGACCGCCGCGAACAGCACGTCGCCGAGCTCGGCCGCGACGCGCGGGTCCGGCTCCGTCTCCGGAGCCGGGTCGGCCGCGGGAAGCTCGCTGCGCAGCTCGCGCAGCTCGTCCTCGAAGTCGGCGAGCGCGCCGGCGAGGTCGGGATACTCGAACCCGACCGCCTTCGCGCGCGACTGCACCTTGCGCGCGTAGGAGAGCGCCGGCAGGCCCTCGGGCACGTCGTGGAAGACGCCCTCGCGCCCCTCGTGCTCGCGCTTCAGCTCCTCCCAGCGCTCGCGCACCCGGGCGGCGGTGCGCGCGTCGGCGTCGCCGAAGACGTGCGGGTGCCGCGCGACCAGCTTCGCGTGGATGCCGCGCGCTGCCGACTCGAGGTCGCCGGCGCCGCGCTCCTGCAGGAGCAGCGCCAGGAAGTACGACTGGAAGAGCAGGTCGCCGATCTCGTCGAGCAGCTTCCCGTCGTCGCCGGCAAGCGCGGCGTCGGCGACCTCGTAGGCCTCCTCGACGGTGTGCGGCACGATCGTCCTGGCCGTCTGCTCGCGGTCCCACGGGCACTCCCGGCGCAGCCGCTCCGTCAGCGCCTGGAGCTCGACGAGGGCGGCGGCTAGCCGGTCGTCGCGCTGGTCGTCGCCGTGCACGGATCCGGGCTCGCGCTGTACCCGGCCTGGTAGGCGATCTTCGAGCCGGAGCAGAACGTCTTCGAAAGACCCGACACCCAGTCGCTCATCGTCTGGTTGCGCTTGTTCTGCAGGAGCTGCTGCCTGATCTGGTTCGCCACCGACTTCTCGGGCGTGACCGAGCCCTTCTTCACCGGGCCGAGCGGCTCGATCACGAACCACGCCTTGTACTGGGTCGGGTCGTAGAACGGCAGGTGCACCTTGTTCGCCGGCGCGGTGAACGCGATCCGGTCGAACACGGCGACGGTCTGCCCCTTCGAGAACGTCGCCTTGCCGCAGTTCTGGCCGCTCGCGTCCTTCGCGTACTTCTTCGCGAGCTTGCACCACGTCTGCGTGTTGCCGTGGAGCAGCTGGTCGTAGACGCTCAGCGCGGTCGCATGGCTCTTGCCGACGAGGATGTAGCGCACGTCGCGCGACGGCTGCTGCGTGTACTGCGCGATGTTCTGGACGTAGTACGCATGGACGTCCGAGTTCGAGACGGTGACGTTCTTCGTGACGAGGTTGAAGACCTTCTGCGAGATCAGCTGCTCGCGGATGTCCTCGCGGACGACGGCGTCGGTGAGCTTCTGCTGCTTCAGGTACGTCTGGTAGCGCTTCTCGTCGTTCGAGAAGTACTGCTTCTTGATCTGCGCGAGCCGGTCGGAGATCTCCTTGTCGCTGACGGTGATCCCCATCGACGCGGCCTTCTCCTCGCGCTCGGCCTGCTGCACGAGCAGCGAGACGGCCTCGCCCTTCACGGTCTCGAACTGCGGCGTGCCCGCCTTCGGGAACTTCTGGCCCTGCTGCTTGTAGCTCTGGCGGGCCTGCTGGAGGAGCGCGTCGTACTGGTCGACCGTGATGTGCGTCTTGCCGACGACGGCGATGTCGTTCTTGGCGAGCTTGGCGGCGCCGCCGCCGCCGCTCCCGCAGCCGGCCGCGAGGACTGCCGCGACGGCGATCGGAAGGAGAAACGTCGGCTTCGGCATGAGAGGAGCCGCCGGCCTCAGGCGGCCTGGCGGGCGGCCAGCATAGCATCGACCAAATCGAGGGCCGACCGAAACTCGTCGCCTCTCAGGGTGACCTCGCGGTTGCCGGTCGAGTAGACGGCGGTCTCGACGGAGGAGCGGAGCTCGCGCAGCTCGCCGGAGCCGAGGACGACCGGCCCGACAGCCGCCTTGCCGCCGCGGAAGACGAGGTAGTCGGCGCCGAGGACGGCGAGCTTCAGCTTCGCGGCCTGGATCGCGAACAGGTTCGCGACCGGCTCGGGCAGCGGCCCGTAGCGGTCCTCGGTCGCGAGCTCGAGCTCGCGCAGCTCGTCCTCGTCGGCGACGAGCGAGATGCGGCGGTGCAGGTCGATCTTCAGCGCCTCGGCCGCGATGTACGACGCCGGCACGTAGGCGTCGACGCGCGCGTCGACCCTGATGGGGCGCGCGACGAGCGGCTGGCGCCCCTGCAGCTCGGCGACCGCCTCGTGCAGCATCTCGACGTACAGCTCGAAGCCGAGCGCCGCGACGTGGCCGGACTGCTCGGCGCCGAGCAGGTCGCCGGCGCCGCGAATCTCGAGATCGCGCATCGCGATCGCGAATCCGGCGCCGAGCTCCGTGTGGTCGGCGAGCGTCGCGAGCCTGGCGCGCGCCTCGGGCGACAGCTCGTGCGCGTCCGGGTAGAAGAGGTACGCGTGCGCGAGCACGTCGCTGCGGCCGACGCGGCCGCGGATCTGGTAGAGCTGCGCGAGCCCGAGCTGGTCGGCGCGCTCGACGATCAGCGTGTTGGCCTGCGGGATGTCGAGGCCCGACTCGATGATCGTCGTCGAGACGAGCACGTCGGCGTCGCCCGCGAGGAACGTGAGCATTCTGTCCTCGAGCCCGCGCTCCGGCATCTGGCCGTGCGCGACGAGGAAGCGCAGCTCGGGGCACAGCTGCCGCAGCTTCTCGGCGGCCTCCTCGATCGTCTCGACGCGGTTGTGCAGGTAGAAGGCCTGCCCGCCGCGCGCGACCTCCCGCTCCAGCGCCGTCTTCACGAGCTCGTCGTCGAGCTCGCCGACGAACGTGCGGATCGGCCGGCGCCCCTCCGGCGGCGTCTCGATCACGGAGATGTCGCGCAGGCCGGAGAGCGACATGTGGAGGGTGCGCGGGATCGGCGTGGCGCTCAGCGCGAGCACGTCGACCTCGAGCCGGAGCTGGCGGAGCAGCTCCTTCTGCGCGACGCCGAAGCGCTGCTCCTCGTCGACGATCACCAGTCCGAGCTCCTTCGGGATGACGTCGCGCGAGAGCACGCGGTGCGTCCCGATCAGCACCTCGACCTTGCCGGCGGCGAAGTCGGCGAGCACCCGCTTCACCTCGGCGGGCTTGCGGAAGCGCGACACCATCTCGACGCGGACGGGGAAGTCGCGGTAGCGGTCGCGGAAGGTGTTCCAGTGCTGCTGCGCGAGCACCGTCGTCGGCACCAGCATCAGCACCTGCTTGCCGCTGACGGCGACCGCGAAGGCGGCTCTCAGCGCGACCTCGGTCTTGCCGAAGCCGACGTCGCCGCAGACGAGCCGGTCCATCGGGTGCGGCGCCTCGAGGTCCTCCTTGACGGCCTCGATCGCGGCGCGCTGGTCGTCGGTCTCGCGGTACGGGAACTCGGCCTCGAGCCGCTCCACCCACTCGTGGTCGACGTCGAACGCGACGCCGGGCTGCGTCTGCCGCTGCGCGTACAGCTGCAGCAGGTCGCCGGCGAGCTCGCGGACGTGCTCTCGCGCCCTCGTCTTCAGGTTGTCCCACGCCTTGCCGCCGAGCTTCGAGAGGGCCGGCGCTTTCGAGTCGGCGCCGACGTAGCGGCTGACCTTGCCGATCTGCTCGTGCGGGACGTAGACGCGGTCGTCGCCGCGGTAGGCGAGCAGCAGGTAGTCGCGCGTGACGCCCGCGACCTCGCGCGTCTCGAAGCCGAGGAGCTGCGCGATGCCGTGGTCCTCGTGGACGACGTAGTCGCCGGTCCGCAGGTCGGAGAAGCTCTGCAGGGCGCGTCCCGGCGCCGCGGCCGCGCGCGGCGGACGCTTCCGGAAGACCTGCGTGTCGGGCAGGAGCGCAACCCCCAGCTCTCGCCAGACGAAGCCGCGGCGCACCGGCTCGACCGCGAACGCGAGCCCCTGCGGCTTCGCCCCCGGCTCGAGCAGCGTCGCGCTCGCCCGGCGCAGGAGCTGCTGCTGGCGGAGCGCCTCGCCGCGGTGCGGGAACGCGACGACCACGTCGAGCCCCTGCCGCAGCAGCCCGTTCAGCTCGTTCTCGGCCTCGGCGAGGCCGCGCGCGGCGAGCGCGGGCCGCTGCGCGTCGAACGAGAGCGGCTGGCCCTGCGGCAGCGGCGAGAACGACGCGGCGCCGGCGAGGTCGACGCCCGCGGCGCCGTCCTCCGCCCACACCGCCTCCACCTCGTCGGGCGACCACACGACGTCGGGGCCGCGCTCGAAGGCGGGCACGAGGTCGCCGGGCGCCTCGACCGGCCCGTCCTCGTCGTCGGGGCCGAGGTCGGGCTCGACGAGCTCGCGGCGCCGCTCGGCTGCCGGATAGACGGTCGCCTCCTCGACCTGCCGGAGCGCGCGCTGGGTGAACGGCGAGAAGGCGCGGATCTGCTCGATCTCGTCGCCGAACAGCTCGATGCGGAGCGGCTCGCGCCCGGTGGTCGGGAACACGTCGACGAGGCCGCCGCGCACGGCGAACTGCCCGCGCTCCTCGACGCGCTCGACGCGCTCGTAGCCGGCGGAGGCGAGCTGCTCGGCGAGCGCGTCGATGCCGGGCTCGTCGCCCGGCGCGACCCGCAGCGCCGCCGGGCGGGCGGCGGCGGGCGGCAGCCCCTCGGCCAGCGCGGTCGCGGACGCGCAGACGAGGCCGCCGCGCTCGAGCACCGCGAGCGCGCGCGCCCGCTCGCCGACGAGGTGCGGCGGAGGCTCGAGCCCCGACGCGTAGTGCACGCCGCGCGACGGGAAGAGGCCGACGGCGTCCTCGCCGAGGAACCAGCCGGCCGCCTCGGCGGCGTCGCGCGCGTCGGCGTCCTCGGCGAGCAGGACGACGAGGCCGCGGCCGAGCTCCTCGTGCAGCGCCGCGAGCACGAGCGGCAGCACCGGCTCCGACACGCGCGCGCGCGTCGGCAGCGCAGCGGCGAGCTGCTGCAGGCGCTCCTCTCCGCGGAGGCGCTCGACGAGGCTGTACAGCACCGGGCGGTCCATGACGACGGCCGAACACGCGGTTCGGCCGGGGTCATGGTAGTTCAGGCGACGATGCGAACCGCGCCGTCGTACCCGGCTCCGTACGATCCGGAGAGCGAGTCGATCGACACGCGGGTGCCGCTGTGCGGCGCATGGATGAAGCGGCCGTTGCCGAGGTAGAGGCCCACGTGGCCGAGCCCGTCGAAGAAGACGAGGTCGCCCGGGCGCAGGCGGGCGCGGGCGACGCGGCGCCCGAGCCCGAACTGGGCGACCGAGTAGTGCGGCAGCACGATCCCGAAATGGCCGTAGACGAAGCGCGTGAAGCCGGAGCAGTCGAAGCCGAAGCGCGGCGACGTCCCGCCGTAGCTGTAGCGCACGCCGAGGAAGCGGCGGGCGAAGGTGACGATCCGCGCCTGCTCGCGCTTCACGGCGGTTGCGTGGCCCGTCCGCAGGTGGGCGGCGAGCGCGAAGCCGGCGCGGGCGCAGCAGGCGGCGAGCAGGAACGCGCAGAGCAGCATGAGACGGAGGCGTCTGGACATCGGAGGTCTCCCTTGCAGGGGCGGCGCGCGCGGGAACGGAACGGCGTGCGCGCGCCTCGCTGTCGGGTGTCCGCCCAGTGTGCTCGGAGCCGGCCGGCGCCGCCATGGCCCCTTCGGGGGGCGTCGCCTCCCTCCGAAGGGGGAGGCCGCGGGCGCCTACGCGGCGCCGCCGCGGCGGCCGTTCACGTGGCGCTGAGCCGCCTCGAGCCCCTGCGCGTCGAACAGCTCGACCGCCTCGACGGCCGCGCCGACGATGCGGTCGCGGTCCTCGTGCGGCCCGAAGTCGGAGAGCACCCAGTCGGCGAGCGGGCGGCGGTCGCCGCGCCCCGGCCGTCCGACGCCGACCCGGACGCGCAGGAAGTCCGGGGTGCCGAGCACACTCGCGATCGAGCGCAGGCCGTTGTGGCCGGCGAGGCCGCCGCCGAGCCGCACCTGCAGCCGGCCGAGCTCGAGGTCGCTCTCGTCGTGGACGACGAGCACCTCGTCGGGGGCGAGCTTGAAGAAGCGCGCCGCGGCCGCGACGGCCCGGCCCGACTCGTTCATGTACGTCTCCGGCTTGAGCAGCGCGACCTTGTGCCCGTCGATCCGGATCTCGGCGAGCTTCCCGGCGAACTTCGCGCGCCAGCTGCCGCCGTGCCGGCGGGCCAGCTCGTCGACGACCATGAAGCCGACGTTGTGGCGGTTCCCCTCGTACTCGCGGCCCGGGTTGCCGAGCCCGACGACGAGCAGGTCGAGCGACGTGCCGTGGCGCCGCGGCCACAGGCGCACGGGCTACTCCTCGGAGCTGTCGCCGCCCGCCGCGGCTTCCGCCTCGGCTTCGGGCTCCGCCGCGCCGCCCGCGGCCGCCGCGTCGCCCTCGCCGGCGGGCGCCTCCCCGGGCTCCTCTTCGCGCGTCGGCTGCATGACCGAGGCGAGGGTGGCGTCGGGGTCGTCGAGCAGCTTGACGCCGGCGGGAAGCGCGATCTCGCCGAGGTGCGCGGAGGCGCCGACCTCGAGCCCGGAGACGTCGAAGTCGACCGTTGCCGGAACCTCCATCGGCAGCGCCTCGACGTTGATCTCGGTAACCGTCTGCGTGAGCACGCCGCCGGCCTTCGAACCGGCCGCCTCGCCGACGAGGTGCACCGGCACCGTCGCGTGGATCGGCTGGTCGAGCCGGACCTCCTGCAGGTCGACGTGCGTGATCGTCCCGCGGACGGCGTCGCGCTGGTAGTCCTTCAGCACCGAGGCGTGCGCGGAGCCGCCGTCGACGACGACGTCGAGGACGGCGTTCGCGCCGGACTCGCCGGTGAGGGCGGCGCGCAGGTCGCGCTCGCCGATCGAGATCGCGATCGGCCGCTCGCGCCCGTAGAGGACGCCGGGCACGAGGCCCTGCCTGCGCAGGCGCCGCGACTCGGCCGAGCCGAGGACGGCCCGGTTCTGGACCATGAGCTTGAGGCGCTCGCCAGCCACGGCCGGCGATTGTAGCCGGACCTGTCAGGCGGTCGCGATCGGACGTCCGACGACGAGCACGTCGAGCGCGTCGGGCGGCAGCTCGCGATAGGCCGCATCCGGCAGCACGCCGAGCGCGTCGAGCGTCTTCGAGAAGAAGCAGCGGGCGGCGGCGGCGAGCACGACGTCCATGATCTCGGCGTCGGTGAGCCCGAGCTCGCGCAGCGGCCGGAGATCGTCGTCGCCGATCGACGACGCGTCGTCGACGACGCGCTCGGCGAGCGCCATCACGGCCAGGTCGACGTCGTCGAGGCCGGCCGCCGTGCGGTCGCGGACGATGCCGGCGACGGGCTCGCCGAACTGCTCGAGCAGCACCTTGCCGTGCGCGAGCGAGCAGTAGCTCGACCGGAGCCGCTGGGCGGCGGCGAGCGTCGCGAGCTCGTAGCGGCGGAGATCCATGTTCGCCTTGATCGAGGCGTTGAGCGCCTTCCACGCCTCGAACACGTCGGGGCGCTCGGCGAATGCGAGCTCGAAGTTCTGCACGACCCCGTACCGTACTGCACGCGCGTTCGAGGGATAGCGG
>Ga0070741_10007447_pt1 | contig 22621 bp, 15 predicted proteins | sample Coa_R1_4_FD_66440 | JGI IMG/M metagenome (GOLD analysis project Ga0070741, IMG submission 66440) | Surface soil microbial communities from Centralia Pennsylvania, which are recovering from an underground coalmine fire - Coalmine... | ecosystem: Environmental > Terrestrial > Soil > Unclassified ... | reverse complement strand
GACTTGGATCAATACGTGGCCGGCCAGGTCGTAAAACTATTCTCTGATCCCGGCACCAGCCTGGAACTGCGGGCCGAGCGCGGCGCTTTAAATTCCGGCAACGCCATCGCCATCTTTTCCATCTCCGGATATTTTGAGGATGTGAAATAGCTTCCCCGATCAAAGAGGTACAAACGGCCATGCAAGATTCGCAATGTACGGTGTTGCGTGTTGCTGCACTGTTGACTGTATGCCTGCTTCTTTGTGCCTGCTCAAAGAAGCCTGCGGCGGGGCAGGAGCATAACTCTATGACTCCTGCATCGCCGGCTCCCAGTTCACCGATGGCCGCCTCGATCCGGTTTCAGTATGCCGTGTACATGTTGCCGGTCCACAAGCGGGACCCAGCCATCGTGCTGCGACAGGCTCTGCAGGAGAAGTACACCAATCTGAAATTGGTGGATGAAATTCCGAAGGAACCGCCAGAGATGCTGCTGACGGCCTTCGGGGTGCAGGACGTGCAGCACAACTATGCGCCACCCACTGTGGAATCCTTGCAGTTTTTCGGACGTGGCATCAGCCAGAAGCAGATGCAAGCGTTGCAGAAAACAAAGGAGGTGCTCATCCTCGACTTTGCTCATCCTAAAAACAAAGTTTGGGACGCTTTGCATGCCGCTGATGGGCTGGTAGAAGACATTGCCCGCAAGACCGGCGGCTTGGTGTGGGATGAAGATACACGAGAGGTTTTTTCTCCCGATGCCTGGCACGCAAAGCGACTCCAATCCTGGGATAGCAATGTGCCTGACATATCAACCCAGACCATGATCCAATCCTATCGCAAGGGCGAGTCCAATCGAGCTATCACCCGGGGAATGGCCAAAGCTGGACTGCCTGATGTCATCGTAAGAGATTTTCCCGAGACCTACGGCAACAGCGTGGGTGGTCTGATCAACCTTTTCTGCCAATCCATGGCTGAAGGCGCCAGGTTTGACAATCCCGGTACCTTCAAGCTCGATCTGAGAGCGATCCAGAACACAAAAGTTCGTGATTCTCGCATGGCATCGCTCAAATCGAACGCCACCGCCTTGGCGTGTCTGTCTCTGAAGCCAGGCGTGCCGGAAGAAGGAAATCCCGACAATCGCCTGGTCGAGCTTACGCCCGATAAATACCCGGGACCCGATACTCCAGCGAAACAGCAACAGATGCTGGGCTCATTCTATGGATGGGAAGACTCGATCATCCCCGTGGAAGACGATGAAGAGTCTCTCGCCGCCAGCCGCAAGGCCAGGGAGAAATTGCCAGAATTGCGTCAAGCCTTCAGCAAGGGCCTGCAGCCCGGTGAACTCATCCAGGTACAAGCGCCTTTTGCAACGCCCGACGGCGACTCCGAAGGGATGTGGGTCGAGGTCACCAGTTGGAAGGGCAACAAGATTAAAGGACTCCTGCAAAACGCGCCTTTCAACGTGCCCACACTGCACCCCGGACAAATGGTCGAAGTACGCGAGGAAGACGTTTACGATTATCTGCATAAGTACCCCGACAACCACACGGAAGGAAACACCACCAGCGAAATTCTCAGCAGAAAGCAGAAAGAAAAGGATGGAAACACCGGCGTCGCTTCGCCCAATGTAAACAGCCCGCAGCAGACGGTCCCCGCCTGCGACTGACGCATTACACCGTCGCCGAGCGCGGTGCTTTAAATTCGGGCAACGCCATCGCCATCTTTTCCGTCTCCGGATATTTTGAAGATGTGAAATAACTTCCCAATAAGGGAAAAGAGCGGTGGAGAAAAAGGATCTATTCCACTTGCGGCGGCAACCCGGGCCCGCTATTCGACAACATCCGGCGAATGCGGGCCTGGGTTTCTGATATATCGTTAGGCGGCGATTCTTTGTAAGGTGTCAGCTTCAATCCCCGGCGTACAGATTCAAGATCGAGGCCATATTCATGCAATAGCTGAGCCGCAAAACCTTTCTCCTCGCGAAACAAGCCGAGCAACAAATGCTCAGGGCCGATGTGCCGATTAAAAAGCCGCTCGGCTTCCTCCGCCCCATAGGCCAGCACCCGCTTGCTTTTGTTGGCAAGAGGAAGATCGATGGGCTTTAAAACGGGCTCACGTATAGGCTTGCTCAACTCGATCTTCTTCCAGACATCTTCGGCCGCCAGGGGTGAACCGAAGAAGCGGCGCGCCAGGCCCTGATCAGCCACCAGCACTCCCATAAGCAGATGCTCGCTCTCAATATAGGAGCTTCCGGTCTTGCTGGCGATGTGACGTGCAATAAAGAGGGTCAGTCTAGCCGCCTCCGTATAACGTTCGAACATGGCGTTTCTTCTCCCAGAAATCCTCTCGAAGCAAGTATAGATGGGAAAAGAAGCGTGAATCAGGGCGCGGGGGGCCCCCCATTACATCAAGTAGTTCGAAGCGGGTTAAAGCATTTGAATGCAGCGGGTTATGGGCAGCGGAGGAAGTAGTGAAAAACAGCATTTGGCGCTTAGCAATTAGCATTTAGCCCCTGGAGAGCATTCACGCCTTTTGAATCTTGTTGCATCTCCAGCGCCGGACGGCGCGGCGGAGAGTTTAGCCCACCGTGAAACGGTGGGTAAGCTTAAAAAAACGAGATGAGCCCCGGCGGGGCGGCACACTTGTGGTTCCGCGCTTTTGCGCGTCGGTGGTTTCGTCGAATTTTCAAAGAGCTCTGGGGTTTGTGAGGCCCCCGCATTTCTTGAATGCGTTTTTAGCGAGCATTCAGCTGAAGAGCATTTGGCAATTAGCATTTAGCATTTAGCCCTTAGAGACTATCGCTTTTTGCAAGCGGCAAAATTGATAGCTGTCTGCTCGTGTCCGAGTTTTCCTCCTATCGAAGTTTTCTGATCGTGAGCTACCATCCTGTGCCTTTTAGACGCGCGGCTATCTCTTTCATCTCGTCGGCTCGGATGGCGGCGGAGGCGGTGCGAAAGGCCGGCTTGCGCTGTTTCCTACTGGTGGTTTCGGGCAGGGGAAGAAACTTCATGTAGTTGACGTGCCTGGGCTGGAGGCCGGGGATACCGGAAAAGTGTTCGTCTGGTTTGACTTCGTTTCTGACCGCATCGTGATTTGACGACTGGCGTGACACGGCTTTCGATGGCGAAGCGGTGGGGCTTTGTTTTACGCTTTGGCCTCCGTTTACGCTTTGGCTTTTGTTTACGCTTTGGCTTTTGTCTACGCTTTCGCTCTTGTTTACACTTTCGTTTTGGTTGGCGGTTTGGTTTTGCTTTTCCAGTACGGCCCTTGAGATTTCGAGAAGCTCCAGGCTGGCGCCGTTCCATGTGAGTTCATCCTGGCTGGCTTCTTTTTGCGTGGTTACCGTTGGCTCGTGCTGGTCATGATGGGTGTTGCCGAGGGTTTCGGGGTTGGCGTTTTCCGGGAACGAGCTGTCGTCCGCGAACAGGAGAGCGGCCAGCTCGTCTTTGGGATCTTTTTTCATGCCTTGTTCTGCCATCCCTTGTTCTTTTATCCCTTGTTCCGCCATCGTTTGTTCCTCGATCCCTTGTTCTGCTGCGGCTGCAGCGGGGTGTTGCTGGGGGAAGATGGTTTTGAGGAAGGCATCGGCAGCGATGGAGCGCTGGGCCTTTTCTTCCTGGTGCTCGTCTTTTTCCATGACGTCTACCAGAATGGTGGCGACATATCCGATAGCGGTGGCGTCGTGGGACTTGATCTCGCTGCGGCGGGTGCGGTCCAGGGTTTCGCGCAGCAGATCGGCGATCTGGGAGAGGGTTTGCAGAGGATTGTCGGGCAGGTCAACGGGCTGGCGCGCGGTCTTGCGGTTGGCTGCGCCTCCGGCGCGGCTGGCGGCTTTTCTTTCTTCGGCAAGCTCGGGGTCGTGGAAAAAGCAATAATCGCTGCCTGTCTGGGGATGGGCTTTGCACTGGGTTCCGTCATCGTTGTTATGGCAGCATTGCCGCCTGGGTTTGAAAATGTGGAGCATGTTCATCAGTATCCTCCTTGAGACACTTAGGACAATGATGAGGCAGGTTGGTTGAGATGGAACAAAGTGATATCAGTTTGGGCTTTTAGCCTTTAGCTAAAGGCTTACCGCGGATTGCGCGGATCACGCAGATTTTCTGGGGCATTGGGAAAGACCCAGTCTTTGCAAAAAACGCGAAGGGGCTGGGGCACCCGGCGTCACTTACCAGATTACCTGTCCTTCTCAAATCTATTCACCGAGAGTAGAATGCCCTCACTTGCAGCATTTAGAAATATCCAAATAGCAATGGCTCACATAGTCGAATTCGCGGTCAAAGGATTAGCTGGCTACAAGGGTACATTTCATAGAAAATTAAACCCCGACGTCAATATATTTTTTGGAGAGAATGGAAGTGGCAAAACCACACTTTTAAAAATTTTGCATGCTGCACTTGAGAACGATACAGACATTCTGCGCAATCTGCCATTTGTAGAAGCAGAGGTCAAGGTCTACAGCCGCAGAGATAACATGGCATTTTCACGTAGCATTGCCCAGAGGCGTGAAGTAGATCCAGCTGACTCGGTCTCTGATAGCCTGACAGCATCCCCTCGTTTAGGCAGGCTCTTTAGGCCATCTATGCCAGCCTGGCAATGGCAATCAGTTCCTCCAGAACCCGAGCCTCCATTCGGACCTGAAAGCGGAATAACAAGATGGAAGCACGGCTACTTGCCGATTTCGCGTCTCTATCGGGGACTGAGTCCGTCAGGAACTCTCATAGGTTTTGCTAGCATTGGAAAAACCAGAACGGAATTGTCTGAAGAAGAACTCGATCAGGCGTTTGCAACGTCTCTGCAAAAGTTATGGTCTGACTATTACGCTGATATCTCGACGGCGGTGCAGCAGATACAACAGGAAGGCTTGGCAGCTATTTTGCAAACCATTCTTTTGCCATCAGATTCGGAAGCAAAGAGCACTGCCGAGGACGACGTACATGAAGCATATCGACGTGTCGCCGATTTTCTAACCCGTCAACCACAATTCTCCCATGTTTTAGGGACGGAAACCCAATTTGAAAAGGCCTACCGAACTAACAATCAATTACGGAGCGTGGTGCAACATATAGAAAATGTTGAGGAGTCATTAAAACGTGAGAATGCACCGCAGGAACAGTTGCGAAGCCTCTTGAATTCACTGTTTTCGAACCATAAGCAAGTAGTGTTCGATGGCAAACAAATTCGTATTCTTTCCGAAGAAAACACAACTATAAACTTGCCGTTGCTATCATCGGGAGAGAAACAGCTCATCGTATTGGCACTAGAAGCTTTGATTACTGGCTATCACGTGCTTCTTATTGACGAACCGGAATTGTCAATGCACGTTGATTGGCAACGGCGGTTGGTATCAAGTTTGATGACGTTGAATCCCAACATGCAACTGATAATGACGACACATTCCCCAGACATTATGGCCGAGTTGCCTGACAGTCAAATCTTCCGCATATGGCCCGATTAGTCCGTCATCCCAGTGCATTCAAGCGATACATGCAAATGTCAAAGACGACAGTATTTGTCTTTGTAGAAGGCCATGACCAAGATCCATACTTTTATGGAAGGCTATGCGGTCGAGTATTCGATGCTGCTGGTATTTCCTATGAAATCGTCCCGGGCTACCTCCTAAGGGAATCAGGCGGAAAGCAGGTGCTTCTAACTTTTTTTAACTATCTATCGACGATCGGCTGCCTGCGCAGTACCTTTCAAGGAAAACGATTCGCGGCGTTCTTCTTTGTGGATAAAGATTTGGACGGCATTGTAGGATCGCGCACCAATTCTGATCATCTTATTTATACCGAGTATTACTGCATCGAAAATCATCTTTTTGTAAGCGGTGATATTGCGGGTGCCGCCGCTGCGGCCAGTTCTCTTGAGAGGAGGGAAATCGAAACTCGGATAGGAAATTCTCGAGAATGGCGACGTAATAGCGCAGAGATGTGGAAAGATTGGGTCGTTTTTTGTGTCTTTTCCCACAAACATGGCATTCAATGGGAATGCACATACCGGAGAGCCCGTTCAATCATAAATGATCCTCCTTACACTGTTGCAAATCCTACGATAGTTTTGCAGTACCAGAACGATCTTTTTCAGCGTAGTGGAATGACCAAAGACGAGTTTAACAAAGCGTTTAATCGTGTTATTCGTCTTGTGGAACGAATGTACGCCCGCAATCTTCATGATGTCCTTTTCGACGGCAAATGGTATGTCCCACTCTTGCAAGCAGACATAGAACGTGTTGCCGGAGGTCGTCCCTATAACGCGCACGGACTCACGAATGGTATTAAAGCAGCGATTGCAGCCACAGTAGATTTTTCGACCAACTGGGTCGAACATTTTTGTGCTCCGCTACGAGCTTTCGTCAACGGATTGGCGACTTGAGATTTCTAGCGGGGGATTCCATTGGAATTAATCCGGGTTGATTATACGAAAAATCAGGGGAATTTTATGTGCGCTTCGCTTCGCTGCGCGCGGGCCTTCGGCAGAGTGGAATGGGATTTTCGTTTAGGCTACCCAGGGTTTCCACCCTGGGCTAACCTATGCCGCCCCTCGCTCAGTCCTACGTGCGCAAAACCGGCGCACGCAGGACGTTTCGCGCTCGGGGCTGGAGTTTCGGCGGGACAGGTATCCTCTTTCCCCATGGGATCGTGGAAGGACTTCATATACGCCAGATCGGGGTTTGGTGCTGGGAAATTACGTGAAGGTGATTTTGCGTAGGTGTGAGATGTAGTGTCGCCCACCCCCACCCAATCGCGCGAAACGCGCACTGGGGACCCCGGCTCCGGGGCTCGCAATTTTATCTCAGCCTGGGGTGCCCCACTCGCGCGTCCAGCGCGTGTGGGAACAAATTTATTGTGCGATGAAAATGGCGTAGGTAAACTTCCCCAATGCCACGCGGGCTCAAACGTTTCTATGGCGCTGGTGACCTTCATTTCATCACTTTCAGTTGTTACCGTCGCCTGCCATTCCTGGCTTTGGCGGCACGACGTGATCTTTTTCTGCGTGCGCTGGAAACTGTTCGCCAAGAATATGAGCTGGTGGTCGTTGGATATGTGGTTATGCCGGAGCATGTCCATTTGTTGGTGGGGGAGCCCAGAAGGGAGAATTTGTCGGTGGCAATCAAGGCGCTGAAGCAGAGCGTATCCCTTACCGTTTTGAACCGACTGCGTAAGCAGGCTTCGCCCGATAAGGCGTTGAAACATTTCTGGCAGACAAGATTTTATGATTTCAATGTGTTTACGGAAAAGAAGCGAATCGAAAAACTTCGCTACATGCACCGCAATCCGGTGAAACGAGGATTGGTCAGCAGTCCGGAACAATGGCGCTGGAGCAGCTTCCGTGATTATGCCTATCGTGAAAAGGGTCTGGTCACGGTCAATGCCATCTTTCCTCCGGACTGGGTGAAGAGGGAAAAATATCCCCCCACACGCGCTTGACGCGCGAGTGGGGCACCCCAGTTACCTATCTTTCTGCCTACTGGGTGGAAAGGGAATAAAAATCCCCACACGCGCTTCGCCGCGGAAGTGGGTACCCCAGTTGGGCTCTGGGGCGAGGTGTTCACAGGGCACTGAAAGTCACACCGCGCGCCGCAATGTATACTTGCCGTGCGCCACTCCTATCCGGAGGAATAATTCAAAGATGATGAAACAGACGCTTGTTGTTGTGCTCTTGTCGTTGGGATTAGCTCTATCGGCGGGCGCCGATGTTACGGTGAAGCAGACCACGACCGGCAAAGGTCTTGGCATGTCGGGGAATGCTCCTGCCACCACTTACATTAAGGGCCATAAGATGCGCTCTGACGTGGTGATGGGAGACAAGACGCACACCACCATCTATGACATTGATGCGCAGAAGATGTACATTTTCGACTCCTCGAAGAAGGAAGCCGACGTGTGGGACATGGCTGCCTTTGCGCAGCAGATTTCCAAGAACGTTGACCTCTCGAGCATGAAAGCTTCGCTTACGCCCAATGGGCAGCACAAGCAGATTGCCGGCGCCACAGCCAACGGATACGACATGCTGGTCTCTGTGAACTCGGCCATGAACGGCAACCAGCAAATGATGATGACGGTCACGGTGCAAGGCCCGGTATGGATTGTGAAAAACGCGCCGGGCGCAGCCGATTACAGCCGCTTCTACAAAGCTGCGGTGGAAAAGGGATGGATCTTCACCGACCCGCGCGCCGCCAAAAGCCAGCCAGGGCAGGCCAAGGCAATGGCGGAGATGTACAAGCAGATATCCGATATTGGCGGCATCGCCTATGAAAGCGACATGCAAGTCAAGATGGGCGGCGAAGGCATGATGGGCGCCATCATGGCGAAGATGGGCAACATGTCGTTCTCGAGTGTCGTCAACACGGTGGAAACGGGTCCACTGTCTGACGATCTGTTCTCCCCGCCCGCAGGCTACAAGCTGAACCCGAAAAAATAGGGAATAGCTCCAGGCGAAAGCAAAGCTTGACCGCGATCTCACGCATTTGCGCGGATGCGTGAGATTCGCTGGAGAATGCCTTGCGCAGTGGCCCGGTTCCCGAGCAACTCTGGTTGCACAATTTTCCGGCATAGCTCTTCACCGCACTCCTCGTTACAATGAAAGTAACGACACATGCCTGATTTCGTTCACCTGCATTTACATACTGACTATTCGCTGCTCGATGGCGCCTGCGATGTTGACAAGCTGGTTAAACGGGCCAAAGCCCTCAACATGCCGGCGGTGGCTATTACCGACCATGGCAACATCTTTGGCGCTGCCAGCTTTTACAATGCGGCCCAGGCGGAGGGCATTAAGCCGATTATTGGCTGCGAGTTGTATGTCTGCAAGAAAGACAACCACCGCGACCCGCCTGAGGGCGACACTTACAACCATCTTTGCGTGCTGGCGGAGACCGACGAAGGCTACCGTAACCTGGCCAAGATCACCTCAGAGGCCTCGATGCATGGCTTTTATTACAAGCCGCGCATCAGCAAGAAATTTCTGGCGGAGCACTCCAAAGGGCTGATTGGACTCTCGGGGTGCCTGAAGGGCGAAGTCGCTGAATTCCTCACCGAAGGCAAATACGATGCTGCCCGCAACGCTGCCGGCTTTTTCCGCGAGATCTTCGGGCCGGAAAACTTCTTTCTGGAAATTCAAGACCAAGGGCTGGAGCTCGAGCACCGCATTCAGAAAGACCTGTTTCGGCTGGAAAAAGAGACCGGCATCCCCATGCTGGCCACCAACGACAGTCATTATCTATGCGAAGACGACGCCCAGGCCCACGACGTGCTGATCTGCGTGCAGACGGGCAAGACGGTGCAGGATACTAACCGCCTGAAGTTCCACGGAAACCAGTTCTTCGTGAAGTCTGGGGAAGAGATGCTGCGCGTATTTAAAGACGTTCCAGAAGTCCTGGCGCGCACCATGGGGGTGGCCGAACGCTGCAATGTGAAATTGGGCAAGGTCAAGAACCCTTTTCCATATTTCGAGGTCCCGAGCGGTTACACCATTGACAGTTATTTTGAGCATGTCACCCGCGAGGGATTCGCCCGCCGCCTGGAGCCGTTGCGGGAAGCGGAACGGCTGGGGCGTTTGAAGAATCCTATTTCCGCTTACGAGCAGAGGCTTACGCAAGAGATCGCCATCATCCAGCAGATGAAGTTTCCTGGATATTTTCTGATTGTGTGGGATTTTATCCGCTATGCTCGCGAGCACAATATCCCGGTAGGTCCGGGGCGCGGATCGGCTGCCGGGTCGCTGGTTTCGTATGCGCTGGCCATCACCGATATTGATCCGCTGCAGAACGAGCTTCTGTTTGAGCGCTTTCTGAACCCGGAGCGCATCTCCATGCCTGACATTGATATTGATTTCTGCATGAACCGGCGCGGAGAGGTCATTAACTACGTCACCCAGAAATACGGGCGCGAGCAGGTGGCGCAGATCATCACCTTCGGCACCATGGCGGCCAAAGCGGCGATCAAAGACGTAGGGCGGGCGATGGACATGCCCTACAACGAAGTTGACCGCATCGCCAAGATGGTGCCTACTACGCTCAACATCTCGCTCGATGATGCGTTGAAAGATTCACCGCCGCTGCAAACCGCTTATGACAACGAGCCCCAGGTGAAAGAGCTGCTGGATACGGCGCGCAAGCTGGAAGGACTGGTCCGCAACGCCGGGGTGCACGCCGCGGGAGTGGTGATTGCGCCCGAGCCGCTCATCAACCTGGTGCCGCTGCACCGCACCAAGAACGAGGAAATCGTGACTGCCTTCGACATGAAGGCGATTGAGAAGATGGGCCTGCTGAAGATGGATTTTCTCGGGCTCACCACGCTGACCATCGTTGACGATGCCCTTAAATTGATTGAGCAGCGCGAGGGCAAGCTGCTGGACCTGAATCAAATATCCCTGGATGACCCGCTGACTTATGAAAAGGTCTTTCACACCGGGTTGACCTCAGGCGTGTTCCAGTTTGAATCGCATGGCATGCGCGACGTGCTGCGGCGTTACAAGCCGAACACGATCGAAGATCTTACCGCTCTGAATGCGCTCTACCGGCCGGGGCCGATTCAGGGCGGCATGATTGACGACTTTATCGAGCGCAAGCATGGCCGCCGCAAGATCGAATATGAGCTGCCCGAGTTGGAAGCCATCTTGAAAGAAACCCTGGGCGTGATCGTCTACCAGGAACAGGTCATGCAGATCGCCAACCGGCTGGCCGGATATTCGCTGGGCGAAGCCGACCTGCTGCGGCGCGCCATGGGCAAGAAAAACGCGGAGGAGATGGCGGCGCAGCGTGAGCGTTTTGTGAAAGGCGCGCTGGAGCGGAAGTTCCCGGAGAAAAAAGTTGCCCATATCTTCGATCTGATGGAGCAGTTTGCCGGATACGGATTCAACAAATCGCACTCGGCGGCGTACGCATTGCTGGCCTATCACACGGCATGGCTGAAGACGCATTATCCGGTGGAGTTCATGGCGGCGTTGCTTACATCGCAGGTGGGCAGCACCGACAGCGTGGTGAAGTACATCAACGAATGCCGTGAGATGGGCATTGCCGTCGAAGCACCCGACATCAACGTGAGCGATGCCAACTTTACGCCGCATGGCAGCGCCATCCGCTTTGGCCTGGCGGCGGTGAAGAACGTAGGACAGAACGCCATTGATTCCATCGTGGCCGCGCGCAAGCAAACAGGGAAGTTCGATTCCATCTTTGATTTCTGCGAGAAGGTGGACCTGCGATTGCTCAACAAGCGCGTGCTGGAGTCGCTGATCAAAGCTGGCGCAATGGATCCGCTGGGGAAGCGGGCGCAAGTGATGTCCGTTCTCGATAGGGCGATGGAGCGCGCGCAGAAGACGCAGCGCGATGCGGAATCAGGGCAGCATGGCCTGTTCGGAGTCTTCGATGATGCGCCTGCACAGGCCAGCACCAACGGCCATCTGCTCGATATTCCCGATTGGGATGAGCACCAGCGCCTGGCTTCGGAAAAAGAAGTGCTGGGTTTCTTTATCACGGGACATCCGCTGGAAAAATACAAATCGAAGCTGGAGGATTTTCACGCGCTCGACACGGAGAGCATTGCTGCGCTGAAACAATCCACTGGCAAAGATGAAATCTATGCCGGCGGAATTATTGCCAATCTGCGCGTCTTGAAATCAAAGAAGGGCGACCTCTATGCGCAGGGCACGCTGGAAGATATGACTGGCACAGTAGATATCCTGGTTTTCCCGGAAGCCTATCGCCGCCTGCAAGATAAAGTGAAGCTTGAAGTTCCGGTGCTGGTGCGCGGAGGAGTGCGCGTGGAAGAAGGCTCCAATCCCAAGCTTACCGTTGGGGACATTACTCCGCTGGAGCAGGCGCAGCCCAAGCTGCCGCGGTCGTTGCGTATCCGGATTCCGCTGGAGAGCGCAAGCGCGGGAACCATTGACGCGCTGCATTCCCTGTGCGTGGAAAAGCGCGGCGAAGCCAAGATATTGTTCGACGTGGAACGTACCGGCGATTTTATGGTGGTGATGGAGCCCGGCGGATATAATGTTCTTCCTGACCGCGCCTTCATGAACCGGGTGGAAGAGCTGCTGGGGCGCGGCGCAGTGCGGGTTATTGATTAAAAAAGCTGTTGGCTTTTAGCTTTTTTGTTTTGTGCAGAACTGCATTCACAACGCGCACGCACAACATTTTCTATGCTCAAGAGCCGATTTTATCCACGGTTACCAAAGATAATTCAGAATTGGAACAGCTTCCACTTCTAACAGATAGCTTCGCCGTAGGTTTGTTGATATCCTTTTACGGACATCGCTAGCGATGAGAACCTCACCAGGTTACGGGAACCGAATTTGGAAACTTCCGCGAAGACCCAGCGCGAGCTGGAAAATATAGAAAAGCAGATCGAGCAGTTACAGTCTGCCGCCGGCGAAAACCAGGAGGCGCGCGCGCGCCTGCAGCGCCTGCACGAACAGGTGAACACGCTGCGCCAGCAGCTCCATTCCCACATGGATGCGTGGCAGAAGACCGAGCTGGCGCGGCACGCGCAGAGACCTTATACGCTCGATTACATTGAGCGCATCTTCACCGACTGGAGCGAGATACACGGCGACCGTTTCTTTGGCGACGATCCTGCGCTGATTTGTGGGATGGCGCGCTTTCATGGGCAGGAAGTCGTTGTGCTCGGGCACCAGAAGGGCCGCGACATCAAGTCGCGCGTCTACCGCAACTTTGGCCAGGCCAACCCTGAAGGTTACAGAAAGTCTTTGCGCGTGATGAAGATGGCGGAAAAATTCAAGCGCCCGATTTTTACTTTTATCGATACGCCGGGAGCTTATCCGGGGCTAGGCGCCGAAGAGCGCGGGCAGGCCGAAGCCATTGCCCACAGCCTGCGCGAGATGGCGCGGCTGCAGGTCCCGGTGATTGCAACCATTACCGGTGAAGGCGGAAGCGGCGGCGCGCTGGCGATCGCGGTGGCAGACCGCATCCTGATGATGGAAAACACGGTCTATTCGGTAATCTCGCCCGAAGGCTGCGCTTCGATCATGTGGCGCGATTCCACCAAGCGCGATGTGGCTGCCCAGGCGCTGCGCATCACTCCGAAAGACCTGATGCAGCTCGGCTGCATTGACGAGATTATTCCTGAGCCCCCGGAAGGCGCTCATGCCGACCACGATGCCGCCGCCGTCTTGCTGAATCGAGTGCTGCAAAAACATTTTACGGATTTGCAGAACATGCCCCCGAAGCAGCTTATCGAGAGCCGCTATCAGAAGTTCAGGAAGATGGCGCAGTTCTTCACGGAAGATTAAACAGGCAATTAAACCGCGGAGACGCTGAGGCGCGGAGGTTTGGAATCAAAAAACTCGATTCCGAAGCTTCTCCTGCATATTTCCGATAGCCTTCAGGTGCCAGCAAAAACCCAGGTCCCTCCACTCCGCCGCGAAGCGCGGCTGCGGTCGGGATGACAGGCAATGGGGTCCAGGCCGCATTTCCGTTATGCCTGTTTCGATCTGTTCCGAGCCTTCCGCGCTCTTCACTTGCTCTGCGGTTTAGTTCATTTTGATTTCTAGTCTAAGCATCCACTCGGCATACCACTAAAGTTACTATTGCCTCATTCGGGGCGGCGTTATACTAGAGTTCGGCGGAAGGCGGGTGCGTGGAACTCTGTCTCGACTGGCGATACTGGTGTTCCAACTCTCCCAATTGCTGGCAAAAACCCGCGTTTCAGCGCACGATAACGCCTGTCTGCTGCGGCGATATGGAAGGTTTAAGATACGCGACGTATAATAAAGTGTTTGCTTCTAATTACATCTGAAGTTGAAGGAAATTGTTCCCAATGGCAACCAGCGAAGTTGGCTTGGACGAGGCGGCGCCATCTCGACAGTCCGGCCAAAAGCAGATCGTCAACGACTTAAGCATTCAAGTAGCAACTGTCAACGGTTCCGGCTCCCAATCCGCTAATACAGTTCTGTTGCGGACCATTTTCCAGATGGGTGTTCCCGTCTCGGGAAAAAACCTGTTTCCATCGAATATTGCCGGCCTGCCGACCTGGTATACCATCCGGGCCAACAAGAGCGGCTACATCGCCCGAAAAAAAGAGATTGATTTCCTCATTGCCATGAATCCGGAGACGGCGAAAGAAGATGTCTTATCGCTGGCCCCGGGCGGCGCGGTATTGTTTGACGAACCCCTGCAGCTCGATAAGCTGCGCACGGACCTGACGTTTTACGCCGTGCCGTATGACAAGCTGGTGGCGGCGGTTTGTCCGGAAGCCAAACTGCGCAAGCTGGTCAAGAACATGATCTATGTAGGCGTGGCCGCGCAACTATTGGGGCTCGATATGCTGCAGGTGGAGAAGGCCATCCGCAAGCAGTTCAAGAAAAAGCAGAAGGCCGCTGACCTTAATATGAACGCCGTGAAGGCGGGTTTCGACTATGCGGCTACTACGCTGACGAAATTAGATCCTTATTATATTCAGCCGTCGAACCAGACCGCGGGCAAGATCATCATTGACGGCAATGCGGCTGCGGCTTTGGGATGCATGTTTGCCGGGGTCAGCGTTGTGACCTGGTATCCGATTACGCCTTCTTCTTCGCTGGTGGAGCAACTGATCGATTACATGAAGCGCTTTCGCATTGGGCCCGACGGCAAGGCGACGTTTGCCATTGTGCAGGCGGAAGATGAGCTCGCCGCCATCGGCATGGTCATCGGCGCCGGCTGGGCCGGGGCGCGCTCCATGACTTCGACGTCAGGGCCGGGAATCTCGCTGATGTCCGAGTTTGCCGGCTTCGGTTATTACACGGAAATCCCTGGTGTGATTTTTGATGTGCAGCGCGTCGGGCCTTCTACCGGATTGCCCACCCGCACGGCGCAAGGCGATGTGCTTTCCGCAGCGCTCCTGTCGCACGGAGATACCAAGCACATTTTGTTGTTCCCCAGCACGGTGGAAGAGTGCTTTACGCTGGCCATTGACGCTTTCGACCTGGCTGAACAGTTCCAGACCCCGGTCTTCGTGCTCACCGATCTGGACCTGGGCATGAATAACTGGATGAGCGAACCTTTTAAGTATCCCGAGGGGCCGCTCAAGCGGGGTAAGGTGCTCTCTAAAGAAGAGCTGGAGAAACTGGGAGGTTTTGCGCGTTATAAAGATGTGGATGGCGACGGCATTCCATACCGTACGCTGCCCGGCACCGATCACACTGCCGCCGCTTACTTCACGCGCGGCAGCGGACATAATGAAAAAGCCCAGTACAGTGAACGGCCTGATGACTACCAGAACAACCTCGATCGCCTGAACCGCAAGTTCGAGACGGCGCGCAAATATGTTCCTAAGCCCATCAAAGCAGTGGATGGAAGCTCAGAGATCGGGATTATCGCCTATGGCACCACGCACTGGGCCATCGAAGAAAGCCTCGATCAGATGCGCAATGAGAACAAGCTCAAGGCAGATTATCTGCGGGTGCGGGCGTATCCGTTTACCCGCGAGGTCATCGATTTCATCGAGCAACATAAACGTATTTATGTTGTCGAGCAAAACCGGGACGCGCAAATGCTGAGCCTGCTTAAGATGGAACTTCCATCCGATCAGGTGGCCAAGCTGCGCAGCGTGCTGCATTACAACGGGCTGCCCATTGACGCCCGCTCGGTCACAGTTGCAATCAGCACACAGGAGGGCAAATAGAGATGGCAACGGCACCTTCAGCACCAACACCTAAGACCAATCGCATTGGACTCGCTGTACTTGACTACAAAGGCGGCAAGACTACGCTGTGCGCCGGCTGCGGCCATAACGTCATCTCCGAGCGCATTATTGATGCCATGTATGAGATGGGCGTCAGGCCCGAAAGCGTGATCAAGATGTCGGGCATTGGCTGCTCGTCGAAGACGCCGGCTTATTTTATGAGCCGCTCGTTCAGCTTCAACAGTGTCCACGGACGCATGCCGTCGGTCACTACCGGAGCCGTGCTGGGTAATCATACTTTGATGGCACTAGGCATCAGCGGCGATGGGGACACGGCTTCGATCGGCATGGGGCAGTTTATCCATCTCATGCGGCGCAATCTGCCGGTGATTTATATCATCGAAGACAATGGCGTCTACGGGCTCACTAAAGGACAATTTTCCGCCACCGCCGACATCGGGTCGAAGCTGAAGACCGGGGTCATCAACGACCTGCCGGCGCTGGATATCTGCGCGCTGGCAATTCAATCGGGCGCGACTTTCGTGGCGCGCTCTTTCTCCGGCGATAAGCGCCAGCTCACAGCCATGCTCAAGGCGGCTATTGCGCATCGGGGAACCGTGATGCTCGATATCATTTCCCCTTGCGTGACCTTCAACGACCACGAAGGCTCGACCAAGTCTTACCAGTACATGAAAGAGCATGACGAACCGCTGCATGAAGTCAGCTTCGTGCCGCATTTCGAAAATATCGATGTGGAGTATGACCCAGGAACAACCACCGATGTCACCATGCACGATGGCTCGCACTTGAGGCTGCGCAAGCTGCATGAAGACTATGATCCATCGAATAATATCCATGCGGTGCAGACCCTGATGGAGTCATATGCCAAAGGCGAGGTCCTGACCGGCATCTTCTATCTAGATACCAAAAAGCCCAGCTTCGTTGATCTGCTGAACCTTGGCGAACGTCCTCTGGCGTCTCTGGGAGTGGAAGAGCTGCGTCCTTCGCCGCAGGCGCTGCAGGAAGTGATGGAAGAGCTCCGGTAAAACAGTACTCAGTACTCGGTACTCAGTACTCAGCATGGGGCGGATGTTTCTGCTTTCTTCCAAACCTCTCCACTGGCAAAAATCTGCTTAAGACAGTACTGCGATAAAACAGTACTCAGCATTGTTTGAGAAGGTCTAAAAAAATCACCGCAAGGGGATCGTTTGTGAGCAATACGTTAGAAGTCGGGAAGAAATTGGTTGAGTTGTGCCGCCAGGGTAAAGCAGCGGAAGCCGTCAATACCCTTTACAGCCCAAAGATCGTGAGCCTCGAAGTGCAGGAGAATCCCTCGGGGCCGGCACGAGTCGAGGGACTGGAGGCGGTCAAGAGCAAAGGGGAATGGTGGGTAAAGAACCATGAAATCCATCACAGCGAAGCCGAAGGACCTTGGCCTCATGGCGACCGCTTCATTGTTTGCTTTAAATATGAAGTGACGCCTAAGACGGGCCCCATGGCCGGCAAGCGCGTCCATATGGATGAAGCCGCACTTTATACGGTGAAAGACGGCAAGATTATCCAGGAAGAATTTTTCTATAGCACGAGCGGGGGATGAAGAATCGGGTAAGTGCGTACTTGCACGATTTACGAATTACAGTTTCTGATTTGCGATTTTAACCGCGGAGACGCTGAGGCGCAGAGGAAAGCAAAAGCCCCTGAGATTTACCCGGCGCCTTCCCGGTTCATATTATTGTTCCGGCTCTCCGCTGTGTTCTGGGTTGTTGCCTGGTTCGGGAAAATCGGAGTCCGAGTCTTTAATCAGGCGGATTTTCGTACGATGGGGAAGCTGGCCTTGTAACGACGCGTTGCCATGCTGCGAGCGATCTTCCTGTTCCATCGCCCCTTTAGCGATATCGTTATCGGGAGTGTCTTTTTTCATAGCCAAACTTGCTTTCCTTAGCAGCCCTCGGGAGTGTGCGGGCAGGATGCCCACACGATAGCAGCGGGAGGCCAGCGCTACGCCAAACTGAAACCATTGCCTTTCCTGTTCCTGCGACCGCGTATTGGACCCGAGTTTCTGAGGTACAATCATGTTTTCCATGAGCAGCCATAGCACGCCGGGTCCACTTTTTCGTCCTTTTCAGAAGCTGATCAAGATCACCGTCAAGGGCAAAGAATTTGAGATTCCAGAAAACAACATGCTGTTGCGTGGCTTCCAATATTTAGCCGAAGAAAATATCTCGTACGGCAAGTTCTGCTGGAATGAAGAGTGCCAGTATTGCCGCGTGACCTATGACACCGGCGAGGGGACGGCAAGCCACCAGGCGCTCTCCTGCAAATTGATGGTGAAAGAGGGGATGAGGGTTACGGAGATCGCCAGTGAGATTGCTTATTGCCTCAGAGAATTGAAGCTGAACAAATAGCTTTTAGCTCTTAGCTCTTAGCCGTTAGCTTTTAGCTGAATCACGGTACGGTAATTTGTTCCCACACGCGCTTGGCGCGCGAGTGGGTACTCCAGGCAAGAGTACCGAGGACAGAGCTATTCCGAAAATCTGATTAAAGCCGTGGGTGATTCCCAACTCCATCGGAGATCCTTCGCCTGCGGCTCAGGATGACAACAAAGAATCAGTGTTATCTACGTTCATCATGACGGAAACTAGTTCTATCGCAATGCCTCTTCTACCTCTGAAAGCCAATCTGGACGCTTGAGTATTTCTCTTGGCTTGGGGCCGTCGGCGGGGCCTACGATGCCGTCTTTTTCCATCAGGTCAATGAGGTGGGCGGCGCGGCCGTAGCCTATTCGCAGGCGGCGTTGCAGCAGGGAAGTGGATGCTTTGCCGAATTCCAGCACCAGGCGGACTGCATCTTCGAAGAGTTCGTCGTGCTCGGCCTCGCCGTCGGCGCCATCGCCAGAGCCGCCTTCGGCACGGTCACCGTCTTCTTTGAGCGCCTGCAGGAATTTTTCTTCGTATTGGGCGGTGCCTTGCGAGCGCCACGACTCAACGACAAGGGCAATTTCTTTTTCCGTCACAAAGGGAGCGTGCAAACGCAGCACGCGCGAGGTGCCGGCGGGCAGATAGAGCATGTCGCCGCGTCCCAGCAGTGATTCAGCGCCGTTGGCGTCGAGGATGGTGCGCGAGTCAACTTTCGTGGCTACGCGGAAGGAGACGCGAGCGGGGAAGTTGGCTTTAATCAATCCTGTGATTACATCCACCGACGGGCGCTGCGTGGCCAGGATCAGGTGGATGCCCACGGCGCGGGCCATCTGCGCCAAGCGGGTGATGGATTCCTCTACGTTCGAACCGTCGAGCATCATCAGGTCGGCCAATTCGTCGATGATGATCACGATGTAGGGAATGGGTTTGTGTTCGGTCTCGCCTTCTTCAAAGAGGCTGAGCGAGCCGTTGCTGTCAAAAAGTTTGTTGTATTGCTCAATGTTGCGGACGCCCTTCTCTGCCAGCAGCTTCAGGCGGCGCTCCATCTCGCGGACGGCATTGCGCAGCGCGTTGCTGGCCAGCTTGGGCTCGGTAATAATCGGAGTATAAAGATGGGGAACGCCCTCGTAGTTGCCCAGCTCGAGCCGCTTAGGGTCAACCAGGATCAGGCGCACCTGCTCGGGCGTGGACTTATACAAGATGGACATGATCATGGCGTTGATGGCCACGCTCTTGCCCGTTCCGGTGGAACCGGCGATGAGAAGATGCGGCATGGTGGCCAGGTCGGCGGTCATGATGCGTCCGTTGATGTCTTTGCCCATGGCTAACGTGAGTTTGGACTTGCAGCCAATAAACTCAGGCGATTCGATCACCTCGCGCAGCCAGATGGTCTCACGTTCGCGATTGGGAACCTGGATTCCCACGGTAGCCTTGCCGGGCATACGCTCGATGAGGACACTCTCGGCACGCACGCCCAGGCAGAGATCTTCAGCCATGCCGGTGATGCGGTTGTATTTGATGCCAGCTTCGGGCTTGAACTCGTAGGTCGTGACAACCGGGCCGGGGTTGATGTGGGTGATCTGTCCGGTAATATCGAATTCACCGAACTTGTCGAGCAAGTCTTGCGCCAAGCCCTTCAATTCATTTTCATCCACCGCCTGCTGCTCTTCTGGACGATGCAGCAGGGAACTGGCCGGTAACTTGAATCCCCCGGCAATCTTGGGCATGGTGGTCTTGGGCTTGCTGTCACTGTCGGCCCGCTTGCCTACTTCCACCTCCCAATCAGAAGGCTGGGCAGGCTTGGCGGACTGGGGCATGCTTCTGGCTGCCATGAATCCAGCAGTTGAGGCCGCTCGGCTGGCGGCTTCCTCGGCCACGCGTTCGACACCGGTCTTTTCATAGCTCATCTGCACAGGAGCAGCAACGACCGGGGCCGGCCTGCGCGCAGGCACAACCTGGGTGGTAACTAGAGGCTTGGCATTGCGCTGCTTTTCCTGCTGGCGTTGGGCGCGGGCTTTGGCGCGGGCCTCACGCCAATCGACGAAGCGGCTCCAAGCTGCGAAGACAAAGGAGAAGCGAGTCTCCATCCAAACGCGGGCGCCACTGAGGGAAAATGCCGTTGTCAGATACAGAGCGACGGAGATAACACAAGCACATAGAATGTAAGCTCCGACGACATTAAAGTAACGGATGAGCACATCGCTGAGAATGCGTCCCCCTAAGCCTTCTATGGGAACGGCATGAAGCCAGCGTGGATGCCAGGGTAACAAGCCCAGCAGCGCCGGCACAAAGATCAACAAGGTCGCGCATCCGATGGTCTTGGCAATCGGGGATGTAATTTCTCTGGATTTGAACCAGCGCGAGCCCAGGAATCCCAGCATTACCGGCAGCAGAAATACGGCGATGCCTTCGGTTTGCAGAAGCAAATCGCTGGTCAGTGCGCCGGCCATGCCGATCCAGTTTCGGGCGGGACGAGCCGCCAGTGTGGACGCAGCCGTGTTCAACGAGGGATCAGCGGGGGAATAGGATGCCAAGGCAAGGAAGAGGAGGACCGCGGCAGCAAACAACAGCAACCCTACCAGCTCATTCAGCCGGCGGTTCTTGGTCGGCACAAAGGCACGAACGATAATTTTCATTTAGGCGATAGCACTTTGGGCCGTGATGCAAGTCACGCAATTGGTAAGGACATGAGCAAAAGCTCAGGCCCAACAGATTCTGACAAACTTACGGCACGGCTGAAGCCGTGCCTCTTCAAAGCTAAGTGTCTCGAATCTATCCAAACCGATTACAAAACTGCTTTATACGGCGGCAAAGTACCCGCGGAAAACCAGAGCTAGAACAATTATGCCAAAAATAATGCGATACACAATGAAAATCTTCAAACTGTTAGTGCGCAGATAACGGATAAACGCCGCAATGGTGATATACCCGACCACGGCGGAGACTGCCGTTCCCACGATAAATGCCTGTTTCATATCGGCGGGAATGCCTGTGTGCCGGATCTCAAAGGCTTTGACCAGGCAGGCGCCGGCGATGATGGGAGTAGCCAACAGAAAGCTGAAGCGCGCGGCGGCATCGCGCGTCATGCCGCGGAACAGGGCAGCGGTAATCGTGGAACCGGAACGGGAGACCCCAGGCATAATTGCCGAAGCCTGGGCAATGCCCACTGTGAGTGCGTCTGCCGCGGTGACTTGCGTGAGATGTTTGCTATGGCTGCCCACCTTTTCTCCCCACCACATGATGAGCGCAACCAGAATCATCAGCGCAGCCACCAGCGCGGGCTGGCGGAAGGTTTCTTCGGCCTGTTTCTCAAACAGCTTGCCGATGATCGCGCCGGGGATGGTTCCGAGCACCAGCAGCCACAGCAACATGCGTTGCTGCCGCAGTTCATCAGACGAAAGAGTGCCAGAGGCGCCGGATTCGTCATCAATTCTGATATTGGCTCCGAAGGCGGCGCGCAGGATGCGTATCCACAGGCCGGCAAAATAAATGAGGACAGCCACCAAGGTTCCGGCATGGAGCGCCACATCGAAGGTTAAACCTGGATCGGCCCAGTGCATGAGGTCGCGCACCAGGATCAGATGACCCGAGCTGGAAACCGGAAGAAATTCTGTAAGACCTTGAACGATTCCGAGGACAACCGCCTGATAGATGGGCACTAGTCTTTTTCGCTCCCGTACGTAGGTATGTTCTGCTCGATCTTATATTGCAGGGCCAGGGCTTTGCTGGCCCAGTCTGAGTCAGGATATTCGGTTGCCACGCGTTTGGCCAGCGTAGTGGCTTTGCCGGCCGCGGCGGTGCTGCGGGCCGCCTGATCTTGTGTCTTATAAATTTCAATCAGCGCCGACTGACGCCAGGCTGCATTGTAAAGCGCTTCGGGCGCTTTAGGCGATTGCGGGTGGTCTTTCACATAATTTTCATAGAGCTCGGTTTCTTTTTCGGGACACTTGGGCTGCGCTTGCCAATTGCCACACACCTTGTTATCGAGCAGGTGATAGGCCGCCAGGTCGGCCCATTTGGTGCGCGGATATTTCTTTATGACCTGGCGCATTGTTTCTTCATCCATCTTGGGACGGACGTCGGGATCCTGTTCTTTGGCCGAAGGCAGGGTCATGATGTCGGCATATTCGATCTGCCAGCGGATATCCCCGGCGCGATACAAGGCTTCAGCCGCCAGGGGTGAATTGGGAAAATATTCCGCCATGCGCGCGTACATTCGCATGGCATCGGTGGCGGCGCTACGGCGGCCGTGCGCGCGCGAGGCTTCGTCTTCGGCATCGGCAGCTGCGCCGAACAAAATCCGGTCGCCGTTGGGGGTTGAGGTGAGGATAATGCCCTTGGCCAGAATCCAGCCGGTTACTTCCCGCACTTCCTGGTCCTGATGTATCTGAGCAAAGACCTTCACCCAGTCATGGCTCTTCTCAAAGATTGCGACCTCGCTGCCACGGCTGGCGGTAGAGATCTTTTCTGAGTTGGCATCCGGGTAGATGTGCAGACCGGCCTCGCGGATGAGAATGCCGCGTTCGGAGTCGGCGAAAGAAAGTACAGAGCCGAGCAAGAGAAAGAGTATCAATTCGGAAAACGCTTTATGTGGCATGACCATT
>Ga0070741_10007446_pt1 | contig 22622 bp, 16 predicted proteins | sample Coa_R1_4_FD_66440 | JGI IMG/M metagenome (GOLD analysis project Ga0070741, IMG submission 66440) | Surface soil microbial communities from Centralia Pennsylvania, which are recovering from an underground coalmine fire - Coalmine... | ecosystem: Environmental > Terrestrial > Soil > Unclassified ... | reverse complement strand
TGCCGCCCTACGTCAGCGAGGCGGGCCTCAGCCGCCTGCTCCAGGACCTGGTCGCCGACGACCCACGCCTGGTCGGGCGCTCGGCTAGCGATTGGGTGGACGGGCGCTTCGTGCGCGAGCTGGAGACGTCCGGCTTCATGCGCCAGCTCACGGGCCGGCCGTAGCCGCGGCGCGGCACACTCACCGGAGGCAGACGACGATGGTCCCAGGTCAATACCACGGTGCAGCGCGCCAGGTGCGCTGCCGATGCGGCGGGTGGGAGGGCGCCGTGGCCGCGCTCGCGCTCGTGCTGATCGCGGCGTGCGGCCCGAGCGGCGCGGCGTCGAAGCCGCCGGCTGCGCCCGCGCCCACGACCGTCTCCGGCGCCGTGAGCGGCTCGCCATCCGGGGCGGGGACTGTGCCGGCCGCGGCCACTGCGGCGCCCGCGCCGCTTAAGCTAGTCGCCAACTACGCTGCCCGGGGCAGCGGCCAGTCGGGCTTCTGGATGGGCTACGAGGGCGGGTACTTCCGGGAGCAGGGCCTAGACGTCGAGCTGACGAACATCACCAGCACCTCGCCGGTCATCCAGGCGATGCTGGCGAACGAGGTGCAGCTTGGCGGCATCGACGCGGGCGCGAGCATCCAGGCGACGCTGTCGGGCGCGGACGTGGCGCTGCTGATTGCTGGCTCGAACCACTCCGTGTTCTCGATCATCAGCCAGCCGGAGATCCAAGAGCCGGCGCAGCTTCGCGGCAAGGTGATGGGCATCACGCGGATCGGCTCGGCGACGCACTCGGCGGGGCTGTTAGCGCTCGATATGTGGGGCCTAGAGGCCGACCGCGACGTGGCCTTCCGGCAGCTCAGCCAGGTGCCGGCGATCCTCGCCGCGCTGGAAGCACATCAGGTGGACGCCGGCGTGCTGTCGTTGCCGAGCACGAGCCTCGCCCGCCGCGCCGGCTACCACGAGCTGATCAACCTGGCCACGCAGGGGCCGGAGTACCCGTCGATCGTCGTGAGCGGGCTGCGCTCGTGGGTGAATGGCAATGAGGAGGCCATGCGGCGCTTCACGCGTGGCTTTGTGCAGGGCGTTCATCGTGGGCGCACGGACAAAGCCTGGGCCGAGGACGTGTATCGGAAGTACGTCGAGGTGGACGACCCGCAGATCCTAGACGAGATGTACGCGGAGTTCGAGCGCTGCTGCCCGCGCGTGCCCTACGTCAGCGAGGAGGGCATCGCGCGGCTACTGGCCGACATGGCGAAGGACGAGCCGCGCCTGGCTGGCAAGCAGCCGACGGACTTCATCGAGGCCCGCTTCCTGCGCGAGCTGGAGTCGTCGGGCTTCATCAAGCAGGTGATGGGCGACGCGCCGTAGCCCGCCGCGCCGGTCGCCCGGTTGCGGCCGCCAACACCACTCAAACAAAAGCGCCGCCCCGGATGGTCCGGAAGCGGCGCTTGCCGTATCGGGCGCGCGGTTAGGCGCTGCGGCGGTAGAGTAGGCGGGCCTCCGTCTGGAGGTCGCGCCCGATGGCCACGAGGCTGGAATCCGCGTCGCCGCAGATCAGGGCCGGGTCATCCGTCCAGCGGTCGAACAGGCTGTTGAGCGCGCCGCCCAGGCGGGCGACCAGCCCGTTGTGCTCCGCCGCGCTGCGCATACGGCCGAGCGTACCGACGATTGCCGTCATCTGAATGTACTCCCTTGCCGCCTGTCGTCGGGGCACGGGGTCATCAGGCGTCGCGGGAGGACGACGGACGAGAACGCGTGACCGAGAGACAGCCGGCGCCAGTCGAGCCGGGGCCGAACGGCCAGGGAGGCTCGCTGGTACTAACTAGAATTTAGTAACTACAAAACAATTATATTCTGAGGCGCAATAAAAAGCAAATTGTGGGCGCGACGACGCCATGCGAGGGGGTGGAGGCTGGAACAGGTGCACACGCAGGGGGGCAGCCGAGGAATCCTCGTGCGAGGTCGTTCAGGGCACGGCAAGCAACAGGCGCGTGGGAGGCGGTAAAGCGGAGCAGCGGGGGCGGGGGGCGCGAAGCGAGCAGCCGAGCGCGACGGTCAGCAGACCCTGGCAAGCAGCACGGCGCCGCAAACAGCGCCCCTACATGCCGACCGGTGTAGAGGCGCTGCTTGCGGCGCCCGTCCGGTCTGCTAGCGGCTGCCACGCGCCTGATGGATGGCGGCCCAGACGCGCTCGGCAGTGTAGGGCATGTCGAGGTGCGCGATGCCGAGCGGCGCGAGCGCGTCGGCCACTGCATTCATGATCGGCGCCGTGCCGATGATGCAGCCCGACTCGCCCACGCCCTTGAAGCCTAGCGGGTTCAGCGGCGATGGCGTGTGCGTCTCCACCAGATCCAGCGGCGGCATGTCGGTCGCGCGCGGCATAGCGTAGTGCATGAACGAGCCAGTGATCAGCCCGCCGTCCGCCTCGTAGCGCACTTCCTCTTGCAGGGCCTCGCCGATGCCCTGCGCCACGCCGCCATAGATCTGGCCCTGCACGAGGAGCGGGTTCAGCACGGTGCCGCAGTCGTCCACCGTGTACAGGTGCTCGACCACAACGTGCCCGGTGTCGGGGTCGATGCGCACCACGGCTACCGCGGCCCCAAAGCCGAACGTGGGCGTGGGGTTGTTGAAGTAGGCGCTCGATTCGAGGCCGAGCGTCTCGCCAGGGGGGAGCCGGCCGCGCCCATAGGCGGCGGCGGCCACCTGCGCCCAGGTGACGGCCTTGTCGGTGAGGCCCGCGACCTGGAAGCGTCCCGCCTGGAGCTGAATGTCGTCGGGGTTGGCCTCTAGCAGGCCGGCCGCGATGCGCTTGGCCTTGGCAATTACGGCGTCGGCGGCCTGCACCAGCGACGTGCCGCCGAGGACGGTACTGCGGCTTCCGAAGGTGCCGATGCCGGGCGGGGTGGTGGCCGTGTCGCCGTGGCGGATGACGATCGCCTCGAAGGGGATGCCCAGGTGCTCGGAGAGGAGCTGCGCGAAGCTCGTCTCGTGGCCCTGGCCGTGCGAGGAGGAGCCGGTGGCCGCCGTGACCCGGCCGGACGGCTCGATGCGCACGTGGCCGCTCTCCCAGCCAACAGCGCTCGGCTCGGTGAAGGTTGCCAGCCCGACGCCCAACAGCGTACGCTCGCCGCGGGCGCGCTCGGCCGCTTGCTGCTCCTTGAGGCGCCGGTAGCCGCTCACCTCGAGCACGCGGTCCATGGCCATCGCGTAGTTGCCCGAGTCGTAGACCTGGCCGGTGGGCGTGCGATACGGGAACTCGTCAGGCTTGATGAAGTTGCGGCGGCGGAACTCGACCGGGTCCAGGTTCGTATCGCGCGTGATCGCGTCGATCAGCCGCTCGATCGCGTCGGCGGCCTCTGGGCGGCCGGCGCCGCGATAGGGGCCGGTGGGGTTGGTGTTGGTGAAGACGCCGACGGTCTCGATGTCGGCGTTGGCGACGCGGTAGCAGCCGGGGATCATGACCGCGATCTGCGCGCCGGTGACCAGGCTGCCATTGTACAGGAAGGCGCCCAGGTTGGCGATGATGCGCGCGCGCACGGCGCTGAGCAGACCGTCTTTGTCGACGGCGCCCTCGATGTGGATCACGGCGTCGCGGCCGTGGTGGGTCGTGCTGATGTCTTCCGAGCGGGTAGTGACGGCGCGCACGGGACGGCCGAGCCGATGGCTGAGCACGGCCGCGACGACGAACTCGGGGTAATTGTTGTTGCGCGCTCCGAAGCCGCCGCCCATGTCGGGCGTGATGACGTGCACGCGGTTCTCGGGCAGGCCGCAGACCATCGCCAGGAACTCGCGCATGCCGCTAGGCGTCTGGGTGGTGATCCAGGCGGTCATCTCGTCCGCGTACTTGTCGTAGCTGGCGACGATGGCGCGTGGCTCCATGGGAGCGGGCGCGACGCGCGGGAAGGCGACGCGGACCTTGGTGACGTGCGCGGCATTGGCGAAGGCGGCGTCCACGTCGCCCTGCTTGCGCTCGACGCGGTAGCAGACGTTCGAGCCGAACTCGGGCCAGAGCACCGGCGCGCCGTCGGCCAGCGCGGCCTCGCCGTCCACCACGGCCTCCAGCGGCTCGTATTCGACATCCACGAGCTGGGCGGCGTCGACGGCCTGAGCGCGCGTCTCGGCGGCGACGGCGACGACGGGCGCGCCCACGCAGCGCACGGTGTCGATCGCCAGCGGCTCGTAGGGAGGCACCTTGGGGTTGGGCGCCATAGGTACGAGCGGCATGTTGGGGATGACGGGCACGTCCTTGCCGGTCAACACCGCCACGACGCCCGGCGCCCGGCGCGCGGCCTCCACGTCGATGCGCGTAATCCGCGCGTGCGCATACGGGGAGCGCACGAAGGCGAGCGACAGCGTGCCGGGCAGCGCGACGTCCTCGACGTAACGCCCCTGGCCGGTAACGAGGCGCTGGTCCTCAACGCGGGTGCGGGCGCGGCCCACCTCGCCGGCGGGCGCGGGATGCTCGGCAGTCGCCATCGTGGCGTCTCCTCAGGTGCAGTGTTCCGTAGCCTGGCGCGGTCCCGGACGGCCACGCGTCGGCGCGCGGCCCGTGCGCCTTAGTGTACACAGCGGCGCCGCCAAGGGCTACTCGGGCGGGGCGCCTGAGCGCCGGGAGGGGGCGGCGAGGGGCTGGCTGGCCGGTGGCAGATCAGGCCAGAGCCCGCGCCGGGCGGGCGCGCCGGAAGGCGCCCTCGAAGTAGAGCGCCTCCAGGCCCGAGGCCCAGTACGCGATCTGCTCGCGGCTGCTCTGGGTAGTCTCGGGGCCGGTGCGCAGCGGGGCGCCGCCATCGAGCGGCGCGAACTCCACCCAGCCGATCCAGGTGCCGTCGGCGCGGGGCTGGCCGTAGATGCGCAGGCGATGGGCCAGGTCGCGCGCGTCCCGGACGTGCTCCGCGCGCTCTTGAATCAGTACGGCCGCCCCGGCGGCCGTGGCGGCCTCGCCGCGGGCCGCCGGCGGCTCCGTCCGGTGGGCGCTGCCAACCTCCGGTGCGATCGCGAACTGGGCGCGGCCGCCGGCCGCGGCCGCGAGCCGCCGCAGCGCCTGGCTACAGCGCTCGCACGCCTCGAACCGCATGCTGCCGCCGTGCTCGTGCTGGACCAGCACGGCCGCGGAGAGACTACGGGTGGCCGTCGCGCACAGACCACACGTCCCGGCGACGGCCGTGCCCGGCACCAAACTCACCAGGGCTCCTTCGTGCTGCAACATGGCACTTTCCTCCCCGTGCCGTGAGTCGGCGTTTGAAACCTTCACGCAACGGGTGGAGGTTTCACCCCGAATCCACGGATCTGGGCTCCTCCGCCGCGCGGGCTGGGGCGGGCGCGCCGCCGTCCGCGGGCAGTTGGACGGCCCGCCCCGCGCCACAGGCGGCCGTCCTGCCGCGGCCCGGAAGTCTGGCACCCTCGCGCCGTGGACTATCATTACGGACAATGGGGCGCCGCCTGCTGTGGTCTGGGCAGGATTGGTGCCAGGGCCGCGGGCAGGCGCGCGGGGCCGTCGCTCCTGGTGCGGTTGCGGCGGCGCGCGGCGGCTCCCTACACTGGGATGCACGGCCGGGAGGCTGGGACGCGGGGAGGTGCGGAATGCGTGAAGGCGCGAATGAAACGCTGCTCGATCTGCGCGGGGTGCCGCCAGCCGAGCAGGTGCGGCAGACGCAGGCGGCCTGCGAGGGCCAGCGGGCGGCCGGGGGGACCGTGCGAGTGCTGCTCGACCGTGAGCCGGCGCGGCTGTACGTGAGCTTGCTGGAGAACGGCTACCGCTGTCGGCTCTGGCGCGAGGGCAGCGCCTGGCGGCTTGACGTGCAGGCGGATAGCGTCGTACTGGGGCATCCGCGAGGCGCGCACTCCATCGAGCTGGACCCCGAGAGCGGCCGCATCTACGTGACCACGCGCGACGACTGCATCGCCGTGCTGGACAGCGCCAGCCACACGACGCTGGCCGCGATCCCCGTCGGCCGTAGCCCGTCGCACCTGGCGCTCTCCGCGGACGGCCGCTGGCTCTATGTGGCGAACGCCGCCTCGAACGACCTGTCGGTGGTGGACACGGGGGCCGGCGCGGTCGTGGCCACCGTGCCCGTCGGCCAGACGCCGCTGCTGCCGTGCGTCGCGCCGGACGGCGAGCGGGTGTACGTGCCGAGCGGGCCAGACCGCAGCCTCGCGGTGGTCGACGCCGCGACGCGCACCGTGATGGCCTCGGTCCCGGTGGGCGACGCGCCGCACGACGTGGCGGTGAGCCCCGACGGGCGCTGGGCCTACCAGCCGAACAGCGGCAGCCACACGCTGACCGTAATAGACGCGCGGTCGGGTCGCGCCACGGGCGAGCTGCCGGTGGGGCGGGGGCCGGGCCACGTCGCGTTTAGCCCGGACGGGCGCCGCGCCTACGTCGCCAACACGCTCTCCGACGATCTGACGGTGGTGGACGTGGAGGCGCAGGCGGTCGTCGCCACGGTACCCGCGGGCGTCGCGTCGCACGTGCCGGCCGTCAGCCCCGACGGCCGGTTCGCGTACGTCGCCGGCTTCCTCTCGAACGATGTCACCGTGGTCGAGACGGCGACCAACCGGTCGGTCGCGCGCCTGCCCGTGGGCGTCTACCCGCACAGCTTCGCGGTGAGCCCGGACGGCCGCTGGCTGGTCGTGGCGAACACCGGCGCGGCCAGCGCGACCATCGTCGACGCCCGGCGCCACGCCGTCACGGCGACGCTGCCGGTGGGCGCTGGTCCGTCCCACGTGGCGTTCGACCCGGCGAGCGAGTGCGCCTACGTGGCCTGTTCGGGCAGCGACGACGTCGCCGTGATCGCGCCCGCCCGCCAAGAGGTCGTGGCGACGATCCCCGCTCGCGCCCGCGCCTAGCGCATCCTCCTCGCAGCGTGTGGGCGCGGCTCAGGTCGGGCAGAATACGGTGTAGGTCCAGATTACTGAGCCCGGGGAACTCGTGACCACTACCTCGATGGTTGTCGACATGCCGGCATATGTGACCTGTGCCGGGTTGTTCGCGTTGCTACCAGTCACAAAGCCAGTCGTGAAAATCTGAATCCCCTCGTAGTTGATGTCGAACTGATCCGGGACCTGGAACGCGTTGTAGGTAAACCTGAAGGTCCCGCTGGTGGCGCCCAGGTTGTGAGCCGTCCGAGTGACGCCCGCGCCCCCGCTGTTGGTCGTCGTGTTACAGGGCACAGGCGTCGCCGTTGACGTGGCGGTCGCGGTGGGCAACGCCGTGCTGGTGGCGGTTGGAGGCGGCGTCGCTGTAGCGGTGGGTGTGACCGTGGCCGTGGGCGACGGAGTGCTGGTCGCGGTGGGCGACGGCGTAGGGGATGGGGTGCCGGTCTCGGTGGGCGACGGGGTGCCAGTCTCGGTCGCCGTCGGCGTGGCGGTCTCGGTGGCGGTCGCCGTGGCTGACGGCGTGGGCGAAGGCGTGCTCGTGTCGGTTGGCGTCGGCGTAATGGTCGCCGAGACGGTCGGGGAAGCACTCTCGGTTGGGCTGGGCGTTATCGTAGGGGTGAGGGACGCGGTAGCGACCGGCGTGCTTGTCGCGGATGTGGTTGGCGTGGCTGTTGGGACTGCCGTCGGCGAGGCCGTGGGGCTCGAAACCGCCGTGCTGGTCGCGGTAGGGCTGCTGGTCGCCGTGCTGGTTGGCCCGACCGTCGGTGTTGCGGTCGGGGTTGCCGTCCCGGCGCTCGTTGGCGTTGCTGGTACCGTGGCAGTGCTGGTTCGGGTGCCCGTCGCCGTGGGAGACGCCGGGCCGGGGCCGGCGACGATGCCGGTCGCATCCGCCGTATCGCCGCTGGCCCGCGGGTAGCGTACTGTCACCGTGCCGCCCTGCAGCGGATCGCCGACCGTCTGGCCGCTGCACTGCGCGGTCAAGCTGGCCGTCACCGGCGCACATGGGAACTGCTCGACCCGCACGGTCGTGGGGATGAAGACCGTGGGAACGCCGCCGACCTGCGCCCCCACCAGGCCGGTCGCCGTGATGACGAACGTCGCCGAGCCGATCTTCGTCGTCGTGCCGGACACCTGGGGGCCGGTCACCGTACATACCTGGCCGACCACGGTGGTGCACGGGCCCTGCCCGCTGCTGGGTGGCGGGAGGCCCGGCACGGCGGATGCAAGTAACTGCTGCACCTGCTGGGCCAGCACGGCCTCCTGCTGCGTCAGCCGATCGAGCTCGGCCTGCACCGCCACCAGGCCGGCCTGGGCTTGCGCCGCGGCCTCGCGCGCCCGCGCTTGTTGCTGCTGCCGGCGCTGCTGGCGCTCGGTCTGTGACTGTGTCTGCGACTCGCCGGCGGCTGCGCCGGGCGCGCTCGGCTCCGCCGCCTGCATGGGCGCGGGCGCCTGGGGCGGCAGCCCAGGCCGCACGATGGTCTCCAGGCCCGGCGGCAAGCGGACCTCGCTGCGGTTCGGGTCCTTCCCCTGGATAACCACGATGCTCTCGGAGCCGTCGGGCACGTTGGCGACGCGGGTCGTGCCGTCGTCGGCCACGATCACGCGCGGGGTGGTGCCGCGCACGAAGGCCGTCGCGGCTGGGGTCTCCACCTCGAAGTCCGCCGCGCGGTCCGCCAGCCGGATCACATGGCTTACCGTGGTGCCGATGGCCTGAAAGAGGCTGGTTACGAGATTGCCATCAGCCCCGCGCTCCAGGCGCTGGACCAGCAGGCCGGTTTCCGGCCCGATCTCGGTGACGGTGCCCTCGAAGTAGACCAGCCGCGCCTCCGCGCCGGGGCCGGTCCGCACGCGGTCGCCGGCCATCACGACCTGGCGGTCGGGCACGCTCTGCCACGCACCCGCGCCCGCCGGCGACCACTGCACGTCCGGTCGGCGCGTCTCCAGGGTTGCCTGCGAGCCCTGCTCCTGGGGCACGACCGCCCCGGCGAGTGGGCGAACCCCGTAAGCAAGAAGGCGCCCGTCGTTGTCGCCTCGCTCGGGCGGCGCGACGAGGTCTGGAGGCGCCAGGGCGGCGGTCGGCGGCGCGCCGAGGAGCGGGCGCTGCATCGTCGGGGGAGGCGACGGCACGGCGACGGACTGGAGCGGTTCTGAGATGGCAACGGCCGGGGCGGCCACGCCGATGCTGGGCGGCGGTCCGGCGGGAGCGAGCGCCGCGCCCAGCAGGGCGCTCAACAGCACCAGCGCGCTGGCGAGGCGCGGGCCGGCGCCGCGCGCCCATAGGATCATCCGTGTTCCCTTCCTGCCCGCGCGCCGAGGCAAGAGCCCGCGCGGCTGCCCGTCCCGCAAATCATACCGAATCCGCCCTTGGCGTCCTTAGGGGCGCCCCGAGGCCGCCAATCCTGGGGGAGCCCCAAAACGAACGCCGTGGCCGGACTGAGTATCAAACGGCCCCGGGGCGCCGCTTGTTACAGCCAGCGGGCGCGGCCGCAGCCGCCGGTTCACGGCGACGCGGCGCGCGCCACGTTCAGGGCGCGACGCGGAACGCTACCGCCCCCGGACGCAGGAGATGGCAGCCGTCCTCTCTACTGGTTGGGACAGGCAACGACAGGCGCTAGACCGGGTGGCAGGCGCGGCGGACGAGCGCCGGCCCCACGTCCGCGAGGCGGGCCTGGCCGGTGTTCGCCATAGCGATGCGCAGCTCGAGCGCCAACAGCTCCAGGGTGCGCACCACGCCTTCCTCGCCCGCGGCGGCGAGGCCCCAGGCGGCCGCCTTGCCAATGCAGACGGCGCGGGCGCCGAGCGCGATCGCCTTCAGCACGTCGGTGCCGCGCTGAAAACCGCCGTCCACGATCACTTCGGCGCGGCCCGCCACGGCCTCGACGATCTCGGGCAAGCTCTCGATGGTCGCCGGCGCGTGGTCGATCTGGCGGCCGCCGTGATTCGACACGTACACGACCTGCACGCCATGCTCGACGGCCAGGCGCGCGTCCTCGGCCGTCTCGATGCCCTTCAGGATCAGCGGCAGGGGCGTGGCCTGGCGCAGCCATTCCACGTCCTTCCAGGTCAGCGAGGCCTGACGCGCGCGGTCGTCGGCGACTTCGAGGCCGTGGGGGTGGCTGCGGAAGTCGATGCGGCGCTCGATGTCGCGCTCGCGCCGCCCGTACGCGGCGCTGTCCACGGTCAGCGCCAGCGCGCGGAAGCCGGCCGCCTCGATACGGCGGAAGGTCCGCTCGGCCCAGGCGTTGTCGCCGCGGAAGTAGAGCTGGAAGATGAGCGGCCCGGTGGCGGCGGCCGCCACCTCCTCGGGGGTGGAGGCGGTCATCGTGCTCATCCAGTGGATCGTGCCTATGCGGCTGGTCGCACGGGCCATGGCGACGTCGCCCTCGGGGTGGACCAGGCAGAGCGAGCCCATCGGGGCGACCATTACGGGGAGCGCCAGCGGCATGCCCATGAAGGTCGTCGAGATGTCGATCTGGCTCACGTCGCGCAGCACGCGCGGGCGGAACACCCAGTGGCTCATCGCCCGCCGGTTGCGGCGCAGCGTGGTCTCGGTCTCGGCGCCGCCAGACACGTAGTCCCAGACCTCGCGCGGGATGTTGCGCATCCCCGCGCGCCGCACCTCGGGCAGGGTCATGAACTGCTCGGTCGCAACCATTCGCTTCCTCCCGTCGCGCGGACGAGCCCCGCGCCCCGCGTCGCCCCTGTTGCCCGCCTTATAGCGCACGCTGCCCCGCGCGGCAAGGCGCGGCGGGCCAGCGACTCGCAGCGCGCTAGCCACCGGGCCTGGCCGGCCTCGCCCCCGATGGCCGTGCTACTGCTTACAATCAAGCGTGGGACAGGCGTGCACGGTCGCGTGGCGGGCGGCAGGATTCTTGCAACTGATGGCCCCGACACGTCCCGGCGCCCGTGCCGAAGGACTCGTCACGTCGATTGCTGTGCATTCCGGCGCTTGCCCTGGCGCAGGGGCGCTGGGCGCGCCGCAGGCGTGACGTAAGGAGGCCTGCATGGCAGAGTCATCCGCGGGAAATGTCTGGCAGGAGATCGCCGGCGGCCTGCGCCGGCTCCTGGGCGGCGCCTGGCCCGAGAGCGAGCGGCCCATCGCGGCGCTGCTCGACCTGCTCGTGCGCGGGAGCAAGCTCAAGGACGATCTGCGCGCGGTCGCCCTCGACGCGCCGGCCGTGTCGGTCCGCGAGCCCGGCGACGAGGAGGCGCGCCTGGTGCGCGAGGAGCTGGAGGCCGCGCGCGAGAACCTGCCGACTTTCGAGCGGGCGCTGACCGACGCCTGGCGGCGGAGCGGCGGCACGCAGCGAGAAGTGCGCTACGACTCGGCCGATCCGGAGCAGGACCGCGCGGCCGGGGTGCTGATCGAATACCTCGTTACTACGCGGATGGCGACGGTGCGCACCGAGGAGCGCGGCGAGCGCGCGGGCCAGCCTCAGTACTGGTACCACATCGCCGTGAACTGGGAGGCGCTGTTCACGGTGGCCGCGCACCTGAAGGTGGACCTGCGCGGCGCGTTAAACCAGGCTGCCTAGCCCTCGGGGGCGGTGCGGCGGCGCTGGACGGCCTCGCCCAGCAGGCGGGCCAGCTCGGCGGCGTCGAACTCGCGGTGGTAGCCCTCCGCACCCTCCACGCTCACGCGGTCGCGGCTGACGGTGAGCCCGTAGCGGGATTGGCCGCCCGCCTCATCGAGCGCGGCGCCCACCACGCGCAGCACCCACTCGAAGCGCGGCGGGCCGCTGTGGGGATCCTGGCGGCCGCCCTGGCCGCGCTGCTGCGCGCGCCGCCGCGACTCCAGCTCGATCTCGCTGAGCTGGATCTCGTGCGGCCCGCTGCGCCCCACCGACTGGATGACCACCCCGTGCGACCAGAGGTCGAGCACCGCCAGGTCGTCGCCCGAGTCGTCGAGCATCTGGCCCACGGTGCGCAGCAGCTCCTCATACTTCAGGTCTTCGGGGCGGCGCGGGGCGGGCGGGGCGCCGGGCGTGGACTGCCCGGTGGCGCGCGCCCAGATCGAGGTCTCGCCTGCCGCGCGCGGCGCGTCCTTCCACAGCGCCCAGAAATGGTGCACCGGCCCGTGGCCGTGGCCCAGCCCGGGCGCACGCTCCAGCGCGGCGGTCAGGTACTCCTTGGCCCGCCCGACCGCCTCGGGCACCGTGGCGCCCTTCGCCAGCTCGGCGGCGATCGCCGACGCAAAGGTGCAGCCGGTGCCGTGGGTATGGCGGGAGTCGAGGCGCGGCGCGCTGAACTCGTGGAACCGCTCGCCGTCGAAGAGCACGTCGATCGCCGGGCCCTCGCTATGGCCGCCCTTCACGACGGCGTTGCGCGCGCCCAGGGCCACCAGCGCCCGCGCCGCGTCGCGCGCCTCTTCGAGAGTGGCGACGGGCCGCCCCGTCAGCACCTCGGCCTCCGGCCGATTCGGCGTGACGACGAGCGCCAGCGGCAGGAGCAGCTCCCGCAGCGCGGCCACGGCCTCCGGCTGCAGCAGGGCGTCGCCGCTCTTGGCCACCATCACCGGGTCTACGACGAGCGTGCGCAGGCTGTGCGCGCGGATGCGGTCGGCCACGACCTCGATGAGTGGTGTGCTGCCAAGCATACCCGTCTTGACGGCATCCGCGCCGATGTCCTCGACGACCGCATCGATCTGTGCGGCGACGATGTCCGGGGGCAGCTCGAAGATGGCGCGCACGCCGACGGTGTTCTGCGCCGTAATCGCCGCCAGCGCTGACATGCCGTAGACGCCAAGCGCGGAGAACGTCTTCAGGTCGGCCTGGATGCCCGCGCCGCCGCCGCTGTCCGAGCCCGCGATCGTGAGCGCCGTCTTCATCCTGGTCTTATTGTCCTCTCTCGATGGCCTCGCGCACGTGAGGCGGCACCTTATCGAGATCGAGTCCTCCCGGCACCACGTAGAACGGCATCCGGCTAGCTCCGCGCACCGACCGCGACGAACCGCTCGACGCTAAACGGCGCGAGCGGCAGGGTGGTGGGCTGGCCGAGCACGGCTTGCGCGATCAGCTCGCCGGTGATCGGGGCGAGCAGGATACCATTGCGGTAGTGGCCGGTCGCCAGCGTGACGCCGCGATATCCTGGCACCGGGCCGAGGATGGGCAGGTGGTCGGGCGTGCCGGGGCGCAGCCCGGCCCAGGTGCGGACCAGGGTCGCGTCGGCCAGCGCGGGCGCCAGCCGCTTGAGCGCGTCGAGTAAGGCGCTCGCGCCGGCGGCGGTCACGCGGCGGTCGTAGCCGGCGCGCTCGACGGTCGCGCCGACGTAGATCGTGCCATCGGCCTTGGGCACGAGGTAGCCCGTGCGCGCGTACAGCGTGCGGGAGAGGCGGCCCCCCCGGCCCACCGATGCTGGAGGGAGCTGGCTCCCCCGGCCCCCCGATAGCGGGGGGGGCGCGCCCGCGTTGCTCTGCGCGCCGGGCGCGGGTGAGACGGCGAGCATCTGGCCCTTGATGGGGGTGATGGGAATCGGCGTGCCCAGCCACTCGCCGCAGGCCGCGGCCCAGGCGCCAGCCGCGAGCACGACGTGGTCGGCGGGCAGGTCGCTGTCCGCCAGGCGCACGCCGACGACGCGGTCACCGTCACGCAGCAGGCCGCGCGCGACGGCGCCGAGCCGGAACGTCGCGCCGTGGGCAGCCGCCGCCCGCGCCAGCGCCGTGGTCAGGCGCGCCGGGTTGACCTGGTGCTCGGCCGGCGAGTACAAGGCGCCTCGCACGTCGGGCGTGAGCAGCGGCTCCAGCGCCCGGGCCTCGGCGGCGTCGAGCCACTGCAGCGGCAGGCCGAGCGCGCGCTGCGCATCGAGGCTCGCGCGGTAGTCCGCGGCCTCGGCGTCGTCCAGCGCCGGGCGCAGCAGCCCCGCCGTGATCAGCTCGACATCAATGCCGGTAGCGTCGCGCAGCTCGGCCGCGAGCGCGCCGAAGCGGCTCAGGCTGGCGAGCGCGAGGTCGAGGAAGGGGCCGGGCGCCGCGCCCTCGGCGAGCGGGGCCAGCATGCCGGCCGCCGCGCTCGACGCCTCCGCGGCGATCTGGTCGCGCTCCAGCACGGCGACGCGCGCGCCCGCCCGCGCGAGATAGTAGGCGACGGCGCAGCCGATGATCCCGCCGCCGACCACGGCCACGTCGGGGGACCTACTCCCCCAGCCCCCCTCCCGTTGCGGGAAGGGGGAGCCATTGGCCGCGCTCATCTGGCGCCCCCACCCACCATGTGGACGATCTCCAGGCGGTCGCCGTCGCGCAGCGTCACCTCGGCGTAGCGCTCGCGGCGGATGATCTCGCCGTTGTACTCGACGGCGATAAGCTGCGGGTTCACGTTGTGCGCCTGCAAGAACGCCAGGAGCGACGTGGGCTCGGCGATCTCACGGGGTTTCCCGTTGACGGTCAGCGAGAGCATAGGAGCGTCCTATTCCCGTGTAGCCAAGCGCCGGGCGGGCGCGCGGCGCAGGGGCTCGACGGTGCGCAGCGCCTCGCGCAGCTTCGCGGCGGCGGCCGCCGGGTCGGGCGCGGCCATGATCGCCGAGATGACGGCCACGCCCCGCGCGCCGGCTATCAGCACCTCGCGCGCCGTCCGAGCGGTGATGCCGCCGATGCCGACGAGCGGCACGTCCACCACGCCGCGCAGCTCCTCGACGAGGCCCGGCCCCGCCGGTGGCTGGCCCGGGTGCGAGCGCGACGGGTAGAGCGTGCCGACGAACAGGTAGTCGGCGCCACCGCGGGCCGCTTCTTCGGCCTGCGCCGCGTTGTGCACCGAGCAGCCGACGAGCCGCCCCGGCCCGAGCGCCGCGCGCGCCGCCGCGGGCGGGAGGCTATTTCCCGCGAGATGGACGCCGTCGGCGTCGGCCGCCAGCGCCACGTCGAGCCGGTCGTTCACCAGCAGCAGGGCGCGCCCCTCGGTCAGCTCGCGCAGGCGGATCGCCAGCGCCCACAGCTCGCGCGCCGACAGGTCCTTCTCGCGGAGCTGCACCAGGTTAACGCCGCCGTCGAGCGCGGCCGCCACGACCGCATCCAGCGGGCGGCCCTGCGCCGCGTGCCGGTCGGTGACCAGCGCCAGGCAGGGAATGGGCAGCTCCGGCCGCGCTGGCGGCTCCGCGCCGTTCACCGCACGACGCCTTCCAGCGGGCTACTGGCCGAGGCGTACGCCTTCTTCGGGATGCGGCCCGCGAGATATGCCATGCGGCCGGCCTGGAGCCCGAGCGCGATGGCCTTCGCCATCGCCGGCGGGTCCTCGGCGAGCGCCACGGCGGTGTTCACGAGGCAGGCGTCGGCGCCGATCTCCATCGCCAGCGCCGCGTCGGACGGCGCGCCGATGCCCGCGTCCACGACGACGGGCACGCGCGCCTGCTCGACGATGATGCGGATCTGGTCGAAGTTCACCATGCCCTGCCCCGAGCCGATGGGCGAGGCGAGCGGCATGACGGTCGCCGTGCCCACGTCCTCCAGCCGCTTGGCGAGGACCGGGTCGTCGTTGATGTAGGGGAGCACGGTGAAGCCCTCGCGCACCAGCTCGCGCGCCGCGTCGAGCGTGCCGATGGGATCGGGCAGCAGATATTTCGCGTCGGGGATCACTTCTAGCTTGATCCAGTCGCTGAGGCCCATCGCGCGCGCCAGGTGGGCGACGCGGATCGCCTCCTCGGCCGTCTGGCAGCCGGCGGTGTTCGGCAGGATCGCGTAGCGGTTCCAGTCCACGTAGTCGAGGATGGTCTTCTTCGTCGGATCGTCCAGGTCGAGGCGGCGCAGGGCGACCGTCACCATGTCCACGTCGGCGGCGTCGAACGCCGCGATCATGTCCTCCATGGTGCGGTACTTACCGGTGCCGAGGATCAGGCGCGAGCGAAAGGTGCGGCCCGCAATGACGAGAGGGCGGTCTTCCATTTGGCGCTACTCGCTTTCTGCGCGTCGGACAGGCGGGCCGGTCGGCCGCTCCGCGCCCAAACAAAACGCCGCTTCCAGCTAACCGGAAGCGGCCCCATACAGCTTATGGAGTCCCCGCTTCGCTCCGCTGGCATTACCCAGATCAGCTACGTAGGGGTTGGTGGGGCATCCCACCTCTCAGCGCGGCCCGCGGCCCCGGGCGTTGCTCCCCCAGCGGTTACAGGCAGACTATAAGCCTGCCCGGCGGCGATTGTCAACGCCGGCGGCGCGTGATTGACGTTGGCGATGGGCCTTGCTACACTCGCTCCCAACATAATGCGGCGGGAACCACGCCGCGGCGGCGGCCGGACGGTCGAGGCGCCCGGCGCGCTGCGTACAGGGAGGGCTACTTATGACAGTGGCATCGTCGCATCGCTCGTCGCGACGCAGCTTCTTACGCGCCGCCGGCGTTGTGGCCGGCGGTGCCTGGCTCGCCGGCTGCGCGCCGACCACGCCGGCGGGCGGGGGCGCGCCCGCCAAGCCCGCGAGCGGGGCAGCTCCCGCGGCGCCGGCCGCGGCCAAGCCCGGCGCCACCGTGCTGAAAGTCGGCGTGCTGCTGCCGTACTCGGGGGTTTACGCGGTGCTCGGCGAGAGCATCACCAACGGCATGCAGATGTACTTCGACAGCGTGAATAACACGGCCGGCGGCCGCAACATCACGCTCGTCAAGGAAGATGAAGGCTCGACGCCCGACGAGGGGTTGCGCAAGGCGCGCAAGCTGCTGGAGCAGGACCAGGTGGACATGGTCGCGGGCACGGTGAGCAGCGCCATCGCGGCGGCGATCCGCGACCCGATGCACGAGAGCAAGACGATCTACATCTCGGCCAACGCCGGCCTGAACGACCTGACGCGCGCCCGCAAGAGCCCGTACATCTTCCGCACGGCGTTCTCCAACGCCCAGCCGAGCATCCCGATGGGTGAGTACCTGGTGAAGCAGGGGCTGCGCCGGGTGTTCGTCAGCGCGGCCGACTACGCGGCGGGCAAGGAGTCGCTGGCGGCGTTCAAGGAGGGCTTCCTGGCCGCGGGCGGGGAGATCGTCGGCGAGATTTACCCGCCGTTCCCGAACACTGACTACGCGCCCTACCTGACGCAGATCGCGCAGGCGCGCCCGCAGGCCAGCTACAGCTTCTACGCGGGCTCCGATGCGGTGAACTTCGTGAAGCAGTTCGGCGAGTTCGGCCTGAACAAGGACATCAAGCTCTGCGGCTCCGGCTTTATGTTGGAGGAGGACGTGCTGCCGGCGCAGGGCCAGGCGGCGCTCGGCGGTATCAGCGGCCTGCACTGGGCGCTAAACCTGGACAATCCCGAGAACCGCGCGTTCACGCAAGCGTACCGGCAGAAGTTCAACAAGGACGCCGACGTGTACGCCATGCAGGGCTACGACACGGCGCGGGTGATCGTGGAGGCCCTGAATAAGACGCAGGGCGACACCACGAACAAGGACAAGCTGGTCGAGGCGATCACGAGCGTGAAGTTCGCCAGCCCGCGCGGGCCGTTCGAGTTCGACCCCGACTCGCACAACCCGATCCAGAACGTCTACGCGCGCGAGGTGCGCGAGTCGGGCGGCAAGCTCAGCAACTTCGTGATCGAGACCTTCCCTGCGGTCAAGGGCTAACGCGCCGCTGCAGCGTCCAGTAGCCGTGGCGTGCCACGGGCGCGAAGTGGCTGTCGAGGTAGGCGGCGATGAGAGGGGCGTAGCCGGCGAACGGCACGCCGTCCACGTTGTCGAGGTTCGCGGTTACGATCCAGCGCACGCCGGCGCTCTCGACGGCGGCGATCAACTCCTTCTGGCGGGTGCTGTCGTGCTCGCGCAGCACCACTGTCTCGGTGGGCACGAGCTGGCCGAAACGCGTGGGGTTGGGCCGGTCGGCGAGGAAGTAGATCGCCGTCTCCGCCGGCGCCACGTAGATCGGCTCGCCGGGCGCCGTCTGCGCGGCCAGGTCGCGCAGCAGCCCGCCCAGGTCGCGCGCCGTCGTCGCGTCCACCAGCACCGTGCCGCGCGCGGTCTCCAGCGGCGCCGCAAGCGTCGCGCGGTTTGCCACAGCCTCACCGACGTTCACCGCCAAGACCAGGCCCAGCGGCAGCACGACTCCAACCGCCGCCCAGCGCGGCCAGCCGCGCTGTAGCGCCGTCGCGCGCAGCAGCGTGAGCAGCCAGGCGAGCAGCACCAGCGTGACGGGCAGCACCTGGCGCAGGTGGTAGTAGTCGGCCCGGAACGCCAGCGTGCCGAGTGCGAGCGCGGCGAAGAGCGCCAGCGGCAGGGCGCGGCGCGCGCGCGCATCGGCCCCCGCGCAGAGCAGCCGCGCGCCCAGCACGCCGGCTGCCGCCGCGACCACGACGAGCGGCAGGTACAGCATCAGCTTCACGTAGAGCAGGTAGGCGGGCGGCCCCCAGACCACGTTCGTGGCGAGATCGTCCGGCAGCAGCGGCAGCAGCGGCGGCATGGGCACGTGCATGTAGCGCGGCTGGTGAAAGAACGTCACGCGCAGTGTGTCGTCCAGCATCGTCGGCAGCGCGCCCTGCGCCGCCATGAGCGCCACCCACGGCAGCACGACGGCTGCCGCGGCGGCCAGTAGGAAGGCAGCCCGGCCGACCACGCCATGCAGACGCAGCATCTCCGCCGCTTGGTAGGGCCGGGGCTTGTCCCCGGCCGCTCCGGGACCGGCTACATTCGTCTGGTAGGGCAGATGCTCGCCCCCCGCCGCCCGGCGGCCCTGCCCATCTCTTCTGGACCGAGCCATCCGGTCGAGCAGGGGCTCGTCCCCTGCCGCCCGGGCGCGGATACGGTCCTCACCATGGCGCCCACGCAGCGCCCAGCCACGCAGGCTCTCGCCCCACCGCGACCGGCTGAGCCAGTCCAGCCCGAGATAGCCGAACGCCGCGGCCAGCGTGTACAGGCCGATCTCCTGGCCGATGAGGTAGCTGCCGCCGACGAGTAGCCCGCTGACCATCAGCCAGCCGCGCCGCCCCGTTTCGGCGTAGCGTGTGAGGGCCAGGACGGTCACCAGGCCGGCCAGGGTGCGGTAGGGGCTCACGCCGCTGGCGATCACGACGAGCGCGGCCGCCACGGCGAGCGGCCGCCAGGCGAGGCGGGCCGCGAGCGCGTACACGACGAGCGCCAGGGCGACGTGGACCGCGAACAGCAGCGCGTGCTCGACGGCCAGGCTCGGGCCGAACAGGCGGAACAGGCCCGCGAGCAGGTACTGGAAGCCCGGCGTGTAGATGAAGTACACGTCGCGGTACGGCACCTGGCCGGCTGCCAACCGATCGGCGACGTGCAGCAGCAGGCCCTCGTCGGGCACGTCTAGCCCGCGCCCGTAGAACGCCCAGCCGTAAGCGACGGCGGCCAGCAGACCGAGCGCCACGTAGGGCGCCCAGGTCGGTAGCGTGGGGCGGCTTCGCGCCAGGGGAGGGGCAAAGAATAGCGCGCGGCGGGTCGTGATGAGCGCTGCCAGCAGCGCGAGCGGCGGCAGCAGGCCGAGATAGCGCCAGGCCGTGTAATCGGCGGGCCGTGCCAGCAGCCACGCGGCGCACAACGCGCACGCCGCCACCAGCAGCCAGTAGCGCGGTCCGATCCGCCAGTGGATGTCCGCCCGGGCCACGAGCCAGAGCGCGGGCAGTTGCAGCAGCGCCGCGTCGTAGGGATAGGCATAGGGCGTCAGCAGGAGGGTGGCGCAGGCCGTGAGCGCGGCGAGGTAGGGGAGCACGCGCGGCAGATCGCGCGCCCACTCGCGGAGCAGCAGGAGGCTGCCGGCGGTGGCGAGGGGCAGGTACGCTAGGACGACGAACGCCTGGGAGCCCGAGAGGTCCGCGAGCAGCGGCGGTAGCGCGACGGTCGAGCCCCAGTAGTTCCAGGTGCGTGGGCGGAGCGCGAATAGGTCGGTGTAGGCAGTGGGGGCGATCAGCAGGACCGCGAGGGCCAGCGCGGCGAGCACGGTGGCGCCCGCCGCCAGGTAGCGTGGCAGCGCGCGGCGCCGCGCCGCGCGCACGGCGAGGCCGGCGCCGAAGAAGACGGCGAGCTGCGGCTTGACGAGCGCGACGGCAAGCAGCGCGCCGGTGGTCCCGAAGCGGTCGGCCCGCGCGGCGAGGAGCGCGGCCAGGATCAGCGCCCAGACGAGCAACGAGCTCTGGCCGAGCTTCAGGCCGAACTCGATAGGGGGCCAGAGGCCGAACACGAGCGCCGCGAGCAGCAGCCGGCGGGGCGGCCAGTCGAGGCCGACGAGCGAGGCGGCCGCGAGTGTGTTGGCCAGCAGCAGCGCGACGTTGAACGCTAGCCAGACGCCGCGCGCCGCGTCGAGCGACAGCCACGTGAGCGGGACGAGGGCGAGGGCGAACCAGGGGGGGCTGACGAAGTCGCCGACGTAGGGGGAATGGCGCGCGGCGAGCGCCGCGGCGCCACCGTAGAACACGCCGAAGTCGTCGTCGCCGATGCGCGCGTCGGGGCTGGCCAGCCGCCATGCGAGCAGCGCGGCGGCGGCCGCGACGGCCAGCCACTCCAGCGCGGGCGGGATGCCCGGGCGCTCGAGCGGGGTCGCGTCGCGGCGCGCTTGACGTTCCGGCGCGCGTCGTGCTACCATCCGTCCGTCAAGCATCATAGCGAAACCCGTCGAAGGGGAGTAGTAGAGGCGCGGCGGTCGCAGCGAGCCGGCAGATGGTGGAAGGCCGGTGTCCACAAGCGCTTCGAACTCGCCCCGGAGGGGCTCCGGCGACCGGCCTGGCCGCTAGTCGGAGACGGTGTGGCAGTCGTTATTCTGCCAAGAGTGGATGCGCCACGCCGGCGCACTCAAGTGGGGTGGTACCGCGAGAATGCTCTCGTCCCGACGGGGCGAGGGTTTTTTTGTGGTTGCGGCGCGCGCGTCAAGCGGGGTGGTACCGCGAGTGACCCTCGTCCCTGGCACGACGAGGGTTTTTCATTTGCCGCGAGCGCGCGGCCGCGCTGCAGGAGGGAGAGGGCGATGCGAATGAATGGCTCGCGCATGGTGTGCGAGGCGCTGGTGGCGGAGGGCGTGAAGGACATTTTCGGCCTCCCGGGCGGCGCGATCATGCCGCTCTACGACGTGCTGCCGGAGTATCCGCTGCGCCACATCCTCGTGCGGCACGAGCAGGGCGCGGCCCACATGGCCGACGGCTACGGGCGGGCGACGAACAACGTCGGCGTCTGCATGGCGACCTCTGGCCCGGGCGCGATCAACCTGGTGGTCGGCCTGGCCACGGCGCAGATGGATTCGGCGCCGGTGGTGGCGATCACCGCGAACGTGGCGACGAGCGTGATCGGCTCCGACGCCTTCCAGGAAGCCGACATCACGGGCATTACGATCCCGGTGACCAAGCACAACTTCCTGGTGCGGCACATTCGCGACCTGCCGCACGTCATGAAGGAAGCCTTCCACATTGCACGCACGGGCCGGCCGGGCGCGGTGCTGGTGGACGTGCCGAAGGATGTGCTGGTCGGCGAGGGCGACTTCCACTATCCCGACCACGTGGACCTGCCCGGCTACAATCCCACGTCGCGTGGCAACATGGTGCAGATTCGCAAGGCGGCGCGGCTGCTGGAGCAGGCGAGCCGGCCAATCATCATCGCCGGCCACGGCGTTCTGATCTCGGGGGCCTGCGACGAGCTGCGGGCGCTGGCCGAGCGCCAGCACGTGCCCGTCGTCAACACGCTGCTGGGGATTAGCAACTTCCCCGGCGACCACCCGCTGTTCCTCGGCATGCTGGGCATGCACGGCACGGCGGCGGCCTGCTACGCCGTGGACCAGGCCGACCTGGTGATCGGCATCGGCATCCGCTTCGACGACCGTGCGATGGGCAAGTTCTCGGCGTTCGCGCCGAAGGCGAAGATCGTCCACATCGACATCGACCCGGCCGAGATCGGCAAGAACGTGCGGACCGACGTGCCGATCGTGGGCGACGTGAAGCGGGTGCTGAACGCGCTGCTGCCCGAGCTGGGCGAGCCGGTGGACCGCTCGGCCTGGTTCAACGTGATCCGCGAATGGCAGCGGCTCTACCCGCTGCCGGCCGTGCCGGCGGCGCCGGGCCAGCTAACGACGCCCCAGGTGATCGAGGCGATCCGCGAGGCGACGCGCGGCGACGCCACGATCGTCACCGACGTGGGCCAGCACCAGATGTTCGTGGCGCAGCGCTTTCCGTTCACGCGGCCGAACACGCACCTGTCGTCGGGCGGCCTGGGCACGATGGGCTACGCGCTGCCGGCGGCCATCGGCGCGCAGGTGGCGCGGCCGCACGAGACGGTGTGGTGCATCTCAGGCGACGGCGGCTTCCAGATGGTGATGCAGGAGCTGGCCGTGATCGCCAACGAGCGCATCCCGCTGAAGATCGCGCTCGTGAACAACCACAACCTGGGCATGGTCCGCCAGTGGCAGGAGCTGTTCTACCAGAAGAACTACGTGGCCGTGGACCTGTCTGGCACGCCGAACTTCATGAAGATCGCCGAGGCCTACGGCATCGCCTCCTGGCGCGTGAGCCGGCCGGAGGACGCGCTGCCCGCGGTGCAGGCGGCGATGACCCAGCCGGGGCCGGCGCTGATCGAGTTCGTGGTGAAGGCCGACGAGTGCGTGTACCCGATGGTGGTGCCGGGCACGTCGCTGGCCGAGGTGATCGTCAACGACGCGCACGCCGGCGGGCACGAGTCGTCGGACGCCGAGGGCACGCCCATCTCGGCGGAGCCGGTGACGCTGCGGGGGTAAGGCAGGATGCAACACACGCTTGTCGCGACCATGGAGAACGACCCGTCGACGTTCAACCGCGTGCTGAGCCTGTTCCGCTGTCGGGGCTTCGCCATCCAGAGCCTGGCGGTGGGCCACACGGACATCCGCAACATCATGCGCCTCACGA